>OHFP01000286.1_pt1 | contig 29226 bp, 22 predicted proteins | sample 1567591 | NCBI WGS metagenome assembly OHFP01 (sample SAMEA3879547, study PRJEB24766) | human gut metagenome | biome: human-associated habitat; feature: feces | place: USA | collected 1985/1987 | reverse complement strand
GCAAATCCGAAAAAAGGGATTTGCGGCCCGACAGCACGTCAAGGCGGAAACTCCGCCGCATGATAATCCGGCGGCAGCGCGGAGCCTGCCCGGGATCACCGTCCGCCGTTCCGCTCCGCACCGGCGGGCGATTGCGGAGCGGACGCCCCGGCACGCACGGCCTTCACGAAGCCCAGAAAGCGGTTCAGGCCGTCCATCAGCAGCACCCGCGGACAGGCAATGTTCCAGCGTACGAACCCCTCGCCCTCGGCACCGTACATCGTGCCGGCATTCAGCCACAGACGGGCTTCGGCGATCAGGCGCTGCTCCATCTCATGCGAGGGGATGCCGAGCCGGCGGCAGTCCATCCAGACCAGGTAGGTCCCTTCGAGCTCGGTGATCGGGAAATCGGGCAGATGCTCCCGGCAGAAATCCCGCATGCAGCGATAATTGGCATGCAGGTAGCCGATGAGCTCATCCAGCCACTCGGCCCCCTCGTTGTAGGCGGCCCGGGTGGCAAGCACGCCGAACGGATTGACGTCGCAGACCTCGTTGTCGTTGACGGCGCGGTCGATCCGCGCCCGGCGTCCGGCATCGGCCGAGACGATGTTTGCGATTTGCAGCCCGGCGATATTGAACGCCTTGCTGGGGGAGATGCAGGTCACGCTGTGATGCAGAAAATCCTCCGAAAGCGAGGCAAACGGCGTGTAGCTGTGCCCCGGGAAGACCAGTTCGCAATGGATCTCGTCGGCCACGACCACGACGTCGTGGCGGAGGCAGATCTCGCCGATCCGGAGCAGTTCGGCGCGCGTCCAGACCCGGCCGACGGGGTTGTGGGGATTGCACAGCAGCATCAGCTTCACCCCCGGATCGGAGGCCTTCGCCTCCAGGTCGTCGTAATCGATCACATAGGTATTGCCGACCGGCACCAGCGGAGAGGTCACGATTTCGCATCCGTTGTTGCGGATCGACGAGAAGAAGCAGTTGTAGACCGGCGTCTGGATGAGCACCTTGTCCCCGGGAACGGTCAACGCCTTGATGATGGCCGACAGGGCCGGCACCACCCCCGGCAGGCAAATCACCCAGTCGCGCTCGATCCGCCAGCCGTGGCGGCGGGCAAACCACCCCGCGACGGCCTCATAATAGCTCTCCGGAACATGCGTATAGCCGAAGATGCCATGCTCGACCCGACGGCGGAGGGCCTCCGTGATCGCCGGCGCCGTCCGGAAATCCATGTCGGCCACCCACATGGGCAAAACCCCCTCCGCGGCCGCACTGTCCCACTTGCAGGAGTCGGTCCCGCGGCGCGGAACCGGCGTGTCGAAATCGTACTTCATCGCTCGTCGGGTTTGTCGTAGACGCAGGCCCGGCCGTCGCGGAGCCTGATTTCACAATCCGCCGGGGCCTTGATATTGCGGTCGATGGTCACCGATCCGATCTCGTCGGCCACGATGCTGCCCGACATCGGATTCTTGATGTTGGTGATGGCGCCGCGGATGTCGGCCCGGAGGGTGCTGTACTCGAAGGCCCGGTCGCAATCGGGTCCGAAGGTGCAGTTCTCCAGCACCAGGTCGCGGGCATAGCAGAGCGGCTGCTCCCCCGTAATGTGGCAGTTCACCAGACGCAGGTTCCTCGAATGCCAGCCCAGGTACTCGCCGTTGAGCTCGGAGTCGTAGATCGTGACGTTGTCCACCTCCCAGAACGCATCCTTGGTGGTGATCCGGGCGTTGTGAATCTCCACGTTGCGCACGTACTGGAAGACATACTTGCTGTCGCTCTCGAGCCCGTCGACGCGGATGTCCCGGCTGAACATGAAGGGATAGGTGCCGCCGTGCAGGACAAGGTTCCGGACCCGGATTCCGTTGCAGCGCCAGAACACCTCGTCGGCATCGTTCATCGTCACGTTTTCGATCTCGATCTCGCTCATCTCCCGAAACATCTTCGGTGCATCGATCACCGTGTCGGTCATTTTCAGGTGGTCGGAATACCACAGCGCCGACCGGCCGCCGACATCGAAATAACAGCGGTCGATCAGGAATCCGTGCACATGCCAGAAGGGATAGTTGCCCTCGAAACGGCAGTTGACCGCCTCGATGTTGCTGCACTCCTTGATCGCCGACTCTCCGGCCCGGATGATGACATGCTCCAGACGCAGGTCATGGGACTCGAACAACGGTCGTTCGCCGCCAAATTCTCTGTCTTTAATCAGTTCCATATTTTCGTCTTAAGGTTTTGTTATGATTCGCTTCATGTTCTCTCCGCATGCCGCGCCTTCGCCGCCACGGCGGCCGGGGACGCATCCCGGCGGCAGCCTCCGCAGGCGGGGGTTCCTGCCGCTTCGGGCGCTCATGCCGTTGCAAATATACGGCGGATTGCGATGAGTCACCTATATGAATTACGGATTATATAACCCCGATTACGGGAGTCCGCTCACAGCCGTTTCATCCATCGCTCCCGCTTCAGGCGGACAAGGAAGATCACCCCGCGGAACGAGAGCTCGACGCACATGGCGATCCAAACACCCTTCAGTCCCAGCGTCGGGGCGAGCCAGGCCGCCAGCGACAGCCGGACGGCCCAGATGCTGAAGAAGTTCATCACGCACGGCACCACCGTATCCGCCGCCCCGACGAAAACGCCGTAGGCGACGATCGAGGCCGCAAACATCGGTTCGGCGAACGCCTCGATGCGAAGGGCCATCACACCCAGCTGCCGGATCTCCTCGACCGGGGTCATCAGTCCGATAATCCCGGGGGCGAAGAGATACATGAGCACCCCCATCACGCCCATGACGCACATGCCCATCGTCACGGTGATCCGGGCGAAGCTGCGCGTGAGCCTCCGGCGTCCGGCGCCCATGCTCTGGCCGACGAGCGTCGTAGCGGCGTCGGCGATGCCGTAACCGGGCATGTAACACAGGCTTTCGGCCGTGATGGCGAAGGAGTTGGCCGCAATAGCGAAAACGCCCAGCGGCGCCACGATGACCGTCGTCATGATCTGCGCCCCGCAGATCACGAGGTGCTCGATCCCCATCGGGAACCCGATGCGGAAGGCCCGGCGCAGGGTGGCCCGCCGCGGACGGAAGCGGCCCCGCTCGCCGCGCAGCTTCAGCTCGGCCGACGAGGTCCAGAGATACCGCAGCAGGATGGCGGCAACGACGGCTTCGGCGGCCGCCGTACCCAGTGCGGCCCCGCCCACGCCCAGCCCGGCACCCGGTATGGGGAGGGTGATCCCCGCCACGACCCATTCGCGCGACGGGAAGATCAGGAAGAAGTTGAAGACGACATCGAGCACGCACATGGCCACGCCCATCAGGCTCGGGATGCGCATGTTGCCGCTGCACCGCAGCATGCCCCCGGCCAGGAAGTTCAGCTGGAGGGCGGGCAGAAAGAGGGCAAACAGGAAGAAATAGAGCGACGCATTGCGCCGGATCGACTCACCGCCGCCCAGCCAGCCGGGCAGCGCGCCGCTGATGGCCATGCCGATCAGCGCCAGCAGCAGGCTGAAGAGAAGCGTCGAGAAGAGCGATTCGCGCAGCACGGCCCGTGCATCCCGCATGTCGCCCGCTCCGATCCGGTGGGCCACCTGCACGGAGAAGCCCGATGCCGCGGCGGCGCACAGCCCCCAGAAGAGCCACGTGGTGGTCGACACCAGGCCGATCGCCGCCGAGGCCTCGGCCCCGAGGTGTCCCACCATCGCGGCGTCGATATACTGCATGACGATGGCCGAGAGCTGCGCGATGACGGCCGGGAGGCTGAGCCGCACCGTCAGGCTCAACTGTTGGGCCAGCGTCATCGGCCGGCCATTGCGGATCAGGGCAAGCAGCCGGGTGGTCTTATCGGTCGGTCGCTCCATCCGCTCCGTTTTTAAGCAGTCCGAACACCTTTCCGTAGGTCAGCATCCGCCAGAGCCACTCCAGCGGACCGAAGCGGCAACAGGCAAGCCAGAGCCTGCTGAAGAGGGACTGCACGATCCATACGCCCGCGGCGATCAGTACCACCCAGACCAGTCCCACTTCGGCTCCGAAGCCGAGTCCTATGCCGTAAAAAAGTCCCATGCCGAATACGGATTGCCCGATGTAGTTGGTAAGCGCCATGCGCCCGGGCGCTGCAAAGTAACGAAAAATTTTCCATTGCGGATGCCGCATGCAGCAAAGACTTGCTCCGGCCACATAGGCGAAGCCCAGCGGGAAGACGCTGACCAGATAGAGTCCGGAGTGCAGGCCCGTCCCCCACGGCCGGCCGTGCAGGGCGCTCCACGCATAGAGGCACGACAGGGGCAGACCGAACACGAACCCCAGACGGGCCAGACGTTCCAGCTCGCGCCTGCGGCCCGCAAGATCGGCATACAACCGGTTTCTTCCGATGTAAAAACCCAGGAGAAACAGGCCCATGACGCGGAAATAGCGGTTCCCGTCGATGAACTCCTGCACGCGCACCCAGGCGCCCTGAATCAGGAACTCGAACGTCTGCCCGTAATGCGTGGCATCGCGCAGCCAGTAGGCGAAGTTGCTCTCCGTGATTCCGTACCGGTCGCAGCAGCGCCATTGCAGCTCCACGAAGGGGGCCGAGGGTGAAAAACCGGAGTACTCCACGAAGAAATCCACGGCGAGGGGCAGCGACAGCAGCCCGAAGGCCCAGATCAGCAATCCGCGGTTCGACACGTTGCGGAAAAGGGGCAGCAGCATGCCGAGCAGCGCGTAGAGCACGAGAATGTCGCCGCTCCAGAGGAACATCAGGTGCAGGAGGCCGATCAGCAGCAGGACCGCCATGCGCCGGTAGAAGATCCGGAATCCGTCGACACCGCGCCGTGCCGCATTGGCGAGGATAATGGAGAAGCCGACGCCGAAGAGCAGCGAAAAGATCGTGTAGAATTTCCCGTCGACGAAGAGGTACTGCAGGTAGCGCACCACGCGGTCGAAACCGGCCGTGGGCAGGGCTTCAGCCGCTTCGGGCGGGAGAAAGGAATACAGGGAGAACTCCGGGAAGTTTGCCAGGGCGATTCCCAGCAGGGCCAGCCCGCGCAGCACGTCCAGAACGACGGAGCGTTCGGACGGCCCGACGGGACCGGCCACCCGGTTCTCTACGGATGCGAATGCCATGGGCATGTCTGTTTTGTTGTTCGTTTTTCCGGTTTTTCCATCGGGCCAACCGACGCTGCGGTCTCCTGCCGCGGGGCGGTCCGGGCACGGACTCCCCGTGCCGGGCTCCGGGTTCAATTTTTGACCGCAGGCTGCGGCGCCTCCCGGGAGGCGACTATCGGCTGCAGATCGACCGGCTGCCCGATGCGGGCGACGATCAGCCGCAGCGAATCCCTGCGGGCCGCTTCCGCCTCGTTTTCGAGCGGTTCGTCCCAGCGGTGTCGGGCCAGCGCATACTTGGAGTGGTGCACGGTGACCACATACCGGGCCTTCAGCTCCCGGCATGCACGGCCAAGGTATCGGGGCATCAGGTGGATGTACCTCCACTGCTCGTCGTACTGCCCGTTCTCCACCAGGGCAAGATCAATGCGGGGAAAGGCCCTGCCGATCTCCGCAAAATGGGTGTCGTACCCGCCGTCGCCTCCGATGTAGACCGTAAGCGAGGGCGTCTGCAGCAGGAAGGAGGCCCACAGCGTCCTGTCCTGCCTCAACCCGCGTCCCGAAAAATGACGCGCCGGCAGGCAGTGCACCACAAAGGCCGAATCGGCATCGAGCGGAGCCGTCTCCTGCCAGTCCATCTCCCGGATGACGTGCGGGTCATAGCCCCAGTACTCGAAGTGCTCACCGACCCCCAGCGGACAAATCACCGCATGCACCCGCTCCTTCAGAGCCACGACGGTCCGGTAATCCAGGTGATCCCAATGGTCGTGCGTGATAATCAGGTAGTCGATCGCGGGCATCTCTTCGGGTTTGTAGAGCTCCGTTCCGGGGAAAGCCCGGTTGAGGAACGACACGGGCGCCGCCTGGCAGAAGACCGGATCGACGAGGATACGCTTTCCGTCCAACTGAAGCAGGTAGGAGGAGTGACCGAACCACACCAGCCCGTCGAACGTCGGGGAGAGCTGCTTCAGATCGGTCTTCAGCGCCGGAACGGGACTCTCGGGAACCCGGCCCGTCCGGTCGGCAAAGAGAAAATCCCACATCGCACGCAACCGCCCCCGGTCCGAGGTCATCAGGGCGGTGAAATGCCGGTTTCTGAACTTGCCGTCCCTGAAATTGGGCGACTGTCTGATGCGTTCCAGCCGCTCGCCCCGGGGCAGGCGGCCGAAACCGGGCCGTATGCTCCACACCAGGGCGGCGACGGCCAGTGCGGCCGCCGCACCGATCATGATCCATGCCGTCATGCCTGTACGTTTCATTCCGATTCGTTGGTTGTCCGCCGGCCCGCACCTCCGCACGGGCATCCGCCTCCGGTCCCGGCCGACTCCCCGCTACGGCGAGAAGCGGCGCATCCGACAAAACCTCCATTCGTCCGAATGGAGGTTGTCCGACCGGCCGCGGCACCCCGCCCGGCGCGGCAAAACGGGTTACATGCTTTCACGCAGGATGGCCAACACCTCGTCGCGCGTCATCCGTTTGTAGCCGCCGTCGAGCAGCAGCGTGGCGTCCGCTATGCCCTCCAGCATCGCCTCCGTCACGCCGAGCGAACGGATCTCGGTGGCCACGCCGATCTCCTTCATCCACGCCAGCAGGGCCTCCAGACCCTCGTTCGCCAGCTCTTCGTCCGTTTTGCCGGCTGCCGGAATGTCCCACACCGCCGTGGCGAAGCGGGCAAACTTCTTCAGCCCGCAGGGCAGGATGTGACGGTAATAGGCCATCGAGACGCCGGACAGGGTCATTCCGTGCGTCGCATCCGTGTAGGCGCCGATCGCCTGACCGATCATGTGTACCATCCAGTCCTGCCGCTTGCCCATGCCGATCAGCGTATTCAGGGCCCATGTCGCGGTCCACATGATATTGGAACGCGCCTCGTAGTCCTCGGGATTGACGACGGCCAGCCTGCTGCTGTGGATCAGCGACCGCATCAGCCCTTCGGCCAGATAATCCGACGTGTTGTCATCCTCGCCCGAGAAGTACTGCTCCAGGATGTGGCTCATGATGTCGAAGAACCCGGCCACCATCTGACGCCGCGGGACCGAGAAGGTATACCGCGGATTGAGCAGCGAGAAGCGGGGCATCACACGCTCCCCGAAGACCTTTCCGATCTTGAGCTTCGCCTCGTGGTTCGTAATGACCGATCCGCCGTTCATCTCCGAACCCGTCCCGACCATGGTGAGCACACACCCCACGGGAATGATGCGCTGGTCGGGGTCGGGCTCCTCCTGCCGGATGTAAAACTTTTCCCACGGGTCCTCTCCGCACCACGCGGCCACGCTCACCGCCTTGGCGTAGTCGATCGTCGAGCCGCCGCCCACGGCCAGAATCAGGTCCACATCGTGTTCACGCGCCAGCTTCGCCCCTTCGACGAGTTTGGTCGTCGTGGGGTTGGGCATGACACCGGAGAGCTCGACGACCTCCTTCCCGGCCTCCCGCAGCGAGGCGATCACCTCTTCATAGATTCCGTTTCGCTTGATGGAGCCTCCGCCGTAGGTCAACAGGACCTTCGGCCCGTAGTGGGTCAGCTCGTCGTTCAGGTTTTTCCGAACATCGTCTCCGAAATAGAGCTTCGTCGGATTGCAGTAGGTGAAATTTCCCAGCATCTTTTCGTTATTTAACAGTCACACAATGCGTCCGCACACCGACAGGCGGGCAGCCCGGTTCGTCCGGCGGCAGCATGCGACGATCTTTCCGGCGTGAAGCGCCGCTTTTCGGCGACCGCGGCCGCCTGGAGTCCCGGTCCGTCGTCCGACCCCGTCCCGGGTGTTTGGACAGTGCAAAGTTGGGCATTTTTTCGATAGCCCGCCATAGACGGATTACGGTTTTCACCTCCGATTCTAACCTCAATTACAGAATTTGCACCCCGGCCGCACCCGGGAAGGGCCGCCGCTTCGTGCAGGGACCGATTCCCGGGCAGCCGACGCAGTGCTTGCGATATGCTCCGCCTTATTCGCCGCGGAGGAACATCCGCTCGTAGCTGATCGTCAGCCGCCGGAACGAACGGATGAAGTCGGCACCCAGCGACCCGACGGTGAGCAGCGTGCCGCCCGCCGTCCCGCCGCAGATCACCTCCGTGTCGTGCAGCGTGATGTCGCGCCCTGCCGCGCGGATGCGGAATTCGGGAAGTGTCACCGCCTCGAACTCCTCGATGCCTCCGAAACCGCCGTGACGGGTCTTATGCCGGGCAAGCCCTGCCACGGCATCGGGAAACCGCTGCGCAAAACCGCTGTCGAGACTGCTCTTCACATTCCCCGTATCGAAAATCAGTTCGTAGAGGCTGCCGGCATATTCAATCCGCACGTGCGGGATATTGCCCGAGAGGTACATGTCGGGCTCACCGTCGGAGGGCAGCGCCGGAAAGCGGAACACGCCCGTCTCATTGTCGACGACGACCTCACCGACGGCCCGGAGCAGGTCGCAGCCGATGACGCCGTCGAACGCAAATTCGGCATCGACCTCCGGGTCGGGCGGTGCGACCAGAAAGTACGGATGGCGGTAGACCATCTCGCCGATGCGCAGCGAGTCGGCCGTGGCCAGCCTGACAAAGCCTACCGTCATGCCCGAAACCGGGATGGAGTCGGCCACGATCGTCAATCCGACCTTCTCGGCATAGCTCTCCGAGACGAAGCAGCCGAACGGACAGCCCGTGTCGAAGATAAAGTCGTGCATGTGGCCGTTCACCTCAACGGGCATGTAGTAATGGTGGCCGCGTCCGACCGCTTCGTATTTCAGCGGCACGGTCACGGTGCGGTCGGGGCGCTCGAGACACGGAGCCGGCATGTCGGCCAATGCCTTGCCGATGCGCTCGATATAGACCAGCCCGAAATAGGATTCAAACGGGAGGGAGCTTTCGAGCGCCCGCACCAGGTCGCCTCCGGCGGCCCCGGCCTGGGCATACATTCCCAGATTCAGCAGGTTCATGGCCCGCAGCGCCGCCATCGAGAGGGTGCTCTCCGCGCCGAGTGCGTCCTGATGGAACCGAAGGAGCGAATCGAGCGCCGGGGCGGCCTCCTCCGGCCGGTTGAACCCGACGCCCAGCTGGCTGCGGGCAAGCAGGTCGAGCATGTCGATGGAGAGTGAATCCTTCAGCTGCGGATACTCCTCCCGAAGGCGGAAGAGATCCCCGCCGTTGAGCAGTTCACCCAGCCGCTGATCAGCCCGTGTCTGGGCCGGGGCGTGGAGCCCGCATGCGAGTGTCACGAGGAGGAGCAGCACCCTCCGAATCGTCGAAAGTTTCATGGTTGTCCAGATTTGCAGATGATGGAATAAGGATGTCAGTGTCCGAATCGCGAGGTGTCGACCTCCTTGTGCCTGCGCTCCTTGTAGCCGCCGAAGCGGTAGGAGAAATGGACGGTTGCGGTGCGCGTGTAGCGCTGCGCCCCCATGTCGAGCCACTGTCCGCGGTAGCGGATTTTGGTCCGGGGCATGCCGCTGTCGAAGAGGTCGCTGCAACGTACCGAGAGCGTGGCGCGGCCCCGGTCGAAGGTCCACTTCACGGCGGCGTCGGCCGATCCGAGCGGCTCGACGTCGAAGGTGCCCTGAATGGCCGCGGACTGGAAGAATCCGTTTACCTCGAGGTCGATGGCGGGTTTGCGGCTCACATGGAAGGTATTCACGAGGCGGGCGATGCCGACCCACTTCGAGCGGTCGAACGACATGTCGTGGAACGGGTCGCACCGCTGCCGCATGCGCATCCCCGTAAGTGTCAGCCGCGAGTCGAGCCACCGCCCGATCCGGAACGGAAGGACGGCATTGGCGCCCCACTGCCGGTTGAAGTTCCAGTTGAGCGACTGGTAGATGAGCGCCAGCCGGTCGGATGCCTGCCAGGCGGTCTGCACGAAGTAGTCGGGCCGCTCGTTCCAGAAGAGGACGAAGATGTACTTCTGGCGGTAGATGTAGACGGCCTGCGCCTCGTAGCTGCGCGAGGGGCGGAGCCCCGGCGTGCCGTGGATCTCCGAATAGCCGTCGATGTAGGAGATCGCCCCCTGCATCTCCCAGTAGGAGGGATACTCCTTGTCCGAGGAGAAGTTCAACTGCACGATGTGCCGCTCGGAGGGCGTCCAGGTCATCGACGCCTGCGGATAGAGCGACCAGTTTTCGTAGTCGCCCAGCCGGTAGTACTCCCCGGCGAGCGATGCCGTGAAGCCCGCCTTCCCGAACTGCCGTCCGAAGCCGGCATAGAGGTTGGCGGTGTACTCGTCGAGCTGGGCGTCGGTGTCGGTCGTCGCGGGCGAGCCTTCGAGCACGGTGTAGTGCTGCCAGTCGCGCGAACGTGCGAAGCCGAAGGCGCCACCGGCCGTCAGCTCCCAGCCCGACGCAAATGCGTGGCGCTCGTCGGCCGTCACGTTCAGCCGGTCGATGCGCTGGCCCGACGTGACGTCGAAGGCCGTGGCTGCGGCGGCGGCATAGTCGTTTTCGAGCCGCGTCCGCTCGGGATTGTCGTAATGGGTGTAGTCGATGCCCAGATCGAGACCGCAGGCTGCGACGTAGCGCAGCGCGAGGTTGTGCAGCGTCTGGTCGCTCCGTTTGTTCGAGAGCGAATGGACGTAGGTTCCCGTCGAGCGCGAAAGGCCGTCCGTATTCGGCGAGAAGGAGCCGGTGTAGGCGGCGCTCACCCTCCCCCGCTGCTTCGGAGAGTACTCCACGGCGGCGCGCAACCGGTGGCTCCACCCCTCGTAGGTCATCCACTCATCCTGCCGGATGTCATAGGGCTGCCCGGCGAAGGTGTGCCGCGAGTGCAGGTCGAAACTCGACAGCTCCTTGCTCCGGGCCGCCGAATAGGTGACGTCGGCCGACCACCTGGGCGACGAGAGCGCGAAGCTGCCGCCGGCATCGTAGGTGTCGTACCAGCGGTTCGTGTAGTTGGCGTGCACCTCGCCCGAGAAGGCCGTCTCGTGGCTGCGGCGCAGCACGACGTTGATCGCCGCACCGCGGACGTGGTACTGCGGCGGGGCACTGAACATCACCTCGGCCCTCTCCACGCGATCGACCGGAGTCGAGCGCAGCAGCGCGGCCAGCTGCTCGGGGGTCATCGTCGAGGGGCGCCCGTTCAGAATCACCGTGACGGACGAGGCGCCGGCCAGCGTCAGCGCCCCCTCCTGCTCCGAAACACCCGGCAGGCGCGTCAGGGCCTCGTAGGCGTTGTTCACGGCCTGTCCCTCGGTCAGCCGCCCGAGGTCGTAGTTCAGCCGCCCCTGCTCGACCTTCACCACGGGCCGTTCGCCCTCGACCACGACGGCATCGACCGCCGTCGCGGCCTCCGTAAGGCGGATGTCGCCCAAATCGGAAAGGTCAGACTCGACGGTGCGGAGCTCGTAGGCCAGATGCTGGATCTGCAACCGGTAGGGACGCACCGCCGAACGGAGCTCGAAGCGTCCGTCCGCCCCCGAAGCGGCGGCCCCGAGGTAGACCGAATCGCGGTCGAAGAGGATGACGGCCGCCCCGGCAACGGGGGCATCCGCCGCATCGACGATCCGGCCCCGGATTGCGTCGGCAGCGGCCGGCGGAGGTGTTGCCTGGGATGTTGCTTGGGGCATTGTTTGGGGCATTGTTTGGGGTGCTGTTTGAGCTTGCGCGGCAGCGACCGTCCACAGGATCGCGACCGGAATCAACAGAAAAAAGAGGGTGTGCGGTTTCATCGTTTTTGCAGTTTGCGAAAGGGATTTTCCTGCTGCAAAGATAGGCTCCGCGGGGCCTTGCCGGTGTGCTTTTCATCTTGCACGCGAAATCGCAACACAATGATTCACAACGTATATATCGGTAAAAATCTTGCCGGCGGCCCGAAAAGCCTTGCCGGCGGGCGGGGCGGCGGCCCTGTCCGGACAGTCAGGCAAAGAAGCCGAGCAGCCGATCGCGTTCCGGGGCTGCGGATTCGGCGATGCGCCGCTTGAGTTTCGACTTGAGCGTGTAGACGCCGTTGAGCGACATGCCGAGCATGACGCAGATCTCCTGCGGCGTGAATCCCGCGATGACCAGCGCCGCGAAGTCGTAGTTGCGCGCCGTCCAGTCGGGAAACCGCTTTCGGAGGAGGGCGACGGCCCGATCGCTGTACAGGTCGGCCATGTCGACCACGTCGGCCAGCATCGCGGGGCTCAGGGCCAGCTCACGCATCTTGGCCGTCAGCCGTTCGCCCTCGCCGTAGGTGTAGCACGTCGCGGCAATGTCGCGCACGGCGGCCACGCGTCCCTCCAGCAGCCGCTTCACGGCCGCCTCGCGGGCGTCCGACGCATCGAGCCGTGACGCCAGGCTGTCGTGCGACTCGCGGTAGGAGTCCAGCAGCGCGAGCGTCTCGCTCAACTGACTGTCGCGGCGGCGCAACTTGCGGCGGTAGCCGACCACGGCCCACCCCGCCGCCATGACCACCAGCAGGGCCGCCAGTGCGGCGATCCATACGCGGTAGCGCAGCGACGCCTCGCGCAGCGCCACATCGTTGGCCGTGCGGTAGCGGCGCTCGAGCTCGGCGACCTGCGCCCCGCGCTGCGCCTCGAAGAGCGAGTCCTTGGCCGCGACAAATTGCTGCATGTAGTCGTAGGCCCGGGCGTCGTCGCCCCGATCGTGGTAGATCTCCGCCGCGAGGTTGAACAACCCGACATCCCCCTGATGGAACGTCTCCCGGCAATCGAGCGCCATCTCGATGTAATGGCGGGCCGAGTCGAGCTGGCCGTCCTGCTGGAAGATGATCGCCGAGGCCACGTCGTAGAACGACCGTCCGGTATCCTCCGAGGCGGCCGAGCCGTAGGAGAGCGGCGCCCGGCGGATCACGTCAAGGTCGATGCCCTCGCGTGCCGCGAGCAGCTGCGCGGGGGTCCAGTCCCCGAGATAGGCGTGGAATACGAGGTTCTGCAGGCGGATCTGCTGGGCGAAGTAGCGGAACGGGATCGTATCGGCCGCCTCGACGAGCGGCGCCAGCGTCTCGACCGCCTGCCGGTACTCCCCGGCGGCGCAGTGGGCCGAGGCGAGCATGAAGCGGCTGTAGCCCTCCTGTTCCGCATTGCCGTTCGCGCGGGCCGCATCGGCAGCCTTCGCAAAGGGCTCCACGGCGTCGTATCCCTGCTCGAAATAGAGCAGTCCGAGCGTGTGGTAGATGGCCACGAGCAGCGTCTCGGTCTGCTTCCGCTGCGGGGTCTCCTCACCGGAACGGGCTTCGGCAAGGGCCTTTTCGGCCAGAATCGCCGCCTCGGTATAGCCCCGGATACCTTCCTCAAGGTCGCCAAGGTCGATGTACACCTTGGCATACGTGTACCACGCTTCGGCCCGCTCACCCTCCGTGCCGTGCCGCTCGTAGTAGCGCATCGCGCGGTCGAGCCGCACCTTGCCCGCGAGCGTATCACCCGTGGCGACCTCGGAGAGCCCCGTCAACAGCGACCAGCCGGCCCGCCGGGCGCGGCTCATCCGCGCGGGGTCCATCCTTCGCAGCAGCCGCAGCGCACTGTCGGGGTGCTCCGTGGCGAGGAAGCCGTCGACCGTCAGGGTCTCCTCCGCGCGGGGCGTGCATCCGGCGGCCGCGAGCGCCGCAACGGCGAGAATCAATCGCAGCAGCAGTTTCATGGCTTGAGCGCTTGCCAGACGGCCTTCAGGTCGATGGCGTCGGCGTTGTGGAAAAATCCACCCACGAGGGTCAGGTACTCGGGCAGCCGCCCGTCGGTGCTCCACCGCAGCGGAATGCCCATCAGGGACTCGGTCGTGCGGCACAGATCGAAGCCGCACGCCTCGAGCGAGGGCCGCACCCGCTCGGGATGGCGGCACGGCAGCCCCTCGGGACGCGTACAGCTCCCCTTCGGGCAGTAGAGGCAGGTGCCGGTGTAGGCGAAGGCCCGGCCGCCGTAGCGGGCTTCGAGGTCGAGCAGCAGCCGCTCGTGCCACTGCCGTTCGGGCCGCAGCAGCCGCTCGGCCTCCGAAAGGGGCAGATCGCGGCTCACCGGGGTGATCTTCGTGGCGATAATCAGGGCCGTGCGGTAGCCCGATAGGTAGTCATCCACGTCGAAATCGAAGGGCGGACAGGCCCAACTGCGGCCGTAGTTGGGGCAGGCGCGACAGCAGGCGCCGAAGCGCCGCGCATCGCGGTAGACGGCGATGTATTCGGCCGCGGGGAGCGAGGCGGTGTAGTCCTGCGCCGTATGTCTCAAGTCTTCGTTCACAAGGCAAAGATACGAAAAGGCGCGCGGCGGCGTCGCCCGACTCCCGCACGGCGGCATAGGCGGGCACGGCCTCGGCAACCAGTTCCGAATGGCGTCCTTCGGCCGAGAGCGAGTCGAGCCGGCGGCAAAAGTCGTCGGTCGCCGTTCCGGCATCCGCCTCCGACCCGGCGCAGCAGACCAGCACAAGGCCGAACGCCAGCGCAAGGACGAGCGTAAGCACCGGCGCAATCCGGCGGACTGCACGGCGGTATGGATTCTTCGTTGTTATCGGTTTCATCTTGCTTGGGTCCCAATCCTGTGCTCCGCATGCGGCTGCGGCCGCGGAGCCGCTATCCGAGTTTCATCACGTCCCGAATGCCCAGGTCCTTGTAGGTCGATTCGAGCTCCTCGCTGCGGTCGGTGATGACCAGCAGCTTGTCGCCGACCCGGAGCTCCGTCTTGCCCTGCGGCACGAAATACTCGCCGTTGCGGCAGACCATCATCACGAGGGTGTTCTCCGGCAGGGTGATATCCTTGAGCGTATGGCCGCCTTCGAGCATCGTCTCGTTGACCTCGACCTCCGTCAGTGCGGACTTCATGTCCTCGTGCATGTTCACGTCGAAGGCCGACTCCTTCTCCTCGTAGGCCAGCCCGAGCAGGTTGGCCATGCCGCTGACGGTCGTGCCCTGCACCACGAGCGAGATGATCGTCGAGAGGAAGACCACGTTGAAGAGCAGTTCGGCGTGTTCGATATGGTCCATGAGCGGATAGATGGCAAAGAGAATCGGCACGGCGCCGCGCAGCCCGACCCACGAGATGTAGAGGCGCGCCCGGGTCGTGAAGCGGCGGAAGGGTGCCAGACAGGCGAAGACCGCCACGGGCCGCGCCACGAAGATCATGAACACCCCGACGGCGCCGCCGAGGAGCAGCACTTCGGGCTGGAACAGTTCGTTGCTGTTGACGAAAAGACCCAGCGTGAGGAACATGATGATCTGCATGAGCCACGTGAAGCCGTCGAAAAAGACCGTCAGCGTGCGTTTCTGGGCGATCTTATGGTTGCCGACGACCAGTCCCGAGAGGTAGACGGCCAGGTAGCCGTTGCCGCGGATCAGGTCCGTGAAGGCGAACGAGAAGAAGATGAAGGCCAGCAGCAGCACCGAATAGAGCGAATGGTTGACCAGCCCGATGCGGTTGATCGTCCACACCGCAAGGCGGCCGATCAGGTAGCCCGACAGAGCGCCGACGACCATCTGCACGAGGAAAAAGAGGAGACTCGCCCCGAAGCCCGTATGGCTCGATCCGCTCGAAAGCACCCCGATGAGCAGCACGGTGAGCATGTAGGCCATCGGGTCGTTCGAACCGCTCTCGAGCTCCAGCAGGGGCCGCAGATGCTGCTTGAGTCCCGTCTTCTTGCTGCGCAGGATCGAGAAGACCGACGCCGAGTCGGTCGACGACATGGTCGAGGCGAGCAGCAGCGCCAGCGCAAAGGGCATCTCCACGCCGATCCACGGCGCAATGAGCCACACGAAGCCGGCCAGGATGAAGGCCGTCACGATCACACCGGCGGTCGCCAGTACGATGCCCGGCCCGATGACGGGCCTGATCTCCTCGAAACTGGTGTCCATGCCGCCCGTGAAGAGGATGACGCACAGGGCGATCATGCCCAGGAACTGCGTCATGTCGGCCGACCGGTAGGAGATAAAGTCCCAGCCGAAGAGCATGCCGACGCCGAGGAACAGCAGCAGGGCCGGTGCGCCGAAGCGATAGGCCACCTTGCCGGCCAACACGGCCACAAAGAGCAGCAGGGCCCCTACCAGAACGAAATTTTCACCACTGATATCGATCATCTTCCCGTTTTCCGTTGTTTTACAAAATCCGCCTCCGCGGCGGCCCCGACTCCCCTTCGGGAGAGCTTCAGCCCGTTTCAGCAGCACTTTCCGCCGGCTGCTTCCGGAGCGGGCGCGGGCCGTTTCCGGACCGCCGGCAGGCCGCCCCCCGCCGTGGCTCCTGCCGCCCCGCCGCCGCACGCTTTCTGCGACGATTCGTCACGGCAGCCCGGCGGCCGGATGCGCGGGCCTGCGGACGCGCCCGTTGCCATGCGCCCCGTGTCGTCCTCTGCAGGACGGCACGATTGGATGCAAAGTTAAAAAAAATCCTGCAAAATCCGCGCTACATCCGGATGAAATCATCCGGAAAACCGACATCCGCAGACCGCACCCCGGTCCGGGATCGACACGGAACAGGACCGGACGCCAACGGGAAAGGCCCCGACTACTGCGGGATGAAAATGTAGGTGATGGTGCCCTGCTGACGGGCAGGGGCCGTCTGATCGATGTTGAAGAGCGAGTTGCGGGCGGCCCGCAGCGCCGTTTCGCGCATGCAGTCGTCGCCCCCCTCGACGACTTTCGCCCCGGTGACCCGGCCTCCACGGTCCACCGTGATCGACACGGTCACCTCGCCGCCCCCCTCGCACAGGTAGACCGGCATGTCGAGCCGCCGCGACGTGCGCACGGGGTTGACCAGCGAGAACGAGACCGTCACGCGCCCCTTGGCCTTCGTGTCCTGCACCTGGTCCCCCTGCTTGCGGCCCCGGCGGGCCAGGATGGCCTGCTCCTCGGCCAGCCCCAGCTCGTAGGCCTCGCGGTTGGCCTGCATGCGTTCGGCCGCCTCGGCCGCCGCCTCGTTGATCTCCGCGACGTTCGTCCCGCGGTCGTCGCGCAGCTGCTCGTCGAGCAGGGCGTTCTCGTTCGAGACGCGGTTGCGGATGCTCCGCCAGTCGACGGCCTCCTGCTGCTCCTGGCGCCGGCGCACCTCCTCCTCGAGGCGGTCGCGCTCCTGCTCGAGCTCGGTGAGCGTCTCCACGTCGATGTACATCCCCTGCGTCGAGGCGCGGCGTCCGACGACGATCTTCGACGAGACGAAGACGATCATCAGCACGAGGTACGCGATCAGCGTCACGCACAGCCCCACACGGTGCTCGTAGGCCCACGTGCCGGCATCCTGCCGCCGGTTGTCGAACGGCAGGTTGAGGCGCGGACGCCGGGCGGGAGTCCGCCGTTCCTGCGGGGAGGGCTGTGTCATTGCGGTGCGTCTGAATTTTGGGCAAAAGTAGCGTTTTTTGCCGAATTATTGCTATCTTTGCGCGCAAATAAAATACTCAACCTGCTTATGTCAACCAAACAACAAACGCTGAAGGCCCCCATCTCGTTTTCGGGCAAAGGCCTTCACACGGGGGTTAAGGTGACCATGACCGTCAATCCCGCCGAAGCCGGGTACGGCATCGCATTCCGCCGCACCGACCTCGAGGGACAACCCATAATTCCCGCCAGCTGCGACAACGTGGTGGACACCTCGCGCGGCACGACCATCGAGGCCGGCGGCCACCGTGTCTGCACCATCGAGCACATCATGTCGGCACTCTGGACCTCGGGCGTGGACAACGCGCTGATCGACATCGACGCACAGGAGACCCCCATCATGGACGGCTCGGCCCGCGAATACGCCGAGGCCATCGCCCGCGTCGGCACCGTCGAGCAGGAGGCCGAACGCAACTACTACCACGTCACCGAAAAGATGGTCTACACGATCCCCGAAAAGGGCGTGGCGATCATCCTCTATCCCGACGACGAGTTCTCCGTCTCGGTACACGTCGACTACAATTCGAAGGTCATCGGCAACCAGTACGCCACGTTCAACCCCGGCGACAACTACGCCGAAAAGATCGCCCCCTGCCGCACGTTCGTCTTCCTGCACGAGCTCGAACCGCTCATCAAGATGAACCTCATCAAGGGCGGCGACCTGGACAACGCCATCGTCGTCGTGGAGAACCCCATTCCCGAAGAGCAGCTCGACCACCTCAAGCAGATCTTCCACAAGCCCGACATCGAGATCAAGGCGGGCTACCTGAACAACCTCGAGCTGCGCTGCAACAACGAGCTGGCCCGCCACAAGCTGCTCGACCTGCTCGGCGACTTCGCCCTGCTGGGCGTGCGCATCAAGGGCCGCGTGTGGGCCACCCGCCCGGGGCACTTCGCCAACACGGAGTTCATGAAGCAGCTCAAGCACGCCATCCGCAAGGCCGGCGAGAAGCCCCGCTTCACCTACGACTGCCGCAAGCCGGCGCTCTACGACATCAACGCCATCCGGCGCATGCTGCCCCACCGTCCGCCGTTCCTGCTCGTCGACCGCATCTTCCACTGCGACGAGACCTCGGTGGCCGGCATCAAGAACGTCACGATGAACGAGCCCTTCTTCGTGGGACACTTCCCCGAGGAGCCCGTCATGCCGGGCGTGCTGATCGTCGAGGCCATGGCCCAGTGCAGCGGCATCATGGTCCTGCGCAGCGTCCCCGATCCGGAAAACTACTCGACCTACTTCATGAAGATCGACAACGCGAAATTCAAGCACAAGGTCGTGCCGGGCGATACGCTCCAATTTGAAATCCGCCTGCTGGAACCCATCCGCCGCGGCGTCGCCCTGGTCGAGGCCAAGGCCTTCGTCGGCGAGACGCTCGCCTGCGAGGCCGAGCTGATGGCCCAGATCGTCAAGAACAAAAAATAGATTGCCCATGATAAGCAAACTGGCCTATGTCCACCCCGACGCCAAGCTCGGGAACAACGTGACGGTCGAACCCTTCGCCTGCATCGCCGGCGACGTCGTGCTGGGTGACGACTGCTGGGTCGGCCCCGGCGCCGTGATCCACGACGGCGCACGCATCGGCAAGGGATGCCGCATCCACACCGCCGCCTCGGTCTCGTGCCTGCCCCAGGACCTGAAGTTCGCGGGCGAGCAGACCACCTGCGAGATCGGCGACTACAACGACATCCGCGAATACGTCACCATCAGCCGCGGCACCAAGTCGACGGGCACGACGCGCATCGGCTCGCACAACCTGCTGATGGCTTACGTGCACGTGGGCCACGACTGCGTGATCGGCAGCCACTGCGTCATCGCCAACCGCGTATCGCTCGCGGGCGAGGTGCACGTCGGCGACTGGGTGGTCATCGGCGGGCACGCCGCCGTGCACCAGTGGACGCACATCGGCGACCACTCGATGGTCCAGGGCGGGGCGCTGCTCTCGCAGGACCTCCCGCCCTACGTCATCGTGCGCAACGACACGCTGCGCTTCGCCGGCATCAACCGCGTGGGGCTGTCGCGCCGCGGTTTCACGCCGGAGCGCATCGCCGAGATCCACGAGGCGTGCCGCATCCTCTTCCAGAGCGGACTGAACTACCTGAACGGCTGCAACGAGGTCGAGCAGACGGTGCCGCAGAGCCCCGAGCGCGACAACCTGCTGCAATTCATCCGCGAATCGAAGCGGGGCATCATCAAACCCTACGAATCCCGCACGAAAGAGGAATAAATTTCACGTCCGGATTTGGCATGTCGGATTTTTTTTCTATCTTTGCCGTGTCGAAAGACGGACGCAACGAGATAAGGGGACGCAATGTCCCCTTATTTCGTACTGATACACGACTGAAACACAAACCATGATAGAGACTGAAAAGATCATCGAAGCGGCCCGGCGGCATCTCGAAGGCACGGACATGTTCGTGGTGGGATGCACCGCAACGCCCGGCAACGACATCGAGCTGACGATCGACAGCGACACGTCGGTCGACATCGACGCCTGCGCGGCGTTGAGCCGCGCCGTCGAGGAGCAGTTCGACCGCGACGTGGAGGACTTCTCGCTGACGGTCACCTCGGCGGGCATCGGCTCCGAGCTGCGGTGCCTGCGCCAATACCTCAAGACGGTGGGCCGCCCGGTCGAGGTGCTGCTCACCAGCGGCACAAAGATCCTGGCCCTGCTCGAGGCTGCCGACGGGGAGGGCATCACCCTCTCCTACGAGGAGAAGCAGGCCGTCGAGGGCAAAAAGCGCAAGCAGCTGGTGAAGGTCACGCGCCGCTACCCCTACGACGAGGTCCGCTACACGAAGGAGTACCTCGACTTCAAATAATGCGTAAAACCGAAAAAAGATAAACGACAAGCAATGGAAAATCTCAATCTCATCAGCAACTTTGCCGAGTTCAAGGAGCTGAAGAACATCGACAAATCGACGATGATCGGCGTGCTGGAGGATGTCTTCCGCCACGCGCTGCAGAAGCAGTACGAAACCGACGAGAATTTCGACGTCATCATCAACCCCGAGAAGGGCGACCTCGAAATCTGGCGCAACCGCACCGTCGTCGAGGACGGCGCCGTCGAGAACCCCAACATGCAGATTGCCGTGTCGGAGGTCAAGGCCATCGACCCGACCTACGAAATCGGCGACGAATATGCCGATGAGATCAAGCTCGCGTCGTTCGGACGCCGCACCGTGCTGTCGCTGCGGCAGAACCTCGCCTCGCGCATCCTCGATCTGGAGAAGGCCAACCTCTACGAGAAGTATTCGCAGAAGGTCGGCGAGATCGTCACCGGCGAGGTCTACCAGGTGTGGAAGAAGGAGGTGCTGATCCTCGACGACGAGGAGAACGAACTGATCCTCCCGAAGGCCGAGCAGATACCCAACGACTTCTACCGCAAGGGCGACACGATCAAGGCGATCGTCAAGTCCGTGGAGATGAACAACAACCAGCCCCGCATCATCCTTTCGCGCACGGCCAACCAGTTCCTCGAACGACTCTTCGAGCAGGAGGTGCCGGAGATCTTCGACGGCCTGATCACCATCAAGAAGATCGTGCGCATCCCGGGCGAGCGCGCGAAGGTGGCCGTCGAGTCCTACGACGAGCGCATCGACCCGGTGGGCGCCTGCGTCGGCATGAAGGGCTCGCGCATCTACTCGATCGTCAAGGAGCTGCGCAACGAGAACATCGACGTGGTGAACTACACGACCAACCCGCAGCTGATGATCCAGCGCGCGCTCAACCCCGCGAAGATCTCGTCGATCACCATCGACGAGGAGAAGAAGACCGCTTCGGTCTACCTCAAGCCCGACCAGGTATCGCTGGCCATCGGCAAGGGCGGTTTGAACATCCGGCTCTCGAAGATGCTCACGGGCTACGACATCGACGTCTACCGCGAGGTCGAGGAGGAGGACGTGGCACTCACCGAATTTGCCGACGAGATCGACGGCTGGATCATCGATGCCCTGAAGGCCGCCGGCTGCGACACGGCCAAGAGCGTGCTGGAGCTGCCCGTCGAGGAGATCGCCGCACGTGCCGATCTGGAGCTGGAGCAGGCCCAGAAGGTGGTCGAGATCCTGAAGGCCGAATTCGAAGAGTAACCGTACAGAAAAGAAAGGAGAACACACAATATGGGTAACGAAAGAAAATTAAGGCTCATTCAGGTTGCCAAGGAGTTCAACGTGGGACTGAACACCATCACGGACTTCCTGCACAAGAAGGGCATCAAGAGTGACGGGGCGCCCAACACGCTGGTCGACGACGCGACGTATGCCGTGCTGGAAAAGGAGTTCGGATCGAACCGCAGTTCCGCGAGCGCCCGCAACTCGGTGCGCGAGCGCATCTCCCAGAAGCAGACGACCATCACCCTCGAAGAGGCTGAAAAGCACGAGCGCGAGGAGGAACGGGAGGTCGTCATCAAGAGCAACGTCATCAGCGTCAAGGACGAGATTCCGCAGCCGAAGTTCCTCGGCAAGATCGACCTCTCGCCCAAACCCAAGGCCAAACCCGCCCCGGCACCCGCTCCGGCCGCCGCACCGCAACGGACGGAGGCGCCGGCGGGTGCACCCGCCCGTCCCGCCACCCCGGCGGCGCCCGCAACTCAGGCGGCCGCACCCGCCGCGGAGCACCGCGAAGAGCCGAAGCCGGCGGCCGAGACAGCCGCTCCGGCGCCCAGGGCGGAGGCGGCACCGGTCCGTGAACCGGCCGCAGCCCCCGCCGCACCCGCGGCCGAAAAGCCCGCGGCACCTGCCGTGGAGACGCCCCGCCCCGCCGCAGGGCAGCCTGTAAGCGCGCCCGCAGCCGAAAAGCCCGCCGCGCCGCAGCCCGAAGCGCCGAAGGACAACATTTTCCGTCCGACGGTGGCCACGCTCACCGGCCCGCAGGTCCTCGGCACGATGGACGTTTCGGGCTTCGTACCGGGCGGCAAGCACAAGCGCAAGCGCCTGCAGAAGGAGAAGGTCGACGTCAGCAAGGCCCAGAAGAGCGGCTCGCAGGGCGGCGGCAAGCAGGGCGGCCAGGGCGGTCAGAACCGGCCCGGCCAGGGCGGACAGAACCGCCCCGGACAGAACAACCAGCCCAAGCCGGGCGAAGGCCGCCGCAACAAGAACAAGAACAACGCACCGAAACCGGTCGTGCGCCCCGAAGTGAGCGACGAGGAGGTATCGAAGCAGGTAAAGGATACGCTGGCCCGCCTGACGGCCAAGGGCGCCAAGACCAAGGCGTCGAAATACCGCAAGGAGAAACGCGAAGCCGTGCACGAACGGATGCACGAGGAGATCGAACGCGAGGAACAGGAGCGTTCGGTACTCAAGGTTACGGAGTTCGTGACCGTGAGCGAGCTGGCCACGATGATGAATGTCCCGGCAACGGAGGTCATCATGGCCTGCATGAACCTCGGACTGATGGTTTCGATCAACCAGCGGCTCGATGCCGAGGCGCTCGTGGTCGTGGCCGAGGAGTTCGGCTTCAAGGTCGAGTTCGTCTCCGTCGAGATTCAGGAGGCGATCGCCGACGAGGGCGACAAGGAGGAGGACCTCGTGCCGCGTCCGCCGATCGTCACGGTCATGGGACACGTCGACCACGGCAAGACGTCGCTGCTGGACAACATCCGCAAGACGAACGTCATCGAGGGTGAGGCCGGCGGCATCACGCAGCACATCGGTGCCTACAGCGTGGAGCTCAACGGGCAGAAGATCACCTTCCTCGATACGCCGGGCCACGAAGCCTTCACGGCCATGCGTGCGCGCGGTGCGAAGATCACGGACGTGGCGATCATCATCGTCGCAGCCGACGACAACGTCATGCCGCAGACCATCGAGGCGATCAACCACGCCCAGGCCGCCGGCGTGCCGATGGTCTTCGCGATCAACAAGATCGACAAGCCCAACGCCAACCCCGACCACATCAAGGAGCAGCTCGCACAGATGAACTACCTGGTCGAGTCGTGGGGCGGCAAGTACCAGGATCAGGAGATCTCGGCCAAGAAGGGCATCAACCTCGACAAGCTGCTCGAGAAGGTGCTGCTCGAGGCCGAACTGCTCGACCTGAAGGCCAACCCGAACAAGAAGGCCGTGGGTACGGTCATCGAGTCGACGCTCGACAAGGGCCGCGGCTACGTGGCGACGGTCCTCGTGCAGAACGGCACGCTGCACATCGGCGACGTGGTGCTCTCGGGCACCTACACGGGCCGTGTGAAGGCGATGTTCAACGAGAACGGCAAGAAGGTCACCGAGGCGGGTCCCTCGACCCCCGTGCAGGTGCTGGGTCTGAACGGCGCGCCGCAGGCCGGCGATACGTTCAACGTCATGGACGACGACCGCTCGGCACGCGAGATCGCCAACAAGCGCGAGCAGCTGCAGCGCATGCAGGGCATCATGACGCAGAAGCACGTGACGCTCGACGAGATCGGACGCCGCATCGCCATCGGATCGTTCAAGGAGCTGAACATCATCGTCAAGGGCGACGTCGACGGCTCGATCGAGGCCATGTCGGGCTCGCTCATCAAACTCTCGAAGGAGAGCGTGCAGGTCAACGTCATCCACGCCGCCGTGGGTCAGATTTCGGAGTCCGACGTGCTGCTGGCCGCCGCCTCGAACGCCATCATCGTGGGCTTCCAGGTGCGTCCGTCGGCCGCCGCGCGCAAGCTCGCCGAGAAGGAGGAGATCGAAATCCGCCTCTACTCGATCATCTACGATGCGATCAACGACATCAAGGATGCCATCGAGGGCATGCTCGAGCCGGTGATGAAGGAGGAGATCGTCGCGTCGGTCGAGGTGATGGAGATCTTCAAGATCTCGAAGGTCGGCACCGTAGCCGGCTGCATCGTCCGCGAAGGACGCCTCACGCGCACGACGCCGATCCGCGTCATCCGCGACGGCATCGTCATCTACACGGGCAAGCTCGGCTCGCTCAAGCGCTTCAAGGACGACGTCAAGGAGGTCACCATGGGCCAGGACTGCGGTCTGAACATCGAGTCGTTCAACGACGTGCGCGTCGGCGACATCGTCGAGGGATACGAACAGGTAGAAGTCAAACGCAAATAGTTTCAACTAACCCTATAAACTTAAACTACACGGTATGTTAACTCCCATTCACTTTACCACTCCGGAGGAGGCCGTCAAGGTCATCAAATCGGGCGATCACGTGCATCTGAGCTCGGTCGCATCGGCTCCCCAATGCCTCATCAAGGCCATGTGCGCACGCGGTGAGGCCGGCGAACTGAAAAACGTCCACATCCACCACCTGCACACCGAAGGCCCGGCACCCTACGCCGATCCGAAGTTCGAGGGCATCTTCCAGCTCGACTCCTTCTTCGTGGGATCGAACGTCCGCAAGGTGACGCAGAGCGGCTATGCCGACTACATTCCGGTCTTCCTGAGCGAGACGCAGAAGCTCTACCGCTGCGGCGCCGTGCCGTGCAACGTGGCGATGATCCAGGTCTGCCCGCCCGACAAGCACGGTTATGTCTCGCTGGGCACGTCGGTCGATGCCACGCTGGCCGCCGTCGAGTGCGCCGACCATGTGATCGCCGTAGTGAACAAGCACGTACCGCGTGCGTTCGGCCAGGCGATGATCCCGATGTCGAAGATCGACACGTTCGTTCAGGACGACTCGCCGCTGATCGAGGCGAAGTTCTCGGAGCCGAACGAGATCGAGACGGCCATCGGCAAGCACTGCGCCGCGCTGATCGAGGACGGTGCCACGCTGCAGATGGGTATCGGCGCCATTCCGAACGCCGTGCTGAGCCAGCTGGGCGGCCACAGGAACCTGGGTATCCACACCGAGATGTTCGCCGACGGCGTGCTGCCGCTCGTCGAGAAAGGCGTTATCAACGGCGAGGCCAAGAAGACCGACCCGGGCAAGATGGTTTCGACGTTCCTCATGGGCTCGCAGGCCGTCTACGACTTCATCGACGACAACCCCGGCGTGCTGATGATGGACGTGGGCTACACGAACGACCCCTACGTGATCTCCAAGAACGACAACTTCGTGGCCATCAACTCGGCTCTCCAGATCGACCTGACGGGTCAGGTGAGCGCCGACTCGCTGGGTACGAAATTCTGGTCGGGCGTGGGCGGTCAGATCGACTTTGTCTACGGCGCTTCGCTCTCGAAGGGTGGCAAGGCGATCATCGCCATGCCGTCGATAACGAACAAGGGCGTCTCGAAGATCTGCCCGACACTGCTCGACGGTGCGGGTGTCGTCACGACGCGCAACCACATCCACTGGTTCGTCACCGAATACGGCGCCGTGGACCTCTACGGCAAGAGCATGCAGGAGCGTGCCCGCCTGCTGATCTCGGTCGCACACCCCTCGGCCCGCGAGGAGCTCGACCGCGCCGCCTTCGAGCGCTGGGGATCGCACCACCACTACATCAAGAGCTACATGGGCAAGTAACGCCCGCGTGCTCCGACAGGAAATGCCCGTCTTCCTTCAGGGAAGGCGGGCGTTTTTATCATCCCTGCGCCGCCGACATCGCCGATGCAACCCCTTATCAGTCCACCGCGTCACCGATTCGGGCCTTGCCTACCCGCGCCGCGCCTATTCGTGCCGCGCCTGCCCCGCTGCGGCCACCTGTCACTCCTACCCTCACCTCGCCTCCCCCGCTGCGGCTGCCGCCTGCCACTCCTACCCTCACTTTGCCTACTTCGCTGTCGCCGCCTTCGGATACCGAGGCACCGCACGGACCGCCCCCTCTCCCGCTTGGTCTGAAATGCCGCCACGGACCGCGTCCCTTTTGCAGTTCTGCCCGGAGCACCACCACCCCGAAGCGCCGCACGGCCTGCGCATGTTCTCCTGCCCTGCCGGGAGCACCGACACGGCCCGCGCTTCTTTTGCTGTTCTGCCCGGGGCGCCCACAGTCCGCTCCTCGCCCCCCCATCCTGCCCGGAGACACGGCCCGCGCCCCTTTTGCTGTTCTGCCCGGGGCCCCCGTCCCGGCTCTGCCCGGGGCACAAAAAAGGCGGACGGAACCGCACAGAGGCCCGTCCGCCGCCAAAAAGCAACCAATCTGTCGCGGCAGCATCACCGCGGCAGGTCAATCGACCCTCTGGAAAATCATTTTCTCAGAGAGTCTGTACTCCGACACCTGGAAATACCAGGCCATCACCAGTTCCGAAGAGGTCAGCGTCTCGATATAGGGCGCCTCCTCGGAAAGTCCTTCGGAAAGCCAATGAAGCCGGCGCGACGAGGAATCGAACCGATAGGTGAACTCTTCGCGGTCCGATTCATCGAGAGTGCTCCAGATTGCTCCGGAACCATTGCTTCGGAACTCAATATAACAACTCTCCTCGAACTCATATGGGTCGTACGCACCTTCAATCTCGTCGTGTCCGTTAATCCACTCATCATATTCCGAGACGAGGAGCCATTTACCGATGAGCAGGCCGGAACCTCCACCGTTGTCATCTTTCGAACAACCGCCCCAGGTGAGCGCGGCCGCACAGAAAAGAAATGCCAAAATATGTTTCATGGCCTGTGCAAGTTAGAATTTCAGACCCACCTTGACAAAAAACGAATTGACCGAGGCCTTCTCGTCGTCGGTACGACCGTCATAGGTTTCGGAAAACTTCATCGACTGGTGCTGAAGTCCCAATCCGAAATTGAACTGACGGTAGTTGAGCCCGATGCCGTACTCGCCGTAGAATCCGCCCTTGAGCTTGGTCTTCCACGATGAACCGTAACCGCTGCCGGAGCCGCCATAGGACGACGTGGCACAGATGCTGCTGCCGAGGCTGATCGAGATGTAAGGCGCAAGCTCCTCCGTTACGGGATAATACCCCTTCAGATTGAGGAATACGGGAATCATCAGCGTCTCCCAGTTCGACGTATCGTCGTATTCGGGGTCCATCTTGCCGTAGGCATACTGCACGCCGACACCCAGACCGACGAATCCGTACTGCGTGATCCGCGCTCCGTGGATGGTCGAGATGAACGGACGCGAGTAGTTGGTCTTCTCGCTGTCGCCGCCATCCTTCCACGTAAGTTTGCCGCCGGTGGCGAATCCCACATTGAGTTCGCCCTGATACCAGATATCGACGGAATGCGTGCTGGTCTTGTAGGTCTTTTCTCGATTTACGCGCGTTACGGTCGTTTTCTGCGCAAACGTGACGACAGGAACGGCACAAAGGGCTGCGAGAAGCAGAATAAATGTTTTTTTCATGGCATAAAATTTTGATGGTGAATAAAATGGTGACTGAACAAGTTACTGCCTGGTCCGGCTGACGGTCTCCTCGACATGGATCAGCGCATCTTCGTTTCCGATCTGCCCCTCCTTGAACAGCCTTTTGATCCAGCTGTCCTCGGGCGTCCCTTCCCGGAATCCCGTATAAACGGCGGGAAAACCGACCATTTCGACGATCATCACATACTTGCCGTCCCGCTCCACGGGCTCCTCGGCCTGCACGGGATTGCCGTCGACGTCGGTCGTCTGCACCGTGCGCATCTTGTGGCGGATGTTGAACTGCGGAAGCACGATCAGATCGGCATTCGTCTCACGGCAGAAATCGTAGGTAGCCTGCGCCTTGAGCAGATCCACGTCGATGGCAGCCACCTGCTTGCCGTCCATGAGCTTTCCGACCAGATACTCATTCCCGGCCAACCCCGACGGGATGTCCGTTCGGGCCGATCCCGTAAAGGTCTTCTTCTCAAAAGTTTTTCCGTCGTTGTTCCGCGAGAGCACCTTGACGGAGGCGACCAGCGGCGTAACAAGCATCTCGTGTCCCACCTCGAGACTGAAGGCCTCCGTATGCTCAAAGGTCTCCTGCACCCCCGCAAGACGGGTCGTCGTGATGGTCCTCGATGCTCCGCGCTGGGCATACGCATTGCCGCAAAAAAACAGCGCGACACACGCAAGCACCAAAGAAACTGTCAGTTTCCTCATAACAGAAAGAATTAGGGTACACCCCGGCTCCTGTGATGTGATTATAACAAAAAGAAAGTGTGGAGCCGTTCGTTTATCTGACGGGAGGCTCTGGTAAGCCCAAGGACAAATAAACAATACCCCACACCTGTATAGCAGAAGGCAGAACACCTTTCATGCCGATACAAGTGATGAGTGTGCCGTTTTCCTTGTCCTTTGAAATTTACCAGATTTCCCGTCAAGGATAAAAGCGAAACACTTTCATCAAAATATGTCATGTCGCATGCAACGACACGACAAAGATAAAAAATGTTTTGCAAAACGTCGCAGCATCATGGGGTATTGCAGAACAAATTTCGGAGATTTTTTGATGAAAATCAATATTGACAACGTACAAATATTAGTATACGTTGGCCGAAACTGTATATCTGTCCGCAGCAGCGAAACGGTCCACGCCCCACGGAAAAGCCACAAATCCGATAACAACCGGCAAAAAGCGACACAACAAAAGACGATAAACGGTCGCAATGGGTACAAAAAAAGTCAGACTTTCCGATCTGACCAAACCTTAAGACGGCCGTTATAGAGGGCTTCACATCTTTATTCTAACCGGCAACTATCTTTTGCCTTCTACCCTCACAGCTATAAATAAGCCCCTCCTATCAAGCGGCCTTAAGAAGGCCGTTTTAGAGGGCTCCGTAACTCTTTACAGATCGGCAGCAAGCCACTGCCTTCGACCCTTTTACTGCGACACAACCACAATAAAAAAGGTCAGACCATGCCGATCTGACCTCCAGCGAAGCGCCTCACAAAAAGCCCCTCCTATCAAGGAGGGGTTTGGGGTGGTTGTCGATATGATTGGCGGCCTGCCGCCTCTTCAAGACCCGGGATGCGACACTCCGGGATAAGCGGCGGTCGTGGCCAAATCAACACACAAAAAAAAGACCAACCTAAAAGGCTGGTCTTGAAGAGGCGGCTACCTACTCTCCCACGGGATAACCGCAGTACCATCGGCGTGAGTGAGCTTAACTTCTCTGTTCGGAATGGGAAGAGGTGGAACCTCACTGCTATAA
>OHFP01000285.1_pt1 | contig 29425 bp, 31 predicted proteins | sample 1567591 | NCBI WGS metagenome assembly OHFP01 (sample SAMEA3879547, study PRJEB24766) | human gut metagenome | biome: human-associated habitat; feature: feces | place: USA | collected 1985/1987 | reverse complement strand
TAATTTAATTTAATTAAGAATATATTTTTATCGTTTCAAAAGCGTTGAAAGAACTTTACTTTCAATAAAATGGGGGTTTCTCAATGGAAAACAACTATATTATTGAACTTAAAAATGTTAGTAAAATCTTCGATGACGATACTATCGCCGTTGATGATTTCAACCTTTACGTTAGAAAAGGTGAGTTTATTACATTTTTAGGTCCTTCCGGTTGCGGAAAATCTACAACTTTAAGGATGATTGCAGGATTTGAATTTCCTTCAAAAGGTGAAATTTTATTAAACGGTAGAGACATTTCGAATTTACCACCTAATAAAAGACCAATTAATATGGTATTTCAAAGATATGCACTTTTCCCACATTTAGATGTTTATGATAACATCGCTTTCGGTCTTAAACTTAAAAGAATACCAACTCCAAAAAAGGATAAAGATGGTAATCCAGTCTTAAAGATCGACTACAAAAAGATTAGGGAACTTAAAAGAGAATATTCTCTTATTAAGAAAAACAAACATCTTGAACCAGACGTCAAAGAAAGCAAACTTAAAGATCTCGAAGAGAAGATTCAAAAAATTAAATCAACTCCAACCCAAAGTTATTCTTATGTAAAACTTTCAAGTAAGGAGATTGATGCTAAAGTTGCTCGTGCTTTAAAGATAGTTGATCTTGAAGCTCTTGAAGATAGAGATATCTCTACTTTAAGTGGTGGACAACAACAAAGAGTCGCAATTGCTAGAGCTATTGTTAATGAACCAGAAATTTTACTTTTAGATGAACCTTTAGGTGCTCTTGATTTAAAGATGAGAAAAGATATGCAACTCGAACTTAAAGAGATGCATCAAAAATTAGGTATTACTTTTATCTATGTTACTCACGATCAAGAAGAAGCTTTAACAATGAGTGATACAATCGTTGTTATGAAAGATGGTGTTATTCAACAAATTGGTACGCCAAAAATGATTTATGATGAACCAAAGAATGCCTTTGTCGCAGATTTTATTGGTGAATCAAATATTTATAATGGAACAATGATTGGAGATAAGAAAGTTAGATTCTTAGATTATAACTTTACCTGTCTTGATGAATATCCATTAAACGAAAAAATCGATGTAGTAGTACGTCCTGAAGATATTCACTTTGTAAAAGAAAGCGAAGCTATGATTAAGGGAAGTATTGTTAACAAGATTTTTAAAGGCGTTAATTACCAATATACTATTATGATTGGTAAAAACGAACTTATGGTCAAAAGCACCGCTAGTTATGAAGTTGGAGCAACTGCCTATTTAGCAATTGATCCAGATGGAATTCACATCATGAAGAAAGACTTTACCACAAACGTCTATACTGATGCATGGATTAATAAAAACAACGAAGTCATGATTGATGAAAATCCATTTGCATGCGATATAACTCAACTTGTCAGCGGTTCAACTCTTGATGAAGAAGGCAATGTTGTTTCTAAAGATGGCAAACACAAATATAACTTTAATGATGCAGATGTTGTAGCTGAAATTGCTCTTGATAAAATTGATGTTATTGATGATATTGAAAGCGAAGATTGTGAAGTAGTTGGAGAAATTGTTGATTCAATCTATGTTGGCGATCACTATCGTTATATTGTAAGAACAGAAAATGAAGAAGACTTTGTTTTTGTTTCTCCATATAGCTATAACTTAAATGATAAAGTTGGACTTGCCGTCAAAAAAGAAGACATTAAATTACGTCTTAAAAAAGAGGTAAGTGAATATGAGATTTAGATTTCAAAGAAAATATCTTTGTATACCATATTTTCTTTTCTTAATCTTATTTGTCATTATTCCAATCTTCTTTATTGTTTATTATGCCTTTACTGATGGAACTGGTAATTTCTCTTTTGATTCATTAGTTGAGTTTTTTACCACAACAAATAAGATTAATGTTTTAGTACAATCTTTATTATTTTCCACGCTAAACACCATTATTTGTTTAGCAATTGGCTATCCAATTGCCTACATTTTATCTAACAAAAAGTTTAATTCTAATTATATTATTGTTCTTCTTTTTGTTATGCCAATGTGGATTAACTTCGTTTTAAGAACTGGTGCAACAAGAGACGTTTTAACTTGGCTTGGAATAAATGGTGGAACAAATCCTTATACAGCAACCATGATTGGTCTTGTATATAACTATCTTCCATTTGTTATTCTTCCTTTATATACAACCATGCTTAAACTTGATAAGTCTCAAATTGAAGCTGCAATTGATTTAGGTTGTAATCGTGTTCAAGTTTTTACAAAATCTATTATCCCTCAATCAATTCCAGGAGTAGTTGCAGCGGCTCAAATGGTCTTTATGCCAACTATGTCAAGCTATGTTATTCCAGAAACTTTATCAGAAGGTAAAATTGTTTTATTTGGCAATTCTATCTATTTAGGATTTGCTAATAATCAATGGAATTCTTCTTCTTTCATGGCTGTAATTATGCTCTTAATTATAGGAATAACCATGCTAATCACGCGTAATTTTACAGAAAAAGATGATACAAAGGAGGAGGCAGAATGGTAAAAAAGGTTTTAGCTTATAGCTATGTTTATTTAATTTTACTATTAATGTATGTTCCTATTTTAGTCCTTATTGTATTCTCTTTTACAAATGCAACTTATATTGGAACATGGAATGGTTTCTCCTTTGATTTATATGCCGCTTTATTTGAAAGCGAAGAAATCATGGTGGCCGTTGGTAATACTGTAATTATTGCAGTAATTAGTGCTGTTTGTTCAACAATATTAGGTACTTTAGGTGCTGTTGGTGGACATTATTTAAAAAGAAAAGGTAGAGCAGTTTTAGAAAACATTAACCAAATCCCTGTTGTTAATGCTGAAATTGTTATGGCTCTTTCTCTTGTTGTTATGTTTGTTTTCATTGGCAATATGATTTTTGCTGGTCAAAACTTATTCTCATTTTGGACCCTACTTGCTGGTCATATAGTTATTAGCGCTCCATTTGTTTATTTAAATGTTAAGCCAAAACTTTTACAAATGGATCCATCTTTATATGAAGCCGCTTTAGATTTAGGCTGTGCACCTCGTCAAGCTTTATATAAAGTCGTTTTACCAGAAATTCTTCCAGGTATTTTTAGCGGCTTTATGCTTGCAATCACCTTATCTTTAGATGATTTCATTGTTACAGCCTTTACTAGAGGAAGTGGTTTATTAAGTGGAGCAAATAACATTGAAACTATTTCAACTCTTGTTCAAGCTAAGATTAAAAAAGGACCAATTCCACCTGAAATGAGGGCTCTTACGACAATTATCTTCTTAATTGTTTTACTTGTTGTTATTGGTATCACAATTTATAGAAATAAAGGCAGTCGTTATAAAAATTTACTTAGAAAAAGAATTAGAGAAAGGAAGGATTAAAATATGTCTAAATTAATGAAAAAAGCTTTAGTTTCCGCATCTTTTTTAGCTCTTCTTTCTCCAACACTAACATCATGTTCTTCAACTGGAGATTATGATTGCTATATTTATGCTTTAAATGCTGAAGACTATATCGATGAAGAACTTTTAACTTCTTTTGAAGATATGGTTTATGAAAGAGATGGTAAAAGAGTCAAGGTAGTTTATGAAACCTATGACACTAACGAAACCATGTATAATACTTTAAAAACTGGTAAGCAGACTTATGATTTAATTTGCTGCAGTGACTACATGATTCAACGTTTAGCTAGAGAAGGAATGACTACCTCTTTCCATGATGCAATTAATCGTGGTTTAATGCCAAATTATGTTGACAATGTCTCTAGTTTTCTTGCTAGCTATGATGGAAGTAATAGTGGAAAACTTGATACTATTAACGTTGATTTACCAAGTGGTGAAAAAGACACTTTAAATTATTATGCTGTTGGATACATGTGGGGAACTCTTGGTATTTTATATAATCCAAGTTTAGTTCTTGAAAGAAATTACGATTTATTTGCTAATAATGATCGTTATAAAGATTTAACTGATGAAGAAAAAGTCCAACAAATTATATCTGATTTTGAATCATTAGATGGTTATTCATATCTTTGGGATCCACTATTTAAAGGCACTCAATCTATTAAAGATAGTATGAGAGATACTTATGCAATTGGTATTTTTGAATACTATAAAGATTACTTTGATCCTAATAGTTCAACTTATTTAACTAATTATAAAGACCGTAATGAACAATTCAATAAATGTGATGATGAAACTATTGAAGGCGTTCAAAATACACTTATTGATTTAAAAGAAAATATTTTCGGTTTTGAAGTTGATAGCGGAAAAGACGATATCGTTACTCAAAAAATTGCTGTAAATATTGCTTGGAGTGGCGATGCTGTTAACTCAATTGGCAGAGGATTTTACGCTGATGAAGATTGGATTGATGAAAGACCAGATGAAGAAAAAGTAAATCTTTATTATACTGTTCCAGAAATTGGCGCTAACATTTGGTTTGATGCTTGGTGTCTTCCAACTCATGATGAAGCTTATTATCAAAGCGATGAATATTTATATTCTATTGAATTTTTAGATTATTTAAACGATCCAGCTAACGCTGTCGATAACATGTCTTATAACGGCTATACATCTTTTATTGGTAGTAATTCCGCCGATTTATCAATGCTTAACTATATCTTATATTCTTACGATACATCTGATGGAGATGGTGATGATGAAGGATATGATTTATATGATATAAGTTATTATTTTGATTTTGTTGATGAAAATGGTGAGCCTTTGGATGAACTTGAAATCACTGTTGAAGATCCTTGGGAAGAAGAGGAAGATGGTAGAGTATTTACTTATAAAGATGAAGATGGTGATGGAAAACTAGATATTAAGATTAAAACCGATTTAGATAGTTATGAAGGCAGAAGCTTAGTAGCTCAATATCCTGAAACTAAAAACATTGATTATCTTTATGTTATGAGAGATTTTGGCGATCAAAATAACGCCATTGTTTCAATGTGGGAAAATGTCAAAGTTAATCCTCTTCCTGTTTGGGTTGTTGTAATCTTAATTATTTTCCTTGTTGGATTTGTTGGATATTTAGGTTCATACAAACTTATTAGAAAATATAAACTAAAGAAGAGAAAAGAATTAAGAAAGGAAAGTGAAGCTAATTAATGGCAACTCTAAAAGTATTTTTTCCAGGTAGAAGATATGGAATAGATCGAAGCTATCTATATTTTCTAGATCGCTATATTGATGGCGATTCCATCTATTTAGAATATGATAAGAAACGTTATGAAAAAGATGTTATTGAGTTAGAAGAAAACATTAAAGAAGCTTATGCATATTCTATTAAAATCCTAAAAGATATTGATTTTAAAAAATATAGTGAAGTTATTTTCATAGCTAAAAGCATAGGAACAGTAGTGGCTGGAAAAATACGTGAAGAGTTAGCTATTAATAATGCTCGCTTTATTTGCTTAACACCTCTTACTCAAACTATCCAATTTTTAAGACAAACAGATTTTATTATTACTAGTAAAACTGATACTTATATTGAAATTAATAAACTTGAAGAAGTTCAAAATCGTTTTCCATTTTTATGCATTTATGAGGATGTTCCTCATTCATTAGAGTTTAAATATAATTTAAAAAGAACAATTGATTTTCTTTATGAAAATCTTGAGTTAGCACTAAATTATTTAGATACAGCTTACAAAGATATATTAGAAGAATAAGTTAAAAAGTTTATTCAAGATACTTATTTGTAGGAATATCTACCTTAGTTTTCCTTTAGTTTTCTTTTTCTAATGAGAGTCTTGAAATGCACTTTTTTTGGACTATAATAGATTCGAAAAGATGGTTAGAGATGAGAACTAAAAGATTAAATTTTGTTAGATTTGGAGTATTTCTATCTATTTTTCCTTTGTGTTCTTTTTCTAGTGGGACAAAATCTGTAAGTTTGTCTGACTACTGGGGCACTACTAGCTATTTTACATATGATAAATATGGCAATCGTTTTACAGGAAAAAGTGGTGAAATTCCATTAGGAAAAAGGACTTGGGGAGTAGATTATTACTTAAAATATCAAATTACTAGTTATAAGCGATATAGTTTTTCCAATTGTACTGGCTATCCTTTAGATTATAAACCAGTTTTTACTAATCCTGGAAGTTTAACGGAATATACTTTGAATATTTCAACTAGCTATTTTACTGAATATACATATTCTTATAGCGAAACTATAACTACACAGGTAAGTAATGCTTTTTCTACTGGCCTTAATATAGCCGGAATGGCACAAATTAAAAACGAAACGGAAATTAAACAAGTAAAAACAAATACTCAAACTTATACTTTTGGATTTGGGAAAGAAACTACTTTTAGTGATAGTTATGTTTTTGATTTAACAAAGGTGCCTTCTGATTATGTTTTTACGCCAACTGTCATCTGTGAGGCTCAGGTTTTTGAATTAAGTTATGACGTAGTTGGAAGATGGTGGTTGGGAGACTCTTCAACAGGACTTGAAGGAGAAAATTGCGATAAGCAAAAGCTAGTTGTTTATGACCCTACTACATTGTTTTTGACAACAGGTATTAAAACGATAAATTCAGGCTCTTTGGAACCACAATACTTTTTAAAAGTTTAATAATAAATGTTTAAATTACTAATTTCTAAGGTCAAATATTATAAGAAAAGTTATCTTTTAAAGGTGGTTTTGCTTTTTGCTCTTTTTACAAGCCTTCAAATTATTGGAGTAATAGCTTGTAATTTTTCAAGTACGATTTTTAGATACACATCGTTAGTAAATAATGATTATTATTATTCAACCATAAACACAGATGGTGACGAGATCATTAATAAAGTTAGAAGCGATTATAGTGAAAGTGAATATGTAGCTTTTCATCATTTTGAGAGTTTTATTGAAAATGACTCTTTAACTTATATTACTTTTTATGAAGGTAATCCTTTTTTAGGTGGAATGGGCGGCATAAGATTTAGCTTTGAAGTTAATGGTGATCATAATCAAGATTTATCAGTCTTAACAACTAGTAATTATATTGAAGATTCAATTGAATATTTAGGCGAGAATTATAAAGTTACTGGCAAGATAAATGTTACTATTCCAGACTATCTTCAATTGAAATTTGACATGATGAAACTAAAAGATGTGAAGTTTGTATTAATTAATAAAGAGGCTAGTTTAGATTCAAAAACTGAATCATATGATTTCTATTCTTTCACTTTTAATAAGGTTAAAGACGAGACATACTTTGCTGAACAAAACATTAGTAAAGGTAGCGAATTTATTACAGCTTATGACTCCATGTTTCCTGGAGCGGCTTCTTTATTTTATGCAGTCTATCTAGTTCCTTATATTTTCGGATTGATTTTTTGGTCATTTTTGATTAGTTTACTCGACACTATAACCAAGCAAGAATTAAGCATTTTTAAAGTATTCGGATTTAAGAAAAGTCGTGCAAAACGACTATATTTTATCGAAAACTTTGTACTAACCATTCCTGGAATAGTTATAAGTGAATTAATTTTTATACCTATTTTTATATTCGCTTTTGAAGCGACAGTGTTTCTTCCTTTGGCACTAGGTGGAGTCGCGCTAATTTACTACTTAATTTATTCAATTATTTATTCATCAATTATGACAGATCGAATTTATAGAGGATTTTTAATATGATAAAAACAGAAAATCTTGAAAAATCTTTCGGTGAAAGAACCATTTTTCGAAAAGCTAATTTGGAGTTTGAAGATGGAAAATTTTACGCCTTTGTTGGAGAATCTGGCAGTGGAAAAACAACATTAATGCGTATTTTATCTTTAATAGACAATAAATATAAAGGCAACTTAATAATTGATGATGTTGATGTAAGTAAATTGAGCAAAAAGAAAGCCGAGAAATTCAGAGTGAAGTCTTTTAGTTATGTTTTTTCTGAACCTTACTTACTAGAGTATTTATCAATTAGAGAAAATGCTTGTTTAAGTAAAAACTTGACGCTTGAGCCAATTAATAATGACGAACTTGATAAAATGATTTTCTATTTAAAGTTAGAAACAATTATTCATAATAAAATTAATGAGTTATCAGCTGGAGAAAAACAAAGAGTTTCAATATTAAGAGCTTTAGTATCAAATAGAAAATATATTATGGCAGATGAACCAACAGCTCACCTTGATCCTGCTAATTCAAAAGCTATTCTAGAACTTTTAAAAAGAACAACTAGAGAGTTAAATAAAACGGTTTTTGTTTCTTTACATGATTATACAAATTTGGATTTATTCGACGAAGTTTATCAAATTAAAGATTTAAAAATTACGAAGTTATGATTAAATTACGTTTTTATTTAAAGACTATTTTTAAGACTAATATTAAAACAAAATTCAATTATTTCGTTTTAATATTTTTAATCTCGACTTTATTTGCTTTTTCTTACGCAATAAAAGATATGGAAATTAAAAACGCAGATTTAGTATATTCTTATTTTCCAGAAGATTCATTTATCGTTAGTATTGAAAGTGATTTAGAGTCTAATCTTGAGGACGAAAAAGCTTTTAATGAAGTCATTTCACGAAGCCAAGACTACTTTGCAATTAAGGATATGGCTTTATTTAAAAACGATATTAAAAGTTATGAAACCGGATTTTATTTTCAAGCAGAACCTAATATAACTGTCTATTATTTAGAAGAAAACTTTAATTTTTATAGTATATACGAATATGCTTCATCTTTTGATGAATATAAAGGAATGATATATTTTTACGAAACAAGCCGCATGTATGATTTTGGCGATTGTTGGGATTATAAATATAATAAGGATGAAAAGCGTTATTTTGCTAGTGACACCTTAATTATAAGAAATTATGAACAATGGGAATCGCTTAAAGGTAAATTTAATGTTAACTCACCAATTGGTTATATATATCATGTTAACTTGAATAGAGATTTTACTATTAATGACTCTTATTTTCTTGAAAATTTGACTTCAAGCTTAATCAATGAATATGATTTACCAGGAGTTTTTACTAATATTTATGAACCATATAGAGAGTTGACCTCAAACTCAGTACCTACAAATAATAGGATTATCCCTATAGCTTATGACTTTTACATACTTTTTAATAACATTCTTCAAGGTATGACTATTTTTTGCTTGGTTATATTTTCTATTTCCTTAATCTTATCTTCTTTTCTTAATTTGAAGAAAAATAGTGATCGCGATAGAGCCTTAAATACTTTAGGTTATTCCTATTCAATGATGGCCACTTTTGAAGGAGTTGGCGGATTATTTTCTGGAATAATTTCCTCATCTATTTTCTTAGTTACTTATTCACTTGTCACTTTCATTCTTTCATTATTTTTCAAATTTAATATCTTTAATGCGGCAGTAGTAGGCATATCGTTTTCTTTAATAATTTTGATTGTTATCATATCGATGCTTCCATATTTAATTTATTTTCTTTCCAATAGACGTATTAAGTAGTTTTATTGATTTAACTTTTATTATTTGAAGTAGAATATATAACTTCGCATTATTGAAAATGCACCTTTTGTAAACGGCTTTATTGAAATTCAATATTTAGCGATAAATATTTGATTCCTTTCGTTTAAAACTCTTTTTCTAAACTTATCTATCTTATTTATGGAGAAACCATAACAGTTTATTTAAATGCTGATTGGTTTCCAGAACTATTCTATGATGAAGTAATTTTATAAATTCCACTTAGTAAAAAGAGTCTATCAAACTTAAAGGTAGGCTCTTTTCATTAACGAAATTTAAAAACATTTTTATAAGAGTTTTGCATTGTTTTTGCATAAAATTCGATGTTTTTGCTTCAAAATTGGTTATTTATTATTCTCTAGTTTGTTGTATTTAACTAAGTTGGGGATTAAAATAATAGTGGTTTTTATAGGAGGAAAGCATAATGTCAAAAACCGCAATAATTACTGGTGGTTCACGTGGCATCGGCAAAGCTTTGTCGTTAAAGCTTGGTGAACTCGGTTATAATGTCGTTATCAATTATCGTAGTCCATCTTCTAAAGCAAAATCAGAAGAAGTAGCTAAAGAAATTGAAGAAAAATATGGTGTTAGAACTTTAATTGTTAAAGCAGATGTTTCAAAGTATGAAGAATGTGAAAATCTTGTTAATGAAACAGTTAAAGCTTTTGGTGACCATATTGATTGCTTAGTTAATAATGCTGGCATTACTAATAATTGCAATTGGATTTATATCAAAAAAGAAGCTTATGAGCAAGTTATTGCCACAAACTTAATGAGCTTTATGCATATGTCTCACCTTGTTTTACCATACATGGTCAATCATAGTGATAAAGAGCATCAATGTAACATAGTTAATACTTCTTCTGTTGGAGGTATGACTGGTGTTATCAATCAAGCTGATTATTGTGCAGCAAAATCAGGTGTTATTGGTTTAAGTAGAGCACTTGCTTTAGAATATGCTAAAAAAGGAATTAGAGTTAACGTTATTGCTCCTGGTATGATCATGACTGATATGTTAAGAGGAGTTAATCAAGATGAACTTAGAGCACTAGCTGCTACAATTCCAGAAGGATATATTGGCGATGTTGAAGATATTGCTGGGGCATTAGAATATATTCTTAAAGCACCATATTTAACTGGTCAAGTTATTTCACCTAATGGTGGATTTGTTCTTCAATAATTAATTGTGATTGGTTTAAAGCGCGAGGTTTGAACTCGCGCTTTAAAATAAAAAAACGCGATTTTTATCGCGCAGATTTATATTTTGGAGCATCCTAGCGGATTTGAACCACTGATCATTGAGTTGCAGTCAATTGCCTTACCAACTTGGCTAAGGATGCGTGCTTAATTATGTTATCAAAGTAATGGTTTAATATCAAGAATTGATTTTGAAAAAAATGAAAATTTTGCTTTACGTCAATTATGTCGTGTGATATTATTATAAGCGCACTGAACAAGACGGGGCGTAGCGTAGCTTGGTATCGCGTCTGCTTTGGGAGCAGAAGGCCGCAGGTTCAAATCCTGTCGCCCCGACCAGCCTAAAGATTTATCTCTGATATTAGTCAGAGATTTTTTTTATTTTTAACAGACTCTGTTTAAAAAATGGAAATTGCTGTCCACACTAATACTTGCATTAAAAAAGGTTTTATAGAAACTAATGCAATATTAGTGCTTTGAGATGTTTGTTAGAAAAATAATAAAGTTTTGCAATGTTCTTTATATAAATGAGCAATTCAAACTTGAGATTTTCCTTTTCACATTCGTAAAATCAGTGTGAACTAATTATTTCACGATTAAAATTTAATTTTTTATTCTAAAATAAGGTCAAGGAGAAAAATAGTTATGAGTTTTTCAGATAAGTTAAAAGAACTAAGAAAAGAAAAAGGCTTAACTCAAGAAGAACTTGCAAAAGAGATTTTTGTTTCTAGGACTTTAATTAGTAAATATGAAAATGGTGCAATTTATCCAACAAAAGAAAATGCAATAAAAATCGCCGAGTTTTTTAAAGTTGACTTGTCATATTTAATTGATTCAAATGAAACAGTCGGTATTATTTTAAAAAACAGTGAATCAACCGCTGATAAAGTCCATAAGATATTAAACTGTCTGATTATTTATTTTGCTTCTTTTATAAATGTTTTATTTTTCTTACCTATTGTTCATCATTATTTTCATGATTATTCCCATGGAACTCCACCAATAGTTATAGATAAATTTGCTTTGCCAATGATTGTTACTCTCTCTAATGGTGATCCAATTTGTCTTATTAATTTTATTTTATTGATAGTTAACATTGTTTTATCTATTTTTACTTTTAAATATAAAAAAAGTAAAGCTTTAAAAGTTTGTAACTATGTATTATTTGCTTTAAATATTATTTTAACTTTCTTTTCTATTGTCATGTCTTATTATCATGTTAACAGTATCCATTATTAATTTTATATTAGGATTTAATGACTTATAAAAGATTAATTTTAAGCAATTTCAAAATGTAAAAAACGGCTCTACCATGAGCCTTTTTTCTTCCACTAGACAATTTAGTAGTGTTAGAATATAAGCATGATTACGGTATTTAAAGAAGCAGGAAAAGAGGTTATCAAGACTGATTATGAAAACGCTGATAACTTAGAAGTAGAATCAGGTAGTTGGATTCATATTTCTGAGCCAGATGCGGAAACTATAGAAAAGATTTCTAAGCTCACCTCAATATCGAATGAGCTTCTTTTATGCGCTCTTGATGATGAAGAAAGTGCTCGTATTGATACTGATGATGGCGACACTTTAATCGTTTTAGATACTCCTCTTGTTGAAGATGAAGAAAACTCAATCTATACAACCGTACCTTTTATTATTGGTTATAACCGTAGTTATTATGTAACGATTTGTAAATATAATGTTGAACTTATCACTGAATTATTTAAAAGAGTAAAAGTAGTTGAACCACATAAACATGTTCGCTTAACTCTTTATCTTGTTTATCGTCTTGCAACCTTATTTATTAACTATCTTAAAAAGATTAATGCTCATACAGAAGTTTTGGAAAATAAACTCCGTAACTCCACAAAGAATAAAGAACTTCTTGAACTTATGGATACTAATAAAACTTTAGTTTATTTTTCAACGGCGTTAAATGCTGATAAAGGTGTTTTATCTCGTCTTTTAAGAAGTCAAACATATAAAAAGTTTGAAAGCGATTTTGACTTAATGGAAGATACAGAAGTTGAAATGGATCAAGCCATTGAAATGTGTTCTATTTATCGTAACATTCTTTCTGGTATGATGGATGCTTTCGCTTCGGTTATTAATAATAACATGAATATCATCATGAAAACTTTGGCAGCGGTAACAATTGTTATTTCTTTACCAACACTTGTTGCTTCAATTTATGGTATGAATGTTACTAATATGCCTTTAGCTAACGATCCTTATGGTTTTTGGATTATACTGGCGATTTGCGTGGTTTTTGCTATAATTGGTACAGTAATTTTAGTTTTATTAGGAAACGGAAGACGTAATAAATAATTAATTTTGAATTAACTTTTTAATACTTACATCACTTAAAAATTCTTGCATCTCTTCTTTTGAGGAGATGTTTTTATTTTTGCTTAATTGATATAAGTGATTTATTATTTCATCGTTTTCGTTTTCACTTTGAAGATAGTCTTTTTCACTAAATCCATTTAACTTTTCTTCAATTAGGGTAATTAAATAGCGACGAATTAAAGCAAGGATTGATTCTTCAATCCAATAGGAAACTTGTCCTTTAAATGAAGTTAAAATCTTTGATATTTTTAAGTACAAAGCTAAGCCATCTTCAGGAGTGTGCCATAAATCGACAAAGATATAATCGTATTTTAAAAGATTATTTTCTTTTAAATATTTGGTGGCTTCTTCCTTAATTAAATTAATTTTTTCTTGATGCTCAAATTGATTTAAAAGATTATTTTTAAATATATTAATAATCTTTCTATCAAGTTCAACAACATCAATACTTTTAACTTCGTTTTTTAAAGAAGCAATGTAAGGATAATAGCCAATTCCTAAACCTAAAACTAAAACATTTCCCTTTACTTCTTTTAAACTTTCTTTCATGGTTTCAATCTCATGAGGAGTAACTGACATCCATGTGACATCGTTTTGTCTTAATTCAAGATATTTAAAAGATTCATCAAAATAAGCAAAGTGATTAATTTCACGATAATAATCGTCATTTTTAATACTTATATCTTTATAAATGAATGCTGAAAAACTAGGTAAAGTTGAAATTCTTAAACTTAAATTTCCAGCGTTAATTTCTTTATCTAACTTTATTTTTTTATAGTAAGGATTATTTAAATACTCATTTTTATCAAGTTTTTTAAAAACATCTAAAGAATACTTCTTTGCTAAATGCTGAAAGTCTTTATCAAAATGATCAATTTCAAGTTTATCTAAAAATAGTTCATAATAAGAAGAAAAATAATTCATTTCTTCTTCTTTAATATTTCGTGAGTAGTTTTCTAAAAAATCATTATAAATATTATTAATTAAAATGTTTTGGTCTCTTGTTTCGATTAATTTATATAAGTAGTGTTTATCAAGTTTAAAATTCATATAATTACCAGCATTTCTATTGAAACTAGAAAAATTATATATAAAATTTTAAATATATGAAAACATTACTTATTTATAAAAGCGAGACTGGTTTTACTAAAGCTTACGCAGATATGATTAAAGCTAGAATCCCTGATCTTACAGTGGTTGATTTAAAGCATTTTAAAAAGAAAATGGTTAAGGAGAATGACATTATTTTTTATGGAGGACCATTAAGAAATAATGTAATTGTTGGTCTTAGTAAGTTTTTGAAGGCTAATGATTTGTTTGATAAGAAGGACGTTTTCGTTTTTGCAACTGGCATTCAACCAATTGATGAAGATAAGAAAGAAAATGTTATCAATGCTAACGGCTTAGAGTTTTATCATGTTAGACTTTACCTTTTACCAGGTGGTTTAGACATTAATAAAATGAAAAAATGGAAACAAAAGATTTTCCGTTTTGCAATGAGTAGAGCCATGAATAGCAATCAGTTGCCAGAAGGGGTTGATCGTACGCTTTTTGAAAGCCGCATCAATCAACGATTAGATCTTGTCTCTCCTAGCGCAATCGATCGTATGATTGAAGTTTATAACGCAGTAAGAGGGAAGAGGTTAAGTGGAGAAAATATTTAATTCAAACATGCATTGTGCTGGCTGCAAAGGAAACATTGAAGCCGCACTAAAAAAATTAGATGGCGTATTAGAAGTTAATGCGAATTTAGTAAATAACGTCGTCAAAGTTCGTTATAATGAGAAAAAAGTAAGTGAAGAAGATATCATAAACGCTTGTAAAAGTGTTGGATATAAACTTGAAGTCATTGATGAAGATGAAGAGTATTCAAAAGAAAAAAGTTATAAGTTTGACATTATAAAATTAATCATTGGTATAGTTTTACTTTTGCCACTTATGTTTTTTTCAATGAGTGATATGTATCCAGGATTAATTCCTGGCTCATTTAAAGAACCAATATATCTTTTACCTATTATTGAACTTGTTCTAACTTTAATAATTATTGGAGTTTTCTTTAATTATTATATAAGTGGATTTAAAAGCTTAATTAAACTCTCTCCAAATATGGATAGTTTAATCTTTTTAGGCTCTTTATTTTCTTTAATTTATTCTGTTTATTTTATTGTTAAGTTAATTATTGCTCCAAGTGATTATTATATTTATGAAGCTAGTGCCGGAAAAATAATGTTTCATACTTACTTAGATAGTGCGGCAATGATTCTTGTTATTGTTTCTATTGGTAAACTTATTGAAAATCTATCAAAAAGAAAAGCAAGAAGTACTATTAATGAGCTTTTAAAATTAAGACCTAAATATGCTAACCTCATTAAGGAAAACGAAATTGTTAAAGTAGAAACAAAGTTTTTAAAAGCTGGCGATAAAATAATTATTAAAGAAGGTGAAACAATTCCTTTAGATGGAGTAATTATAAATGGCTCTACAAGTGTTGATGAATCTTTATTAACTGGCGAATCTTTGCCTATATATAAAGAAGAAGGGGATAAAGTTATTGGTGGTAGCGTCAATAAAGATGGTTCAATAACTGTTTTAATTGATAAAAGTAAAAAAGATAACGTATTAAATAAGATTATTTCTCTAGTCATGGAAGCTAGTAATATGGATACAAAGCTTACTAGGAAAGTTGATAAAGTTTCTCGAATCTTTGTTCCGATTATTTTAGTAATAAGCGTTATTGTTTTCTGCATTTGGCTAGGGATAGATTATGGAGCAAATAGTGGGAATGCTATTTTAAATACGCATTTTACTTCCGCTTTTGATGAAGCCTTTAGCTTTGCAATTAGCGTTATGGTTGTTTCTTGTCCATGTGCTTTAGGACTAGCTACTCCAATCTCTCTACTTGTTGGATCAAGTATATTTGCAAAAAACGGAATCTTAGTAAATAAAAGCGAAGCAATTGAAAATATGAAAGAAATTGATTGCTTAGTTTTAGATAAAACAAACACTATCACAAATGGTAAATTAACTGTTAATGATTATGTAATTTTTACTAAAAACCCTGCAAAACTCAATCGAATTTATACAATTGAAAAATATTCTACCCATCCACTTAGTGAAGGAATTGCAACTTTACTTCAAGATAAAGCATCTTTAGAAAAAGATTTTACAATGGTTAGTAATGTGCCTGGAAAAGGTGTAAAAGGCGTTTATAAAGATGAAACAATTTATATAGGAAATGAATCTTTAGTTAATGAATTTTATAAAGGCGAAGAAAATAACGTATTAATAGAAAAACTATCTATTTATAAAAAAGAAGGAACTCTTCCAATTATTGCTTTTACTGAGAAAGAAATCTTTGCTTTATTTTCATTAAAAGATGAACTTAAAAAGGACGCTAAAGAATTTATCAAAGAAGTTAAAAAGAGCTTTAAAAAAGTTGCTTTATTAACTGGAGATAATGAAATTATTGCTCATAACATCGCTGAGGAAGTTGGTATTGAAGAAGTCATTGCTAACGTTAAACCTGATGGAAAAGGCGAAGTTATTAAAAAACTTAAAGAAGAAAATTATCACGTCATGATGGTTGGAGATGGTGTAAATGATTCAATTGCATTAACTTTAGCTGATGTTGGAGTTGGAATCGCTAAAGGTAGCGACGTTGCTTTAGCAAGTAGTGACTTTATTTTAATGAATGATGACTTATTAGATATTTTAGATATTATTAAGATTTCTAAAAAGATTAGAACAAATATCAGTTTTAATCTTTTGTGGGCTTTCTTATATAACGTTGTCTTTATTCCAGTTGCGGCTGGCGCATTTGCAAGTTTACATTTTGTTCTTTCACCAATGTATGCTTCAATGCTCATGGCTTTAAGTAGTGTTACTGTTTGCTTAAACGCTTTAACTTTATTTTTATATAGAAGAAAAACGAAAAATAACTAGATAAAAGCATTTCCTTAAAAGATAATCATTAAATAAGGATTATCTTTTTTTGCAAGGAGTGAGTATTTATCATATAATTTAGGTCATGGCCGAAGAGAAAATTAAAAGTATTTGTTTAAATAAGAAGGCACATTTTAATTACTTTCTTTCTGATTATTTAGAAGCAGGTCTTGAGCTTAAAGGAACTGAGATTAAATCAATTAGAGCTCATAATGTTTCATTAAACGATTCTTATGTTGTTTTTAAAAACCATGAGGCGTTTATTTTAAACATGAATATTTCTGAATATGAAAAAGGAAATATTTTTAATCATGATCCTTTAAGAAACAGAAAACTTTTAATGAATAAAAGAGAAATCTTAAAATACGAACAAAAAGTAATTAAAGAGGGCTATACCGTTGTTCCGACTAAACTTTATTTAAAAAATGGCAAAGCCAAACTTGAAATAGCTTTAGGTAAAGGTAAAAAGAATTTTGATAAACGTGAAACCATTAAAGAACGTGATGATAAACGTAATATGGCCAAAGCTTTAAAGAGGAATTAAAGTCGATGAGAAAGATGTCTCTGCTTTATAAAATAAGTTATAGCGCTCTTTTTATTGCTTTAGGGGTTATACTATCGCGCTTTATTAGTGTACCAGCCTTATTTGGTTTACCTTTTTTAAAAGTTTCTTTAACAAATAGTGTCGTCATGTTTTCTAGTTTTTATTTAGGGCCATTTTTTGGCTTTCTTGTTGGAACTTTAGTTGATACATTAGGTGCAATCTTATTTCCAACAGGACCTTATAATCCTTTATTTACCATAGCAGCTAGTTTAACAGGTTTAATGCCTTATTTATGTTATGTTGCTTTAAGAAAGAGTCGAGTTGAAGATAAATTTCCATTTATCTCATTAACTTTAATTGTTCTTTTAAATGTTTTACTTTGGGTCTTCTTTATTTTTAATAATGAGATATATAGTGAAAGTGGTAGAACAAGTTATGAACTTTATCCATGGCTTAAAATTACGATAAGTATCGTAAGTTTTGTTCTTTCTATTCTCTTTTTTATTGCCTTATATCTTTTAAATAAAAAATATAAGGATAAGAAATTTGCTCGTCACTATAAAATTAACTTAATCGCTTCTAGTGTTTTTATAACTTATTTTGTCTTTAAAATTCCGGTTGGAAGTGCTGTGCAAGCTTTTGTTTTAGATTGGGAATTTTTAATTATTTTAACTGCTAGAATGTTAACAGGATTTGTCACAAGCTTTGTGCATATCTTTTTAATATCAGTGGCACTTGATGTCTCACTTAACTTTAATGTTGAAGGCGCATTATTAAATAACGACACTTTCTTTCGCCGTTTAAAAAAGAATATAGATGCTAAAAAGGTAAGATAGTATGGAAGAAGAAAATAAAATTAAAGAAGAAATAAAAAATGACGACAAAGAAGAAAATCTTCCTATAGAAAATGAAGAAGAAACAATGTCTGAATCAATAAAGAAGATTGAAAAACCATCAATTGGGATTTTGATTTTTTTCATTGTCATTTTCGTTTTGATTGTTGCAGTTTTAATTACCTTGCTTGTTTTATAGAAAAATGTTTAAGATTTGCAAGGTTTTTATTCAAAATTAATGTTTATCATTTTACAAAATCTAAGATTAAACTATAATTAAAAAGATGAAGAAATTTAACGTTAAAGAAAATATTGGGCTTATTATTGGCTTATCAATTGGTGGATTAGCAATTATTGCTTCAATTGCTATTTATTGTGGCATTTATTTTTCCACTCCAAATTATCTACTTATCAAAAATAATGAATTCGTCGGAGATTTAAATAACTTAGATGATGATGGGAACATTAATAAAGATAAGTATTATACCTTTAGTGATACTGACTTAATAAAGACTAATAAAGATGAAGATGATAATGTAATAGGCATTTATTTTGAGAGCGATAATTTTTATAAAGCAAATTTTGGTTATGATGAATTTGAAATCAATGTTCATTTTAAAGTAAGCGCTACTGATAAAGGCTTAACTGGGAATTTATCAGCTAGTGGTGAAGGAGCAATTTTATATACTATAAACAAAGATGGTGAAAGTGAAGACGTTCAAAAAGTTGTTTACAGTACTTATCCATCAATAAATGTAGATTTTACATATAAATTTAAAACTACTGATGACGTTTCACGTATTGGTTTTAAAGTTGATACCAAAATTTATCAAGATGAAGTTGAAAAATGTGGAACAATGATTGAAACCGATAGTTTTTATTTTAGTGTTTTAGGAGTTTAATGTGACTATTTTAGAAAGATTTAAAAAGTATATCGCTTTTGACACAGTTAGTGATGAAAATTCAAAAACATATCCATCAACACCAAGTCAAATTGAATTTGGAAAAATCCTTGTAGAAGATTTGAAAGAATTAGGTGTTGAAGAAGTTTATCAAGATGAGAATCATGTTGTTTATGCTTTTGTTGATAACAAAAAAGATAAAACAATTGGCTTAATCTCCCATATGGATACTGCTCCTACAATTGAAGGAGGTATTAAGCATCCACGTTTAATTGAAAAATACGATGGGAAAGATATTGTTTTAAACTCAACTTATACAATGAAAGTTGAAGATTTTCCAGTTTTAAAAACAGTAATAGGCGATGATTTACTTGTTACTGATGGTGAGCATCTTTTAGGTGGCGATGATAAAGCTGGTATTGCTATTATCTTTGAATTTTTAACTTATTATTTAAAACATAAAAACGAGTTTAACTATAATCTAGCTATTTCTTTTACAGCTGATGAAGAGATTGGAAGAGGAGCCTCTAAATTTGATGTTAAAAAGATGAAAGCTGATATTGCTTATACTTTAGATGGCGAATCAATTTATCAAGCTAATTTTGAAAACTTTAATGCTGCTAGTGCAAAAGTAAAAATTGAAGGCGTTGGAGTTCATCCAGGAAACGCTAAAAATATTATGATTAATGCTGTTTTACTTGGAATAGAATTTAATAATTTATTGCCAAAAGACATGATTCCTTCAAAAACCGAAGATCATGAAGGTTTTATTCATCTTGATGAATTTAAGGGAGATGTTGAAGCTGCAACACTTTCTTATATTCTAAGAGATCATGATAAGTCACTTTTAGAAGATAAAAAAGAAATGCTTAAAAAGGCAAAAGAAAATATTTTAGCAAAATACCCTAAAGCTAAAATTGATCTTGAGCTTCACGATGAATATCGCAATATGAGAGATTATTTTATAAATCATATGGAAGCGATAGAACTAATTAATAAAGCTTATATTAATTCTCATTTACCAATTAGCTATACTCCTATTAGAGGAGGAACTGACGGAGCAACTATTACTTACATGGGGCTTCCTTGTCCAAATTTAGGAACCGGAGATTTTAATCCACATGGTCGTTTTGAGTTTGTAAGTATAACTCAAATGAAAAAGATGGTCGAAATATTAAAAGAGTTATTTAAATAAAAAAACCTCGCTTTTGCGGGGTTATTTTTGTAAGTATAGGTAGTTTATAATAGATTTTCTAGTAACAATCCCAATAAAATTCATTTGATCATCAATTACTGGAACAAAGTTTTGATTTACAGCGTTAGAAATTAAATCGCTCATCTCAACGTCAATTTTTACTGGGAGATAATCTTTGTGACGCTTGACTTCTAATACTTTGTGATTATCAAAATCAGCTAGTTCACTAAATGGATGACTTTTTAAATAAAATAACAAATCACCTTCACTAATTGTTCCAACAAGTTTACCATCTTTTGTTAAAAGAGGAATTGTTGAGTATCTATAAAAGTCCATAACTTCAAGAGCTTGACGAACACTCATAGTGTCATCAATAAATTTAACCTGTGATTTAGGTGTTAAGAAAAATAATATATTCATATAAATAATTATCGATTAAAAGTTATGAAAATACAATATCTAAAGGACTGGTTAGAAATGACGTACATCTTTTGTTTTAGACTCTAATTTGAAAAGTAGTTCTTTTAGAACTAAAGTTTATCTTTAGAAGTGTTTTATAAGTTGAATTGTAGTACAATAACACTCACGGGAGAAAAGGTTATGAGTTGTATTAGCTGGGATGAATATTTTATGGGAATTGCTTTATTAAGTGCTAAAAGAAGTAAAGATCCAAACACACAAGTTGGCGCTTGTATTGTTGATGAAGATAACAAAGTTGTTTCAATCGGTTATAATGGAATGCCACGTAAAGTTGATGAAACTAAATTAAGCTGGAACAAAGGAGAAGGACTTGATTCTAAATATCTTTATGTTTGCCATGCTGAATTTAATGCTATCTTAAATATTCGTAATGGCTCAAGTTTAAAAAATTGCACAATTTATGTAACTTTATTCCCTTGCAATGAATGTGCTAAAGCAATTGTTCAAACTGGAATTAAAAAACTTGTTTATTTAAGTGATAAGTATTCAGGAACAATTGAAAATTTAGCTAGTAAAAAACTATTAGATCTTGCCGGAGTTGAATACGTTAAATATAACGGCAGATATAGTGAAATCGAATTTAAATAAATGGAAAAAGCTTTAGAGGTTAAAAATTTAAATTTTAGTTACGATAGTCAAGAAGGAATTCAAACGATTAAAAATATCTCTTTTAGTGTTAATAAAGGAGAGTATGTTTCTTTAATTGGCCATAACGGAAGTGGTAAGTCAACTCTTGCTAAACTTTTAGCATACCTTTTAGAACCTCAAAGTGGAGAAATATTTGTTAACGGGGTTAAAGTTTGCGAGAAAAATATCCGTGCAATAAGAGAAACAATTGGAGTTGTTTTTCAAAATCCTGATAATCAATTTATTGGTTCTACTGTTGAAGGTGATATTGCTTTTGGCCTTGAAAATAGATCTGTTCCTCGTGAAAAAATGATTGAGTTAGTTCACAAGTATTCAAAACTTGTTGGAATGGAAAAATTCTTAAACAAATCACCAGAAGAATTAAGTGGAGGACAAAAACAACGTGTTGCTATTGCTGGAATTTTAGCTTTAGGTTTAAAAATAATTATTTTTGATGAAGCAACATCAATGCTTGATCCAGAAGGCGTAGAAGATATCATGCATCTTGTTCGTGAAATGAAAAAAGAAAATCCAGAATTAACATTTATTTCAATAACTCACGATATCGAAGAAGCCTATCTTTCTGATCGAGTAATTATTTTAAATAATGGCGAAATCTTTGAAGAAGGCAAACCAGAAGATGTTTTTGCTGATGAAAGTAAAATAACTTCTATTGGACTTGATATACCTTTTGTATTAAAAGCGAAAAATAAATTAAGTGAAAGTGGAATTTTTATTCCAAAAGAAATTAAAACGATTGAGGAGTTAAGTACTTTTTTATGTGGCAAATAAGAACTAAAGACTTATCTTTCGTCTATGATAAAAAAGATCCTAATCATTATGACGCTTTAAGTGATGTTAACCTTGAGATTAACAAGGGTGATTTTGTTTGTATTGTTGGGAAAACGGGGAGTGGAAAATCTACTCTTGTTCAAACTTTTAATAGTTTAATAGAACCAACAAGTGGCTATACTCAAGTGGAAACTTTTTATATAACTAGCGACAAAAAGTTAAAAAAAGAACTTTTGAAAAATGAAAGTGATGAAGTTAAAAAAGATAATAAACATGTTGCTAGTTTAAGAAAAAAAGTAGGCATGGTATTTCAATTTCCTGAATATCAGCTTTTTGCCGAAACCATTTTAAAAGATGTTATGTTTGGGCCAAAAAACTTTGGGATGAAAGATGAAGAAGCTAAAGAAGTTGCTATTAAAAGTTTAAAAGATGTTGGAATTCCTGAAAGCTACTTTGAAAAATCACCTTTTGAGTTAAGTGGTGGAGAAAAAAGAAGAGTAGCCATAGCTGGAATTATTGCTAGTAATCCTGATGTTTTAGTTTTAGATGAACCAACAGCCGGCCTTGATCCTAATGGCAAAAAAGAAATTATGGCTCTTGTTAAAAAGTTTCATGAAAATGGTAAAACAATTATTATCGTAACGCACGATATGGATTTAGTTTTAAATTTTGCTAAAACTGTAATTGTCTTAAATGATGCAAAGTTAATTGAAGTTACGACACCACAAAAACTATTTAACTCACCAAATTTAGAAAAGTATTCTCTAGAGATTCCAACCTTATATAAATTTATTAATTTATTAAAAGATAAGGGTTTTGCAGGGAATTTAAATGATATTTATAGTTTTGATGAACTAATAGAAAGGATTAAAGAGGTAAAACATGTCTAACGTTTTTGGAAAATATACTCCATATAATACGATTATTCATCGTCTTGATCCTCGTATAAAATTTTTTGCTCTTATTGCCTTAATGGTAATGTGTTTTTTACCATATGGAAATTATGCAAATCGTTTTATTGTTTTAGGAGTTTTAGCAATTATTATTGTTGCAATAATGATAGTTGGTAAAATTTCTCCTTTGTCGATTTTTTCTAGTCTTAAATCTTTATGGGTCATGATGATCTTTTTATTAATTATCTTTGTTTTTGTTCAGCAAGGTGTTGATACATCATCTCTCCATCCAATGATTGTTTTCCCTAATGGCTATACGATTTATTGGGAAGGTCTTTTTCAAACTCTGCATGTCTTTTTTAGACTCATTTTGATGATTTGTTTAACTTTAATCTTAACTTCAACCACCGCACCAATGGATATAACTTATGCTTTAGATTGGTATTTATATCCACTTAAACTTGTAAAATTTCCTACTCAAATTATCACAATGATTATTTCTTTAGCTTTAAGATTTATTCCAACCTTACTTGATGAATCACAAAAGATTATGAAAGCCCAAAAAAGTAGGGGAGTTGATTATAATCGTGGTTTTTTATCTAAAAAGATTAAATCAATTACTACTTTAATTGTTCCTTTATTAGTAAGCTGTTTTTCAAGAAGTGTTGAACTTTCTTTAGCTATGGATGCAAGAGGATATGACCCTTATGGCAAAAGAACATCATATAAATTATTAAAATTCCATACTCGTGATAGCATCTCTTTAATTATCTTTTTATTAATTATGGCTTTATTTATTACACTTTGTGCTTTATCAAGTTTCTACCCAGGTTTTGATAATTTCTTAAAGTTATTTTTTGGAATTGAGGCATTTTAATGAAATATAAGATTGTTTTTAGTTATGATGGGAGTGCTTTTTTAGGTTATGCTAAGCAGCCTAATTTAAAAACAATCCAGGGCGAACTTGAGAAAAATTTATCTTTAATTTTAAATGAAAATATTATTTTAAGTGCTAGTGGAAGAACAGATAAAGGGGTGCATGCTTTTAATCAAGTGGCTTCTTTTTCAACCACTAAAAAGATAGAAAACCAAGATAAATTTCTTCATTCAATAAATAAATTATTAAATGAAGAAATATATGTTAAAAAGATATCTAAAGTTAATGAAAATTTTGATGCCCGTTTTTCAGCAAAGAAAAAAGAGTATCATTATTTAATTAATCTAGGTGAATTTAATCCTCTTTTAAGAAAATATGAACTCTTTATCAACAATAAAGAGTTTGATTTAACAAAATTTATTGAAGGATCGAAATTATTTATCGGTGAACATAACTTCATTAATTTTTGTTCTAAAGACGACGATAAAGACGGATTTATTCGCACAATTTATGATATTAAAGTTATTAAAAACGGAAAGAAAGTAGTAATTAAAATGAGTGGCAACGGTTTCATGCGTTATGAAGTTAGAAAAATAATTGGAACCTTAATTTATTACGCTGAAAGCAAAATTAGTATAGAAAAAATAAGATATTACTTAGAAAATACATCTAAAAGAGATATTGTTCCTTTTACTGCTAGTCCAGCAGGTCTTTATTTATTTAAAGTTTATTACTAATTAGTTTCGATTATTTTAGCTTTATTAGGATATTTGGAATCATTAGTAATTATTAAATGATTAACTTTTTTGACTTTAATTTCGCCTTTATATGGATTTTTAATTGATTCGATTGAAGAAGTAATATCAGCTTTTACGTCACTATATTCAAAAGCTAAGTCACATCCTTCCATCGTGCAATTAATTAACTTAAGTTTTTTACAATAGCAAAATGGTTGTGTACCAGTGATTGTACAATTTATAAAAGTAAGATTTTCAGAATACCAGGCTAGATATTCTCCTTTAACAATAGAATTTTTAATGGTTACATTTTTTGCATGCCAAAAGCAATCCTTTGTATCTAGTTTGCTATTGTCTATCACGACATTTTTTGTATATTGAAAAGAATATTTTCCACTAAATTCAAGATTTGTAAAATGAATATCTTTAGATTCAAAAAAAGCATACTCACTTACAAGTTTTACATTTTTACCTAAGATTTGTGAGGTTTTCCAACCAAATTCAGGTGAACTAATAGTTAAATCATTTAAAGAAACATGTTCACATTCTCTAACTGCTTTAATTCCATTCAAGGTAGAAGAATTAATTTTTATGTTTTTTGAATACCATAAAGCAGCGCGAGAATTTTCGGTAAATGTTGACCAATTTATTGTCACATTTTTATCGTGCCATAAAGGATAACGCAAATCAAAAAAGCAATCATCGATAATAATATTTTCGCTTTCTTTTAATGCTGACTCGCCATCCTCTATGCCTTTAAAAGTGCAAGAAAATAAGTGCAAATCTTTAGAAGCGTATAAATCTCTTTCGTTTGGAAAATTCTTTTCTTTAATTTCTATCATCATTACCACCTTTTGCAAAAAATATTATAGTGTCAATTAATTTGGTCTGCAATTTATTTGTCACTATGTCAGTTATTTTAATAAATATTTATGATATTTCAATTGTTTTACACGCCTTTAAGCATTTAAAATTCTTTAATACTACTTAATTAAGTAGTAAAATTGTTTCGTTAAAGGAGATTTTTTTATTATGGGAAGACACTTCGAAGTTAGAGCTGCATCAATGGCTGCTACAGCAAAGAAAAAAAGCGCCATTTATATGAGAGCATCCAAAGAAATTTATATGGCTGCTAAAAAAGGTGTTCCTGACCCTAATTCAAATCTTGCTTTAAGAGCTGCAATTGATAAATATAGAAAACAATGTCCAAAAGACGTTATCGATAGGGCAATTAAAAAAGCACAAGGTGGCGAAGCAACAAACTATATTGAAGGAAGATATGAAGCTTATGGACCAGCTGGAACTTATTTAATTATTGATACCTTAAGTGATAATTCAAATAGAGCATTAGTTAACGTTAGAACAATTATCACTAGAAAAGGCGGACATTTAGGTGATGTTTCTTACAATTTTGAACAAGTTGGAGTATTAGATTTTAAATTTGATGGAACAGAAGAATCACTTGAAGAAATTTTAGTTTTAGGTGATGTTGATGTTAAAGAAATCACTTTAGAAGATGGAATTGCTGAAGTAATTGTTGATCCAAGTTCATTTGATAAAGCTAAAGCTGTTTTACAAGAAAACGGCGTAAGCGATTATGAGTTTGCTGAAGTTACCATGAGAGCAAACGATAATGTTACTCTTGAAGGCGAAGATTTAACTAAATTTAAAGAATTACTTGATATGTTAGATGATTGTGAAGACGTTCAAAACATCTATCATAATGTTGATTTATAATTAAATAAGTATTAATTAATGGAGGTCCTTTTATGGAAGCAAAAGTTGAAAAAGCCACTCCTAGAAAAAAGGTCTATCATTTGAAAAAAGTTGACGGAGAGTGGCAAGTAATTTTAAGAGAAGGTGAAAAAGTAATTAAAAAGTTTAAAACCAAGGACGAAGCAATGGCTTATAGTGAAGCTCTTGCCGAAAGACAAGGTGGTACTCTTCTTGTTCATGCATCAAAAGGCAAGAACAAGGGAAAGTTCATGAAATAAACTTCTTGAATCTTTAAAACCTATTTAATTAAAAGATTATTTTTTTGTTTGCGCAAAAAGGAGTAAATCTATGTTAATAGATACTATTAAAAAAGAAAATTTATTAGCCCTTAAAAATCATGATGATGCTTTAAGAGCCGTTTATAGTATTTTGATTTCTAAATATAATCTTGAAGGATATGAAGCTAAAGCCAATGGAAAAGAAATTGGTGATCCTGAAATGATTAAAATTATTCAAAAAACTTTAAAAGAACTCGATGAAGAGAAATTATCTTTTGAAAAGGGCGGTCGTGAAGATAAAGTTAATGAGATAATTCGCCAAATTAATGCGATTTCTTCATATTTACCAAAAATGATGAGTGAAGAAGAAATAAAAGCAGTTATTTTATCACTTGATGACAAATCAATTCCTTCTGTTATGAAGCATTTTAAAGCAAATTATGCTGGAAAATGTGATATGGGGCTTGTCAATAAGGTACTTAAAAGTTTATAATTTTAAAGCCTTTTAAAAGGCTTTAAAATCTTGGGAGTCTGGTTCAATGGTAGAACAGCGGTCTCCAAAACCGTTGATAAGGGTTCGATTCCTTTGACTCCCGCCAACTTACAACTATTTTTTTGATACAATGTATCGAAGTGAACAATATTTGCCCGAGAAATCGGACATTTTTTAATTTTATAGTATTTTGCTAGTTTAAGTTTTAACGCTAGAGCAAGTAAAAATATCTAAATTAGGGCTACTAGATAAATGAAACTCTACTAGGTAAACGATATACCTACTTGAGAAATGATACACCAAGTAAAAAAGATACTCCTACTAATATTTACTTTATGGAAAATCTTAAAATATATTTTAATATTAATTTATAATTTAGTTTACAATATTGTTTACAACTTATATAATAAATGAAAATTAAAAGGTTTACAATATGGTTGACAAATTAGAAAAATTTGAATCTTTATTAAATTATATGATTCATGAAAAATATTTAGAGAAAAGTGACATCTTATACAATCAAAGGTATGGATTCAATTTTTCTGTAGAAGAATTTAATAATTTTCTGACTTATAAAAAAAACGAAGCAATAAATTTTAGTCAGTTTCGAAAAGATATTAAACTTAATACTTTTGATGGAAAAAACATATATTACTTTAATTGCAGAGAATTATTAGACTATTTTCAACTTTATTTAAATTCTATATCTGATGATTTCGAAAAGCACAATAGTTTGATTGCAACTCGATATCAAAGTGAAATAATACGCTCTAGAATTTATTCTGAAATTGAAGGAACATTGTCTATTGAGGCAGTAAATTCAACAAGAAAAAGGATTGACGAACTTACAAGAGAAAAAATTCAACCTCAAAACCTAAATGATCATATTATAAAAAATATGGTTAAAGCAGTTGATTTTGTTTTAACTAAGCCAACTTTTAACAAAGAAAATTTATTTAAACTATATTGTATTCTTAGCGAAGGATGTTTAGAAGATGATTATAAGTTAAGGTCAGGCGAGTACTATAGATACGATGAAGTTGAAGTAGATATTTATAACGGTTGTCCTCATGATAAAATCGAAAGTTGTATGGACTCACTTTTTGAGTATGTAAATAATCAAATATCTAAAGGCGATAGTATGACTAATGTAGTTTTGCCTAATATTGCTCATTTTTATATAGTCTATATTCATCCTTACTTTGATTATAATGGGAGAACAGCAAGAATGGTTTCGTTTTGGATAAGCTTATTAGCAAATTCTTTAATGGTCCCTGTTCTATCAGAAGCAATTGATGATACAAAAAACAAATATTATCAAGCTCTTAGAAACGCGAGAGACTCAAATAATGATTTAACTTATTTTTTGATCTATATCTTTAAAATTTTAGTCAATCAAACTAATTGTTATAAAAATGTTGAATACGCAGACACAATACTTAAAAACAAAAATATTGTTTTAACAGAAAACGAAAAAGTACATTTAAAGAAGATAATGGTCAATTCAAAAGGCAAGTTTACTTATAAAGATTTTGCTGCTTGGATAAAAAACGATATTACTAAGCAAGGCGCTTTTAAGATTTTAAATGAGTTTACTGATTATGGACTTTTAACTGCAAGTGAAGCAAAATCAAAAGTTAAACTTTTCGAAATAAATATTGATATGTTACCTTATAGATTAGAAAAAATCTGAGGCGGGTTTATATAGTGCAATTTTTGAGATCTATTAATGTCTATATATTTTATCATTTTGTATTTATACGTTCTTATTTTATGAAGATTTTACATAAAATTACTTAAATTATAATTAAAAAGCCGCAAATTTAGATTATTTTGTTATTTTTATTTAAAGATGCTATTGCGAAACTTTACGAAAATAATAAACTTACTACAATAAATATGATATCTAAATATAGAGAATAAAGGTGATTATATATTCCTGATTATCCAAATGATTATTTTTTAATGCCTATTTAAGGATGAGTAGTTTTCAGCGTAAACATTAGATAAAAATGAATAAGCAGATAGTTTGTTGATTTTTGTATCTTTTTAATACGAAACACTAAAAATCAATGAAATATTAAAATTTATTAAGAATTAT
>OHFP01000282.1_pt1 | contig 29623 bp, 25 predicted proteins | sample 1567591 | NCBI WGS metagenome assembly OHFP01 (sample SAMEA3879547, study PRJEB24766) | human gut metagenome | biome: human-associated habitat; feature: feces | place: USA | collected 1985/1987 | reverse complement strand
TCTGCGCAAAGCCCGTGGGCTCCTGGGGCTGCTTCTGGCCGTGCAGCACCTCGTCGACCTCCTCGCCGTATTCGACGATGTTGTTGCCGGCCTGCATCTCCATCGAGAGCAGCACGCAGTGATGGCCGTTGTTGAGGATGTAGCTGTCCGGATCGTCGTACTCGCGCACGACCCGCGCCACGTCCTTCACCCGGAGAACATGCCCGTCGGGATCCGACCAGATGATCTGATTGGCCACCTCGCGCTCACCGGCCAGCGACGGTGCAATGTGAATCGGCGTCTCGGTGTCGGCATTGCCGACCGACCCGCCCGTCGGAGTGAGCCCCTGCGCGGCCAGTGCCGCCGAGATGACCTTCTCGCCGATGCCGTAGGCCGCCAGCCGCTCCCGGTCGACATAGACCGATATCTGCTCCTGCTGCACGCCGTAGGGGCGCAGGTTCGAGACCGATTCGATACGGCGCAGCCGGTCGCTCAACCTGTCCATGTACTCCTTGAGCTCGCGGTAGGTGCGCGTGTCGGACTCGAGCGTGATGAGCAGCGCCGAGGTGTCGCCGAAATCGTCGTTGGCGACCAGCGCGACGACTCCGGCCGGCAGCTGGGCCTTGAACGAGGCGAGACCGTGCTTGATCTTCGACCACACTTCGTCCTTGTTGTTGACATCGTCGTTGAGTTCGACCATGACGTAGCACATGCCGTTCTGCGACGTGGAGGTGGTCTTGCGGCGCTTGACCTCCTTGTAGGTCATCAGGAACTGCTCGAGCGGCCGGGCCAGCTGCTCTTCGACCTCTTCGCTCGTGGCGCCGGGATAGAGGCCGACGACCACGCCCTGCCGGATCGTGTATTCGGGGAACTCCTGCTTGGGGATGCGCGACAGGGCGTAGATGCCGAAGACGAAGAGGCACCCCACGATGAGGAAGGTGATGCGGAAATTCCGCATGGCCCACGCAATGATGTTATTGGAAGTTTTCATCGCAGCACGACTTTGGAACCCTGACCGATCTTCTGCATGCCGTCGACAACGACGCGCTCACCCGGACGAAGGCCCTCTTCGATCACGACCTCGTTCCCGACGAAGCGCCCCGTGCGAACCCCGGCCCGCACGGCCGAATCGCCCTCGATGCGCCAGACGAAGCGGCTGCCGTCACCCGTCTGCTGCACGGCGCGGGCCGGCACGGCGATCTCCTCGACGGCCGCGGCGGGCGTCACCGTCACGCGGCAGACCATCCCCGGAAGGAGCGCACCGTCCCGGTTGGCCAGCAGCGCCCGCACGTCGTAGGTGTGGGCCGCGGGATTGGCCTCGACACCCTTTTCGATCCGTCCGGCCTCGAAGAGCGCATCGTGAAGCGCCGGCACGACGACGCGCACGCGGCTGTCGGCGGCGATTGCGGCAATCTCCTGCTCGGGCACCGAGAAGCGCACCTTGACGCGGCCGATCTCCAGCAACGTCAACACGGGAACACCGGGCAGCGCCGTTTCGCCGACCGCGGTGCGCTTCTGCCCGACAACCCCGTCGAAGGGGGCACGCAGCCGGCAGTCGCCGAGATTCTTTTCGGCAATTCCGCAGGCGGCTTCGGCCTGCCGGAGCCGTGTCTGCGCCTCGACCCACTGGATTTCGGGCAGCGTCTTTGCATCATAGAGCCGTTGCAGACGCTCACAGGCATCGCGGGCCTGCTGCAGGGAGGCTTTCGCGGCCTCGAAAGCCTCGCGGGCCGACGTCGCATCGAGTTCGGCGATCAGATCGCCCTGCCGGACCCGGGTCCCCTCCTCGACACAGAGGCGGGTGACGGTTCCGGCAACAGGGAAGCTGAGCGCCGCGGCGTTCTCCTCCTCGACGACTCCGACATAGATGCCGGCATGAAGGTCCTCGCGGGGCTCGACAACAATCGTGGAGACTCGCAGGGGTCCCGCCGTGGAGGCGGTGTTTCCCGATGATGAACAACCGGCTGCCAACAGCAGCGCGGCACCAAAAATCACACGTTTCATATCCATTGTCTTTTCACTTGGTTTCCGCTGCAAAGGAAGCCTTTTCACCAACTCGGGGAAAGGCCTCGTCGTCGGAGGAATTTGTCAAAAGGTTCGATTTCGTACTTTTCGGCAAAAAACAGGAGATTAATTCCTATCTTTGTCCCGTAAAATGGTTCCTGCAATGAACGAAAAAGAGATTTTGAGTGTTTCGCTGGCCTCCCTGCTGAAAATCTACCCGCTGCAACCGGGTGACATCTACTATGACGGATGTTTAATGGGCTACCGGGAGGCGCTGGAACGGGAGACCGCCATCATGGACCTGTTCCGGTTCCCGACGCGCATCGACGCCTTTGGCGTGGTATTTTGTTCAAAAGGTTCGGCCACGGTGACCGCCGATCTGAAACATTGCGTCATCGGCGGGCAGACGATGTTCGTCTGTCCTCCGGGCACCATCATCCAGGTGGAGTCGCAGCAGCAGGCAGCCGTTCGCTTCATCCTCTGCGAGGAGGATTTCATCAACCGCATCCGCATCGACCTGAAACTGCTGTTGCACCTCTTCATGGCGGTCCGCGAAAACCCTACACTGACGCTCGACGACCGGGAGTGGGCGGAGATCATGCGATCGCTCGACGAAACCTTTGCCGAAGGCCGTCTGGGCCGCACCGACGCCCTCTCCGAGGAGATTCGGTTGTCGATGTTCCGGACGCTGGCCTACCGCATCTGCCGGATCATCGACAACCGCATCGAAAGGCGCGCCGACGGCTCCCGGACAGACAACGCCTCCCACAATCGCAATGCGGCCTATTTCAACACCTTTCTGGAGGAGCTCTCGAAACACTACCTGCAGGAACGGTCGGTGGGCTTCTATGCCGAACAGCTCCACCTGACCCCCAAGTACCTGACGACGCTGCTGCGCTCGACAACGGGACGCACGGCATCGGAATGGATCGACGAATATGTAATTCTGGAGGCGAAGAATCTGCTGAAATACTCGACGATGAACATCCAGGAGATCGCCTACTACCTGAACTTCCCGAACCAGTCCTTCTTCGGCCGCTACTTCAAGCAGCACACCGGCATGACCCCCTCGGCCTACCGGGCCTGCAAATAGGGGCTCCGCAGCGTCCGGCCGCATGAGGGCTGCCCCGCCACGCCTGCCGGGAATCGGACGCCACGGGCGGCTATTTGTCAAAGTCCCACCCTCAAGACGGCCGCTGTCGTCCTGTCCGGTACGGAGCGGAGCAATGATCGTGAAACGCATTCCGAGGGTGCGGTCCATCCGTCCATCTGTCCCCCTCTACAACAAGGGCCGACGGCGCGTGACGTACCGCGCGCCGTCTTTCCACAGGGATTTCACCCAGCGTTTCGCCCGTTGCCGCATCTCGAAGAACAGCCGCATGACGGCACCCGTGAGCTGGATGGAGTCCGTATTGGCATTGGCAAGCCGCGCATAGCGGTCGAGGATGTAGAGATAGGCCGGAGCCGGGCAGGAGAGCCGCCGCAGGTTGTCGAGCCGTCTGCGCATCGAAAGGGAGCGGTAAAACCGCATCCGGTTGGTATCGATCACCTGGAATGCATATCCGCTGCAGCGATCGCCCCGGTAGAGAATATTGCCGATATTCAGGTCCTTGTGCAATACGCCCGCATTGTGCATGCGGAAAAGGAAATCCGCCAGGGCATCGAGTACCGCCGCCACCTCGGGCCGCTGTATGTCGAGCTCCGCCACAGGCCGCAACGACCTATATCCCGAGTGCACCGCGACAAAATAACACCCGTCCAGCAGTCCGCGGCGCCGCACCTCCACAAAGGCGACCTGCTCGGGCGTATCGATACCCAGTGCGCGCAGCCGGATTGCGTGGCGATAGGCCCTTTCGGCCTTGCTGGGGCGGAGCACGCCGTAAAGCAGGCGGTTGAGAAGCGAAATATGCCCGTAGCGCTTGACCGCAAGAAGGCTGCCGTCCGCGTCGAACACTTTGACCGTATTGCGTCCGTCGTGAATCGTCGTGCCATGCCCGGAAAAGACCTCGGGACTGGCGAGGGATCGGACAAAAGGCGTCAAATGACGATACCGGGGTGATACACAGATTTTCATGCTCGTCTTCATTGGGTGCCGGCGTCGATTGCTTCCGCACGAAAGCGCAGCAGCATCGCGACGCGACTGTTCCGTGCCGCAAAAATGGGGGGTTCGATCGAGCAGACGGTTATCCTTTTCGGTCACAGATTGTCCGAATTTTCTCTCGGGCTCCATTTGGAACAACATATCGAAAATATCGAACAACGTCCGGCATCTGCCATGCCCGTCCTGTGCTCTTTTTTTGCTCTTTTTGCGTTGAATCACGGCTCCGTCACGGCCGATTCGGCCGAATACGATTCGGCCCATGCGTCGGGACGAAGGCCGGGCAACGGAAGGGCGCAGCACACGAACCCGTGAGGCCGCCCGTGCACAAGTCGCTCATCTGCAAGCGGAAGAGGAAGGGGAAAGGTAAAAACGAAAAGGAGAACCTTTCGGTTCTCCTTCGTAGCGGGAGAGAGACTTGAACTCTCGACCTCATGATTATGAATCATGCGCTCTAACCAGCTGAGCTATCCCGCCAAGGCGTTAAAGCGAGTGCAAAGGTAATAGAAATTTTCAATCGTGCAAAATCTTTTCGCCAAAAAACTTCCAAAAAAATCTTCACCACCGGCTCTGGCACTGATTTTGAACCGACTGCGCCCAAACCGATTTCCGTTCATGACACGTCGATCCACCCGCGAAGCCGCCACGCGCGATCCTTTCGGTCTGCTCCGGCTGCTCCGGCTGCTCGCCGGGATAGTCCTGCTGGCCGCCGTCTCCTGGGAGGTGCTGGCCGGTGACAACCTCCGCTTCTCGCAAACCTACCTCACGATCCAGCTTGTCGTCTGCCTCATCTTCCTCGCCGATTTCTTCGTCCGCTGGGCCGCGGCCGGGGACCGGAGGCGCTTTCTGCGGCGCAACCTGCTCTACCTGCTCATCTCGATCCCGTGGCTCAACATCAGCGCCTGGTGCGGGGCCGACATGACGCACGACTGGGGCCTCGTCGTGGGCATGATGCCTCTCGTGCGGGCCTTCCTGGCCATGGCCATCGTCGTCGAGTGGCTCGTGGGCGACAACCGCATCCACCGCCTCTTCGCCGCCTACCTGTTCACCGTCGTGGTCTTCACCTACCTCTCGGCACTGGTCTTCTACGACTACGAGGTGGCGGTCAACCCCCGGCTCCACGGCTTCGGCAACGCCCTGTGGTGGGCCTGGATGAACGTGACAACCGTCGGTGCGGAGATCTTCCCCGTCACGGCCGTCGGCAAGGTCGTCTGCGTACTGCTGCCGTCGCTCGGCATGCTGTTCTTCCCGATCTTCACGACCTACATTCTCCAGGAGTACGCGCCCCGGAAAAAACGCTCCAACCAATAACCGCCCCGCCCCGGAGCGAATCGGCAGACCGGCGCCGCGCCGCCCGGTCGAAAAAAGCACCGGACGGACGGGATCGTAAAAAAGCGGTGCAGAACGGAGCCGTAAAAAAATGCGGCGGCAGGACGGGACCGTAAAAAAAGCGGCAGCCTGTCCGGCTGCCGCTTTTGCGGTGCGCATCACCGCCACGGACCTACCGTTTCTGCTGCTCCTTGAGCAGGTCGCGGATCTCCGTAAGCAGCAGCTCCTCCTTTGTCGGGGCGGGTGCCGGAGCGGGTGCCGAGGCCGCCTCCTTCTTGCGGGCGAGCCGATTCATCAGCTTGACCATCAGAAAGACGCAGAAGGCCAGGATCGTGAAGTCGACGCACTGCTGGATGAAGGCGCCGTAGTTCCAGTAGATCGGTTCCGCGGCGGGCGGGGCGATGACCGCATCGCCTGCCGCGACGACGTCGCCGACCGCCTGCACGGCGTGCGACGTGGCGTCGCGCAGCTTCGAGATGTCGAGCCGCAGCTGCGAGAAGTCCGTGTTGCCGATCAGCGCTCCGATCGGCGGCATGAGGATGTCGTTCACGAACGACGAGACGATCTTGCCGAACGCGCCGCCGATGATGACGCCCACGGCCATGTCCATGACATTGCCCTTGAGGGCGAACTGCTTGAATTCCTTGAAAAAAGCCATAACGATGTTCAGTTTGACGGTTTATTTCCACAAAGATAACCGTTTTTCCGGGATTCGCATCCTGCGGCGGCCGTTCGGGCGGTGATTGCGCCCGAATCGCGGAAGGGGAGGAAAATCGCGACAGTCCGACGCCCTGTCGTCTTTTTTTGTATCTTTGCCTTCGGTTTGTTGAGTTCGCACGCATGACACCTGCCGCCGTAATCGCCACCCTGACGGGGTACATCGCCCTGCTGTTCGTCGTAGCCTGGATTTCGGGCCGCCGGACCGACAACGCCGGATTCTTCACCGCAAACCGGCGCACGCCGTGGTACCTGGCGGCCTTCGCCATGGTCGGCGCCGCGATGTCGGGCGTGACCTTCATCTCGGTGCCGGGCTCGGTGGCCGCCGACTCCTTCTCCTACATGCAGATGGTCGCGGGTTTCACCGTCGGGCAGCTCATCGTCGCCTACCTGCTCGTCCCGACCTTCTACCGGCTCCGCCTCGTCTCGCTCTACGAGTACCTCGACGACCGCTTCGGCGCCCGCACGCACGCCGCCGGGGCGTGGTGCTTCTTCGTAGCGAAGATGCTCGGCACGGCGCTGCAGGTCTACGTCGTCTGCACCGTCATGCAGCTGCTCGTCTTCGACCGCTACGGACTGCCCTTCTGGCTCAACGCCGCCGTGACAATGGCCCTCGTATGGCTCTACACGCGGCAGGGCGGCGTCCGCTCGCTCATCCGCACCGACATCCTCAAGACGTGCTGCCTGATCGCGAGCCTCGTGCTGTCGATCCTCTTCATCACCCGCACCCTGGGGCTCTCGTTCGGCGAAATGGCCCGCGAGGTGGCCGCCTCGCCCCATTCGCGGATCCTCTTTCTCGACGACCCGGCCTCGGACCGCTACTTCTGGAAGATGTTCGTCGCGGGGATCGTGACGCTCGTCGCCATGACGGGCCTCGGGCAGGACATGATGCAGCGCAACATGAGCTGCCCGACCCCGCGCGACGCACAGAAGAACATCCTGCTCACGGCCGTGTGTCAGATCTTCGTGATCTTCCTCTTCCTGGTGCTCGGCGTGCTGCTCTACCTCTACGTCGACCATGCCGGGCTGACGCTCCCCGAAAAGAGCGACCAGGTCTTCCCGCTCGTCGCCGCCGACGGCGGACTGCCGGCCGTCGTCGGGGTACTCTTCCTCGTCGGCCTGCTGTCGAGCACCTACTCGGCGGCGGGCGGTTCGCTCACGGCGCTGACGACCTCCTTCACGGTCGACATCCTGAAGGCGCCGCAGCGTCACGACGACAACGCCCTGACGCGCATCCGGCGCCGGGTCCACGCGGCGATGGCCGCCGGCATGGCCCTCGTGATCCTCGCCTTCGGATACGGCGCCGACGACAGCAGCATCAACCTCGTCTTCCGCGTCGTCAGCTACACCTACGGTCCGATTCTGGGCATGTTCCTCTTCGGCTTCTTCACGCGACGGCAGGTCCGCGACCGCTGGATGCCGCTCGTCGCCGTGGCGGCTCCCGTGTTGAGCGCCCTTCTACAATGGGGCGTGCGCGAAGTGTGGGACTACCGGATCGGGTTCGAGCTGCTGGTCTACAACGCCGCCTTTACCATAATCGGCATGTTACTGTTGAAACGTCATGAAAAATAAGATACTATACCTCATTATCTCACTCTTTGCAGCAGCTTCGGTCTCGGCTGCCGAAATCGACCTCCGCACGCGGCAGGAGGTGGGACGCACCCTTACGCGCATCGTGGCGCGCGAGGTCGCCGGCGGCTACGTCAAGGTGCAGGCCGTGAAGGCGTCGCGCAGCCGCGTGCGCATCTACGCCTCGATCGGGCTGTCGTACTACCCCTTCCGCGAGCAGAACGTGCTGGCGATGTACGACTCGGTGCGGGCCGTCCTGCCCGCCGGGTACCGCAAGGCGCGGATCGAGCTCTACACCGACCGGCATGAGGTCTCGGAGCTCATTCCGATGGCCTGCCGCAACCATGCGGCGCTGGAGAAGCTCCTGAAAAAACGGCGCCTGATCCCCTTCGTCAACCCCTCGGAGCGGCCGCTCGTAACGCCGCTCGACCGGCCGGCCGTGCCGACACGCGGGTTGGCGGGACGTCATATCGCACTGTGGCAGAGCCACGGCCGCTATTTCGACCAGACGCGCAACTGCTGGCGCTGGCAGCGTTCGCGGCTGTGGATGACCTGCGAGGACCTCTACACGCAGAGCTACGTGCTGCCCTACCTGGTGCCGATGCTCGAAAACGCCGGGGCCAACGTGCTGCTGCCGCGCGAGCGCGACGTGCAGAAGCACGAGGTGCTGGCCGACAACGACGGCGGCGCCGCGCAGTACCGCGAACAGACGGGCCGCGAGGCGTGGACAACGGGCGGGGCGGGCTTTGCGCACCGGCGCGAGGTCTACCGCTCGGGCGAAAATCCCTTCCGCGAGGGGACCGTGCGCCGCACGCGCACGGTGACCGACCCGGCGGAGGAGAGCCGCGCCGTGTGGCGTGCCGACATTCCCGAGCGGGGCGAATATGCCGTCTACGTCAGCTACGAATCGACGCCGGAAAGCGCTGACGATGCGGTCTATACGGTCCACCACCTCGGGGGTCTATCGAGCTATGCCGTCAACCAGACGATGGGAGGCGGCACGTGGATCTACCTCGGACGCTTCCCCTTCGCCGCGGGGGAACAGGAGGTCGTGACGCTCACGAACCGCTCGCGCCGTGCCGGACGCACCGTCTCGGCCGATGCCGTGAAGATCGGCGGCGGCTTCGGCAACATTGCCCGCACGGTGTGCGACTCGCTGCGGCGTCCTGACGTGGAGTATACCGAGGAGACGAGCGGTTTTCCGCGCTTCTGCGAAGGGGCGCGCTACTGGCTGCAATGGGCGGGCTTCGACCCGAAGGTCTACACCCCGAAGCAGGACAAGGACGACTACCGGGACGACTACATGTCGCGCGCCCACTGGGTCAACGCCCTGATGGGCGGATCGCCGCGACTGCCCGACTCCGCGGGGCTGCGCATCCCGGTCGACATGGCGCTGGCGTTCCACTCGGATGCCGGAGTCCGCGACGGCGACGGCATCGTCGGCACGCTCGGCATCTGCTATACGCGCGACACGAAGGGGCGCTTCGCCGGCGGCGCCGACCGCTATCGCTCGCGCGACCTGACCGACCTGGTCATGACGCAGGTCGTCTCGGACATCCGCCGCACGTGGGAGCCCGAGTGGAGCCGCCGCGGGCTCTGGAACCGCTCCTACTACGAAGCCCGCGTGCCGGGCGCCCCGACGATGCTTTTGGAACTGCTCTCGCACCAGAACTTCGCCGACATGCGCTACGGCAGCGACCCGCGCTTCAAGTTCCTTGTCAGCCGCGCCGTCTACAAGGGCATCCTGCGCTACCTCGCGTCGCAGTACGGCGTGCCCTATGTCGTGCAGCCGCTGCCGGTCGAGGCCGTGGCAACGGAGTTTGTCGGCGACAACCGCGTCTGCGTGTCGTGGACACCCGTTGCGGACTCGCTCGAGGCGACGGCCGCACCCGACGGATACATCGTCTACACGCGCATCGACGACGGCGCCTTCGACCGCGGCACCTACACCGAAAAGCCCTTCCTCATCGCCGAGCTGGAGCCCGGGCGTCTCTACTCCTACCGCGTAACGGCCGTGAATGCCGGCGGCGAGAGTTTCCCGAGCGAGACGCTCTCGGCGTGCCGCATGCCCGACGAAAAGGGGTGCGTGCTCATCGTCAACGGCTTCGACCGCACGAGCGCCCCCTTCAGCATGCGCAGCGACTCGCTGGCGGGCTTCTACGCCGACGTGGACGGCGGCGTACCCGACCGCCGCGACATCTCGTTCATCGGCAACCAACGCATCTACGACCTCGACATGGCCCGCTGCGACGACGACAGCCGCGCACTGGGCGCCTGCACGTGGGACTACGAGACGGACGTGCTCGGCGGCAATAGCTTCGACTACCCGGCGCTGCACGGGCGTGCGATCAGGACGGCGGGCTACTCCTTCTGCTCGGCGTCGGTCCGCGCCGTGGAGCGGGGCACCTGCGCGCTGGGCGCCTACCCGGCCGTGGACCTTATCCTCGGCAAGCAGCGCACGACGACGATGGGCCGCGGCGTGCGCGAGGCCGTCTTCCGCACCTTCCCGCCCGACCTGCAGCGCGAACTGGAGGAGTACCTCACGCAGGGCGGGGCGCTCTTCGCCTCGGGCTGCTACGTGGCGTCGGACCTCTGGAACGGGGCGCTGTCCGACGCTTCGGACCGGGCCTTTGCCGAGCGGGTGCTCCGCGTGGCCTGGGACGGCGAAGCGGCGCGGCGCGGCCGCGTGCGCGTCGTGACGGGACACGGCGGCTTCACGCGCGGCGAATACCGCTACCGCGACCGGCTGTCGCCGGAGGGCTATGCCGTCGAGGCGGCCGATGTGCTCCGTCCCGCAGGCGAGGGGGCCTTCACCGTGCTGCGCTACATCGAAAACGGCCGCACGGCGGGCGTGGCCTGCGATGCGGGGGCCCGCACGGTCGTCACGGGATTCCCGTTCGAGGCGCTGACCGATGCAGCGCAGCGCGAGCGGCTGATGCGCGACGTGCTGGACTTCCTGCTCACGCAAAACAACAGATAACCGATACAACAAACTAAAAAAACAAACTGTCATGTCACTCGAACAACAGATTTCCAAAGGGATCATGGAGGCCATGAAGGCCAAGGATACGGTGCGCCTGAGCGCGCTGCGCAATGCCAAGAAGTACATCATCGAGGCCAAGACGGCCGGTCCGGAGATTGCCGAACTGCCCGATGCCGACGTGCTGAAGATCATCTCGAAACTGGCCAAGCAGGGCACGGACTCCGCGGCAATCTACGCCCAGCAGCACCGGCAGGACCTGGCCGACGAGGAGCTGGCGCAGGTGGCCGTCTATGAGGAGTTTCTGCCCAAACAGCTCACGGCCGAGGAGCTGACGGCCGAGGTGAAGGCCATCATCGCCGAGGTGGGCGCCACGTCGATGAAGGAGATGGGCAAGGTGATGGGCGTCGCGTCGAAGCGGCTTGCCGGCCGCGCCGATGGCAAGGATATTTCTGCCAAGGTCAAGGAGTTGCTGTCGTGACCTCCGGTACGGCGGGAGGTAAATCCAGGCAGCGAGCCGGACAAGAGGCCAATCCCGACAGCGAGCAGGCCGGCCGGTATGTCCGGTAAGATTCCGGCCGGGAGTTCCATGCTCCGTCGGGCCCGGTCCGGGGCCGCTCCAAGGCCGCTCCAAGGCCGCGGCACAGCTGCGCCCGGAGCGGCGCCTGCGAATCGTTGAAAAGAAACCGAAAACCATGCACATACTCGAACACCTGCACCGCAACGTCAAGACCGTCGCCATGCCGTCGGCCATGATCGTCGGCGCCCTGCTGTGCCGCCCCGTCACGGCACTGGAGAGCTGGTCGGGACAGATGATTACCCCGACGCTCATTTTCCTGATGCTCTTCGTCACCTTCTGCCGCGTGAAGCCGAGCCAGATGCGGCCCTCGATGATGCACCTGTGGCTGCTGATAATCCAGATCGCGGCCTGCATCGGCGTCTACCTCGTGCTGCGGCCGCTCGACGAGGTCGTGGCGCAGGGGGCGATGATCTGCATCCTGGCCCCCGTGGCGATGGCGGCCGTCGTCATTGCCGGCATGCTCGGGGCCAACGTCGCGACGATGGCCACCTACAGCCTGCTCTGCAACATGGTCGTGGCCCTCGTGGCGCCCGTCATCCTCTCCTTCACCGGAACGGGAGCGTGCAGCTTCACGGAGATTCTGGCCCGCATCGCCCCGCTGCTCATCATGCCCTTCGCCGCGGCGCAGTTTCTGCGCTTCGTCCTGCCGAAGGCGGCAAAGTGGATCGGCGACCACAGCCAGATTTCGTTCTACATGTGGCTGCTGTCGCTCATCGTCATCATCGGCCGCACGACGGCCTTCATCATCGACCTGCACGGGGCCGACCTCTCGACCGAGCTGTGGCTCGCCTTCGCGGCGCTGGTGATCTGCCTCGCGCAGTTCAAGGCGGGCCGCGCACTGGGCCGCCGCTACGGCGATCCGGCGGCGGGCGGGCAGTCGCTCGGACAGAAGAACACGGTGCTGGCCGTCTGGATGGCGCAGTCGTTTCTCAACCCGATCTCGTCGATCGCCCCGACGGCCTACATCGTCTGGCAGAATATCGTGAACTCCTACCAGATCTACCGCAAGGACCACGAAAAGAGAGGATGGTAGACCGCAAGGGCGGGAAAAGGTTGTCGAATGTAAAAGGAGGCAGATTCTCCGGCAGCGAAGGCTCCGTCAGCGAAGAAGCTGCTGTTGCTCCAGCCCGAGCAGCAGCCGTTTGGCCGCCAAACCACCGGCATAGCCCGTGAGCGAACCGTCGCTGCCGACGACGCGGTGGCAGGGAATGAAGATCGAAAGGGCATTGGCGCGGTTGGCCGCAGCGACGGCCCGCACGGCTTGCGGATGTCCCAGCCGGGCCGCCAGCCACGCGTAGGAGCGGATTTCGCCGGGGGGAATCTCCGTCAGCAGCTCCCAGACCGCCCGTTGGAACGGCGTGCCGACGGTCAGCAGCGGAATGTCGAACGTGCGGCGCTGCGCGGCGAAATATTCGTCGAGCTGCCGCACGGCACGGTCCAGCACGCAGCGATCGGCATCGTCGGGATTGTCGGGAAAGTTCGATTCGGGCTCGGCGGGAATGCCGGGAAGTCCGGTACCGGGCCGCAAACGCTCGTTGGGCCACTCCGCGAAGCGGACGTGCAGCCCCCGTTCGAGACGCCGCACCACGAAGTCGCGCGCCGGAACATCGGCCCAGTCGCAGAGACAGAGCCGACCGCCGAAGGCCCCGAGGCGCAACACGCCGCACGGCGTTGCATGCAGGCGCCAGCGGATCATGCCCGGGGTCTCACCGGCCGTTCCGGCCCCGTGTCGATCGGATACCATGGGCGGCTTTTATTTGCGGAAGATGAAGTAGACGGCCAGAATCAGGCAGAGGAATCCGGCGAGGTGGTTCCAGCGCAGCGAATCCGAGCGCATGAAGACCAGCGCGAAGACGGTGAAGACCGAGAGCGAGACGACCTCCTGGATCACCTTGAGCTCCCAGATCGAGAAGGGACCGCCGAATTCGGCGCTGCCGATGCGGTTGGCCGGGACCTGAAAGCAATATTCAAACAGGGCGATGCCCCAGCTCAACAGCACGATGGCCATGAGACCGAAGCGCTCGAGCCGCGATTTGAAGGCGATATGCCCGTACCAGGCCAGCGTCATGAAAGCGTTGGAGATGACGAGCAGAACGATGGTTGAAAGGCCGCGTAACATGGTGACGGTATTTGTTTTGAATACTCTTTTCCGTTTAAGGCGGTGCAAAAATAGACAATTTTTCAATACGTTGGCCTCTGTCCGGCGAATTTTGCCGCCGCAGGGTCCGAACATGCAGGGTTAAACAGAAAAAAAACAGCGCAGTCATGCAACGCAGAGCAAAAGAAGGAGAATATGCCCTCGTAACGGGCGCCTCGTCGGGCATCGGCCGGGCCTGTGCCGCGCAACTGGCCGCACGGGGCTACGGCGTGGTGCTGGTGAGCAACCGTGAGGAGGAGAACCGCACGGCCGCCCGGGAGATCGCCCGGCAGTACGGAGTCCCGACGCTGCCCCTTTGTCTGGACCTTGCCCGGGAGGACGCCGCGCAGCGGCTCCACGACGAGACCGCGCGCCGCGGACTGGACATCGCCGTATTGGTCTGCAACGCCGGGATGCTGCTCTTCGGGCTGACCGAGACGACGCCGCCCGAGCGTCTGCGCACGATCGTGGCGCTCCACTGCACGACTCCCCTGCTGCTGTGCCGTCTCTACGCCCCCGAGCTGGTGCGGCGCGGCGGCGGTGCAATCCTGCTCATGTCGTCGGCCACGGCCTGGATGCCCTACCCCACGATTGCGGCCTACGCCGCGACGAAGAGTTTTCTGCACAGCTTCGCCCGCTCGCTCGACAGCGAACTCCGCGCCCGGGGCGTGCACGTCACGGCCGTCTATCCCGGAGCCGTCGACACGCCGCTCTACAACCTCTCCGACGCATGGCGGCGGCGTCTGCGCCGCTGGGGCGTGATGCTTCCGCCCGAGGCGGTGGCCCGCAAGGGACTGAAGGCGCTCTTCCGCGGGCGGCACCGCTGCATTCCGGGACTCTTCACAAAGTTCTGCGTCGCCCTCTGCCGGATTATCCCCGCCGCGGCAATCCGGCCCGCCCTGCGCATTCCGGCCCTCCGCCGTCTGCTGCAACGGAGCGAGTAACCCCGCCCGGGACGACGCCTCCCGAGATAAAAAGGCAGGGCCGCCCCTGCAAGGACGGCCCTGATATCTTCGCGGCACGGCCGATCAGTCGGCAAGCAGGCGGTCGAGCCCCGGCAGGTCGGCGAACGTCGTGCCGATCACGTCGGCATCCGTCTCACGTTCGAGCACCTCGCGCGGCAGCGTCGTCGCCAGCGCCACGACGCGCCCGACACCGGCCCGGCGTGCCGACTCGATACCCGCCTTGGCATCCTCGAAGACCACACACTCGGTCGGAGCCATGCCGAGCGCCGCGGCGGCCGTGAGGTAGATCTCCGGATCGGGCTTGCAGCGCGTCACGCGGTCACCCGAGATGCGGGCGTCGAAGAACTCCCCGATGCGGCACTTCTCCAGCACGAAATCGACATTCGCGCGGCAGCCCGACGACCCGACGGCGCAGTGCACGCCCGCCGCACGCAGCGACTCGAGCAGCGGGACAAGCCCCTCGACGGGGCGGATTTCCGGGGCATAGATTTCACGGTAGATCGCCTCCTTCTCCTCGGCCAGCGAGGCCAGGCCCCGCTCGCGGATCAGCTCCGCGGGCATAATCAGGCGCATGATGTCGTCGTTGCCCATGCCGAAGGCCTGCGAGAGCTTCTCCTTCCAGCCCGTGACGCCATAGCGGGCACAGAAGATTTCAAAGGCGCGCATATGCGCCAGCGTATTGTCGACGAGCGTGCCGTCCATATCGAAAAGCGCGGCTTTCTTCATGATCGTTTCATTTTCGAGCGGTCGCAACAAGAACCGACGGAAGGTCCTGCGACCCTCCGTCGGTAATCCGGACCGGTATCTTCTATTTGTTTTTCAATGTTTTGAGTACCTCGAGCAGCAGCGCCCAGAACTTGGGCACCGTGGCGATCTCGAGCCGCTCGTCGGGCGAATGCACGCCGCGCAGCGTCGGGCCGAACGAGACCATCTCCAGCTCGGGGTACTTCTCGAGGAAGAGCCCGCACTCCAGTCCCGCATGGATGGCCCGCACCTTGGGTTCCGCGGCGAAGAGGCGCTCGTAGGCGCTGACGGTCACCTTCAGCAGCTCCGAATCGGGGTTGGGCGCCCAGCCCGGATAGCCGTCCGAGTGGGCGACGTCGGCCCCGGCCAGCGCGAAGACCGACTCGACCATCTGCATGACGTAGGTCTTGGCACTCTCGACCGACGAACGCTGCGACGAAGTGACGACGATGCGGTTGTCCGACTCGAATTTCACCGACGCGAGGTTCGTCGAGGTCTCGACGAGACCCGGCACGGCGAACGACATGGCAATGATGCCGTTGGGTACACCTACGAGCGAGTAGACCAGCCCGAACTGCGTTTTGCGGTCGAGCACCTCGCCCACCTCGGGCATCTCGTTGAGCGTAATGCGGAAATTGGGTTCGCGGTGCTTGAATTCGGCCTGCATGTCGGCGGCGAAGAGGCGGTAGCGCTTGATGAAGTCCTCCTTGTAGCGGGTCGGCACGCCGAAGATGGCGTAGGCCTCGCGCGGAATGGCGTTGCGCAGGTTGCCGCCGCAGAAGTAGCTCAGGCGCAGCTCGCAGCTCTGCATGCCGTCCCACAGCAGGCGTGCGACGGTCTTGTTCGAGTTGACGCGCCCCTTGTCGATGTCGTCGCCCGAGTGTCCGCCCAGCAGGTCGGAGACGTCGACGCGGAAAAACGAGTAGTTCTTCGGCGCGGGCTCCATCGTGTAGCGGAACGTGGCGATCGTGTCGATGCCGCCCGCGCAGCCGATGAAGATCTCGCCCTCGTCCTCCGAGTCGAGGTTGATGAGGTATTTGCCCGAGAGCATCCCCTCGCCCAGCTCGAAGGCACCCGTCAGGCCCGTCTCCTCGTCGACGGTGAAGAGCGCCTCGAGGGGTCCGTGCTCGACCGCGGGGTCGATCAGCGCGGCCAGCGCCGCGGCCATGCCGATGCCGCAGTCGGCGCCGAGCGTCGTCCCCTCGGCCTTGACCCATTCGCCGTCGATGCGCGTGCGGATGGCGTCGTGCTCGAAGTCGAACTCCACGTCGGAGTTCTTCTCGCAGACCATGTCCATGTGGGCCTGGAGAATGACCGTCGGGCGATCCTCGTAGCCCGGCGTGGCGGGTTTGCGCATCACGACGTTGCCGATGGCGTCCTTGCGGTAGTCGATGTGGTGCTGTTTGGCGAAGTCGACCAGAAAGTCGATGATCCGGCCCTCCTTCTTCGAGGGACGCGGCACGCGCGTGATGGCATCGAACTGTTCCCAGACGATGCGGGGTTCCAGTGAGGTGATTTCCGACATAGCGAATATGTTTTTCGCAAAAATAAAAAAATTCCCTAACTTTGACAAACGTAATGACACGATTATGGAGTTCAGAATAGGACACGGATACGACGTGCACGCCCTCTCCGACGGTCTGCGGCTGGTGCTCGGGGGCGTGGAGATTCCTCACACGCAGGGGTTTGTCGCCCACTCGGACGGCGACGTGGCGATCCACGCCGTGTGCGACGCGCTGCTGGGTGCCGCGGCGCTGGGCGACATCGGGCTGCACTTTCCCGATACGTCGGACGACTACGCCGGCATCGACTCGAAAGTGCTGCTGGGCCGCGTGGCGGCGATGCTGCGCGAACGGGGCTACGAGATCGGCAATGTCGACTGCACGATCCGCATGCAGCGGCCCAAACTGCGGCCCTACATCGACGCCATGCGCGCGGCGATGGCCGCGGCGATGGGGATCGACACGGAGCGCGTGTCGGTCAAGGCGACAACGACCGAGCACCTCGGCTTCGAGGGGCGCGAGGAGGGGGTCTCCGTCTCGGCCGTGGCGCTGATCTTCAGGCCCTGACCCGCCCTGACCCAAAGGCCCGGCAACAGCCGGACGCGGCGAAACTCTGCCGATGCCCCGGCCAGGAGGGCCCCGATACGACGAACCCCCCCCGCTGATGCCCCGATACGACGAAACCCACGCCGATGCCCCGATCCCGCTCGGGCGGCAGTCCGGCGTTGTCCCGATCCGGCTGCGGCGGTAAACGCGGCGATGATCCGGTCCCGCCCGGGCGATGCACCGGCGGCGGAATACAAGGCAAAAGGCTGATCCCTTTCGGAGGATCAGCCTTTGTTTCTGCTCCGGGTCGCAGGCGCGGCGGCACGGCGGGTCAATAGACCTTCGAGATCGTGCCGGTGTACTGCACGGGGTTGTACCACGGATTGGTGATCGTGAGGTTCGCACCGCCCGTGCGGGAGAAGATCTCGAAGGTGAAGGTGTAGGTCGAGGCCGAGAAGAGCGACGTCGAGAAGGTCACCATCCACCCCTCCTGGGTCTGCTCGGTCGTGTAGCCCGAGACGTTGGGCACCGTGTAGTTGATGACCGTCGAGTAGTAGGGCGGCACATACCCCTTGACATAGGGCAGACAGATATCCACCGTCCCGTCCCAGATCTGGACGCTGAAGGCCGGGTTCATGATCTGGCGCATGGGACCCGCAGGCTGCTGCTGCATGGTCTGGGGGTTGAACTGGAAGTTGCGCGACAGCACGAGCGAGTCGGTGAACTTCTCGTACTCGGCAATGCGGTCCGCACGGCGTTTCTCACGCACCTCGCGGCGCTCCTGCTTGGGCGACAGAACCTGCTTCTGTCCGATCACGGTGAAGGCCGCCGCGCACAGCAGCAGGCCCGTGACAACGATAATGACTGTTTTTTTCATAGCACATAGGTTTGTATGGCCATGAAATGCAAAATCGGTGCCTGAACCGTCAGAGTCCCATCTTTTTCAGAAATTGTCCCGTGTAGCTGCGTGCGCACTGCGCCACCTCGTGGGGCGTGCCCGCGGCGATGATCTCGCCTCCGGCGGCGCCACCCTCGGGGCCGATGTCGATCAGGTGGTCGGCCACCTTGATGACGTCGAGGTTGTGCTCGATGACGATCACCGTGTTGCCGCGGTCGACGAGCTTGTTGAGTACATCGAGCAGCAGGCGGATGTCCTCGAAGTGGAGCCCCGTCGTCGGCTCGTCCAGGATGTAGAGCGTGCGCCCCGTGTCGCGCTTCGAGAGCTCGGCCGAGAGCTTGATGCGCTGGCTCTCGCCGCCCGAGAGCGTCGTGCAGGGCTGCCCGAGGGTCAGGTAGCCGAGACCCACCTCCTGGATGGCCCGCAGCTTCTGGTGGATGTTCGGGATGTTCTCGAAGAACTCCACAGCCATGTTGACCGTCATGTTCAGCACGTCGTCGATGTTCTTGCCCTTGTAGCGCACCTCGAGCGTCTCGCGGTTGTAGCGGTGGCCGCCGCAGGCGCGGCAACGCACGTAGACGTCCGGCAGGAAGTTCATCTCGATGGTCTGCACGCCCGCGCCGCGGCACTCCTCGCACCGCCCGCCCTTGACGTTGAACGAGAAGCGCCCCGCCTTGAAGCCGCGCACCTGCGCGTCGGGCGTCATCTCGAAGAGCTTGCGGATGTCGGCGAAGACGTTGGAGTAGGTCGCGGGGTTCGAGCGCGGCGTACGGCCGATGGGCGACTGGTCCACGACGACGAGCTTGTCGATGTGCTCGATCCCCTCGATCGAGTCGTATGCGAGCGGCTGGTCCAGCGAGCGGTAGAGCGCCCGGCTCAAAATAGGCCGCAGCGTCTCGTTGACGAGCGTCGACTTGCCCGAGCCGCTCACGCCCGTCACGCAGATGAACTTGCCGAGCGGAAACTCCGCGTCGATGCCCTTGAGGTTGTTGCCGCGGGCGCCGCGGATGACGATCCGCTCGCCCGTGCCGGGGCGCAGCGTCGCGGGGATTTCGATGCGGCGGCGGCCCGTAAGGTAGTCCGCCGTGATGGTGTCGGCCTTCACGATCTCGTCGAAGGTCCCCGCGGCGACGATCTGTCCGCCGCGACGCCCGGCCTTCGGGCCCACGTCGACGATGAAATCGGCGGCGCGCATCATCTCCTCGTCGTGCTCGACGACGATCACCGAGTTGCCGGCGTCGCGCAGCTCCTCGAGGCTGCGGATCAGGCGCCGGTTGTCGCGCTGGTGCAGGCCGATCGAGGGCTCGTCGAGGATGTAGAGCACGTTGACGAGCTTCGAGCCGATCTGCGTGGCGAGGCGGATGCGCTGGCTCTCGCCACCCGAGAGCGAACGCGACGAGCGTGCGAGCGACAGGTAGCCCAGCCCCACGTCCATCAGGAAGCGCAGCCGCTCGCGGATCTCCTTGACGATCTCCTGCGCGATCCGGCGCTCCTTTTCGGAGAGGTACTCCTCGATGTGGTCCATCCAGCGGGCGAACTCCTCGATCGAGAGGGCCGAGACTTCGGCGATGTTCTTCCCGCCGATGCGGAACTGCAGGGCCTCCTTGCGCAGGCGCGTGCCGCCGCAGACCGAGCACTTGCGGTAGACGAGGAATTGCTCGCGCCACTTCTGCCCGCGTTTTGACTCCTCGTCCTCCGTGCGGCCGATGTACTCGGCGACGCCCTCCCACGAGAGGAACTGCCGCCCGCCGGCCGGGGAGCTGAACTCCGAGAGGTCGACCGTCAGCGGCTCCGAGTCGCCGTAGAGCACGGCGTTGAGCGCCTCCTCGGAGAAGGTCTCGATCGGATCGTCGAGCGTGAAGTCGTAGCGGCGGCCCAGCATCTCGAGGATGGCGAAGAGCATGTTGTTGCGGTACTTGCCCAGCGGTTCGACGGCCCCCTCGCGCAGCGAGAGCCGCTGGTCGGGGATGATCTTGGCCAGGTCGAAGACGGCCTCCTCGCCCAGCCCGTTGCAGTGCGGGCAGGCGCCCTTGGGCGAGTTGAACGAGAAGGTGTGCGGCGCCGGGTCCTCGAAGGCGATGCCTGTCGTGGGGCACATCAGGTGGCGCGAGTAGAAGCGCTGCTGCTCAGTGCCGTAGTCGTAGACGGCCATCGTCCCCTTGCCCTGGCGCATCGCCTCCTTGAGCGAGGTCATCAGCCGGTCGCGCGACGCCTCGCCCACCTGCAGCCGGTCGACAACCAGGTCGATCGTGTGGATTTTGTAGCGGTCGAGGCGCATGCCGGCCGAAATTTCGCGGATCTCGCCGTCGATGCGGGCATAGATGTAGCCCTTTTTGGCCAAGGTCTCGAAAAGCTCGCGGTAGTGGCCCTTGCGGCCCTTGACGATGGGGGCCATCAGGGCGATGCGCCGCCCGGCGAAGTTCTCCAGAATGAGCTCCGCGATGCGGTCGTCGCTGTAGTGGACCATCTCCTCACCCGTCACGGGCGAATAGGCGCGTGACGCCCGCGCATAGAGCAGACGCAGGAAGTCGTTGATTTCGGTGACGGTGCCGACCGTCGAACGGGGGTTCTTGTTGGTGGTCTTCTGCTCGATGGCCACCACGGGGCTCAACCCCGTGATCTTATCCACGTCGGGACGCTCCATCGTGCCGACGAACTGCCGGGCGTAGGTCGACAGCGTCTCCATGTAGCGGCGCTGCCCCTCGGCGTAGATCGTGTCGAAGGCCAGCGACGACTTGCCCGAGCCGCTCAACCCCGTGATGACCACGAGTTTGTGGCGCGGAATCTCCAGATCGACGTTCTTCAGGTTGTGGACCCTGGCGCCGAGTATCTTGATCGTCTCTTCTTTCATTGCACAACGATGCGGCGCCTCTGCGGTCCGTTCGGAACGGATACGGAGGTACCGGACCGCAAAGATACGACATCCGGGGCAAATCCGGAACCCCGCGGGCTATTTTTCGCCCGTTTCCAGCACGAAATCGTCGGCGTCGCGCCACGCCGGGAACTTTTCGAGGAATGCCTCCCGGGCCGCGCGGTCGAACGTCGCCCGCAGGAGGCACTCCCCTGCCCCGGCCTCGGCGAGCGGCACGCCCCGGAAGTCGACAAGGGCCGAATCGCCCGAATAGGGAAGGCCGGGATCCGAGCCCGCACGGTTTGCGGCGACCACGTAGCACTGGTTCTCGATGGCCCGGGCGCGCAGCAGCGTGCGCCACACCTCGCGCCTGGCGGCAGGCCAGGCGGCGCAGCAGACGATGGCGTCGTAGTCGCCGCGGCAGCGGCTCCAGACCGGGAAGCGCAGGTCGTAGCAGACGAGCAGCAGCAGGCGCCACCCGGCATATTCGACCACGACGCGCCGGTGCCCCGGGCGGTAGTTGTCCGCTTCGCCGCCCGGGCGGAACAGATGCCGCTTGTCGTACCACGACACCTCGCCCGACGGCCGCACGAAGTACATCCGGTTGCGGAAGCCGTCCGCCGCGGCCACGGCGACGCTTCCCGTCACGGCACACTTTCCCTGCGCGGCCCAGCGGCGCATGGCCGCCAGTATGGGCGCCTGTTCTTCGGCGGGCTCCGCGGTCGCGCGCACGGCATCGGCCCCCGCAGCATCGGCCCCCGCGCTTCGGCCGACGTCCTCCTCCCCGGCGGCCCGTTCGGCAAAGGAGGCGGGGCGGGTGCTGAATCCCGTGGCGAAGAGTTCGGGCAGCACGACCAGATCGGCCCCGGCGGCTGCCTCCGCCACAAGCCCGTCGAGCCGAGAGAGAGTCTCGGCAGGCCGCTCCCAGACGGCATCCGTCTGACAGAGGGCGACTTTCAGTTCCTGTTTTTCATCCATGGCTTCCGGTCCGGGCGCGGAACGACCCCGCAGCGAGCCCCGCCGTCCGAACCGACGGGAAAGTTACCACTATTTTTTGAAACGGCAAAAAACGGCCCGCTCCGGCGCCGCTGTTGCACGCGAACGAAATAAAACGTACTTTTGTCGCGAAAACCGACATTTATGCTCAAGGCAGGACGCACACAGACACTCACCGTAAGCCGCCTGTCGGACTACGGTCTCTACCTCGCGGACGACGAGGGGCAGGAGGTACTGCTCCCGAACCGCTATGTATCGCTCACCGACAAACCCGGCGACACGAAGGAGGTCTTCCTCTACCACGACTCGGAGGACCGGCTCGTGGCGACGACCGAAACACCGCTGCTGCGGGCGGGCGAGGCGGGCTTCCTGCGCGTCGTGGACAAGACCCCGCACGGCGCCTTCCTCGACTGGGGGCTGCACGGCAAGGACCTCTTCCTGCCGAACCGCAACCAGCAGGGCGGCGTCCTCAAGGACCACCGCTACGTGGTCTACCTCTACGAGGACAGCATCACGGGCCGCTGCGTGGCGACAATGAAGCTCAAGTCGTTCATCGACAACGAACTCATCACCGTTGCGCCGCGCGAGGAGGTGCGGCTGCTCGTGGCGTCGGAGAGCCCCATCGGCTTCCGCGTCATCGTCAACAACCGCCACTGGGGCATGCTCTACCGCAACCAGCTGTTCCGGCCGGTGGCCGTGGGCGACGCCCTGACGGGTTACGTGCGCCGCATCACCGAGGACAACCGCATCGACGTAAGCCTCCAGCGCGAGGGCTACGCCCAGGTCAAGGATTCGGCCGAGCAGCTGCTCGGCCTGCTGCGCGACAACGGCGGATTCCTGCCGCTGAACGACAACAGCGCCCCGGAGGAGGTGGCACGCCTCACGGGCACGAGCAAAAAGGTCTTCAAGCGCTCGCTGGGCGTGCTGCTCAAGCGCGACGCCGTCGAAACGACCGACCAGGGGATCAGAATCAAAAGGTAGGACGGAATGGGACGCATGGCAACGGCCGAGCGCGTCTGCGCGGAGGCTTCGGACAACTTCGTATTCCAGCGTTCGCTGCTCGCGTACCACGCGGCGGCGGAGCGCATCGACGGCGACGTGCTCGAGATCGGCACCGGCTCGGGCTACGGCGTGGAGGTCATCGCGCCGCACGCCCGCAGCTTCGTCACCCTCGACAAGCACGTCCCCGAGGCGGGCAGTCTGCCCTGCCTGCCGCACGTGCGCTACATGCAGGCCACGGTGCCGCCGCTGCCCTTTGCCGACGGGAGCTTCGACTTCGTCATCTCGTTCCAGGTAATCGAGCACATCCGGCGCGACGTGGACTTCGTGCGCGAGGTGCACCGCGTGCTGCGCCCGGGCGGGCAGTTCATCGTCACGACGCCCAACGCCCCGATGTCGCTCACGCGCAATCCGTGGCACGTGCGCGAATACACAGCCGACGAACTGCGCGACCTGCTCGCGCGGAGCTTCTCCGCCGTCGAGATGCTGGGCGTTGCGGGCAACGACCGGGTCATGGCCTACTACGAGCAGAACCGCCGCAGCGTCGCCCGCATCACGCGCTTCGACGTGCTGGATCTCCAGCACCGCCTGCCGCGCCGCCTGCTGCAGCTGCCCTACGACCTGCTCAACCGCATCAACCGCCGCCGCCTGCTCCGCGACAACACCGACCTGACGACCTCGATCCGCATGGACGACTACCGCGTGGGGCCCGTCACGGCCGACTGCTTCGACCTGTTCGCCGTCGCGCGGAAGTAACCGCCGTCACGACAAAACAACAAGAGGGGGTGTCCGACCTTTCGGTACGGACACCCCCTCTTTTCACAGGTTGCCGCCAGCTACCGTCCGACGCGCGGGGAGGCTGCGGCGCGGCTGCGGGCCTCGGCCTTCAGCAGCACCGGCCGCTCGCCGCCGGGCGTAAGAACCGGTTTGCGACGGACCGACTCCTGCTGCGCTCCGACGCGGCACTCCATGGCCGAGCGAGTGAGCGCAAAGGGACGGAAGTCCTCGACGGGCGATACGCCCTCTTCGGTCAGCACAATCTTCTCGCGGTAGACCGGACTGTAGTTGCCGTCGGCACCGATGGCGAAGGCCAGCAGCGTGGATTCGTCGTCGTAGGGCAGGAAGAACGACACCGACTCCTGCGAGATGCCGTCGCGCAGCAGGGCGGCAATCGCCTCGTTGTCCGGGAGGATGAAGTCGCTCGTCAGGTCGCCCTCGTAGATGTAGTAGAGCACGCGCTCGGCCGGATCACCCTGCGTGGTGACCGTCAGCGGCAGCACGGCCAGGCCGTAGGCATCGGCATAATCGTCGGGATAGAGCTCCGCGATCTGCGTGCCGTCGAAGTAGCGGTCGTGCTCCACGAGGATCGAGATGTCGGCCGGGATGCCGTCCTCGGTGGTGAACTCCACCGAGAAGAGCCCCGTGGTCGCCTTGCCCTTCACGTAGCCGAAGGCCAGCAGCGTGTAGCTCGTGGAGGCCTCGAGTTCGCCCGCCTCGACGGAGGTGTCGCCCCGGCGGAGGTAGTCCGCGATGGTCTCGTCGGCCAGCAGGGAGTTGATGACCGCCTCGTCGTCCATCCCCTCCACGGCCGACGTATTGACGAGGTAGAGCACGTAGGGATCGAGGTTCTCCGTCTTCACGTCGATGGTCGCTGCGTGCGCTTCAAGCGACGTCACCTCGAAGGAGATGCGGTTGTCGGAGGGCTGCACCTCCGTGGTCCGGAACGTCGTCGAGACGGGAGCCGAGTTGATGAGTCCGTCGTCGGTGCACGACGCGGCGAAGACCAGAGACTCGGTATTCTCCTCCAGCTCGTAGGTGCGGTCGATCGTGCCGACCACGCTGAGTCCGGCCACGGTCTCCTCGGCGGTCATGCCCATGGCCTCGTAGATGACGATCATGTCGCTGAGGTACTGCTGGTACTGCCGGCAGGCGTCCTCACCGTCCTGCACCTGATCGGCGACATACATGCCGATGACATAGCGCTGGTTGGGATCGGACGGCTCAACATGCAGGTCGCACAGCGGCCCGTTGACCGTCGCATCCACCGTGAACGTGACGTCGATCTTCGGCACCGCAACGGTCTCGAACTCGACCTTGTAGATATCCGTCGTGCGCTCGCCGTCGACCGTCAGGCCGTATGCGTAGACGTAGTAGGCCGTTCCGGGCAGCAGGCCCGTCATGTTCTTGACCAGCAGGTCACCGCGGTTGAGCGTGTTCGAGAGGTACTCCTGCACCGAGACGCCGAAGCTCTCGGCCATTGCCCGGATGTAGGCCAGGTCGTCCTGGAAATACTCCTCGTCGGAGGCGTAGCTGTCGAAGTAATCCTTCTCGACGAGCATGCTCAGGTAAGTCTGCTCCTTGTCGCCGGGAATCACCGAATACTTCGCGCTCGTCTGCGTGATGAGCTCCATGCGGATGTCGAAGACGGGCGGAACCGTCCGCGGCGACTGCACGACGCGCAGCACGGCCGTCTCCGCATCGCCCGAATAGCGGACGGAGAGCTCCGCGGAGCGCGACTCGGTGAGCTCGTTGGCGGCAACCGTGAAGGAGATCACGCCGGAGAGCGAGGTGGCGACTCCGGAGATCCACTCGGGCACGTTGCCGACCGTAATGCGGCCCTCGTAGACGGAGCTGGCGAGCCGGTACGACACACTGACCTCACCGCCGTCGGCCGCAACGGTCACCTCCGGGGTGTTGAGCGTAAGAGTCGAGGGCTTGAACTCCCCCTCCTCCTCCCGGCAGCCTGCCGCCAGGAGCAGGCACGCCGATATGAAAGTAAGATACAACTGTTTCATCTTCATCTCTCAATCCGTATTAAAATGCGAGAATCGGGCGAATGAGTCCTATGGCGTCGAATTTTCCGCGGTACCCCACCATGCCCGTGCTGACATCGAGGCAGTTGATGCTGCCGTCGGCCAGGGCGTAGCACTCCGACGAGGACCAGTACCACCGGTTGCGGAGCCGCGTCATCCCCTCCCGGGCATCGAGCTGCTCGCGCAGCCCGTAGACCGTGCAGAGCTGGCTGACGGCGGGAATGAACCAGCCGCTCGAGTTGGCCGGGGCCGGAACCGCCTGTGCGAACTGCCGGGTGTAGTAGCCGACGGGATAGCCCTCCTGCGTGTCGGGCGTGAATCCGCCGTTGCGCTCGGCCTCCAGGGTGATCTGCGTATCGGACAGGGTGACGACGGAGACGTTCGAGGGCGCTTCATCGTCGTCGCTGCACGCGACGGCAAGCGTCGCGAAGAGGAGCGCGCAGAGAATCCAAAGATACTTTTTCATCTGATATTGTCTTGTTTGCGTGTTGATCCGTCACCCGATCATCAGAATGCCAGCACGGAACGTGCATAGAACCAGGCTCCGTCCTTGCCGTCGGAGCTGACGCTCGGCGTGCCCATGTTCATCAGGTAGCGGAAATAGTCCTGCGGGCCCGGATTGTCCACGGCAGCCTCGGACGAGGAGCCGGACCAGTCGCTGGCCAGCTTCTTGCCGCCCTCCACGGAGGCGATCCGGTCCGCCACGTTGAGACTCTGGTAGAGCTGACTGATGGCCGGCAGGAACCAGCCCGACGTCGTACCCGGAGCGGGCACGGCATCCGCATAGGCCACCATGGCGTAATAGAAGAGGGGATGTCCCTCCGCCGCATCGGCCGAGAGTCCGCCGTTCAGATCGGCATCCGCCTTTGCAAGGCAGGAGTAGAGGTAGCCGCTCCAGTCGTTGTACTGACCGTTCTCGCGGCCGTTCTGAATCGGATCGCCGAACTCATCCTTCGGGTAGCAGCCGAGCTCCTGACCCTTCGGGCCCCACATCGCATAGCTGGTCGAGGCGTCGTTCAGGGCGATGACGTAACCGTTGCACTTCGCCTTGCCGATACCGGTCGACGAGTAGTCCGAAGCGTCGTACTCGCTGTGTCCCACGGCAAACACGATACCGATGCACTGCTTGTCGGCCGCGAGCTCCGTGGACCACGTGCCGTCGGCATAGAAATAGTCACCGACCTGGGCCGGAGCCACGACCGTGACGACGCACGACGCCTCGATGCTGCCCACGGCGACACGCACGGTCGCCTGACCGGCCGCTACGGCCGTCACGAGGCCCTGTTCGTCAACCGAGGCCACGCCGCTGTCCGACGAGCTCCACGCAAGGCCCTCCAGATTGGCATCCTCGGGCGAGGGGGTGGCCGTCAGCTGCGACTGCTCGCCGATCGTCAGCGTCAGCGCAGCGGCATTGAGCGTAAGCGACTCCGCTGCCGGGCCGACAACGATCACACGGCACGACGCCGAAATGTCGCTGCCGACCGACGCCGTTACGGTAGCCTCGCCGACCGCCAGGGCCGTCACCGTGCCTTCGGCATCGACGGATGCGATCTCGGGCGCATCGCTCACCCACGATATCTGACCGTAGGCGGCATCCGCCGGTTCGACGGTCGCCCGCAGCGTGTATGTTTCGCCTTTTACGATTTCAAGGGTGGTCGGATCCAGGACCAGACCCGACGGGGAGACTGTCTCCGTATCGTTGGAACAACCCGCCAGCAGCAGCACTGCGACCGCTGCCGAAAAGAGATGCTTGGGTTTCATACTTCGTTAAACTTTAAAAGATCCATAAAACTTGACCTGCTAAAAGTAGCGCATGAAAACGGGTTGTGCATCCGGCATATTGTATACTTGTAATATACAGCCGCAAAATCCCGTATATAATATATACAGGATACTTCAATAGACTAATCAACAGTGAAATATGTATCGAAAAAACAGGTTACGGATTGTAACGTGAAAGGAATTCCTGCAGACTCGTGGTCTTGCCCGTCAGGTTGAATTTGCTGCGCAGACGTGCCCGGGCGATGTTGATGCTGTGGGGACTCTGACGTGTTATCTCCGAAATTTCCTTGGTTGTCATGTTCATGTTCAGCAGGGCGCACAGCCGCCGCTCGTTGATCGAGAGCGTCGGAAAATCGGCAATGAGCCGCTGGTAGAACACGCTGTTGAAGGCCGGGACAAAGCGGTTCATCTCCCGCCATTCGTTCTCGTCCTTGCTCTTCACGAGCTCACGGCAGATGGCCGAAATCTTCTTGCGCGTGGTCAGGTCCTTCACCCCGGCATTCAGTTCCGTCAGCTTGTGCGACAGCTCCTCGGTCATCCGCCCGATCTGGTAGTCATGCAGCTTGCGGAGTTCGATCAGCTCGTTCTGACTGGCAATCTCCTCCTCCTGACGCCGAATCTCGAGACTCTTCCGCTTGGATTTGCCGTAGAGCAGGATCAGGATGAAGACCAGCGACAGCACGCCGATCGAGCAGAGGAAGATCACCAGGTTCTGCCTCCGGGACATCTTCTCCTGCTCGCGGCTCATCTCCAGCTCCTTCTGCACCTTGTAGAAGTCGAGGAAGATCTCGTCGGGGACGGTTCGCGATGTCGGCCTCGTAATACCGGATGAGTGCCTGGTAGGCATTCCGGTACTCCCCCTTCATGGCGTAGATGCGCTGCAGAATGCCGTAGCAGTGCTGGATCTTGCTGCCGTACTCGCCCGTTCCGAAGGCCGGGATGGCCTTTCCGAGCGCCGCGGCAGCCTCGTCCAGCCGGCCGGCAGCCATCAGAAGCAGCCCCTCATCCTGGTAATAGAGTCCGGTTTCGTCCGGCTTCCGGAGCAGGGGCTTCACCGTCTCGAGCGTGGAGGCCGCGGCCTGCAGGTCTCCCGACATCAGGTAGAGCGAGACATTGTTCAGATAGACCTTGCACAACTTGGAGGTGTCGCACACGGCCGAACTCAGAAAGCCCGATTCGCGGATGAGCGTCCGGGCCTTCAGCGTGTCGCGCAGCGTGTAGGCCAGCACGGCCGAGTTGTTCAGGCCGAGCACCATGCGGGAGGTGTCGCCGGCCATGCGCGCCCCGTCGGTATAGCGGGTGAACCATTCGTAGGCCCGGTCGTACTGGCGGCAGGTGAAATAGACGACTCCGAGGATATTGTAGCACTCGATCAGATTGTCCGTATCGTGCGTCCGCTCGAAATAGTTCATTGCCGAGGAGACGTATTGCAGGGCGCGGTGGTACTGCCCGAGGCTGGTGTATTCGCGGGAGAGCCGGTATTGGGCCAGCGCCTCGTTGTGACGGTCGCCGAGCGACTCATAGATCGCCAGCGACCGGCTCCGCCAGCGGATGGCCCGGGAGAAGAGCGACCGGTCGTACTCGTACCAGTCGGCCAGTTCGTCGCATACGGCCGCCAGCAGCGGCTCGGCGGCCGTCGTATCGGCCGAAGAGAGGAAGAGCTCGGCATACTCCATGGCCTTTGTCCTGTCCGCGGCGCGGTTTTCCCGGTACAGGTTGTAGACGGTCACGTCGGCACCCCGGATGCCCGACAGCACCTTCAGGGTGTCGGTCTGCTCCCTGGCCGAGAGGGTCAGGGCGGCCAGCAGGGCCAGCAGATGGATCGTATTCCTCAAAAAAACAGGCATAGGTCTTGTTGCATGGAGCTATCCGCGCCGACAGGTCGAAACCGCCCTGCCGCGCCACGCAGTCCCCCACCGGTCCGCACCCGAAATCCGACGGATCGAACGGAGGGTTTCCGAACGGCAAAAGTAGAAATATTCTGCCCAACTGCAAAAATTACCCGCAATATTTGCCGTCCGAAACGGGCCCGCACGGCCATTCAGGAACGTTTTTCGTCCTTTTGCGCACGGCATTCCGGGTAGTGTTTCAAAAAGTGTGTCTGGGAAGGAGCCTTCAGATTCTTCAGATATGC
>OHFP01000271.1_pt1 | contig 30174 bp, 20 predicted proteins | sample 1567591 | NCBI WGS metagenome assembly OHFP01 (sample SAMEA3879547, study PRJEB24766) | human gut metagenome | biome: human-associated habitat; feature: feces | place: USA | collected 1985/1987 | reverse complement strand
CAACTTCAAAAATTGCAGCCGAATATCATTCTGCATTACACAAAAGAAGCCGACCTCAAAAAATCCCTTTTGGGTCGGCCTCTGTAGAACTATACCGTCAGGGCAGCCTGTTATTTATTTGGGCTGCTTGGTAATGGTGTTGCCGTCGATGAACAGCGGAGCCACGAAATAACCCAGCAGTTCCATTGCGTCGTCGTACGAGAATACGCCGTTGGCGATGCCGTATCCGGCGGGAATCTGCCATTCGATAGAGTTGAAGTCATCGCTGATGACACCTACAAGCTCGCCGTTCGCAAGGCTTACTCCTTCTGCGGTCTGCCTTCCGAAGATAGGGCCTACATAGGCGGCTCCGATACCGGTGAAGTTATACGCTCCTGTCATATTGCCGCTGCCTTCTCCGATCGTGAAGCTGACTTCCCGCTTCGCTTCGTCGATTGTACCGAGGATGTAGCCCTGGGTCTCGCCGTGTATGCCGGTGATTGCTGGCTGGCCTCCTTCGTTGCTGAAGGTCCAGACTTCGCTGTATGACGAGCCCTCGAGAGTTCCGGTCACATTCCACTTGCCGCAGATGCGGTCGAGGAAGCTCTTCTCGCACATCACGAGAACCTCGCCCTGGGAGATGCTCTGGGCGTTGTCCTGTGAAGAGATGACGAGCTTGAAGTTAAGCTGGTCTGCGTCCGAAGGGTTCACTATCTTGATTTCGACCGAAGGCTGGCTCTGCGCCGAAGCTACGAGAATCTCCTTCGAGGTAATCATGAAGTCGACATCCTCCTTGGCGGCATAATCGCCGGTGTATTCGCCGACTTCGATATTGACCTTGATAGGATATACGGTGGTCTCACCGGTAGTTACTATGGGCACGTAGATGTACTCCGAGCCCAGACCTGACTCGAATTCCGCCGATGCGAAACCCACGGCGGCATCGCCCGTCGGGGTGACGGTCTGCTGGCAGGAAACGAGCGCCATTGCGCTCATCAGGCCTAATGCCATTATCTTGTTGAGTCTCATAATTGCAGATTAATTGTTTGAGTTGGAATTTGTGTAGCCGGGATTCTGCCTCATGTTCGGGTTGGCGTCGATTTCGGCCTGAGGAATCGCCCATACGAACCTGTAGTCGCCGTCGTTCACTCTGAACAGTTCGGTAGTGTTGCTGCCGGGCAGATAGAGTATGCTGCTGAGCTGGCCCTCCGTCCTCGTCATGCCGTTGCCGTATCTCCTGAGGTCGCTCAGGCGGAATCCCTCGCCCACGAGCTCGCGCACCCTCTCGTCGGCAATCTCACCGGCGAGCTGGTTCTGGGTATATCCTACGTTCTCCCAGCCTGAGTGACGCCTGCCCTGAAGCTCGTTGAGCAGCCTCGAGGCTTCCTGCACGCCGTTGGACATCCCTGAATTCAGGTACGCCTCCGCGGCAATCAGGTAGAGCTCGGCAAGACGGAAGGGCTTGGGCGCATTCACGTAGTTGTAGTCGGACTCGCCCGTCATGAGGGCGGGGTTGCCGGGGAACTTGTTGAACAGCAGTACGGGCTCCTGGGTGGTGATACCGCCTATCTGTACGGGAGTGGACCTGAAGTATACCTGCCTGCGGTAGTCGGTGTCGTCGTAGAGATCCACGAGCCACTTCTCGGGCACGAAGTCGGGAGAGTAGACGTCGTTCTGGTAGTTGTAGCCGAGATAGTTCGCGTTGTTGGTGGACGGCATCTCGGTGGTCAGGGCCACGGCGCACTGGAGGAGCACTTCGCCTGCCTGGTTGTCGTTGGTCCAGAGCTGGTTCAGGGCGTCGGTTCCGCTTACGAGCTCGTACTTTCCGGAGTTGATGACTTCAGTGGCATCCTGGATTGCCTGGGCATAGTCGTGCCTTGCGAGGGCAACGCGCGCCCTGAGGGCCTTGACCACATCTTCCGTGACATAGAGCGAACCTGCGGCAGACTCGCGCAACAGGCCGATATTCTCCTGTGCCGCCTCGAGGTCGCTGTATATCTGGTCATAAGAGGCCTCGAGAGTGGTCTTTCCGGGATACTGGGTCTTGTCCGAGGTAGGGTTGTAGCGGTTGGAGAGAGCCACGCCGGTGTTCTCGTTTCCGGCAGTAGCCTCGTCATACGCGTCACAGTACCTGTCCACGAGTATGGAGTATGCGTAGGCCCTGAGGAAATACGCCTCGGACACATGCCCCTTGAGCAGGTTTAGCTCGTCCTCGGTCCAGGTGTCGGCGAAGGCGGGATCGCCCGCCACCCTGCTTTCAATGCTGGCGGCCTTCTCTATGAAGTAGTTCGCGTTTGCTATTGCAGAATAGCATGCAAGGTATACGCTTTCGAATATGCCTTCGGATGAAGTGAACGTCCACCTGTATACGAGACCGTTGCGGTTTCCGAAGCTCGAGGTCGCGTGGAAAAGGTCGGACTGGAGTTCGGGCGAATAGATGATAGAGCCTGACGAGAGACTCCTTATATGCACATTGAAGCCGTTTGCGAGCTTCTCGGCATCGGCATAGGTCTCGAGCGCGTTCTCGGGGTCGATGACGCTGTAGGGACGCAGGTCCATGTTGCAGCCCGAAGCTCCGAGTACCAATGCTGCGGCAAGAGTTATTTTTGTAAGTATGTGTTTCATGTTGATGACTCTGATTAGAATGTTAATTCAACACCGAAAGTATACTGCTTGGAGTTGGGATAGCGTCCAAGCTGGAGATTGGAGTCGGATTCGGGGTCGAAACCGGTGTACTTCGTAAAGGTGAGGAGGTTGCGTCCTACTGCGAATACCCTTACGCTCTGGAAGAAGCCGCTCTTGCGCATCCAGTCCTGGGGAAGGGTGTAGGACACTTGCAGGTTCTTCAGGCGCAGGAACGAAGAGTTCTCTATCAGCGCATCGTCGAACTGCCTCTCGGACTCGTAGCTCGGGATGTCCGTAACCTGTCCGGGAGTGGTCCACATGTTGAGCATCTCTGCGGCGAGGTTGCCGTCTACGGAGAACGCGGGGTTGGTGAGGAAGTAGCGGTCGTTGTTGAGAGTCCACTTTCCGGCCACCCATGCGAACTGCGCTCCGACGGAGAGACCCTTCCAGCCGAAGGTCAGGTTGAATCCTCCCGCCCAGGGAGCGAACTGCTGCTTGCCGGTGAATACGCTGTAGTCGTTGGAGAACTGCTTGGTCTTGTTGCCGTCCTTGTCGTACCACATCTGCATACCGTCGCGCGGGTCTACGCCTGCGCTCTTCGGGATGTAGTACTCGCCGTATGCGTGTCCTACCTCGAGACGGATTCCGGTGTTGGGATATTCGAAATAGTCGCGTCCGTCGAACAGGGAGAGTATCTCGTTGTGGTTGTAGTTGAAGTTGGCCGATACGTTGAGATAGAAGTCCCTCGGCATGGGAATGTCGTAGGAGATTTCGAAGTCAACACCACGGTTGAGCATGTCGGCCACATTGCCCCAGCCGGAGTCATGTCCGGTGGTCAGGGAGAAGGGAATCTCCATGAGCATGTCGGAAGTCACCTTGTTGTAGAAGTCCACATCGAGGTTGAGGCTTCCGAACAGGCGGGCGCTCACGCCGATGTTGAGGTTCTTGACCACCTCCCAGGTGAGGTCGTTGTTGCCCGGGTCTCCGAGCCCCCATGCGGTCTTGCCGTCATAGAGCAGGCTGTAGTTGCCCACGCGTCCGTATGAGAGGTAGTTGCTGATGCTCGAGTTACCGGTGGTACCGTAGCTTGCCTTGAGGGCGAGGGCGTCGATCCATGCCACATCCTCGAGGAAGGACTCGTTGCTGATGTTCCACCTTCCGCCGACAGACCAGAAGTTGGCCCAGCGCCTGTTGCTTCCGAACAGCGACGAACCGTCACGGCGGAACGACGCGTCGAACAGGTAGGTGTCGTTGTAGTTGTAGCTCAGACGGCCGAAGAACGAATTGTAGGATTCGTCGGAGAGCGTACGGGTAGGATAGCCGTCGGCGAGTACGGTACCGTCAGAGATCTGGTACATGCGGTTGTCGCTGATTCCGTCCATTGCCACTCCGAAGCCCTCGGTCTTGCTGACTATGGACTCCTGTCCGATCAGGGCGGTGATATTGTGGTCCTCGAGGAAGTCTATGGTATACTCCGCCGTGTTGGTGAAGGTGAACTGATAGTACCTCGAGAAGTTCTCGTTTGCGGTACCGCTGCCCTCGAAAGGTCCCGTAGGGTAGGCGGTCTGGGAGATCCTGCGGTCGTTGCCGTTGAGGGCCTGGACTGCCCTGAGCACGAGCCCCTTCACCGGAGTGATCTGCTCGTAGATGTTGCCGCTCAGGCGGAGATAGTTGGTCGTCGCGGGCTGGATTTCCTGCAGGTAGACAGTGTTGTACATACCCATTTCGTCGAAATACTCCCTGCGGTTTCCGTAGGTGAGCGAGCCGTCGGGATTTACCGTATATTCATAGGGGCTCATCCAGGGGTACATCTGCGAAGCCATGAACATGGGGTTGTAGGGCGAGTTCGCAGTGCCGGAGAATCCCGTGGTGTTGACATCCTGGTATGCGAGATTGAAGCTGAAGCCGGTCTTGAACCAGCTGGTTATCTGCGTGTTGAGTTTCGCGAGCATCGATACCCTGGTCATGTCGGAGAAAGGCGCGTTGCCTTCCTGGCTCAGGGCGCCGAAAGACACATAGTAGTCCGAGCTCTCGGTGCCTCCGCTGTACGAGGCGTCGGCCTGCCAGGTGGGGGCGTTGTCGCTGAAGAAATACTTGAACCAGTCGGTGTTGATGTTATGGTCGAGGGCGAAGTCCTTCTGCGCGGCACGGCCGGGCTGGTCGAGGAAGGTCGGGTCGAGCATCTCGTTGAAGTCGAACCACTGCTCGGAGCTCAGCAGGGGAATCTGGTGCCTGATCATATTGGAGACACCGTACTGTCCGCGGACTACGATTGTCGGCTTCTCTCCCGTGCGTCCTGTCTTGGTGGTGATGAACACGACTCCGTTTGCCGCACGTGAACCGTATATCGCGGTCGCGGAAGCGTCCTTCATGACTGTGATGTTCTCGATGTCGTTGGCGTTCAGTGCGGTGAAGATAGACGAAGGAACGGGGCTGCCGTCGAGTACGAACAGAGGCTCGGTGCCTGCGTTGATCGAGTTCACGCCTCGGATACGCATCGAGATTGTCTCGCTCGGCTCGCCGGAGTTCGACCATACCTGCAGTCCGGCGATCTGACCCTGGAGGGCGTCACCCACGCTTGCGGTAGGGGCGTTCTGGAGCAGCTTCGCACCGACGGTGGTCGCAGAACCGGTAATGGAAGAAATCTTCTTGGCGGAACCGTATCCGAGCACGATAGCGTCGGTCAGCATCTCTACGTCGGGGGCGAGGATGATATCCACGCGGGTACGGCCGTTGAGCTTGATCTCTGCGCCTTCATAGCCGAGAATCGACACTACGAGCGTGCCGTCGGCGGGAACGGAATTGAGGGTGTAGTTACCGCCCATATCCGTCATCGAATACTTGGTCGTACTGCCCTGGAGCTGCACGACTGCGCCCATAACCGGCTCTCCGGTCTCGGAATCCGAGACCACGCCGGAGACATTGACATTCTGGGCCGATGCAAACAGTGCAGAAGCCGCGAAAGCCAAAGCTGCGAGCAAAAGTTTCGCTTTTTTCATAAGCATTTACATTAATTAAACAATTTATACTAACTACACGTTGTTTTCCAAGTCTGTCCGAGCCTTGTAAAAAGGGCGTTAAATAGTGCTCCGTTCAGCAACCAAAAAACACAGTACGACCATGGCAGTATACGCATATGTAAGAGTCAGCACGCAGATGCAGACGCAGGAAAGCCAAATCTTCGAAATAGAGAACTGGTGCCGGCACAGAGGCTGGCATATAGACAAGTGGACGAACGAGTCGGTTTCAGGCACCGTGGCATGGGAGAAACGCTCCCTGGGCAGGCTCGTGCGCAGGATGAAACCGGAAGACGCGCTGGTATGCGCGGAGATATCCCGGCTCGGACGCAATATGCTGATGATTATGTCTATCCTGAACTACTGCGTGCAGAAAGGGATACGCATATATACCATAAAGGACAACTTCGAGCTCTCGGACAACATCAATTCCAAGATAATAGCATTCGCATTCGCCCTGGCCTCCGAGATAGAGCGGAACCTCATCTCGCAGCGGACGCGCGAGGCTCTGGCGGCCAAGAAAATGGCCGGGATGAAGCTCGGGAGGCCGCCCGGCACCTCAGTCAAGGTCAGCCGCCTGCTTTCAGACCTCCCGTCCGTAAGGCGGCGCCTGCTCGAGGGAGAAAGCCTCGTGAGGATTGCGAAGGCCTATGGCATACACCGTAACACGCTGTCCCATTATCTGAAAGACTCCGGAGAAAATATTTGTTAAAAATTTTAAGAATTTAACGGGAGGCAAATATTGCCACTCCTGATTGAAATCTTGAAGAAAACAGGTATTTTAGATTGAAATTTTAAAGTATTTTTCGGTGTTTCACTGACAGGCATCACACAGAACTATCTATATCAATCACTAAAATATTTGTCAAAGTGAAATATTCTTCTAATTTTGCAGGCAATTTCGCACTATTTAACGCCCGTTTAATAGGGCGGCGGACATACCGGAGTGTTAGTATAGATAGTAGTACAAACGTGTAGTTAGTATAAATTGTTTAATTAATGTAAATGCTTATGAAAAAAGCGAAACTGTTTCTTACCGCCTTGTCGGCGTTCGTGTCGCTTTGTGCATTCGCCCAGAACAGGGAGGTGCACGGCGTAGTCACGGATGCATCGACCGGCGAAGGTATCCCTTTCGCATCTGTAGTGGAAAAGGGAACCATGAACGGTGTTGCGTCTGACGCTGACGGTTCATACACCCTCAGCGCGGCTTCTGATGCAGTGCTGGTGTTCTCTGCCATGGGTTATCAGGAGCACGAGGTCGCCGTCGACGGCAGGTCCGAGGTCATCGTAGCCCTCGAGCCCGACGCGGAGTTCCTCGAGGAGACCGTGATCGTGGGCTACGGCTCGTCAAAGAGCGTCAGCTCGCTCGTCGGTTCGGTCGAGACCGTGAATTCGGAGACTCTCAAGAACGCTCCCTCGTCTTCTGCGCTCGACCAGCTCCAGGGACAGGTGGCCGGTCTGTCGGTGCTCACCTCTTCAGGTGTGGCCGGTGACAACGCCGTATCCATGACCCTCCACGGGGTAGGTTCCTTCGGAACGAGCAGCGCTCCCCTTTATGTAATCGACGGTATCCCTTCTTCGAGCCGTTCGATCATGGCTATGAACCCTAACGATATCGAGAGCATCAGTATCCTCAAGGATGCCGCCGCTACCTCTATATACGGTTCCCGTGCTTCCAACGGTGTAATCTATGTCACCACCAAGACCGGTTCGTACAACGAGAGGGCTTCGGTGACCATACGCTCGCAGTACGGTATGTCTACGCTTGCAAACCTCACTCCCTACGAGAACATGATGACCGGAAGCGAGCTCATGGACTTCTGGGTAAGGTCAGGCATCCACAGCGAGTCTTGGGTCAAGCAGAACTTCATCGATCCCGGCTACACCGCCAACACCAAGTGGTACGAGTACTTCATGAACCTCGTAACCCCTCAGTACCAGAACGATATCACAATCGAGGGCGGTGGGGAGAAAGTCGCATACATGGTGTCTGCATCGCAGTACCACCAGGAGGGCTTCACCCCCGGCAACTACTACGACCGCTTCACCGCGCGCTCCAACGTGCAGGGTCACCCCACCGACTGGCTCAAGTTCGGCCTGAACCTCAACCTCTCGCTCGATATGAACCAGCAGAACGGTAACTGGGGTAATTCCTCGGAGGCGTCCAACTACCTTTCGGGCGGTCTTTCATATATGTGGAACCCTCTGTATTCTCCCTATGACGAGAACGGAAACATTGCTCCCGAATATTTCCCCGAGCTCGGCACCTACAATCAGAACTATTATACTTCCGTGATGCCCGACAAGTACAACCGCTACGGTGCGAACGGAAACGTGTTTGTCGAGATCGAGCCCGTGAAGAACCTCAAGTTCGTCAGCCGTGCAGGTATCGACGGCTACATCCGCAACCGCAACGCCTCCGTGTTGCCGAGCGCAGTGGACAAGTACGGCATCAACGGCGGCAGCGCGACCGTCATCAAGCAGAACTATCTCGAGTATCAGGCAACCATTACCAACACCCTCGAGTACGCGATGAACATCAACGCGAACAACCGCTTCTCCGTTCTCCTGGGCCAGGAGGGTATCATGAACGACTATGTTGCCTTCGCTGCATCTTCGCGCGGCCAGACCGACGACAGGACCCTTATCCTGAACAACGGTCTCCAGTCGACTTTCAGCGTAAGCGAGTCTGCTACCCAATCCAAGTTCCTCTCTTTCTTCGGCCATGCCGACTATTCGCTCTTCGACAGGTACCATGCCGACATCACCGTGCGTAACGACGCATCTTCGAAGTTCGGTTCCGCGGTGCGCAACGCGACCTTCTGGTCTGCCGGCGCGAGGTGGAACATCAAGAGGGAGTCTTTCCTGCAGAGCGTAGGAGCGGTCAACAACCTCGACCTCAAGGCCAGCTACGGAACCCAGGGTAACGCCGCTATCGGCGACTACTCTTCTCTCGGACTTATCGGTTCGAGCGGTACATACCATGAGATCAAGGGAACTGCCGTCACCCAGCCTGCCAACAACATGCTCACCTGGGAGAAGCAGGCGCTGCTGACCGTAGGCCTCTCGGGCCGCATGTTCGATGTGCTCGACTTCGAGGTGGCCTTCTACGACAGGCGGACTTCTTCGATGCTTATGGACGTGCCCAACCCCTACACCACCGGCTTCTCTGAAGTTACCCAGAACGTGGGTACCATGAGCAACCGCGGTGTGGATATCACCCTCGGTGTGGACATACTCCGCGGCGCCGACTACTTCCTCCGCTTCAACACCACCTTCAACTACAACGACCAGAAGATTCTCTCCCTGTTCGACGGCCGTCAGCGCTGGGAGATTGCAAACACCTTCGTCGCCTATGTAGTGGATAACCCCGTGATGTTCTACGGCCCTATCTACGCCGGCGTAGACCCTGCCGACGGTGCTCCCATGTGGTATGTGCCCGGTGAGGACAAGGATGTCACCACGATGAACGAAACCACCAAGAACTATGACGAGGCTGCCCTCACGCAGAATACCGGCAGGAGGCGCTACGCTCCCATAAACGGCGGTTTCTCCCTTTCCGGCGGCTGGAAGGGCCTGTCTTTCCAGGCCGACTTCGCCTATGTGCTCGGAAAGTACCTGTTCAACAACGACGCTTTCTTCTATCTGAATCCCAACGCCAATCCTACCTATAACGTAAGCAAGGCCGCCAGCGACTTCTGGACCCCGGACAACACCGACGCCCAGTATCCCGACTGGAGCAAGGGCTACCAGATGCAGTTCGACACCCACCTGCTCGAGAACGCTTCTTTCCTGCGTCTGAAGAACCTGCAGATAGGCTATGCCCTTCCTGAAAGGTGGCTCAACTGGACAAACGGCGTCGTCAAGGACTTCAGAATCACGTTCACCGCACGCAACCTGCTTACCTTCACCAACTATTCCGGTATCGACCCCGAGGTCAACTCCAACATTACTTACGGAATCGCCGGTAACTCCAAGCAGATACTCGGTGGTATAGAGATTACATTCTAAAAGTCTACGAAATGAAAAGAATATTGAAATATATCTCGGCCGGAGCGATTCTGGCAAGCGCCGTGTCCTGCAACATGGATCTCGTGCCGAACAACGCCATAACCTACCAGCCCGGCCAGCAGATCATCACCAGCGAGTCCGACCTCACCGGTTTCGAGGCCAATATCATGGCCTGCTTCAGGTCTCTGGACTACGGCGACTTCGACCTTACGCCCGACCTTATGGTCGACTACTTCAATGCGATGTCGGACTATGGCAACAACTACGGTCCCGTGCATACTCTCGACGCCAACTTCACTTCCGGCGACTACTACATACAGGACAACTGGCGCTATCCCTACGCGTACATCAAGAACTTCAACATCTTCATCGATGGTGCGAAGACTGTTCCCGACGGTCTGCAGGAGGCTGCCGCAGTGGCGAGGGGAGAGGCCTTCCTCGCGAGGGCTTTCGCCTACATGCACCTTGCAAGGCACTTCGGCCCCGCCTATTCCGACGAGACGCTCGATGAGCTCTGCGTGCCTCTCGTAACCGTCTATGACCAGAACGCGCGTCTCGCGAGGGCTACCGTGGCCGAGGTCTACGGCCAGATCAAGGATGACCTCGATTCGGCCGCCGTGCTTCTTGCCGACATTCCCGGTGAGGCCAGGGCAGAGAGGCCCACTATCGACGCAGTGAACGCGATGTACGCCCGCTACTATCTCGACACGAGGGATTACGCCAACGCTGCCGCATCTGCAATGGAGGTAATCAACAGCGGCCACTATGCGCTTTCTTCAACTCCCGCGCAGATGGAGGCCGAGTGGCTCAACGACAATGGCACGGAGCCTATCATGCAGTTCTATGCTTCGGTTTCCGAAGGTGTAGGAACCCACAGCGCATATACGCAGATGAAAATGGATTCCAACAAGGGGCTCTACTACCAGCCTTACTATATCCCCAGCCAGAAGCTCATCGACGCCTATGACGAGGGCGACCTGAGGTTCGAGCAGTGGTTCGACGGCGGAGACTACCCTTCATACCACAATGCAATCTGGTACAACGACGGCGAGCACGACTACTATGTATTCAAGAAATACTACGGCAATCCTGCTCTTACGACTTCCAATACCCCTACTTCCGGTCATGCGGTGAAGCCTCTGCTCATCAGCGAGATGTATCTTATCGCCGCCGAGGCATACTTCGAGAACGGACAGGTCTCCGAGGCCAAGACCGTGCTCAACGCCCTCCAGACCCAGAGGGGTGCCGCAACTACCGCCGCTACCGCCGAGACTATCCACGACGAGTGGTACCGCGAGACTGTGGGCGAAGGCCTGAGGTTCAGCTGCCTCAAGAGGTGGGGCGAGGGCTTCGACGGCCGTCCTGCCCAGCCCGGTGCAGCGAACGTGGTCATGAGCACTCCCGCATCGTCGTTCACCGACAAGGCTTTGGAAGCCGGCGACTACCATTTCCTGTGGCCTATCCCCACTTACGAGATGCAGACCAACCTGAACCTCAAGCAGAATCCCGGCTACGGTTCGTCGACTGCAGAGTAGAACTTATTTAGGATTACGCTTATGAACAGATATTTCAAAATGATACTGGGCGCAGGGCTGGCATGCAGCCTTGCAGCCTGCAACCAGAAGGCCGAGTTCACTACGGATTCGTTCGTGGCTTTCGACGCGACTTCCTTAAGCGTCGACGAGAATGTCGGTACCCTGGAGATCCCCGTCTACGCCTATACCAAGGACGGCGACCACACTTTCCCGAGAGGTGAGAGCGCCAATACGACCGTGACCTTCGAGGTTGTGGACGGCACCGCCAAGAACGGAGTAGACTTCACCGTCGAGCCTGCCAACGGCGTGCTGACCTTCGACGGCAGCTCCGCCGGCGCTATCAAGGTGAATGTCGTGAACCACGAGGGTGTCTACACCGGCAACCTTGATTTCTCCGTCCGCATCACCGGCGCTTCCGACGGATACACCCTCGGCGGTGCCAGGGAGGCTTCCGTGCGCATCAATGATCTCGACCCCGATCCCAGCGGACTGACTATCGATGACCTCTACGGTACCTATAGCGCAACTGCGGAAAGCATGGGCGCCCCTGTCACATGGACTTTCAACATAAGCCCTGTCGGTGCCGACCCTTATACCGTAATACTCGATGTTATGGTTCCTTTCCTTGCCGACTATGTAGGCTATGTGGATATCGAGGGCGTTATTTCCGAGGATCTGTCGACTATCACCTTCCATGTTCCCCAGGAAACCGACCTGCTGTATGACGACGGAGATCCCTTCGTATACTGCGAGTACATGGGCGACATGAAGCTTTCTACCCGCGAGGCAGACATAGTGTTCACTGCGGAGTCGGCCGGAGTGTTCACTTCGGAGCAGGGTATCTGCGCCGTTCCTCTCGTCGCCATGGCCGCATACAACGGCTCTCTGCTCGACCCGGGCACCATTACCTTCACGAAGCAGTAATGCCCGAGGCGACTGACTGAATTCATACCATGAAAGTCCGTATGAGCCTTTATGGCCTGTGCGGACTTTCTGTAATGTTGTAAACTGTCTTTTGATTATGCAGAAAAGATTCGTATTTTTGTTGGTTGCGGTGCTGCTGTGCCTCTCCTGCATCCCGACGGGGGCCTATACGCCGACGACGAGCTGGCCCTACGTGTATGAGGAGTTCAGCCCGGGCAGCGTGCTCACGCGCCAGGGGACGCGCATCGACTACGACAGGCTGAACCTCAGCCTCGTGAGCGGTCGCGTGCACTATGTCGAGGACGGCGTGATAATGCAGGCGGATCCCAATTCTACGGTGATGCTCGAGATAGGCGACGAACTGTACCGCAATGTCGGAGGCAGGATGACGCGGGTGCTGAAGGAGACGGACAGGGCAATGGTGCTGCTCAGCGTCACCATTGACACCGACGCCATGTCCAGCGCCGACATCGGTTACGGCAAGTCTTCCGTGGCATCCACCTCGAACCTGTCGCTCACGGCCATAAGTTCCGGCATGGACTATTCCGTGAACCGCAGCCTCGACGACCTGACGGCGGAGCGTTCGCACGGCGAGCCTCTGGTGCTCAGGGAAGTGCGCGGAGTGTACTACAAGGGTGCCTTCGTGCCTGCGACGCGCTCGGACGTGCTGAAGATTCCGGGCATAGACAAGGACGCGGTGAAGCGCTTCCTGAAGGAGAACAAGATAAAGTTCAATAACATAGACGACCTGGCCGTCCTTGCGGACTACCTGTGCGCTATGGAATAAGTTGATTGTATGAAGAAATTTCGTGTTTTGCCGCCCTGTCTGACGGCGGCTCTGTGCCTTGTCTCGTGCAACGTGCTCGAACCCTCGGCTCCCATGGAGCCCGGGACGGCTCCGGACGCGGTGGAGCAGGCTCTGTATACGTCGGAAATCGACGTGAAGTTCTCGGAAGAGACGGCTGCTGAACTGGCCGGAGACTTTGCCGCCGGCAAGGTCTACACCAAGTCGATGCCCTTCAACGAACTCGTGGACGAGCTGGGCATCGTATCCGTGGAGAGGATATTCGGAGAAGACGAGAGGTATCTGGACAGGCAGCGCCGTGCGGGCCTGCACCTCTGGTACAGGGTAACTCTCGACGCTTCATCCGCCCTTCCTATGACGAAGGCCGCCGACGACCTGGCCTCGGTGCCCGGAATCGAGCTGGCGGAGCCATGCCGCAGGATAGGGCTCAACGACTTCGACGACCCCTATTTCCCGCGCCAATGGGGCCTGCACCAGGATTCCGGATTCGACATCAACGTGGAGGAGGTGTGGAACAGCTACGGCTGCGGCTCTGACAACGTCAAAGTGGCCGTAGTGGACGAGGGTGTGGGCACTGGCCATGAGGACCTGCCTACGGTACAGCCCCTCGGGACGGACGGCAGCCGCGATTTCGTTATGGGTTCGGTGATCGTGCCGGGCGACCACGGCCACCATGTGTCCGGAGTGATAGCGGCCTCTAACAATAACGGAGTAGGCGTGTGCGGTATCGCGGGCGGAGACGCCGCTGCGGGCATCCCCGGCGTGAAGATAATCTCCTGCCAGATTTTCATCGGCGATATGGGGGGCAACAGCGCCGACGCAATACGCTATGCGGCCGATGCCGGTGCCGTGATATGCCAGAACAGCTGGGGCTATGTCTATGACATCAATGAGGACGGCCGCGTGACCGGTGACGAGCTGGAAACTGCCAAGAACGACAGGCTCAGCTCTTCGCTCAAGGCCGCGATAGACTATTTCATCGACAACGCGGGCTGCGACAATGCCGGCAACCAGCTTCCCGACTCTCCCATGAAGGGCGGAGTTGTGTTCTTCTCTGCCGGCAACGAGAATATCCCCTACGGCCTGCCTGCGAGCTACGAGAGGGTAGTGGCGGTGGGCTCGGTCGACAAGTACGGATCCCGTTCGAGTTTCTCTAACTACGGCGACTGGGTAGACATCTGTGCCCCGGGCTCCGATGTGTTCAGCTGCTTCGCCGACGGTTACGGTTCGATGAGCGGCACCTCCATGGCCTGTCCCCATGTCAGCGGCGCGGCAGCCCTGATACTTTCCATAAGGGGCGGGTACGGTTTCACCAACGATATGCTCGTGGACTGCCTGTTGGGCGGAGCCGACCACGAGGTCATGGGAAATTCTTCGGTAGGTCCCATGCTTGACGTGCTCGGAGCGCTCTCCTACGGCAACGAGTCGGAACCCGGAGCCATTACGGAGATAGATGCCGAGGCGGAGTCCAATTCCGTGAATGTCAGCTGGAAGGTTCCAGCTAAGGAAGACGGAACGACGCCTGCCTACGGAGCCATGGTGTTCACCGGCAAGGACAGGTCCCTGATAGAGAACCTCGATCCTTCCAATCCGAACAGGTCGCTGGTTATCACCGATGTGGTGACGTCCTCGATGAGGCCGGGCGAGACGGCGACCGCCAGGGTCACCGGGCTTGACTTCGACTCTGACTACTACCTTACCGTCGTGCCCTATAACTACGGCGGCTTCTTCGGCGGCTTCCCTGCACCCGTACAGGTGAGGACCGGCGGCAACAATGCTCCGGTGATAGAGCCTGACAGGGATACGGACGGCATAGCTCTCAACGCTTCGGGGAAGTTCGAGGTCATATTCTCGCTCAGCGATCCTGACGGCCACGGACTCGGCACTTCTTATGAGCCCGGCTCTGCTGCCGAGAGCTACGGCGCATACGGCGAGGCCGGGTTCCGCGTGTATATCGACGGCAGCAAGGCCGAGGCCGGTACCTACGCAGGCGTCCTCACGGTGACCGACGAGTACGGTGCCGCCTCTGAGTACGTGCTGCACTATACTCTCCTGGAGAACAACGCTCCCGCTGTCGTCTCGTCCATAGGCAACCGCCTGTATCATGTCAGGGAGCAGGAAGAGCTCGTGCTGTCGGAGTTCTTCTCCGACCCCGACGGTGACGCCCTCACTTACAGCGTGACCAACACCAATTCTTCCGGCGCACATGTGACTACCGACGGAAGCAGGCTGTATGTCGTGGCTATGAATCCCGGGACAGCCGAGGTGGGTGTGACGGCATCCGACCCGAGGAACGCCTCGGTGCAGCAGATGTTCAATATTGTCGTGAGGCGCGACGGCGAGCTGGTCGACCTCTACCCGACCCAGGTCAGCGACTACTTCACGGTGGGAACGGGCGAGGAGCTCGAGGCTGTAGATATCAGGGTGGTATCGGCAGTGACAGGCCGGACGGTATATGAGGCTGAGTTCGAAGCGAGCGCTTTCAATCCCGTCCGCGTGGACGCATCCGGCATCGCTCCTGGCGAATATACCGTTACGGTGGAGTTCGGCGAGGTGTCTGTCGAGAAGAGTATTGTTAAACTGTAGCGTATTATGAAAAAGATATTTGTGATGCTTATCTCTGTCCTGGCCGTATCGGCCGGACACGCGCAGAATACTGCTTTTGATTTCGCGGCGTTCGACTTCGACGCCGGCAGCGCGGCCATGGCCGGAGCCGGCAAGAGCCTGCCTTCTGACATAGCCCGCACGGCACTCTACAACCCTTCCGTGACGGTCTTCTCTGGCCAGACGGTCGGAGCCCGGGCTACATACGGCCGCTGGATGCCCGATGGCGCGTCCAGCTCGAGGGCTTCCGCCTCTGCTGCGTACAACTCCGGCCGCTTCGGCATTGGAGTGGCCTACTCGGGCATATTCCACTCTCCCTACGAGGTGATCGACGACCACGGCGGGCTCGAGGGCACTTTCGCCCCGTCCGACATGAAGCTCTCGCTCGGCGCGGGCTTCAGGCTGCCCGGCGACTTCTCGATAGGTGCAGTGCTCGAGTATCTCGAAAGTTCGCTGACCTCCGAGCAGAACTATAACGGTTTCGCGGCATCGCTGTATGCGGCATACTCCCGCGGTCCGCTGTCCCTCTCGCTCGGAGTCGAAGATCTCGGGCCTTCGGTGAAGGGGATCTCCGGAACGAAGTACGCCCTGCCCTCGTCGGCGCTCCTGTCCGGAGCGTATGAGTTCGGCTTCTCGGAGAACCACTCGCTTTCGGCCGCGCTTGACTGCAACGCATACTTCACCGGTGCATTCTCCGCCGCACTCGGAGCCGAGTACTCCTTCAGGGACCTCGCTTTCCTGCGCGCCGGTTACCGCTATGCCACACGCACCGCACCTATCCCGGCCTTTGCCTCCTGCGGAGCCGGCCTGCGGCTCTGGGGTGTCGGCATCGAGGCGGCCTATATCATCCCGGCTGCAGACACGCCTATCGGCAACAGTCTCGTATTCAGCCTGAGCTACGCGTTCTGACGCAGGGACTGCGTTTTTAATCACATATTGGCAGACCCGGCCTTTTTATCCTGTGTGCGGATAAGAGGCCGGGTCCGTTGTCTTCTGCTGGTTTTCTCAATTATAGGTCAAGCGTCTCCTGCCGGAGCTTTTCTATGTAGCGGTCGATGCGGCGCAGTTCGCGTGGTATCGCGATGTGCTGGGGGCAGGCTTCGACGCATCTGCCGCAGTTGATGCAGTGGTCGGCCTGGCGCACGGTGGGGATTGCCTTGTCGTAGGCGAGCAGGTAGCGGCGTCTGAGCCTTGCATAGCCTTCCTGTTCCTTGTCCGTCACATAGGTGCCGGCGTTCACGTTGTCGTTGTAGAACTTGAATATCGCGGGGATGTTGATGCCGTAGGGGCAGGGCATGCAGTACTGGCATGCGGTGCAGCCTACGAGGGGATAGTTCTCCATCTGCTCTGCGACCGACTCGAGGAAGGCCTTCTCCTCGTCTGTAAGTTCCTCGAGTCCGAGGAAGGTGGAGACATTGTCCTGCAGGTGCTCCATATAGGTCATGCCGCTGAGCACGCATATCACCCGGGGGAAGCTGGCGGCGAAGCGGAAGGCCCAGGAAGCGAGCGATTTCTCCGGTTCGCGGGCCTTCATCCTGTCCGACACTCCTGCGGGCAGGTCTGCGAGCCGTCCTCCGCGCAGGGGCTCCATTATGATTATGGGGATGCCTCTGCGGTCGAGTTCTCCGTACATGTACTCGGCGTTGGCATTGCCTCTTCCGGCGTGCGTCCAGTCGACGTAGTTCATCTGTATCTGCACGAAGTCCCAGTGATACCTGTCGTGCAGGGCCATGAGTTCGTCGAATCCGCTGTCTGGGCCGTGGAACGAGAAGCCGAGGTTGCGTATGTGCCCGAGTTCCCTTTCCTTCAGGAGGAAGTCCATTATGCCGGTGGAGCCGAATCTCTGGTTGAACGCTCCCTCTCCGCTTATGGAGTGCAGCAGGTAGTAGTCGATATGGTCGGTGTTGAATATTTCCAGCGACCTGCGGTACATCAGTACCGAGTTGTCGTAGCTTGCGTCGGAGAAGTTGGACAGCTTGGTCGCGAGCAGCCACCTTTCTCTCGGATAGCGGTTGAGCGCTTCGGCCGTGGCCCTTTCGCTGTCTCCCTCAAGATAGGCGGGAGAGGTGTCGAAATAGTTCACCCCATGCTCGAGGGCGTAGTCAACGAGGCGGTTGACCTCCTGTTGGTCGATGTGCTGCCTGCCGTCCTCTCCCTGGACGGTGGGCCAGCGCATGCAGCCGTATCCGAGCAGTCCGACACCCTCGGCACGCTGGGGCATCTGTCCTTCTGCGGCGAGCCTGTGCCTGTTGCCGTCGCCGCCCCTGCCGGTGCTACCAGTGCATGATGCAAGCGCGAGCGCCGCCGCGCCGCCGCCTGCCGTCTTCAAGAATTCTCGTCTGTCCATTTCGTTACCGGGTTTTGGTCCTGTGTATTGACAATCCGTCGACAGTTATCGCGCTTATCGGCCTTGACGGGCAGAGGAACTCGCAGGCGCCGCAGCCTGTGCACTGTTCTTCGCTGACTACCGGAATCCTGCGGCCGTCGCTATGCCTGTCCACCATTCTGATTGCGCCTGAAGGGCAGTGCCGCGCGCAGTTGCCGCAGTTCTCCTTTCCATTCGCGGCGAAGCAGAGTTCGAGATCGACCCTCGCCGTGCCTATCTTGACTGTCGTCTTCTCTTCGCGGCTTATCGGACTTATCGCGCCTGCGGGGCAGAGTTCTCCGCATTTCGTGCATTCGGGGCGGCAGTAGCCGTTCTCATATCCCATTTGGGGCTGGAGGAAGTGCCCGAGGTCAGTAGAGGGGCGCAGCACGCCGCCCGGGCAGTTGCTCACGCACAGCTGGCAGGCCGTGCACCTGTCGTAGAAGTTCCTTACGCTCAGCGCTCCGGGAGGAACCAACCTTTCGCTGCGCGCGGGAGCCTGCTTGTCTATCACCGGTGCCAGTCCGCCGTCGAGGCGCTTGTTCTGTGCGCCCAGCGTCAGTGCCGCTCCGGCGACGGCAGCCGTAGTCAGGAACGCTCTCCTGGAAGTGTCTGCCGGCGCAGCGGAGGCGCTGCTTCCTGCACGGCCGGAGCCTGTCCCGGCCCTGCCTATGTCCGTCGAGCCGGTGGCGCCCTCAGCTGCCTTTCCGGAACCGGTGCCGTCTCTGTGCGCCGAACCCTTGGCTCCGTCTGGCTTGTCCTGGGTTCCGCCTTTGCCTGAGGCGCTTCCGGAAACCGGGCCCATGCCTGCGCCGCGAAGGCCGACGAACCTGTATTTCAGCGCGCCTTCGGTGCAGTTGTCGAGGCAGTCGAAGCATACGAGGCAGCGCGAGTAGTCTATTCTGTGGGCCTGCCCGTCGATGCAGCCCGCCTTGCACCTCTTATAGCATCTGCCGCATGCGATGCACTTGCTCTCGTCGATTACAGGCCTGAACAGCGAGAAGCGTGATACGAGGCTGAGCGCCGTCCCGACGGGGCAGATCGTGTTGCAGTATGCGCGTCCGCGCTTCCATGCGAGGAAGGTGATTACCGCGAAGGTGACGGCGGCGGTAACTGCGAGAGGCGCTCCGACCCCGTCTGCTCCGAACAGCCCTGCGGCCGCATGGATCATCCTGCCGTAGGCGCTGTAGGGGGCTATCAGCGCGAGTAGGAACTGCAGCGAGGTGAACGCGCACACGAGCGCGAATGCGAGCACCGCGTAACGGACTACCGTATGCTCTTTCCTGTAGCCGAACACCTTGGCGGCGGAGGGCTTTACGGCCGTGGGTTTCAGGCCTTTGTCTTTCATTGCCTTGAGCCTTGCCGCCCTGCGCCTGTCGGCGATGCGTCCGTAGCTGCGTCTCAGGAAGACGACAAGGTCCTGGTATACGCCCAGAGGACATATCACCGAGCAGTACAGCCGTCCGAAGACGAAGGTCAGCAGCAGGATGAGCGCGATTGCTCCGAAGTTCAGGGCCAGGCAGGACGGCAGGAACTGGATACGGGCCATCCAGCCCCACCACCCGGAACCAATGCCGCAGAAGAGCAGTGTGATGCCTGCCGCGAATATCAGGGCAAGCGTGATCCTGATTTTTCTCAACATGTCTTTACGGTATATTTGTCAGGATCCTTGAATCCTCTGAGGAAAGTCTGTACATCCATGCGTTTCTTTCCGGAGAGTTGGAGGTCGGTAAGGTTCAGCGCTCCGTCTGCGGTCGCTATCGCGAAGTAGCTCTTGCCGTCGGTGAGTATCTGTCCAGGCAGTCCGGAGAGGGTGGTCTTCTCTGCGCGGAAGATCTTTAGCGTCAGGGGTTCTCCGCTTCCTTCGCGCAGCAGTTCAGTGAATGCGGCGGGGTGAGGGCTGAGTCCGCGTATCAGGTTGCGGACAGTCTCGGTCTGTGCGTTCCAGTCTATGCGGCAGGTCTCGCGTGTGAGTTTGGGTGCAGGCTTGAGCACTTCGGAACCCTGTATGAATGAACGCTGTACGCGTGTCTCCACATTGTGCTGGATAAGTCCCTCGACAGTCTGCACGACGAGCTCGGCTCCCGCATGCATCAGGCGGTCGTGGACGTCGCCTGCCGTGTCGTCAGGCCCTATGCGGCACTCCTGGCGCAGTATTATCCCTCCGGTATCGATGTCCTTGTCTATCATGAAAGTGGTCACGCCGGTGATTTTCTCTCCGTTGATCACGGCCCAGTTGATAGGTGCGGCGCCCCTGTACTGGGGCAGCAGGGCGGCATGCAGGTTGAAGGTGCCGAGCCTCGGCATCTTCCAGACTTCTTCGGGAAGCATCCTGAACGCCACTACGACGAACAGGTCGGCTTTCCAGGCTTTCAGCGCGTCGAGGAAGCCGGGATCCTTGAGTTTCAGCGGCTGCAGGACCGGAATGCCGTGCTCCACCGCGTATCTCTTTACGGCGCTCTCGTTTACCTTGAGTCCGCGTCCGCTGGGCTTGTCGGCGACGGTCACGACCCCGACTACCTTATATCCGGCCTTTATCAGGCGGTCGAGCGGCTCGACGGCGAACTCGGGCGTACCCATGTAGACTATGCGGACGGGGCGGAAGAAGCGTTCCACCTTGCTCTTCCACAACCTCCAGTGTGATTTGATGCTGTCCATGTTGAAAAGGTCTGAATCGTTGACGGCGCACCATGTAAGCAGCGCCCCTATGGGCATGAGCACGAGGGCCGATATGAACGCTCCCATTGCGGCGCTCGTACTGCCGTTGGAGGCGAGCCTCGTTCCCGAGATGTCCACCACCCAGTAGAGCACGAAGAAAAGGGCGGCGATGATTGCGCTGACCCCGAGGCCGCCCTTCTTCACGAGCGAGCCCAGCGGTGCCCCTATGAAGAACAGTATTATGCAGGCCAGAGCCTGCGAGAACTTCTTCAGCAGCTCGATGTCGTCGTTGCGGACGTAGAACTGCTCTTCGTAGACGTCGAACTTCATCGAATTGATTTCCGTGGCGAAGCGGCTGGCGTTGTCGGCCGCGCGGCGGTATGCGAGCCCTGTCTCGTTGAGGCTGCCCCACTTGCCGAGGCTGTCGCTCCGGAACCATGCCCGGTCAGGACTCCTGCGTGCTGTGTCGAGCTGCTTGCTCATTGTGAAGGTGTTGAGCTTCGTCGCCGTGATATAGTGCCGCACGGCGAGGGTGTCCAACTCCCTGTGGAGCGAGTCGCTCTCGGTCTTGAGCTGCCTGACGGTCATGGCCTTGGCCTGGTCGCCGAAGCGCACGGTGTCGGACTTCTCGAATCTGTAGTTCGACAGCGGGATTACGAGATCCTGCCGGCTGAAGCGTATCCTGTTGAGTACGAGGCTCGTGTCGGCTGTGCGGACATTGTTGTCCTCCTGATAGCTGGTCCCGTTGAAAAGGGTGAAGGTCAGGTAGTCCTTGCTGTCCGAAATCTTTATCAGCGCCGAGTCTGCGAAGGTCACTGAGGTGTTGGCCTTGTTGTCGGTGTGGTCGTAGACGGTTACGCCGTACATCATTCCGCTCTGCTTGTCCTGGTCCGTCACCCTCATTATGTAGCCTTCGATGCCGTCGTAGAACACTCCCGACGGTATCTTGATCTCGTTCTTGGTGTGCAGGATGTCGTCGCGCAGGGTGTATATCTCTCCCCAGGCCTTGGGCACCAGGTGGTTGCCGATGAAGAACGCCCCGGCGGCTATGAATACGGAAGTCACGATGAGCGGGGCGATTATCCTGGAGAACGGGACGCCGGAAGCCTTTATCGCCAGCATCTCGTTGTTCTCGGACATCTGTCCCACCACCATTACAGACGCCAGCAGGGTGGCCAGGGGCAGCGACAGGGGGAGTATGGTGCATGCCCCCCACATCAGGAATTCCAGTATTATGCCCAGTCCCAGGCCCTTGCCGACGAGGTCGTCGATATAGACCCAGAGGAACTGCAGCATCAGGATGAAGACCACCACGACAAGTATCGCGATGAACGGTGCGATAAACGACCTGACTATGAACCTGTCGAGTTTCTTCATCCTTGTGCGGGCGGGGTTATTTCGTTGCGGTCTCTACGAGGCAGTCGAGGGCCTTGCAGAGCCCGGAGAGCTCCTTGCCGCCGGCGCTCGCGAGACCGGGCTGGCCTCCTCCGCCGCCGAGTATGAACTTGGCCGCCTGCCTGATGTCCGCTCCGGCGTTCCTGCCCTTTGCGACGAGGTCGTCGGAATACATGAGCAGCAGCTGGGGCTTGCCCTGGTACCTGTATGCCGCCACGAGGGCGGTGTTCCGGAGTTCCTTCTGGAGGGTCGTGGCCGCGTTGCGCATCATGGCGGGGTCGACATCCTTCTCCACCGCCTCGTCTCCCGCCACTATCAGCCTTATGCCGTTGACTTCGGAGGCCTGGGCTGCGAGGAACTTGGCGAACTCCGCCGCTTTCTGCCTGGCTATCTCCTCGGCCATTTTCTTATATGCCGCGTTGTCGTCGATCATGTGCCTGATTGCTCCTGCAAGGTCGGGGGCGTTGTTGAAGAACGAGCGGGCGGTCTTGACCATGTCCTGGAAACCGTACACGTAGGCTTCGGCATCCTCTCCGGTCACGGCCTCGATCCTCCTGATTCCGGCGGCTATGGCAGCCTCGGAGGTTATCTTGAACAGTCCTATGTTGCCCGTCGCGCCGGTGTGGCAGCCCCCGCAGAGCTCCACGCTGGGCCCGAACTTGACCACCCTGACCCTGTCTCCGTATTTCTCGCCGAACAGGGCTATGGCTCCCATCCGGCGGGCTTCCTCCATAGTCGCGTCGCGCTTCTCTTCGAGGCGTATGTTCTCGCGTATGAGCTCGTTGACCCTCTTCTCGACCAGGACTATCTGCTCGTCGGAGAGTTTCTCGAAGTGCGAGAAGTCGAAGCGGAAACCCTTGTCGGACACATAGGAGCCTTTCTGCTCCACATGCGTGCCGAGAATCTCTCTGAGTGCGGTGTCGAGCAGGTGGGTGCAGCTGTGGTTGGCGGCTATCCTGCGCCTGCGGGGGTCGTCGACGCAGAGCCTGAAGGCTCCCTCGCAGTTCTCGGGCAGTTTCTCCGCAATATGTATCGTGAGCTCGTTCTCCTTGATAGTGTTGAGGATGCGTATCCTCTCGCCGTCGGCGGAGAATATGCAGCCCGTGTCGCCTATCTCTCCTCCCATTTCTCCGTAGAAGGGGGTGCGGTCGAACACGAGTTCGAGCATTTCCCTGTTCTTCTGGACCACCTTCCTGTCCTTGAGCAGCAGGGCGCCCTCGACGGTGGTACTGTCGTATCCGGTGAATTCCACATTCTCGCCTGCGTGATGTATGTGCCAGTCGCCGAAGGTGTTGGCGGTGGCATTGCGGGCGCGTTCCTTCTGCTTGGCGAGCTCGGCGTTGAAGCCGTCGATGTCGACCTTAAGCCCGTTCTCGGCGGCGATGAGCTCGGTCAGGTCGAGGGGGAAGCCGTAGGTGTCGTAGAGCCTGAAGGTGTCGGCCCCGGAGATGACGCCCGTGGACGCGCTCTTCTGCATGCAGTCGTCGAGCAGCTTGATGCCCCTGTCGAGGGTGCGCAGGAATGCCAGCTCCTCCTCGCGGATTACGCTCTCTATGAGTTTCTGCTGTTTTGCGAGTTCCGGATAGGCCTCGCCCATGTCGCTTACGAGCTGGCCGACGAGCCTGCAGAGGAAAGGCTCCGTGAGGCCGAGGAAGGTATAGCCGTAGCGCACGGCCCTGCGCAGTATGCGGCGTATCACATAGCCTGCCCTGACATTCGAGGGGAGCTGCCCGTCGGCTATGCTGAACGAGATTGCGCGTATGTGGTCGGCGATGACCCTCATGGCCACGTCGGTCTTCTCGTTCTCGCCGTAGCTGTGGCCGCATATCCTGCCTATCTCGGCGAGCATGCCGGAGAATACGTCGGTGTCGTAGTTGCTCCTCTTGCCCTGGAGCACCGCGCAGAGCCTCTCGAATCCCATTCCGGTGTCGATGTTCTTGGCGGGAAGGGGCTCGAGGTGGCCGTCGGCCATTCTCTGGTACTGCATGAACACGAGGTTCCATATCTCGATCACATGCGGGTCGCCCTTGTTGACGAGCTCGCGTCCGGAAAGTCCGCTCGCGGCCTTCTCCTCGGGGGTGCGGATGTCTATGTGTATCTCGGAGCAGGGGCCGCAGGGGCCGGTGTCGCCCATCTCCCAGAAGTTGTCGTGCTTGTTGCCGAGCAGCACATGGTCTTCGTCCATGTGCCTGAGCCAAGCCTCGCGCGCCTCGGTGTCGAGGCTGGTGCCGTCTTCCGCGCTGCCCTCGAAGACTGTGGCGTACAGCAGGCTGCTGTCTATGCCGTAGACCTCTGTGAGCAGTTCCCACGCCCAGTCTATCGCCTCTGTCTTGAAGTAGTCGCCGAAGCTCCAGTTGCCGAGCATCTCGAACATGGTGTGGTGGTAGGTATCGTGGCCGACCTCCTCGAGGTCGTTATGCTTTCCGCTGACCCTGAGGCATTTCTGCGAGTCGGTCGCCCTCTTGTACGGGGCGGTCGTGTTGCCCAGGAATATGTCTTTGAACTGATTCATGCCGGCGTTGGTGAACATCAGCGTCGGATCGTTCTTCACTACCATGGGTGCCGAGGGCACTATGGTATGTCCTTTGGATGCGAAGAAGTCCAGGAACTTCTGCCTTATTTCTTTAGAAGTCATATAATATAAAATATATAAGAGCGCAAAAATACTACTTTTTGGCGATTTTCAAGTATATTTGTGCGTTTATGCCCAGATATTTCTTCAATCCAAAGACTTTGTCCTACGAGGAAAAGTCCGGTTTCAGGTACGCCAGGCACATCAGGCTCGTCCTGCTCGTGCTCGCGTCTCCGCTTGTCGCCGGACTGTATCTGTGGATATATACTTCCGTGCTCGGGCTCGACCTCCCGAAGACGGCGATGCTCAAGCGCCGCAAGGCTGCGTGGGAGGTGAGGATCAATGTTCTCGACCGGCGGCTCGATGTGTGCGACCAGACGCTTTCCGGCATCGAGATGCGCGACGACGGGGTCTACCGTTCGATATTCGGCCTCGCCCCCATACCCTCCGAGCTTGCATATACGGGATTCGACCGCTCCGACATATACCGTGAAATGGTGGAGGAGGGAGCCGACCCGGAGCTCAGGGCCGCTGCCGCCAGGCTCGATGCCCTCTCGAAGAGGGTGTACCTGCGCGGGCGTTCCCTGGACGAGGTGGCCGGCATGTCCGAGAGGGCGGGCGAGATGATCTCCTGTGTGCCGAACATCCCGCCCCTGCTTCCCGCACCCGGGAACTACAGGCTGTCGAGCAGCTTCGGAATGAGGGAGGATCCCATATACGGAGGAGCCGCGAGGCATCAGGGCCAGGATTTCGCCGCCAGGCAGGGGACGCCTGTGTATGCGACCGGAGACGGAGTCGTGGAGAGCACCAGCTTCGAGCGCCGGGGCTATGGCAACCAGGTCGTGATAGACCACGGCTACGGCTACAAGACCCGTTACGCCCACCTGTATACGATTGACGTGCGCGAGGGCATGACGGTCAGCCGCGGCGACAAGATAGGCACCGTCGGCAGCACGGGCAAGTCTACGGGGCCTCATCTGCACTACGAGGTGATATACATGGGCGCGAGGAGGAATCCCAGGAACTATATGGACCTCGACATGCCCGTGGAGGAATACAAGGCCCTGCTCGAGAGGCGCAGCGTGGGCGACGAGGATGCCACCAAGGTGGGTACCATGGAACTGCTTAAGAGAAGGAGGGCCGCGGAATGAGCGCGATGATGGATTTCGATCCCGGCAGCCTGCGTTTCGGCAGGCACAAGGGGAATGTCCGCCGCGTCCTGACCGGGACGCTGGTGTACCTGCTTGTCGTGCTGGTCGTGACCGTGCTCGCGTACGGCCTGCTGAGCCTCGTGCTGAACACCGATACCGAGCGGCGCCTGCGTTCGGAGATAAGGATGTACGAACGGATGTACCCCGAACTCGAACCCCGTGAGGAGATGCTTTCGGATGCGATTGCCCTGCTGCAGCACAAGGACGACCGCATTTACGGACAGGTCTTCCATTCGGCTGCTCCGGCTGCCGATCCCATGGCTCATCTGGACCGCTTCTACGCCTCGGATACCATTCCCGACCAGGATCTCGCCGTATATACCGGCGCCAAGGCGGACAGCCTGCTCTCGCTGAGTTCGCGCATCGAACAGGCTTTCAGGTCTGCCTTCGCCGCCCTCGGCGACAGCTCGAACGTCATCCCTCCCATGAGCCTGCCTCTGGAGGAGCTTTCGTATTCGCAGGTCGGGGCTTCCGTCGGCACCAAGCTCGACCCTTCCTACGGGGCGTATGTCTTCCACGAGGGGCTCGACTTCATAGTGCCGCGCGGCACCGAGGTCCTTGCGGCGGCCGCTGGAGTGGTGAGCAGGGTGGAGAATTCGAAGAAGTTCGGACGTACCGTGGAAATCACCCATGAGGGCGGCTACAAGACCGTGTACGCACATCTCGAGACGGTCTCCGTGCGCCGCGGCGAGAAGGTCTCGAGGCTCGAGGCGATAGGCACGGTGGGCATGACGGGCAAGGCTTTCGCCCCGCATCTGCACTATGAGGTGCGCCAGGGCGAGTTTACCCTCGACCCGGTGCACTACCTCTTCGCGTCGGTGGATGCCGAGGAGTATGCGAACATGCTGTATATGGCAGTGAACACGATGCAGTCCATGGACTGATCTATGATAGCGTCTTGAGTATGGAAAAGTTGTACTACAGCATCAGGGAGGCGGCGGACATGCTCGGAGAGCAGGTTTCGCTGGTGCGCTTCTGGTCGAATTCGTTCCCGAAACTGCTGAAGCCGTCGCGCAACGGCAGGGGAGACAGGATCTATACGGCCTCGGACATCGAGGTCCTCAGGCAGATACACTATCTCGTGAAAGGCAAGGGCATGACGCTCGAGGGGGCCGGCCGGGAGCTTTCGTCGCGCCGGAGCGAGGTGGAGGCCAGGGTCAGGGTGCTTTCCTCTCTCAGGGCGATAAGGGCGCAGCTCGTGGAAATCAAGAACTCGCTTTAATTTTATTGCAATCGCAAAAAATTTCATACCTTTGCACTTTGCGAAAATCAAGGAAAAAGATATGGCTACCACCAAGAAAATGACTACAGTACAGACTTCAATCGACGAACGCGAGACTTTCGTGTCGCTGCGCAAGTCTTTTGCCGACAACGAGCAGGATGCGCAGCAGAAGCTCAAATCCCTGTATGAGCTCCAGCGTGCCGACATCGAGATAGACAAGCTCATGCAACTCCGCGGCGAGCTTCCCGACGAGGTTGCCGCCCTGGAGCAGGAGGTTGCCGCCCTGAAGGCCAGGTATGAGCGCGAGGAGCAGGTCGTCGAGGGTTTCAGGACCAAGATCGAGGAGAACAAGAAACATATCGTGGAGTTCGAGGCCGAGATCGATGAATACGAGAAGCAGCTTGCGAATATCTCCAACAGCCGCGAGTACGACTCCATAGAGAAGGAAATCGAGAACCAGAAGCTTCTCAAGGCCATAGCCGAGAAGGACATACGCGAGTCTTACGAGGCTATCGACAACTGCGGCAGGGAGCTCGAGAAGATATCGAACAGGATGACTATCCGCGAGGGCGACCTCGAGGCCAAGCGCGAGGAGCTCTCCACTATCGTCGAGTCTACCGCCGACGAGGAGAAGACCCTGCTCGCAAGACGCGAAGCCTGCACCGCCAAGCTCGACGAGAGGACGCTCAGCGCATACAACAGGATACGCGAGAGCACCCACAACCACCTGGCGGTCGTCACGCTTTTCCCCAGGAACGAGGACGGCACCTACGGCGATGCCTGCGGCGGCTGCTACCATACTGTCACTCCTCAGCGTATAATTGACATAACATCAGGCAAGAAGCTCGTGATCTGCGAGCACTGCGGCAGGATAATCGTTAATCCGGAGATATAATGCCGGCGCAGAGGCAGGGTGCATCGCGCAAGAAAGGCGATGCGGTGAATTTCGAGTCGCTCGGAAAGGAGCTCGGCAACAAGCCGCCCCAGGCCACCGATGTCGAGGAGGCGGTACTCGGTGCGATGCTGCTCGAGCCCGAGTGCGTCGACCTTGCAATGGAGGAGCTTACCCCGTCCTGCTTCTACGATCCGAGGCACAGGATGATATTCGAGGCCATGTCCGGCCTCGTGAACGAGCATGTCTCCGTGGATCTCGTGACCGTGAGCAACAGGCTCCGCGAGCAGGGGACCCTCGAGGATGTGGGCGGTGCGGTCGTGCTGGCCGGCCTGTCGGAGAAGGTGGGCTCCGCCGCGCATATCGAGTTCTACACGAAGATACTCAAGCAGAAGAACATCCAGCGCGACCTGATTTCCGCCTCGTACGACATACTCAAGGACGCCTACGACGATTCCGTCAAGGTCGACGACCTGATAGACAAGGCCCAGACGAAGATATACGACGCGGTGCAGAGCAATGTCCGCAAGGAGGTGCAGGACATAGGTAGCCTGATCAACCAGGCGATGAGCAGCATCCAGGACAAGCAGACCTCAGGCGGAATGAACGGGGTGCCTTCCGGCTTCTATTCCCTCGACGAGCTTACCATGGGCTGGCAGCCGTCTGACATGATAATAATAGCCGCGCGTCCTTCCGTAGGAAAGACCGCCTTCTCGCTCAACCTTGCGAGCAATGCTTCCGTGCAGCACCATATGCCGGTGGCGTTCTTCTCGCTCGAGATGTCCGCCCTGCAGATCGCCAACCGTCTGATAACCGCGGAGTCCGGCCTGCCGGCGGAGAAGATAAAGGGCAGCGTGAAGCTCGAAGACTACGAGTGGACCCAGCTGGAGTACAGGCTGAAGGCGCTCGCGAAGGCTCCGCTGTATATCGACGACACTCCCGGCCTTCCCCTTATGGAGTTCCGCACCAAGGCGAAGAACCTTGTGAAGAACAAGGGCGTCAGGCTTATAATAATCGACTATCTGCAGCTGATGCAAGGGCCGGCCGAACTCAGGGGAATGCGCGAGCAGGAGGTCGCGGCTATCTCGAGGACGCTGAAGGCCACCGCCAAGGAACTCAACGTGCCCATAATCGCGCTCTCGCAGCTTTCGCGAGCGGCGGTGCAGAGACAGGGCGGAAGCGGCAAGCCGCAACTCTCGGACCTGCGCGAGTCCGGTTCCATAGAGCAGGATGCCGACATGGTCATCTTCATCCACCGTCCCGACTATATAGGCCTCAGCGAGAACGAGGGAGACAAGGAGCGTACGCAGATTATCATCGCCAAGCACCGTAACGGCGAGACCAGGGATATTGACATGCTCTTCAAGGGGGAGCAGCTCAAGTTCGTTGAATTAAGCGATGCCCTTGACATCAAGGCGGAGGCTATCGACTCCGCGATGAACGGCGAATTCGATGTCTGATGTGATTTCCCATAAGGGGAGGATAGTCAGTATAACTCCCGAACTTACCTCCGTGGAGATAATCTCGGAGTCGGCCTGTGCGTCGTGCCATGCCAGGGGGTTCTGCGGCCTCGGGAGCGCCAGGACCAAGCTGGTGGAGCTTCCGACGCGCGGCTGGGACAACTATTCGGTCGGCGACGAGGTCGAGGTGGAGCTGAAGGCGTCCATGGGCCACAGGGCGGTATGGATAGCCTATGTCGTGCCTTTCGCCATACTTATGGTCCTGCTCCTCTCGCTGAGCCTGAGCGGGGTAAGCGAACTTGCGAGCGGACTTGCCGCCATAGGCGGAGTGTGCGTGTACTACCTGCTGGTATGGCTGCTGCGCGACAGGCTCAGGAAAGAATATATTTTTAACATCAAAAGATAAAATGAGTAACACTGTTATTCTGACCGTCGTGATTCTCACCGCCCTTGCGGTACTTCTCGCGCTCGTGCTCTTCTGGGTGTCGAAGAAGTTCAGGGTCGAGGAGGATCCGCGTATAGACGAGGTCGAGAAGGTGATGCCGGGTGCGAATTGCGGCGGATGCGGATTCGCCGGATGCCGTGCGTTCGCCGAGGCTGCCGTGAAGGCGTCCAATCTTGACAGCCAGTTCTGCCCTGTCGGCGGCAACGAGACCATGAAGAAGGTCGCCGCGATACTGGGCTACGAGGTCAAGGAGAAGGCTCCCCAGGTGGCGGTCGTGCGTTGCAACGGAAGCTGTGAGAACCGTCCCCGCACCAACATCTACGACGGCTCGATGTCGTGCAAGGTGAAAGCCGCCCTCTATGCCGGCGATACCGGATGCTCCTACGGCTGCGTAGGCTGCGGCGACTGCGTGGCCGCCTGTACGTTCGGCGCCATCACGATCGACCCGGCAACG
>OHFP01000270.1_pt1 | contig 30208 bp, 20 predicted proteins | sample 1567591 | NCBI WGS metagenome assembly OHFP01 (sample SAMEA3879547, study PRJEB24766) | human gut metagenome | biome: human-associated habitat; feature: feces | place: USA | collected 1985/1987 | reverse complement strand
GATAGGCCGTTTCGGCGGTGGGCTCGCAAAGTTCTCCCCGTCTTCCGGCGTCTGCCGTCCGGTCGACTTCGATTCCGGTTTCGGGGAGCAGATGGGTACGGTGACGGACATCGCCGAGGACGCCGACGGGAACCTCTGGATATCCACTATGGGCTCCGGCCTTTATTCGCTCGACCTCGACACTGAGAGCGTCATAGACATATCGTCCTACAACCACGAGATCCCCCTCTATATGACCTGTCTGGAGTTCGCCTCCGACGGCAATCTCTATATGGGGACATACGACGGCGCGTGCATGCTGAACTTCGACAACGGGTTCAAGTTCTTCCCCATATCTACGGACAATATAGTCCACTGCGTATCGCAGATGCAGGACGGCAGCATCGCATTCGGCTGCGACAACGGACTTATGCTATGGTCTCCGTCCGGAGGACGCAGGCTGGTTTCGGACAGTTCCGGCCGCTTCGGCAACGAGGTGTATTCGGTCCTGCAGGACGATTCCGGAATCGCCTGGCTCGCCACGAGACAGGGTCTTACGAGGATGTCCGGAGAATATGGCCTTCTGGACTCGTACTTCACCGATGACGGCGTGAACAGCGGGGAGTTCAACAAGAACGTATGCTGGAAGGATGCCGACGGAACACTCTGGTTCGGAGGAGCCGACGGAATAACCTATTTCACCCCGAGGGAGATTACCAGCCCTTCGAAGAAATGGACCGTGCGTATAACCGGCCTCCTGCTGGACAACCGCGCGGTGACAGGGGGGATGAAGTCGGGCCGTTATGATATTATTGACGAACCGATATATTCCGAGGACGAGATCAACCTCTTCCAGAAGGACAACTCCTTCACGCTGCTCTTCTCTACGGCGGAACATAACTCTCCCCGCCGCCTGCAGTTCCTCTACAGGCTCGACGGTTCGGACTGGGTGACCCTTCCCCAGGGATTCCGGCGCGTGTCGTTCAGCGGCCTCTCGCCGGAGAAGCACCTGCTGCAGCTCAAGGCGAGGGACAACCTCGTCGAGTCCGACACATTGGAACTCAGGATCAACATCCACCCCTCTTTCTGGGCGAGCGCTGTTGCGAAAGTCCTGTACGGCCTGCTGCTGCTCGGCGTGGTCCTGCTGTTCTACTATTGGGAGAAACGCCATTACCTTGCACAGCAGCAGCTGCGCGAGTACCGCCATGCGGAGCAGATAAACAACTTCAAGCTGGAGTTCTTCGTGGATATCTACCATGAGATAAAGGGTCCCCTGTCTCTGATAATCAATCCTCTGAAGAAACTTATCGAGACGGATGACGACCCGTCGCGCCAGCGCAACTACAAGATAATGTACCGCAACTCGGAGCGCATCCTCACGCTTATGAACCAGCTTCTCGACCTCAGACGCCTCGACACGGGCGGCCTCAGGCTGGAGTTCAGGCCTACTGAGCTGGTGGCATACCTGTCCTCTATAGTCGAGAGCTACGGCGAGCAGTATTCGAGAAAGAACATCTCGCTTGGTTTCCTGCATCCCGGCCTCGAGCGGCTCGATGCGTGGATCGATGCCGACTACTTCGACAAGGTCATATACAATCTCCTGTCCAACGCCTACAAGTTCACTCCCGAGAACGGCGAGGTGACACTCAGTCTCCAGGCTTCAGGCTCCGGAGACAACGCCGTGGCAAGGATCGTCGTCTCCGACAACGGCATAGGCATAAAGCCTGATGAACTCGAAACGATTTTCGAGCGCTTCTATCAGTCCAAGGACGGCCAGCGCGTATACAGGGGCGGTGCAGGGGTCGGACTTGCCATGGCGCGCTCTCTGGTGGCCCTGCATCACGGGAAAATCCACGCCGAGAACAATCCTTCGGGGAAGGGCGCAAGCTTCATCGTGACCATTCCGTTGACGCAGCCTGCGGACGTTTCTGCCGTATGTTCGGATGCGGTTCCTGCGGCATCCGTGCCTGAAGCCGCCGGAGCCGGGCGTGCGCCTCTGATTCCCGACAGCGTCGATACGGAGAACGCCCTGGCATCCAACCCCAAGACGAAGATACGGGTGCTTCTCGCCGACGACGATGCCGAACTGCGGTCATACCTTGCCGCCGAACTCAGCGCCGATTTCCGCATAATCGAGGCATCCGACGGTGCAGAAGCCCTGTCGCTCGCGCTTTCGTCGAAGCCTGACATAATCGTAAGCGACGTGGTGATGCCCCAGATGGGAGGAATAGAGCTCTGCGCCAAGGTCAAGCAGAACATCAACATCAACCATATTCCAGTGATACTCCTCTCCTGCAAGTCCGAGGAGAACGATACCATGGAAGGCCTGAAGACGGGCGCCGACGCATATCTGCCCAAGCCCGTGTCTACCGACCTGCTCAAGACCAGGATATTCAACCTTGTCGAGAGCCGCCGCATGCTGCGCAACAGCTTCTCGGGACACCAGAACATCAACGAGCGGCTTGCCGCTCCGGAGGTCGATTCACCGGACGCCAAGCTGATGGCCAGGATAATGAAGGCCCTCGAGGCGAACCTCGGCAATCCCGGCCTTACCATAGAGATGCTGGCCTCGGAGATAGGCATCAGCCGCGTGCACCTGCACCGCAAGCTCAAGGAGTTGACCAACCAGACCACCGGCGACTTCATACGCAACACAAGGCTCGCCATGGCCGCGAAGATACTATCGGAAGGCAAGCAGTCGATAAGCGAGGTCGCGATGCGTGTCGGGTTCGACAACCAGGCCAACTTCGCCACCGCCTTCAAGCGCATGTACGGCATGACGCCGAGGGAATACATGAACAGCTGCGCAAACAATGCCGCCGCTGCCGCCTCCGACGCCCCTGCCGCCTCAGATGACGCCGCCAGGGCGGAGTAAGAGACTGAAACCACAGAAAAACTATATAGCCATATGGAAAGATCGTCCAACTACAGTATTACCGTCCTGCGGCTCGTCTCGGCCGTGATGCTGTGCCTGGCATTGTCTTCTGCTGCGGCTGCGCAGCCGGTATCATCCGATACCGATGCCGCGGCCTCCTTTCAGGGACGCTTCGCCGGCGTGCAGATACTCAATACCTCCGGAGCCCCTGGCTCGTCCGCAATAATCCGTGTGCGCGGCTATACCTATGCCCCCGGAGAGGATCCGCTTGTCATCGTCGACGGCCTCAGGGTCGAAGACCTCGGCTATCTCGACCCTTCGCTTATAGAGTCGGTGCAGATACTGAAGGATGCCTCCTCGGCCGCCCTTTACGGAGCCGAGGGTGCCGACGGAGTAATCCTGATTACCACGAAGAGCGGAGAGGGCGACGGCGGGGCTCCGCATGTGGGCTATGACTTCCGGCTCGTGGGACAGTCGCTCCGGAAACGTCCAGAGATGTTCGGTACACGGGAGTATATCGACTACCAGACCTATATCGGACAGCTCGACCGGACAACGCTCGATGCGGTATGGGACGGGCAGGAGCATGACTGGTTCGACGAGGTGTTCGCTCCCGCCTGGTCTCAGCAGCACTCTCTGACCTTCTCGGGCGGCAACGGCAAGGGACACTTCTTCGCGTCGCTCGGATATGTGGACGACGACGGTATCGTGCGGGGCGACAAGGATACCTACAAGAGGCTGTCAGCCCAGATAAATGCAGACTACCGTCTTTTTGACTGGCTCCGGGTCGCATCCAACACCTCGTTCGAGAAGTGGGAGACGAGGTCGGTGTCTTCGGCCGCATACGGCTCCATGATGCATTCCGTGATGTCGATTGATCCCCTGACTCCTGCATATTACAGTTCCATCGACCAGTTCCCGTCTGAGGTGATAGCCAAGTATGACGAGAATCCGGATCTGATATACCGTGATCCCGGCCACGGCAACGACTTCTATGCCTTTTCGAAGTATCTCACCGAGGCCACCGGTAATCCTCTGTTCCAGAGGGACCGGATTGACGCAAGCAGCGGCGGTATCAACGTGCGCGGAACGCTGTCCGTCGAACTGACCCCGTTCGAGGGATTCACCTTCACCTCGCGCCTTGGCTACCGCATCTCGCAGGACAGCAGCCATAGTTTCTCGAAGCCGTATTGGATAAACTCCTTCTCCAACTCGCAGGACTATTCGATTTCCGCCGATGTCAATACGGGCTACTATTACCGTTGGGAGAACTTTGCCGGATACGGGCGCAGCTTCGGCAGGCACAGTGTAGAGGCGGCGGCCGGTCTCGTACTCACGGGAGCCTCCTTCGACAACGCATCCATAGCGTCTTCCGGCCCGGATATACTTCAGGCGTACGACAGTCCGTTCCAGTATATCAGCTATCTTCTCTCTGATGCGTACAAGGATGTCTCCAACAGGCCCGTGCGTGCAGACCGCCTTTCATACTTCGCCCGGCTCGGATACGGCTATGACGGACGCTACGGCCTGAGTGCGGCCTTCCGCTCCGATGCTCCCGGCTCGTATGCTTCCCTGGGCCACGGCGTATATTCATACTCTCTGTCGGGCTCGTGGAATATCGCCGGCGAGAGTTTCGTGGGCGACAACATCAGTACCGACCTGCTCTCGGCCTTGAAGTTCCGGGCCTCATGGGGACGCATTTCCGATATCGATTTCGACTATATCCTGGCTACGGAAGCGCTGCCCGCCGCTTCGCTCGAGGCTCTGGCGGCTTCGGCCACGACGCAGCTCGACCTCGGGCTCGACGCTGGCCTTTTCGACTCGCGGCTCTCTATTGCAATGGACTGGTACAGGAAGGTCAGCTCCTACGAGCCCTGCGAGGTGCTCAACACCGGGCTGGAGTTCGGGCTCGGATGGCAGGACAGCATAGGGGAGTTCTCCTACGGCGTATCGGCCAACCTTTCCACCCTGCACAACGAAGTGCTTTCGCTCGGCGGCGGGGCAGGGCGTGTTGTTTCCGGAGGCATTCCGGGCAGCAACAACTCCATACGCTCCGTAGTCGAGGCCGGATATCCTCTCTGGTATTTCCGGGGCTACAGCTATGCCGGAGTCGACGAGTCTACCGGAGCAGCGCTGTATCATGATGCAGACGGAGGTACAACCTTGTATCCCGGCGAAAGCGACATGCAGTACATAGGCAAGTCCATTCCGGATCTCAGCTACGGCATAAGCATCTGCCTCGCGTGGAATGGTTTCGACTTCAGCGTGCTCGGCACCGGTACCGCAGGCAGTGATATAGTCTCGCTGCTCTACTCGGCCGACCGTCCGAGGACCAATACCCTTGCCCGTTATTATCGTGATTCATGGACGCCCGACAGGCGCGGCGCGGCATATCCCGACATGAGACGTGTCGCCACAGACTGGAAGTTCTGGAGCTCGAGTGCCGCGGTATTCGACGGCTCGTACTTCAAGTTCAAGCAGATACAGCTCGGTTATACGCTGCCCGCCGACCTCACCAAGAAGGCCCTCATCAGCAACCTCCGCTTCTTCGTCTCCCTCGACGACTTCTTCACCCTCAGCCGCTATCCCGGGTTCGACCCCGAGACCGCTACCGCCGGAACCGGAAGCTCGGCCGGATATGACATAGGAAGCTATCCGCTGTCGCGCAAGGCTGTGCTGGGCGTAAGTCTGAGGTTCTGAGGGGATTCGCTGAAATTCCCAAGATTATAGGAAGAAAATCCCAAGATTGTGGGAAAGTTAATCCCATGATTGTAGAATGAAAAGCGCCGGGGCACGAGGCTCCGGCGCGATCCAAATACTGATAACAAGTTATGAACTAGTTAGTCCAGCCAGGATTCTGGGTGATATTCGGGTTGATCGAAGTCACCGTATAAGGGAACGGGAAGCGCTCGTGCTTTCCTGCCTTGAATCCTACTACGGCACCGAAATCTTTAGCTACATGAGTATCAGCAAGATAGTAGCGACTATTCTCTTGTGTCCCATATTGCCAACGAATATTCTCATCTGCCTTGGTAGCTACTTCTCCGGTTTCGGGATCAATAATATCCTCCCGAATAGGCTCACGGATAAGTTTGTCATAAAGCACCGGAACGGCTGTGCCGGCATTTACGACACCGTCAGTGTGGCCCCAGCGCACCATATCGGGCCAGCGGCATCCTTCGAGCCAGAGCTCGAGTTTCTTCTCCCTTTCGACTACCTCCATTGTAAGTTCAGATGCGGAGCTGAGGACTGTCTTTGATTTGGCCCTTTCCTGAAGTTCCTTGACATAAGGGAAAGCCTTCTCCGGCTCTCCGTTCTGTACGCAAGCCTCGGCGTACAGGAGGAGAACCTCCGCATAGCGCATCAGTGTAAAGTTGTTAAGTCGCACATTATTGCCAGGATTCCTGAGATCAGTGCTTTTTGCCACGGGCTTGAGAGGCAGGTAGAACGACTGCCCGTAGAGACCTTGAGCTTTGATTCCTAGCTTGTCTTTATTGGCCTTCTTCTGCTCAAGAGTCAGGTCGTCGATTTCGGGATCTCCGTAGACGGTGTTGTAGATGATGTCTTCGATATTGATGATAGAGCCTTTGAAACGATATGAATCCGTTCCATCGTTGGCAATAAACTCATTTACAAAAGATTCCGGAACTCCGCAGGCTCCCCATCCTTCAATTGACGAATACGCTGTAGTCGGGTTGGTGACGAACTTGTCAGAACGCCAGTTCCACATCTGACTCTCCATCCAGGTAGAGCGGTTGATGTAGTCCCAGTCGCCGAGACCCGCGTTCCATTCGAGATTTGCCTCGAACACCTTCTCCTCGTTGGCGTCACCTTCGATATGGAAGTTTTCTTCCCATCTCTCTCCGGGAACAAGTTTATAGTTGCCGGAACTGATGACAGCTTCAAGATACTTTGCAGCTTCGGCATAATCTCCGGCAAACACCAGAGCCTTGCCTGCGACAGCGTTGGCGACGCCTTTCGTTACCTTGACGGCCCCGGCCTTGTCTTCAGGGCCTTTCCTGTCTTCAAGGTAGGGAAGAGCGAGTTCACATTCATTTGCACACCATCTGAGAAGGTCTTCGTGAGACATGGGATTCTCTGGATCGGTATTGCAGTTATAGGGGTTGTCGTTCGCTCCGAGCACATGGTCTACAAGAGGAGGAGTACCCCAGCCGATGGCAAGCATCATATGCGTAAACGCCCGAAGTACGCGTGCTTCGGCAACTGCATTTTTCATTATCTCTGACGCATCTTCTCTGTAACCGAAGTTGTCAATCACGAGATTCTGGTAGTAGAGTGCGTAGTAAAGTCCGTAATAAGCTTTCTGTATCACATCATTGGATGTGTCATAACGGAACTCGTTCATCGCGGCTGCGAAGTCATTGTCACCGTACTGCGCGCCTGCGGCATACATATCGTCACCGCAGAGATTGAAGACAAAGCGGTATGGAGCATATGTAGACGCTGAACTTTGTCCACATACATTCCACAGAAAGCCCTGATAGGCGGCAACGAGCGCAGCCTGGGCATCCTCGTCGGTTTGATAATAGCTTTCCATGGTCACGACGCCCTTCTGGGGGATCTCGAGACGCTCGGGGTTGCAGCCCGTGAGGAGACCGGCAGTGGCAAGAGCCACGATAGGAGCTATAAATTTGATTTTCATATAAATTATGCAGTTAAGATTAGAAAGTGAGGTTTACGCCGAAGATGACCTTCCTCGTGGTAGGATAAGTACCGGCATCGTAACCCATACCGTTGTAGTTTCCGGTGGTAGCGGTCTCAGGATCGCAGCCGGGATAGGTGGTGATGGTGAAGAAGTCGTCAAGGGAGACGAAGAAGCGGAGGTTGCTGATGAGGGCCTTCTTGGTGAGGTCTGCGGGCAGCGTGTAACCCAGCTGTATCTGCTTGAACTTGAAGTATGAACCGTTGAACAGGGATGCGCTTGAACTCCAGAAATCGTTCTGCGTTGCGGCAGTACGCATATCGGGATATTTTGCACCGGTGTTTTCAGGTGTCCACATGTCTCTCCAGTAGACATTGAGTGAGTTCACCCTCGGACGGTCGTATGATGAGAGCAGCGAGAAGATGTCGTTGCCTATGGTACCGGTTCCGAACAGGCTGAAGTCGATGCCCTTCCATGCGAGGTTGATAGTGATACCGTAGGTCGCATCGGGGATGGCCTTGCCTATGTACTGCATGTCTCCTTCTTCGGGTGCGGTGGTGATTTCACCGTTCGCGTCGTAGTACTGTGCGATTCCGGTCTCAGGGTTTACTCCGGCATACTTGTAGCCGCGGAAGTACCAGATAGGGTATCCCACCTCGAACGAAGTACGGATACGGTTGGTAAGTCCAGCTACGCCTCCGACAGTACCGTCAATGCGGTCGAGTGAGTTGTGCAAGTAGAGCACCTCGTTGTGCAGGGTAGAGAAATTGGCGTTGATGCCGTATGAGAAGTCGCCGATGTCGTCCTGCCATCCGAGTTCGAACTCGAGACCGCTGTTGAGCACGTCACCCGCGTTCACATAGGTGCTCTTCACACCGATTTCAGGCACGGGAGCGATCTGTACGAGCAGATCCTTGGTGGTCTTCCTGTACCAGTCCATGGCGAAGGTGAGCCTGTCGCCGAGCAGGCGGGCGTCGAGACCGACGTCGATCTGGTCGGAGGTCTCCCACTTCAGGTCGGGATTGGAAAGGGCGGTAGGACCTGAGCCGTATGTCAGGTCTCCAAGTCCGGTAGAGGGATCGTACTGATACCACTGGTCGTTTACGGCGATGGTGGCAGCATACTGGTATCCGCTGAGGATGTTGACGTTACCGTTGCGTCCCCAAGAGGCGCGGAGCTTCAGGAAGGAGAGGATGTCGCGGCTTACGTTGTCGCGCACGAAGTTCTCGTTGCTGATGGTCCATCCTGCGGAGAATGAGGGGAAGTAACCCCAGCGTGACTGCTTGGAGAGTTTCGACGAGTCGAACGCGTCGGCACGGAAGTTGGCTTGGAGGCTGTAGCGGTCGTCATAGGAGTAGTTCACACGGCCGAAGTAAGAGATCTGGGTTGACTTTCCGGGGGCGTTACCTACAGTCTTCACGGCATCGGACTTGAGATAGTCGATATATCTGAAGTTCTCGGCATATGACTGGAGTATGTCGGTACCTGAAGAAGAGATGCTCGCGTTGTCGTTGTTGCTTTCGATGTATGACATACCGGCCATGAGGTTGATGTCATGCTTGCCGAAGCTCTTGGTATAGTTGGCGAAGTTCTCCCACTGGTAGTAGTAGTTCGTGTTTACGTTGGCCGAGATGGAATACTGTGTCGAGTTAGCCATACCGGTGAGCCAGAAGGGCTCCGAGTAGCTGTGGCTGCTGCTCTGTGAGATACGGTAGCCGAAGCGTGAGGTGAAGGTGAAGCCCTCGAACGGGGTCAGGTTCGCGAACAGGGTTCCGCGCACATTGATGCCACCGCTATACGAATCGCTGCGATCTCTCTGGAACAGAGGGTTACCGGTGGCCTCGGTCAGATACTTCGAAGTTGCGTAGAAGTCGTTGTTGTGGTTGGGGTCGCGGGGAACGGGGTCTCCTGCGTAGTAGTGCTGTATCATTTCAGGAGCGCAGTCCTCGATGTTGCTGTAGTACGCAGGGGTGAGAGGGTCAATGCTCATCACGGAGTTGAGCATGGAGCCGTATGCAGACTGCGACACGCTCCTCGTCTGCCACTTCTCGAAAGAGGTGTTTGAGCCTACCTGCAGCCACTTGAACAGCTGGTAGTCGGCGTTGATCTGTGCGGAGAGCCTGTTGTAGGTATCCTTGTCGCCGATTACTATACCGTCGTTGTCGACATAGTTGAGGGAGGTGAAGAAGTGACCCTTGTTGTTGCCGCCTGAGAAGGTCAGCGAGTGCTGCTGAGACCAGCTGGGAGCGAACACGGCGTCGAACCAGTTGTGCTCCTGGCCGTCCCAAACCGCGTCGAGGGTAGTCTGGTCGAGCTGTCCGATATATGTCTGATAGTCGATATACTCCTGGGTCTCGAATATCTCCGCCTTCTTTCCGAGGGTCTGGTTGGTGAGGCGGAAGTTGTAGGTCACATGAGAGGTACCGCTCTGGTCGGCACCGCTCTTGGTGGTGATTAGTACGACACCATTTCCTGCCTCGGCACCGTAGATGGCTGCAGACGCTGCATCCTTGAGGACCTCCATAGACTCGATCATTGAAGGATCGAGGTACTGGATGTTGTCAACTTTAAGACCGTCCACGATGAGGAGGGGTCCGAGGTTTCCTGAGTTGGATGAGTAACCGCGTACGCGGATCTGAGCGCCTGAACCAGGGGCACCTGAGGTGTTGATGATCTGCACACCGGCAGCCTTACCCTGGAGGGCGGCGGCAGCATCGGTGGTAGAACGGTTCTGGAGGTCTTCGGAGCGCACCGACGCAACCGCACCGGTAAGGTCGCTCTTCTTCTGTACACCGTAACCGATGACCACGGTCTCCTCGATGAAGTTGTTGGAAACCATCGTCACGTTGATGACGGACTGGGTGCCCACTTCGATAATCTGATTGTCGTAACCGATGCAGGAGAACTCGAGGGACGAGCCTGCAGGTACGCTCAGCGAGTAGACACCGTCGAGGTCGGTCGTCGTACCGATGGCGTTCTGGCCGACTACAACGACGCCAGCGCCGATAACGGGAAGTCCGGTCTCGTCAATCACAGTACCGGACACCGTCTGGTTCTGTGCAAAGGCGTCAGTAGACCAACCTCCCGAGAGGGCAGCGACAAGTACCGCTAGGGTACCGATCACATGTTTTGAGAATTTTTTGATCATACTTAACTGTTTTGAATAGTTATTGTGAAATTGGAAGGAAACAATTCAGCATTGAAATTGAATCCTTGGTATACTAGTTGTAATGTATGTGTCGTATCAAAGTCCGGCAAACCGGAACTTCTCAGCGGTTGCATCTGCAAATATAGAAATATTGCGATAATTATGCAAATGGGCATCGTTACATTTGATTTTCGTATATAATCATTGCCCGGATGTTACAAAATCTAAACATGAATGTAACTACATTTCTATTACTCCCTTAAATGCCTTAAGAGCCAATATGGCCTTTTCTTCGGCATCCAACTTCAGGTAACGGCGCAGCTGCGCTTCGCTGCTATGTCCGGTTATTGCCTGTATCGACGCCAGGGGAACTCCGGCCTTGTATGCGTTTGTCGCGAAACTCCTTCGGGCCGTATGCGAGAGCAGCATGTCGCAGAACCTGCGTCCGCGCCGGGGGTTGAGCCTTCTGGCATCGAAACCGCAGTCCCCGGTCCAGCCGAGCAGGAGCCCTACTGTCTTTATCAGCCGGTTCATCTCGTTTGCGCTGACCCGAGGCAGGCTTCCGCCGTATTTGTCGAGTATCAGACGCACTCTCCTGTCCAGAGGGATGTAGACTTTCTTGTCCGTCTTCTGCTGGGTGAGCAAGATGAATTCGTTTCCCCGGATCCTGGTTATCATATTGCTGCTTATCCTGGAATAGTCCGATACGCGCTGCCCGCAGACCTCACCAAGAAGGCTCTCATCAGCAACCTCCGCTTCTTCGTATCGCTCGACGACTTCTTCACCTTCACTTCCTATCCGGGACTCGACCCCTCTACGGCACTCGGAGCCCTGCGCCCCTATGAAATGGGCTTCGACAACGGGGCTTATCCGACCATGCGAAAGGCCGTCTTCGGCATCAGCATAGGCCTCTGACGCCTCTGTTGATAACCTTGTTGATAACTTGGATATGGGCTGCCCGAAAGTCATGGACAATATGGCTAATTTTGTCAGAAAATCCGAACTGATAATTTTTAAATCTTCAATATTGTCATGGACGTCAGGAAAACCAACGGGTCGATAGAGGAATTCGACAAGGCCAAGCTTGCGCGTGGAATACACCAGGCCTACAAGACGGCACGCGAGTACTGCGACGATGCTATCGTGGTGTCGATTATCAACAACCTCTACATCTACGAGGGCATAACCAGCGCCGAGATCCGCCGCCAGGTGGAGGAGTCGCTGATGTCCATAAACAAGAAGGTGGCGCACGCCTATATCGAGACCTTCGACGCGGGCATAGACCTGCGCAAGAAGCGCGACTTCATAAAGGACTACATCGCGGCGTCAAACGCGGCGACCGGCTCCAAGTTCGACTCCAACGCCAATGTGACGCGCAAGAACATCGTCACCCTCGGCAACGAGCTCTACAAGGAGAACAACATCAAGCAGAACCGCTATATCATGTGCGACAAGATGAAGACGATGTACGGGCGCAGCCTTGCCGACCAGTACATCGCCGACCTCAACTCGCATGTGCTCTACAAGCATGACGAGAGCGGCACGCCCGGCTTTCCCTACTGCGTGGCAATCACGATGTACCCCTTCCTCGTCAGCGGGCTCAAGGAACTCGGCGGCGTGTCGATAGCCCCGACCGACCTCAAGTCGTTCTGCGGCGAGTTCATCAACCTCGTGTATTCGATTTCGTCGCAGTTCATGGGTGCGGTGGCCACTCCGGAGTTCCTGATGTACTTCGACTACTTCATCCGCAAGGACTACGGCGACGACTACCTCGCTCACCTCGACGATGTCGTGGAGCTCAACACCAAGAAGCGCACGCTCGTCAAGGTCATCGACAACTACTTCCAGCAGGTGGTGCACTCGATGAACATGCCCGCCGGCAACAGGGGCTACCAGACCGTGTTTTGGAACATAGGCTATTTCGACAAGAACTATTTCGAGGGCGTGTTCGGCGACTTCCGCTTCCCTGACGGCTCCGCTCCCAAATGGGAGACCCTCAGCTGGCTCCAGAAGCACTTCATGAACTGGTTCAACGAGGAGCGCAACAACTATATCCTGACTTTCCCCGTCGAGACCATGGCCCTGCTCACCGACGGCGGCGACGACTACCTCGACAAGGAATATGCCGACTTCACCGCCGAGATGTGGTCGAAGGGGCACAGTTTCTTCTGCTACATATCCAACAGCCCCGACTCGCTGTCGAGCTGCTGCCGCCTGCGCAACAGCCTCAAGGACCTCGAGGACAGGGAGGACACGGAGCACAACCATACGACCCACCAGTACTCTATGGGCACTGCTTCCGTCGCCACCGGCTCCAAGTCGGTGATGACCATAAACCTCAACCGCCTGATACAGGACTCCGTGCGCCGCTACTTCCTCGAGCGCAGGGGTGTCACGCTCCCGGCAGGCAAGGCGCTCGATCCCAAGGTGCACTTCTACGACAGGCAGGACCTCTACAACAACTACATCTGCAAGGACCTCACCGAGATGACGGAGCGCGTCCACAAGTACCAGATGGCGTTCAACGAGATTATCAAGGACTTCTTCAAGGCCGACATGCTCGATGTCTACAACGCCGGCTTCATCGACATGAAGAAGCAGTACCTGACCGTGGGCGTGAACGGCCTCACCGAGGCTGCCGAGTTCCTCGGGCTCGAGATAAGCCCCAATCCGGAGTACAACGACTTCGTCAACCACATCCTCGAGACCATAAACATCTGCAACCGCAAGGACCGCACTCCCGAGGCCATGTTCAACACCGAGTTCGTGCCCGCCGAAAACCTTGCCGCCAAGAACTACAAATGGGACAAGAAGGACGGCTACTTCGTCTCGTCGAAGCACAACCTCTACAGCTCCTACTTCTACAATCCCGAGGATGTCGATGTGTCCATAATAGACAAGTTCAAGCTGCACGGAGAGTCGTTCGTCAAGTATCTCGACGGCGGTTCGGCGCTGCACATGAACCTCGCGGAGCACCTCACCAAGGAGCAGTACCGCAAGCTGCTGAACGTCGCGGCGCACTACGGCACCAACTACTTCACCTTCAACGTGCGCAACACGGTCTGCAACGAGTGCGGCTACATCAGCAAGGACACGCTCGACAAGTGCCCCAAGTGCGGCAGCACGAACATCGACTACCTTACGAGGGTCATAGGCTATCTCAAGAGGGTGTCCTCGTTCGCCGAGCCGCGCCAGATAGAGGCTAAGAAACGGTTCTACGCTTCGGACGAGAAGTCATGCTGAAGTATATACCCGAACTTACGGACGTAGTCCTGGAGGAGGTCCCCGACAGGGTCACTCTGGCCGTGGAGATTCCGAACTGCCAGGGCAACTGTCCCGGATGCCATTCCCCCTTCCTCAAGCAGGACATCGGGGAGGAGCTTACGGCAGAGGCCGCCGACGCCCTGCTGGAGGAGAACTTCGGCGTGGACTGCTTCCTGCTGCTGGGCGAGGGCGACGACCCTGCCGCGCTGCTCGGTCTGGCAAGGCACATCAAGGCCGCGCATCCCGGAGTGGAGACGGCCTTGTACTCCGGCCGGGAGAGTGTGGAGGACGGGATCTACGAAGTGTTCGACTTCGTGAAGACCGGCCCCTACAGGGCGGAGCTGGGCCCCCTGAACGAGAGGACGACGAACCAGAGGATGTACTACCACGGCGAGGACATCACCTCGCGCTTCTGGCACCGCGGACCCGGAAAAGACGACTGAATATATTCTTGATTTCCTATTGGCAGGCTCCGGACGTCGCAGTATGTCCGGGGCCTTTTTCGCACGCATGTCTCGGGAACATGAAAAATCACTATCTTTACGCCGTTATGAGAGCCTTTCCGATTCCGTTTGCGTCTGTACTGGCCCTGCTGCTCTGCGCGGGTGCGGGTATGGATGCCTGTGCACAGACCGCGACCAGCCTGTTCATGCGTTCCGACAGTCTCCAGGTTGAGGAGATAGCATCTCCCTCGCCTGTGCTCTTCGGTTCCGTGGGGCACAACGGCCCGGCGGTGGAGAACAGGTTTTTCGCCCTGAGGCTGTATTTCAACGACAGCGGGGCCATTGACCTCTATTCGAAGAGCGGTGAGGCGCTCGAGCTGGAGAAGTATGACTGGTACCCCACCCGCGGGCAGACCCTCTGCGAAGGCGCCGGCATAGACGCCTATGATGTCGGCAGGACGCTCGGCTTCGGGGGAATAGCACTGTGGGACGACGGCAGGCTCGTCAGGCTCAAGGCCACGGAAGGCCGCACCGCGAGGGTAGGCCGTACAAGGGACGGCTCGTTCGCGGAGCTGACTGCATACGGAGTGGAGTTCCGCGGCATGGAGTACGATGTCTGCATGAGGGTCGAGATGAAGGACCGTGGCAGGGACGCCTTCCTTATCGTGAGCGAGCTGTCAGGCAGGGAGCTGCCTTTCGTCTGCGGCCTCATGTGCCATGATGCCGATACCGTAGACATCGGCCGCAGGTACATTTCCGTATGGGGCAGCTGGTCTGCCAACGACGGCAGCGACGATGTATCCGTCGACACGGGCATCAAGTTCCGCCCGGCGCAGATAGATCGTTTCGAAAGGCGAGACGGCATGCTGCTGCTCGTCTGCAGGCCGGACTCCGAGGCGGGTTTCAGGCTCTGTGCCGGCTCGTCAAAAGAAGACGAACTCGGCAGCTATGCCAAGTTCGTCTCATATATGAAGAAGCTGGTGTTCTTCAACTGACAGCCGTGCCTTTGCCGGATAGGCAGGCTACCTTATTATCAGCACGGCTCCGTCGTTCCTTGCGACCTTTATAGGCTTCTTGAACCTGCCCTCTGCCGTTACGAGCTGCCCTTCGTCGGTGTAGATTGCCTCGGCGCTGCTTCCTCCGAGGGCTGCGACGATTCCGTTCACGTCAAGCTCCAGCGTCTCGTCCACTGCGTTGACGGCTCCCACATACCAGGTGCTGCCGTAGCGTCTCGCGATGACGGCGTTCTCCGAGGGCGTGCCGGCTATGTAGCGCGTCTCGTCCCAGGTGGTGGGCACCTCGCGCATGAACTCTATCGCTGCCGCAGGGGCGTCCTCGAGGTTGTTGGGCGTGAGTGCGAAGTTCTGTATAGGGTTCTGGAAGAGCACTGCCGTAGCGAGCTGGAACGCGTCGCTGGTCTTCCTCTCGGTGCCGCCTATGCGTCCCCTGGCATCAGGCTGCCCGTTGGCCCGGTTGAGCCTCTTGTTGAGGAAGGTCCCTCCGAACTCCATGCAGCCCACGCTGTTGCGTATGAAGGGATGCAGGGTGGCGTTGACCGCCTCTATGTCGCATTCGTACTGCGAGAACACGAGGTTCTCCGAAGCCCTGACCGCCTCGCTGCCCACATAGTTGGGATACATCCTCTCCCAGCCCCTCGGAAGCGTGCAGCCGTGGAAGATTACCATTATCCCGCAGTCGTCGGCGTCGCTCAGTATGCTTTCGTAGATGCGCATGGTCTCCTGCTTGTCGCCGCCGAAGAAGTCCACCTTGATGCCCTTGACCCCTATGCTCTCGAGCCAGCGCATCTCCTTCTTGCGTGCTATGGGGTCGCTCATTATATGTACGGGGCTCTGTGAGATGTCGTTCCACCAGCCGCTGGAGGCGTACCAGAGGAACAGCGACACTCCCTTGCTGCGTGCGTAGCGCGAGAGTTCCTCGATCCTGTCCCTTCCTATGTTCTGGTCCCAGAACGCGTCGATGAGGCAGTAGGGATAGCCCAGCTCGGAGGCGAAGTCGATGTAGGTCTTCTGGTCGTCGTAGTTGCAGCTGGCGTCCTGCCATACTATCCAGCTCCAGGTGCTCTTGCCGAACTCGTAGCTGCGGGTGCTCTCGAACCTGGGCTCCACTACGTCGAACGCTATCGTGGTCTCTACTATCGGTGCGAGGTCTGTCCCGACGGTGATAGTCCTCCAGGGCGTGCAGCCGGGCAGAGCGAAAGCCGGTTCCACCGTACCGTTGCCGTTGTTCTCTTCGGGCATCGGGAATGCGACCCTGTAGCCGCTGCCCTCGGCGTAGTCGTCGAGTCTCGAGCCGCAGTAACGGCTGTCGACCCCGGTCTCGCTGACGAGCACCCAGCCTCCCGGCGTGTTGAACAGGCAGGGGAAGGTGAAGCCGTGGCCGAACTCGGACTTCTCCCCGAGCGGGGCGGCGTTCCTGTAGTACTCTTCATAGCTGGGCTTGGTGCGCTTCCAACCTATCATGGCATCGCTCTGGGGGCAGAGGTAGGTGGTGGTGCCCTCGGGGAAGTCGAAGCCGGTCTCCTCGCGCATCACCCGAATGCTTCCCGTGTCGGTGTCGCGCGGGATGCTGTAGCGGAACGCCACGTCGTTGTCGCTAAGGTGCCATTCGATGTCGAGCAGGCGTCCCTCGGGAGTCTTGAAGTGGGTCATGTACCTCACTGCGTCGTGGCTCACATGCGAGGTCTTGATGCGGTCGAGCCTGTAGTCGACCTTCACGGCCTTGCGCTTCTCTCCCGTGTAGACGAGCTTCGAGTAGTCGCAGTCCTGCGCCACGAGTCCGAGGGGAGAAGGGGAGAGCATGGTCTTTCCGTCATATTCGACGCTGTAGAGGATGCGGGAGTCGGGCGTCTGTTCGAGCCTGACGCTGAGCTTCCCGTCCGGGCTGCCGAGTACCGTGAGTGCGGCCGCGAGCAGCATTGAAAGTGAATGGAACATGGTGTATCTGTGTTAATAGTGTATATCAGGGTTAATAGTGTGTATCCGGCTCTGATTATGCAGTCAGACAAATATAATGTTTTTTGACGTTCAGTCCCCGTCTTCGAGCTGGAATATCTCGTCCGTGGCCTTCTCTTTCGACAGCGCTATCAGGCAGAGCGAGGCGAGCAGTCCGAGCATCGCGATTTCGTTTATCGGATCGTTCTCTGTGACGGCGAAAATCCCTTCCGGGTCCGTCACCGTGCTGTCGGGGAATATGGCGAGTGCCGGCAGACGGAACATGTCGCAGTCGAGTACGCCGCTCAGTGCGCTTCCTGCAAAACATCCTCCACGCCTGGGGCCATTGTGTGCGCCCAGGAGGCCTATGTCCGTTGACGGTGTGGTCGAATTGACTGCACCTGCCTCGGCGATGCGGCTTCCAGCCCTGCCGGTGATAGGTATCCGTGGCGGGTGTTTTGCTGGAAGGTGTTTTGCAAAAGACAATCGTCCGTGCAGAAAAAGACTGCATGGAATTCATGTCTTCCTGGCTCGGCACACTTGATGATGCATCGGCCTCCGGATATTCTTTCCGGACTCCGCCAAGCGTTTCCATACTTTATACTACATACTACGCGATGCTGGAACATATATGGGGAAATGGCTGGCAATAATGCTTGACTGCCGCAGATGTAAAAACCAGGGAACAATGGGTTTTGAGGTATTTTTGAGGCGACTTACGCGCAGGCGACAGATATAAATATTTGATAATTAATGATTCCCATAACTGGTGCGTTCTGGCTAATTTCACCTGACCGAAACATGGCCGCTGCCGCCCTAACATGCGCCGTTTGCCAACGATGCCGCTGTAACTGCCGCCTGCCGCTCATGTAATGGCAACGGCTGCGGAACGAATTAATTTGCTAACTTTGCGTAAATGGTATGTCGCCACCCGTTGGCGCAGCCTCTGTCATGATTACGCGATGAGAAAGAAAAGCAGGGAAATGGACAGCGCCTGGGCATTGGAGGTAATGCGCAGGGCTCCTTATATAACCGTGAGTTTCACAAGGCCGGACGGAAGTGCCTACGGCGTGCCGCTTTCGCTTGCAGGTACGGAAGACGGCAGGGTGTGGTATTTCCACTGTGCTCCCGAGGGCGAGAAACTCGATGCGATAGCGGCGCATCCCGAGGTGTGCCTGTCGGCCGTGTCGCGCTGCACTCCGACCGTGGGGCCGAAAGACGGCAGTTTCACCTTGCAGTACAAGTCTGCAATCGCTTTCGGCAGGGCGGAAACGGTAACTGACGAGGCGGAGAAGACAGAGGCACTCAGGCTTATCAGCGAGCGTTTCCTGCCCGCCCACATGGACGCCTTCGACGATGCCGTAAGGCGCAGCCTTCACCGTACGGCGGTTGTCCGCATCACCCTCAGCTCTCCTCCGAGCGGCAAGCGCAAGCAGTACGGTCCGGACGGTGAAGAGATGAAGTCATCATGCATGGAGGAGAAAAAATGTTCATGCATGGACGAGGAAAAATTATCATGCAGGGAGGAAAGGAGATGAAGGGCGGGGTATTTGTGACCGCGCTCGTCGCGGCGGCAGCGGTGGCCGTACCGGTCGTGCTCGTTTCCGTGTTTGTCCATCTCGCAGACAGGGTGGAAGGTGCTCCGGCCGCCGGAGGGGCGCAGTCCTGCGCGTCGGTAGTGACCGTGCGTCCGCATGAAGATATCCGGGAGGTCGCAGAGAAACCCGGAAGGACGGCCGTATTCCTCGCCGGAACTATCGATATGGGAACGGGAGAGGACTGGCAGGCCGAGGCGGATTCGCTTTTCAGGACCCTTCCGTCGGGAAGCTATATGCTGTTCAATCCACGGCAGGAGGACTGGGACGCCTCGCGCCCGGGCGAAATGGACTATCAGGTGAACTGGGAGCTCGATCATCTCGAGGAGGCGGACTACATAATAATGAACTTCCTCCCCGGGAGCCGTTCGCCGATAACGCTTCTGGAACTTGGGCTGCACGCGAGGAGCGGGAAACTTCTGGTAGTCTGCCCGGAGGAATTCTACAGGTACGACAATGTGCGCATCACCTGCGCGAAATACGGCGTCGGGATGTGCGGCTATCTCGAGGAGGCCGTCATGCGGATAGGGTCGGCGCGGAAAGGATCTGACAGCTTATGAAGATACTGACAGGAAAGGACATACGCAGGGCCGACCTCTATACGATAGAGCATGGGCCGGTGGAGAGCCTTGCCCTTATGGAGAGGGCGGCAGAGGCTCTGACGCGGGAGATCATCGCCTGCTGCGAGCCGGATGAATGCTGCGGGCCGGGCGGCTGCTGCGGAGCCGTTGGAAATTCCGGCCCGGAATACCTTATAGTCGCAGGCAAGGGCAACAACGCCGGGGACGGCCTGGCCGTGGCGAGGCTGCTGCATGAAAGGCTCGGGAGTTCCCGTAAGGTCTCGGTGCTCCTGTCATTTCCCGAAGATGAGATGTCGCCGGACTGCCGTTCCAACCTTGAACGCCTGCCCGCCGGGGTGGCGAAGTTCTCTCCCGCTACAGGCCGTATGGTGTCCGACGGCATTATGCATGTTGGCGGCGGCTCCGTCTGTCCCGATGCCCTGTTCTCCCCGGAATCGCTGTTCACTCCTGATACGGTCGTAATCGACGCGGTGCTGGGTTCGGGCGTGTGCGGAGAGCTGCGCGGCAGGGCGGCCGACGCTATCAGGCTGATAAACTCGAACTCCTCCCGCTGCCGGGACGTGATCTCGATAGACCTGCCCTCCGGCCTCCCCACCGAGCCCCCAGACGGCTGGAAAGGGGATCCGGACTCCAGCCTTCGTGACGGTACGGCACGCTGTGCGGTCGCCGCGTCCTGCACGCTGACCATAGAGTTCCCCAAACTTTCTCTGCTGCTCCCTGAAACAGGAAGGTATGCCGGCCGTCTGGAGGTCGTGCATATAGGTCTCGACAGGGGCTTTATCGCTTCCTGCCGTTCCTGCTACGCGACGGTAGACCGGGAAACGGTGCGCTCTCTGCTGCTCCCGAGGAACGAGTACGGCCACAAGGGCAGTTTCGGACATGCCCTGATTATTGCGGGCTGCAAGGAAATGACAGGCGCCGCGATACTTTGCACGGGAGGCGCCCTGCGTTCTGGCTGCGGTCTTGTCACCGCACATGTGCCGTCGGGGGAGAGGCTCGCGGTGCAGCTCTCGCATCCTTCGGCCATAGTCTCGTGCGACCCGTCTTCAGCGATGTTTTCGGCCGTTCCTGACTGTATTTCCAAGTATTCTTCGATTGCTGTCGGTCCCGGTCTCGGCCGGGCTCCAGAGACGGTAAGGGCGCTCGGGGATCTGTTCTCGAGGCTCCGCGACATGCGTGAGGCCGGGGCTGCTCCGACCCTGATCCTCGACGCCGATGCGCTCAATATAATATCTTCCGGGCCGCAGATGCTCGGGCTTGTTCCTCCCGGTTCCGTGCTGACCCCGCATATCGGCGAACTCTCCCGTCTCCTGCGTGCGGCGCTGGCCTCAGGCATGATACCGTCCCTCACGGACGCCGACACCGGCACGGACAGATATCCCTGGGCGGACGATATGCAGAAAGTCGTCCTCGTCAAAAGCCTTGCCGCAGCTTTGAAGTCCGTAATCGTCGTCAAGGGTGCGCATACCATGACCTGCTCTCCGCAGGGGGATTGCCACTTCAACATGAGCGGCAACCCCGGCATGGCCAAGGGCGGAAGCGGCGACGTGCTCGCGGGGCTCATAGCCGGCCTTGCCGCGAGGGGCTACAGTCCGCTCCATGCCGCGCTGCTCGGCGTATGGTTCCACGGACTTGCCGGCGACAGGGCTGCCGGGATCCACGGACAGGAGTCCATGTGTTCTGCTGACCTGCCCGCTTTCCTGAGAGTAGACTGATCCTGTGATTGCGCATAATTGCAGAATTTTCCTAAATTTGCTGTGCTTGAAGACAATGACCATTATGACTAAGCGCATATCTTTCCTTACCGGGGTGCTCGCGTTCGCAGCGGCGCTTGTATCCTTCGCACCGGGCCTTTCGGCCCAGACCTTCCCCGAAAACCAGTGGACCGGCCGCAGGGTCGCGTTCCTGGGCGATTCGATCACCGACGAGAGTCAGATACGCTGGAGCAACAACGTCTACTGGAACTACCTTGCCGACCTCCTCGGCTTCGAGCCCTATGTGTACGGAGTGAGCGGCGACCAGATGCATGAGATCATTCCCCAGGCCGAAAGGATGGAGGCCGAGCTGGGACAGGGCGTGGACGCGATATTCGTATTCATAGGCACCAACGACTACAATGCGTCCGTACCCATGGGCGAATGGTACTCGCTCTCGGAGCGTAAGACCTACATAGACGGCCCCGCCGAGGTGACCAGAACCTACCGTGAAATTTCGTACGACGGGAATACCTTCCGCGGCCGTACCAACATGGTGCTGAACCACCTCAAGACGCATTATCCTGACAAGCAGATTATCCTGCTGACCCCGATACACAGGGCCTATGCGCAGTTCGGCGACAAGCTGATGCAGCCTTCGGAGGCCTATTCCAACGGCTGCGGCCTCTTCATCGAGGACTATGTGGAGGCTGTAAGGGAAGCCGGGCAGATATGGTCCGTGCCCGTCATCGACCTGTTCTCCCTGAGCGGCCTGTCTCCCATGGTCGAAGAGCAGGGAGGGTATTTCAGGAATCCCAGCACCGACCGCCTGCATCCCGGGACGAGGGGGCACATGAGGCTTGCCTATACCCTTGCATATCAGCTTCTCGCGCTTCCCTCGCATTTTCCCAAGTATGTTGCCCTGAGTTTCGATGACGGCCCCAATACGGTGACCACTCCAAAGGTGCTCGACCTTCTCGAGAGGCACGCTGTGAAGGCCAGCTTCTTCGTGATAGGCCAGAACATCGAGGGCGAGAACATCCCCGTGATGCAGAGAGCCGCGAGAATGGGCTGCGACATCGAGAACCATTCGTACTCGCATTCGTTCATGTCCAGAATGGACGCCGGACAGCTGCGCGACGAGATAGACCGTACCAGCGACCTTGTCGAGAGGTACACCGGACGCCGCCCCTCGCTGTTCAGGCCTCCTTACATCGACCACAACAAGCTGATGCACGACACCATAGACCTGACTTTCATCTGCGGACTCGGCAGCAACGACTGGGAGGACTCCACCTCTGTGGAGACCCGCGCGAGGCTGATACTCGACAACGTGCGTGACGGCGACCTGCTTCTGCTGCACGATTTCGCGGGCAACGACAAGACCGTCGAGGCCCTTGAATATGTGATTCCCGAGCTCAAGCGCAGGGGTTTCACCTTCGTTACCGTGCCCGAGCTGTTTGAGATAAGGGGTGCCGTTCCTCCCGCACACAACGGCCGCATCTATACGAACTGTTTCGACTGACGATATGGAAAAGATTTCCGTCAGGGCATCGAACATGCCCTCCTCGCCCATACGCAAGCTTGCTCCCTTTGCCGAGCAGGCCGTGCGCGAGGGCGTAAAGGTCTATCACCTCAACATAGGCCAGCCCGACATCAAGACTCCCGAATGTGCCCTGAAGGCTTTGAAGTCCGTAGACAGGACCATACTGGAGTACAGCCCCTCGGACGGTTTCCGCTCGCTGCGGGAGAAGATGTCGGAATATTACCGGCGCTGCGGCATAAGGCTCGCCCCCGACGAGATAATCATTACCGCCGGAGGTTCGGAGGCCGTGCTGTTCGCGTTCCTGACCTGTCTCGACCCCGGTGACGAGATAATTGTCACCGACCCCTTTTATGCCAACTATATGGCGTTCGCGATTTCCGTCGGGGCGGTGGTGAAGGGCGTCAAGACCCATATAGAGGACGGGTTCAGGCTTCCGTCCGTGGAGGAGCTTGAAGCCGAGATCACTCCGAGGACGAAGGCCATACTCATTTGCAATCCCAACAACCCGACAGGATACCTGTATTCCCGTTCCGAGCTCGAGACCCTGCGCGACGTCGTCGTGAAGAACGGCCTCTTCCTTTTCTGCGACGAGGTCTACCGCGAGTTCGTGTATTCCGACGAGCCCTATGTGTCGGCGTTCCATATCGGAGGCATGGACGGGAATCTCGTGCTGATAGATTCGGTCTCCAAGCGCTATTCCGAATGCGGCACGCGCATAGGCTGCCTGTGCACGAGGAACAGGGCTGTGCACGATGCCGTGATGAAGTTCTGCCAGGCAAGGCTTTCTCCTCCTCTCATAGGCCAGATAGTCGCCGAGGCTTCCATAGATGTCCCGCAGGACTATATGAAGGCCGTGTATGACGAGTATCTCGGACGGCGGGACTTCTTGCTCGAAGGCCTCAACCGTATTCCGGGCGTGTTCTCGCCCGTGCCCAAGGGCGCGTTCTATACTATGGCGAGGCTTCCCGTCGACGATGCCGAGAAGTTCTGCCTGTGGTGCCTGAAGGATTTCCGCTACGAAGGCCGGACGGTCATGCTCGCTCCGGGAGCGGGATTCTATACGGAGCCCGGCGAGGGCCGCGACGAGGTCCGCATAGCGTATGTGCTGTGCAGGGAAGACCTGGCAATGGCTCTGACGGTGCTGGAGAAGGCTCTTGAGGCCTATCCCGGAAGGACGGTCTGAAAGTGTTCGGCGATACCGGGATTCCTATTTTGACAGTTTCAGTACGGCGCATGCGGGTCTGTCTCCGTGTGCGCCGTCTTTGCAGACGCATTCGGAACGCAGATGCAGTTCGCATGCCTTGAGCCTGGCGGCCAGTACGGCAGCGCCGAGGACGAACATGTCCGGAGCGCTCAGGCTGATGCTGGCTTCCGCTTCGTTGCACTCGGCCTTGACGGCGTCGGGGCAGCTCCTTACTGCACTGCGGGCCACGGCCTCGAGCTGCGCCAGTTTGACTGCATCGGCTCCGCTGCCGTGTGTTCCGCCGCTTTCCTGCCGCATGAGGTCATCTGCGTACGGCTGCCGCGAAAGCTCCGCGAGCAGGGAGTCCAGGCTCGGATTGACTTTGCGGTACACCGGCCTTCCGCTACGCAGCTGTTCGAATTTCTTTTCAAGATAGTTGTCGGCCATTCGGCAAAGATACCTTTTTTTCACTATATTTGCACGATTCAGTTATGAAGCGTATAATTTCCGTTATAGTTGGTATTGTAGCCTTTGCATCGTCTGCCCGTGCCCAGTTTACGGATAGCGCGAGCGGCCTTCTCCAGATGCCCACGGCCGAGATCGAGGAGGAAGGCACTTTCATGATAACCAACAACTATCTCAACAAGCATTCGCTTTCTACCTCCGGCTGGGGTTACGACACCTTCGCGTACGGGTTCAACATAGCGTTCTGGAACAGGCTCGAGGTGGGGTATGTGTGCACTATCTTCGACGGCAAGCGCAAGCCCAATCCTACCGACAGGGACAAGATAATGTTCAACCAGGACCGCCATTTCACCGGCAAGATAAAGATACTTAACGAAGGGGAGTTCGGTCTGAAGTGGGTTCCCGCCTTCGCGGTCGGAATCAGCGACCCTACTACGGGCTCTTCCGGCGGAGGCTATGCCGACCTGAATGTGGAAGGCAGCGGGAACGGCTATTTCAACCGTGTCTATGCCGCGCTCTCCAAGAACTTCGGCACCCGCTGGGGCAGGGTCGGGGTGCATCTTGCCTATATATACAACCGCAGGACGGACTATCCGATAAACGGTCCTGCCGTTGGCGTGTGCTGGCGTCCGGTATGGCTCGAAAGCCTTCCGGTGCTCGACTGGGTGAACATAATCGCCGAATACGACGCCAGGACAGTCAACGCCGGCTTCATCGCCTCCGTATGGGACAACCGTTTCGAGCTGATGTTCGAGATGCAGAACATGAGATGGATCAATTTCGGAGCCAGGTTCAAGCTCAGGCTTGCGGGACATGATACAGTTGAATAACGATACAGAAGAATAGATGATGAAGAAACCGATCCTGATAATATCGCTGGCGCTGATGCTTCCCGGCCTCGTCCGGGCACAGGAGGCGTTCAACAGCCTTTCGATAGGTCTTGAGGTAGGGACTACCGGCATAGGAGTTGAGCTCGCCATGCCTCTGGTTACCGACCATCTGGTGCTCAAGGGCGGCCTTACGGCTCCTTCGCTGAGCATCCCGTATTCCACTACTGTCGACGCATCCGGATTCAACGGCATGCTTGACGATGTGAACTCGCAGCTTGCCGCCTCCGGCGTTCCCGACAGGATATACTCGGATTTCGGCAACATAGGCGTCGACGCGTCGGCGGTGCTCAACCTGAGCTCCGCAAAGCTGCTCCTGGAGTACTATCCTTTCAAGAAGAGTTCCTTCCATCTGGTGGCCGGTGCATATTTCGGTATGGGTACCGGAAACCTTGTGTCGCTCCGCGCGCAGTCTGATACCCGCTTCCTATCGGACCTCAACGGCCTGAGGGCCGAACTCGACGCCATCAACGAGAAATATGCCTCCGACCCCGGATATGAGAGCATAGGGTTTCCCGAACCGGCGTTCAACCTGTGCGGGACGAGCTACGGGATAGGCGAAGATGAGGGCAGGGCGGTTCTAGCCGCCGACATATCGGTCGCCAAGGTCAGGCCGTATTTCGGAATAGGCGTCGGCAGGAGCGCCCCGAAGGGGCATGTGGGCTTCCAGTTCGAGATAGGCGCATGGTATCACGGCCGTCCTTCCGTCGTATCGGAATATGCTCTGGCGGAGTACAATCCAGATGCGCCCGGAATAGAGTTCGACGAGCGTATCTTCGACTACCTGTCCTTTTATCCGAACATAAGCCTCAGGCTGATATACAGGATTTTCTGATTCATACGGATCGGGTTTCCCGGAATTGCCGACCATGATGCGCCGTATCTGTCTAATATCCGTACTTTCCGTATTGCTGTCCGTACCGGCATCTGCCTGTGCGGAGGAAGCGTATTTCTGTACGGAAGAAGGCTGCCGCCTGAAGTATGAAAGGCGTTATGCCGATGACGGAAGCCTTAAGTGGACGCAGGTCCTCCGTATCGATGAAGTGGACGGCGGGAAGGTCGGCTATTCGTCTTCTTTTACCAACTCCAGGGGAAGACAGATGTACGGAGGGCCGGTAGGACTCGAGGCCTCTTGCGATTCGCTGGGGAACGTCACGGTCGACCTTGCGCAGAGCCTGGCCGCGATACTGGAGAACTATTTCTCCGGCAGGGCGGTAAGCTGGGAGCCGTGCCTGTCGGTGCTGCCTGCCCGTATGCACCCCGGACAGGTTCTGCCCGACGCCGACTTTACGGTACGGGTCGCCGGCCTGGGATTCAGGGTCAGGGTAAGCGACAGGAAGGTGCTCCGCAGGGAGAGCCTGCGCACTCCTGCGGGCGAGTTCGACTGCATCGTGGTGAGCGAGCACAAGGTGGAGCGCGGTCTGGGCCGCAACAGGGTGACGACGGCGCTTACATGGTATGCCAGGGGAATAGGCATGGTACGCCATGACACCTACGACAAGGACATGGTCCTGGAAACATCGGAAGTTTTGATTGAAATTGACTCATGATGACGAAGATAATGAAGATTGCCGTGCTGTCCGTGCTGCTGCTTTCGGCGTTTGCCATGCGGGCATGGGGCGGGAGCATGCCCGTCGGCGCCTATGACGGTGTGCTGGCTTCGATAGTCGGGAGCCTCGAGCAGAGGGGCTTCTCCAACATACGGGCGAGCGAGTCGCCGGAGAGGGTGGTGCTTGCCCTCGAGTGCGACTCCTATAAGATACCTTCCGAAGGCTTCGCCGTGGCCTGCGCCCTGGTAAGGGACATACTCGGCGACGACGGCAGGGTCATAAAGATAATAGGACTGAACATAGGGGTGCCGGAAGTCACCATGACCTTTGACCCCGGGAGCGGGACATGGAGCACTACGCGCAGGCTGGACGACAGCTGGGACGAGGTCAGGTCGCAGTCCAGGGTAGCCTCTTCCGTCGGCAAGACCGACATCCTGATATATCCGCAGGTCTCTTTGAAGAACCTGATCATCAACCAGGTGTATCAGTCCCTGTGGCAGCTGTCCCCGGCTCTGGAAGTCTCCCTCTGGCCGGGTATGAAGTTTACCTACCAGCTCAAGCTCCCGATCTACAACGACGGCTACGGACAGCTCGAGAGCAAGATACATCCCGGAATGATATCCCTGTCCCAGCGTTTCCGCGACCCCTGGCACCTTAACATCAACGGAAAACTCACCCTCGGCTATTTCTCCAACAACCGTTACGGTGCGGCGCTCGAGATGGAATACTGGTTCCCGGACGAGAGGTTCTGGGTAGATACCCAGCTCGCATATCTCGGCAACAGCTACTGGGACGGCTTCATCTTCAGGTACGACAGGAACATGTACTTCCGCTGGAACGTGGCCTTCAACTGCTACATACCGATGATCGACACGCAGTTCATCCTGCGGGCCCAGAGGTTCCTGCTAGGCGACATCGGGCTCAAGTATGAGATGATACGGCATTTCAACCGCTGCTCGGTCGGACTGTATGCCGAGAAGTCGCTGCATGCCGACATGAATGTGGGGTTCCGTTTCCAGATAGCGCTCCCGCCATACAGGCATGCAAGGAACGGTTACAGGCCGCGCGTGAGCCTGTCGCGCCAGATGGGCATGAGCTACAACGCCAACAACGAGCAGTACTACTACAAGGAGTTCCGTACGGAGGCCTCCGACAATATCATGAGCCGCAACTATTTCAACCCTTGCTACATAAATTCATATCTGCAATAAATTTCATAAAAATTGCTTTTCTCAGAAAAAAATGCTTAATTTGCAATTTAGTAAATGGTTAGAAAATAGTTTAATATTTAATAATCTTCTCATCAATGAAAAAACTTGTTATGTTTTTGGCTATAGCGGGCGTCTTTGCGTCCTGCAAGCCTGAGGCTATCGAGACCGCTTTCGAGGTTAACCCCGCGGAGGCTAACATCACCGTGACGGTTCTCGATGTGAACACTGCTGCAAAGGCTGAGGGCTATACCCTTACGGCCGATGCCGGAACTGTCAATGGAGACGTGGTCACCCTCAAGGGCAACAAGGCTCTTGCAGAGACTACCGTTACCATTACCGCGAACTTCAAGGGAGTTGACTACCCTACTACCGTCACCGTTAACGCCATGCGCGCAGGTGCCAAGGCGTCTTACGGCGCTACCATCGTTGTCGGCTCTCCCGTCAGCGACAAAGTGATCACCCTTGAGCCCGATCTCGCGAGCCTCGAGATCAGCGCTGCCGAGCTGTACTTCACTCCCGACGAGACCGGTCACTACGGACACTCAGTGGATCCTGACTTCACCCACGACGGTATAAGCAACTGGGTTCAGAACCTGACCGAGTTCATGCTCAACCTCGATGTCGAGTATACTGATGTATATGGTATCGTATACGGCTCCGCTCCTTGCGAGTATGTCGATCCTGCCTATAAGAATATCGTGGATTCTTACGCAGACCTTCTCGGTAAAGCTTATTACGAGGATCCTGCGATATTCAACTGCAAGGTATCTGCCTGGGCCTACTACACTGTAAGGCAGACCGTATACTACTATGACTATGATGTAAACGTACTTGCCGACGGCGTGGTTGTAGGTAAGATCCCTACTACCGAGGTCGCCAACGAGATCGAGTTGATCGAAATCGCCAACCCTTACGGACACGGCCACTATGAGCATGGACATGGCAGCCACGACGGTCACGGCAACTATCCTAACGCAGGTGGCGGAATCGTTTTCGGTGAGTAATTTGTATAACGGAATTAAACTCTAGTGAATATGAAACTGAAATTTTTGGCTTTGACTCTTGCCATGGCTGCTTCAACTCTCGCTGTCAATGCGCAGGAGCAGAAGAAGAGCAATGACATATTCGTCGGTGGCGGTGTCGGTATCATGTCTGCCATGACTCCCGGCTTCAACACTCCTTCCTTCTATCTCGATGCCTACGTAGGCAAGTACATCACTCCGGTATGGGGTGTGCGTGCCGGCCTCGGCGGACTGTTCGCCACTCTCGATGCCCGTGACGGAAACGCCGTCAATCTCAATGGAGATGCCGTGGCTTTCAAGAACAAGAAGTTCGGCGAGCTCAATGTAGATGCCATGCTGAGCCTTACCAACATCTTCGCAGATGACATCGCGAAGTTCAACGTATACCTCTTCGCAGGTCCTACCGTGAACTTCTCAAGGACTGGAACCAAGTTCTCCGACGTACAGGATGCCAACGTGTTCCTCGTAGAGAATGACAACAGCTTCAAGCTCCGTGCAGGTGCAAGCGCAGGTCTCGGACTTGCCTACAGCATTACCGATGCCTTTGCGCTCGGACTCGAGGGACGCTTCGCCGTTACCCCTTCTATGTTCGGTGACGCCGACGCTTACCGCAAGGCTGCCGGCAACGCCCGCTTCACTGTGAACGGTATCTGGACCATCGGTGGCCAGAGGGGCAAGGTTGCCCGTGCCGCCGCTGCCGCTGCCGCTGCAGGCTACATCACCAAGGAGGCTGCCGAGGCTATGGTTGACGAGGCTCTCGAGAAGAATCCCAAGATTGTCGAGAAGGTTGTCGAGAAGGAAGTTGTCAAGTATGTCGACAAGGTTGTTTACAAGGACGCTCCCGTTTCTACTCCCGTATTCTTCCAGATCGGCAAGTCTAACATAGATTCCAAGGACAAGGCCCGCATCAAGCTGCTTGCCGAGGCTATCAACGCCGCTCAGGAGCAGTGCACCTACGAGGTTGCAGGATATGCCGACAAGAAGACCGGCAGCGCCAAGTACAACCAGCAGCTCTCCGAGAAGCGCGCCCAGGCTGTCTATGACCTGCTCGTCGAGTACGGTGTAGCTGCCGACAAGCTCGAAGTCAAGGGTTACGGCGGAGTCGAGCCTATGTTCGACAACAACGACACTCTTTCACGCTGCGTAATCGT
>OHFP01000261.1_pt1 | contig 30512 bp, 24 predicted proteins | sample 1567591 | NCBI WGS metagenome assembly OHFP01 (sample SAMEA3879547, study PRJEB24766) | human gut metagenome | biome: human-associated habitat; feature: feces | place: USA | collected 1985/1987 | reverse complement strand
TTATCCGCTTATGCAACTTATAATCAGGGATTTAATTTATAGAAGTCCCCTTAAGATTTTTTGAAGGAAACAAGGCCCCGCGCCGCCTCCGACGGCCGGCCGCACTCGCCGGACAGGGACTGCGCGAACGGGGCTAAGCCCAGTTTTTACGGGGCTAGGGCCAGTTTTTACGGGAATAGGCCCCGTAGCGGCGGGCCCTAAGCGCGAGGCGGCGGGCCCTAAGTGCGGAGCGACGGACCCTGGGCGCGAGGCGGCGGGGACGGGCCTCAGCCGAAGAAGAGGTAGCAGACGGCGAGGGCGGCCACGATGCCGGCCAGGTCGGCCATGAGGCCGCAGGCCACGGCGTGGCGCGTGCGGCGCACGCCGACGGAGCCGAAATAGACGGCCAGGATGTAGAACGTCGTGTCGGTAGCGCCCTGGAAAATGCAACTGAGGCGGCCGACGAAGGAATCGGCGCCGTAGGTCGTCATCGCGTCGACCATCATGCCGCGTGCCCCGCTGCCGCTCAGGGGCTTCATCAAGGCCGTAGGGAGTGCCCCCACCCAGCGGCTGTCACCGCCGAAGAGCGAGACAACCCACTCGAAGCCGTCGACAATCCAGTCCATCGCGCCCGAAGCCCTGAACACGCCGATGCCGACCAGCATGGCGACCAGATAGGGAATGATGCGCACGGCCGTGGTGAACCCTTCGCGGGCGCCTTCGATAAAGGCCTCGTAGACGTTGATACGCCGACGGATGCCGGCCAGCAGGAACACGATGATGATGAGAAAGAGCAGGACGTTGGCGGTAGTCGTCCCGACGACGTTCATCATCGGGCCGTCCAGCCGGGCAAAGCCCCAGACCATGGCGGCCATCCCCACACAGAGCAGGCCCAGCGTGAGCAGCACGGTGCGGTTGAAGAGGTTAATGCGCTGGTAGATGCTCGTCACGACAATACCGGCCAGCGTGGAGCAGAAAGTGGCGATGAGGATGGGGACAAAGACGTCGGTCGGCTGCGCAGCCCCCAGCTGCGCGCGGTAAACGAGTATGCTCACGGGGATTATGGTGAGGCCCGAGGTGTTGAGCACGAGGAACATGATCATAGGGTTGGTGGCCGTGTCCTTACGGGGATTGAGCTCCTGAAGCCCTTCCATGGCCTTCAGTCCCAGGGGCGTGGCGGCGTTGTCCAGGCCGAGCATGTTGGCCGAGAGGTTCATGAAGATGTTGCCTACGACGGGGTGCCCCTTCGGTATGTCGGGGAAGAGCTTGGAGAAGAGCGGTCCGAGCAGGCGCGCCAGGACGTTGACCACGCCGCCGCGCTCGCCGATCTTCATGATGCCGAGCCAGAGCGAAAGTACGCCGGTGAGGCCGAGCGATATTTCAAAGGCCGAGCGGGCCGTGTCGAACGTGGAATTCATTATGGCGGGAAAAACGTCGACGTCGCCGAAGAAGAGCAGACGCACGGCCGCGATGACGAAGGCCGTAGCGAAAAAAGCGATCCAAATATAGTTGAGCACCATAAGCCTGTTGCATTGTCTGCGGCAAAGGTAAGTCTTTCCGCCGAAAAGGGGCATTTGGCGCGGGACATTTGTGGCGCGTCTCGATTATTATGCCTATCTTTGCGGGAGATATGGCAGAAGATACTTTTGATATCCGCGCGGAGCAGTTCGCCCCGACGCCGTCGGAACGGGACTACGAGAACGCCCTGCGGCCGCTCTGTTTCGACGACTTCAGCGGGCAGCGGAAAGTGGTGGACAACTTGCGCGTGTTCGTCGAAGCGGCCAAGCTGCGCGGCGAACCGTTGGACCACACCCTGCTCCACGGCCCGCCCGGACTGGGCAAGACGACGCTCTCGAACATCATAGCCAACGAGCTGGGCGTAGGGTTCAAGGTGACGTCGGGACCGGTGCTCGACAAACCGGGCGACCTGGCGGGCCTGCTCACCTCGCTCGAGCCGAACGACGTCCTCTTCATCGACGAAATCCACCGGTTGGCGCCGGTCGTCGAAGAGTATCTCTACTCAGCAATGGAGGACTACCGCATCGACATCATGATAGACCGCGGCCCGGCCGCCCGCTCGATTCAAATAGACCTGAACCCGTTCACACTGGTCGGCGCCACGACGCGCAGCGGACTGCTCACGGCGCCGCTCCGCGCCCGCTTCGGCATCAACCTCCACTTGGAGTATTACGACGCCGAGACGCTGGGCCGCATCGTACAGCGCTCGGCGGACATCCTCAAGGTGCCCATCGACGCGGAAGCGGCCACGGAAATCGCCGGCCGCTCGCGCGGGACGCCCCGCGTGGCCAACGCCCTGCTGCGCCGCGTGCGCGACTTCGCCCAAGTGAAGGGCAACGGACGCATCGACGTGGCCATCGCACGCTATGCCCTCGAGGCGCTCAACATTGACCGCTACGGGCTCGACGAAATAGACAACAAAATCCTGCTGACTATCATCGACAAGTTCAAGGGCGGCCCCGTCGGCGTGACCACTATCGCCACCGCCATCGGCGAAGACCCCGGAACGCTCGAGGAAGTCTACGAACCGTTTCTCATACAGGAAGGCTTCATCCACCGTACGCCCCGCGGCCGCGAGGTGACGGAGCTGGCCTACCGCCACCTGGGCCGCACGCCGCGCACGGCAGTGCCGGACCAGCCCACCCTTTTCTGAAACCGGGCCGGACGGGGCAAGGAGCTGCCGGACGGCGCCGGGACGCCACGAACCTTAACGCAACATGATTTCTTACCAGCACATCAACGTGAACCTGCCGGCCATTCCGCACCGCGATACTTCGGCGTGGATCAAGGCCGTGGCCGCCACCTACCACAAGCGGGTGGGCGAGCTGGCCTATATCTTCTGTGACGACGAGAAGATTCTCGAGGTGAACCGCCAGTACCTGCAACACGACTACTATACGGACATCATCACCTTCGACTATACGGAGGGCGACGTCATCAGCGGCGACATCTTCATCAGCCTGGACACGGTGCGCTCGAACGCCGCTGAGCAGGGCACGGACTACGCCGAGGAGCTGCACCGCGTCATCATCCACGGCGTGCTCCACCTCTGCGGCATCGACGACAAGGGCCCCGGCCAACGCGAGGTGATGGAGGCGGCCGAAAACCGCGCCCTCGGCCTGCTCGGCAACGCGCCGCAGACCCCGCACAAGAATCCATAACCAGAAACCCTATCATAAACAAAACCGATGAACTTTGTAGAAGAACTGCGGTGGCGCGGGATGCTCCACCAAATGATGCCCGGAACGGAGGAACTCCTTTCGCGCGAACAGGTCACGGCCTACGTAGGCATAGACCCTACGGCCGACTCCCTTCACATCGGCCACCTGTGCAGCGTGATGATGCTCCGCCATTTTCAGCGTGCCGGCCACAAGCCGCTGGCTCTCGTCGGAGGAGCGACCGGTATGATCGGCGACCCCTCGGGTAAGAGCGCCGAGCGCAACCTGCTGACCGAAGACGTGCTCCGTCACAACGTAGCCTGCATCCAAAAGCAGCTGGGCCGCTTCCTTGACTTCGGGTCCGACGCGCCCAACGCCGCCGAGCTGGTCAATAACTACGACTGGATGAAGGACTTTACGTTTCTGGCCTTCGCCCGCGACGTGGGCAAGCACATTACGGTGAACTACATGATGGCTAAGGACAGCGTGAAGAAACGCCTTAACGGCGAGGCGCGCGACGGCCTCTCGTTCACCGAGTTCACCTACCAGCTGCTCCAGGGCTACGACTTCCTCCACCTCTACCAGACGAAGGGCTGCAAGCTCCAGATGGGCGGTTCGGACCAATGGGGCAACATCACGACGGGCACCGAGCTGATTCGCCGCACCCTGGGCCCGGAGGCCGACGCCTACGCCCTGACGTGCCCGCTCATTACGAAAGCCGACGGCAAGAAGTTCGGCAAGACGGAGCAGGGTAACGTATGGCTCGACAAGCGCTATACGACGCCCTACAAGTTCTATCAGTTCTGGCTCAACGTCAGCGACGAGGAGGCCGAGCGCTACATCAAGATTTTCACCTCCCTGGGCCGCGAGGAAATCGACGCCCTCATCGCCGAGCACCGCAACGACCCGGGCCGCCGCGTCCTGCAGAAGCGCCTGGGCGAAGAGGTGACGTGCATGGTACACGGCCGCGAGGACTACGAGACCGCCGTCGAGGCCTCCGGCATCCTCTTCGGCAAGGCCACGAAAGAGAGCCTGCTGAAGCTCGACGAGGCCACGCTCCTGAGCGTCTTCGAGGGCGTGCCGCAGTTTGAGGTGACGCGCGACCAGACCCTGGGCCAGAAGGCCGTGGACCTCTTTGCCGGCACCACGCAGTGCTTCGCCTCGAAAGGCGAAATGCGCAAGCTCGTGCAGGGCGGCGGCGTGAGCCTCAACAAAGAGAAGCTCGACACGCCGGACCGCATCGTCGAGAGCGCAGACCTCATCGACGGGAAATACCTCCTCGTGCAGCGCGGCAAGAAGAACTACTTCCTCATCATCGTCAAGGACTGAGGCCGCGGCCCACAGTCCCTCTCCCTTTGCAGGCCGTCCGGGCATCGCAGTCCCCGGGCGGCCTGCTGCGTAGGCGGGGGATAGCGGCGCGACTTAGTTAAAGATTCTGTATTCCGGAGCACGGACGGCGGGAAAAGCCTATATTTGCCCCGACAACCAATACACCTACGTCATGAAACACTATCGCATCGAAGCCGCCATCCTGGCCGCAGGCATCATCCTGCTGGGCGCTTTCTTCTACTGGGGACTCAACAGCTTCGCCCAGCGCGACCGTACGGTCACCGTCAAGGGGCTGGCCGAGCGCGAAGTCAAGGCCGACTACGTCACCTGGCCCATCGTCTACAAGACTACGGGCAACGACCTCCAGGCCTTGTATGCCGACATCAACTCGGCCAACTCGCGCATCAGCGCCTTTCTGGAGCGCAACGGCATCGACAAGGCCGACATCAGCGTCGACGCCCCGCAAATCGTGGACCTCAAGGCCGACCGCTACGCCAACGAGACGGGACACCGCGACCGCTACAACGTGACCTCCGTCACCATTGTGGCCAGCACCAGCGTAGATGAAGTGCGCGCCCTCATACCGCGCATGGGCGAGCTGCTTAAAGAGGGCATCGCCATCTCCGACGGCGACTACAACTACCGCGTACAATACGAGTTCCGCGGACTGAACAAGGTGAAACCGCAAATGATCGAGGAGGCCACGCACAACGCCCGCGAGGCCGCCGAAAAGTTCGCCAAGGACTCCGACAGCCGACTGGGCAAAATCAGACAAGCCTCGCAGGGCCTCTTCAGCATCAACAACCGCGACAAGTACACGCCCTACATCAAGAAAGTACGCGTCGTCACCACGGTCGACTACTACCTCAAGTCCTGACGCTGCCCGCGGCGCGGCCCCCACGGCCCGCAGCGCGGCGCACTGCCTTCACGCCCTCCCGCCCCAGCGGCCGGAGGGCGTTTTTCCGTCCCCGCCGCGACGCCGACCGTCGCGCGAAACACGGGGCTAAGGCCAGTTTTTACGGGAATAGGCCCCGTCGCCACGGGCCTTAGCCCCGTAACGGGCGCACCAGGCCGGCCGGACGCGGGCCAAAGCGGACCGCCGCGGCCGCCTGTGGAAAAAAGTAGACGGCACGGCCGCCGCATATCGCTGCAAATCACTATTTTTGCAGGGTACTTTACTCGAAAGACAAGAAAAGACATGAAAATAGCATTGATAGGCTACGGGAAAATGGGACACATGATTGAGGAAATCGCCCGTAGCCGCGGACACGAGATCACTTGCATCATCGACCTGGACAACCAGGAAGATTTCGACAGCCCGGCGTTCCGGAGCGCCGACGTCGCCATTGAGTTCACCACGCCTACGGCCGCCTACGGCAACTACCTGCGGGCGTTCCGCGCGGGCGTAAAGGTGGTGAGCGGCTCCACGGGCTGGCTCAAGGACCACGAGGCCGACGTGCGCCGCCTCTGCGCCGAGGGGAACACGCTCTTCTGGGCGTCGAACTTCTCCCTGGGCGTGGCCATCTTCAGCGCCGTCAACCGCTACCTGGCCCGCATCATGAACCGCTTCCCCGAGTACGACGTCCACATCGAAGAGACGCACCACGTACACAAACTCGACGCGCCGAGCGGCACCGCCATCACGCTGGCCGAGCAAATCTGCCACGAGCTCGACCGCAAGACGGGCTGGACGAAAGGCACCGTGCAGCAGCCCGACGGCACCGTGACGGGCAGCGCGGACTGCGCCCCCGACCGGCTGCGCATCGACGCCGTGCGCCGTGGCGAGGTGCCGGGCATCCACACCGTCAGCTACGACAGCGCGGCCGACTGCATCACCCTGACGCACGACGCCCACAACCGCCGCGGCTTTGCCCTGGGCGCCGTCCTCGCGGCCGAGTTCACCGCGACCCACACGGGCCTGCTCTCCACCGACGACCTCTTCAACTTCTAACCCTCCCCCGCGCCCGGCGCCGGCCCGTCCGGCACAGCCCCCGGCGCGCAGCCTCCACGCATTCACTCTCCGTATATGAAATTCAACGTCAAACCGCGCCCCCGCTCGGCCTACGTCAAGTGCGCCATAGTCCTGGCGCTCTACCTGCTCTTCCTGCTCTGGGTCCGCTCCTGGTGGGGCCTGCTGGTCGTACCGTTCATCGTCGACGCCTACATCACCAAGTTCATCAACTGGGGCTGGTGGAAAAAGTCCAAGAACCGCACCGTGCGCAGCGTCATGAGCTGGGTCGACGCCATAGTCTTCGCCCTCGTCGGCGTCTATTTCCTCAACCAGTTCTTCTTCCAGAACTTCGTCATCCCCAGCTCCTCGCTCGAGAAAACGCTCCTGACGGGCGACTACCTGCTCGTCTCGAAACTCTCCTACGGCCCGCGCATCCCGCAGACACCGCTCACGATGCCGCTCACACAGAACACGATGCCGCTCGTAGGGGGAAAGAGCTACCTGGAGTGGCCCCGGTGGGACTACCGCCGCGTGAAGGGCCTGGGGAAAGTAGAGCTGAACGACATCGTCGTGTTCAACTACCCCTCGGGCGACACCGTGGCCCTGCAATGCCAGGACCGCGACTACTACGGCATGGTCTACGACCTCGGGCAACAGCTCACGGGCCTGCGCCCCATGGCCGGGATGGACTACGCCGAGCAGCAGCAAATCTTCGCCCGCCTCTACGCCGCCGGCAGCCAGGCCGTGCGCCAGGCACCCGAAATCTACGGGAAAGTCGTTGACCGCCCGACGGACCGCCGCGAGAACTACGTGAAACGCTGCGTAGGCCTGCCGGGACAGGTCCTGCAAATCAAGGACGACGTGATATACCTTGACGGCCGTCCCAACCGGAAACCGGACCACTCGCAGTATCTCTACGCCGTGACGCTCAATACGCCCTTCCCCGAAGAGTGGAAGCGCCAGCTCGGCATCACTTACGAGGACCTCTCGCAAATGGTGCGCGACGACGTGACCGGTTTCTACACATACTACATGCCGCTGACGCGCGAGGCGCACAAGGCCCTGAGCGGCTGGACGGATTACGTGGTCCAGATCGAGCGGGTCCGTCCGCCCGTGGCCTGGCTCTATCCGCTCAACATGGTGAAGAGCTGGACGACGTCCAATTACGGTCCCGTCTGGATACCGAAGAAGGGCGCCACGCTGCGGCTCACGCTCGACAACCTGCCCATCTACGAACGCCCCATCAGGGTCTACGAGAACAACGAGTTGGAGGTGCGCGACAGCGTGATTTACATCAACGGGCGGCCTACGGACCGCTACACCTTCCAGATGGACTATTACTGGATGATGGGAGACAATCGCGACAACTCCGCCGACTCGCGCTTCTGGGGCTTTGTTCCTGAGGACCACATCGTGGGCAAGCCGCTCTTCGTCTGGCTCTCGCTCGACCCGGACTACGGGCCCTTCGACGGCAAAGTGCGCTGGAACCGCATCTTCAAGTGGGTCTCCGGCATCCAATAAGCTGAACCTCTCCTCCATGAAACTGTCGAAACGCTTTTCCCGCCGTGTCCCGACGCCGCGCCAGTCGCGGGGCGTATGGGGCACGGTGCGCGTTTTCGTACTCCCGCCGCTCATCGTGCTGGGCCTGCTGGTCGGCGTGCGCAGCCTGATGCTGACGCAGGTGTCCCTGCCTTCGGACCACCCGGACCTGGGCCTGATGGCCGGCGACCGTATCCTCGTGAACCGCATGGCCTACGGGCTCTGCCTGCGGCAGCCGGGACAGCCCTGCTCCACCCGTCTGGGCAGCGCCGAGCCCCGTCGCGGCGACCTCGTGGCCTACGAGGCGCCCGGCACGGCCGAGGGGCTGCGCGTGGGCCGCATCGACGGGATGCCCGGCGACAGCATCGGCCACGGCAACAAGGGGCGCCTGGTGCCTGGCACCTACCGCGCCGGCAACGACATCATTGCACGCGAACGCCTCGTGGGGCGGCTGGTTTGCGTGAGCTATTCGCTCGACCCCACGAAACCCTTCGGCCAGCGCCTGCGCCGCGACCGCTTCTTCCGCCGCCTGCCATGAACGCCGTCCTGCTCACTTCGGCTTACCTGGGGCCCGTACAGTATTTCACGAAGCTCTATGCCGCGCCGCGCGTGGTGGAGGAGCGGGCAGACCACTACGTAAAGCAGACCTACCGCAACCGGTGCGTCATCGCCGGACCCGACGGCCCCCTGGCGCTCACCCTGCCCGTGGAGCACGCCGGACCGCGGCAGGCCACGCGCGACGTACGCCTGAGCGACCACGGCAACTGGCGCCACACGCACTGGACGGCCCTAGCCAGCGCCTATGAGAACAGCCCCTATTTCCCCTACTACGCGGACGACTTCCGCCACCTCTACGAGCAGCGCTTCACGTTTCTCGTGGACTTCAACGCGGCCCTGCAAGCCCTCGTCTGCGACCTGCTCGACCTGCACCCGGCGCTGAGCGTCAGTCCGCACTACGTGGACGCCGCGGCCGAGGGACTCGACGACTGCCGCGAGACCATCCGGCCCAAGGCCGACTTCCGCCTCGACCCGCACTTCCGCCCGGCGCCCTACTACCAGGTGTTCGCCGAACGCACCGGCTTCCTGCCGAACCTGAGCATGGCGGACCTGCTCTTCAACATGGGTCCGGAGTCGCGCCTCGTGCTGCGCCGCAGCGTGGTCTGAGGCCGCCCTCCCCCAGCCCTGGCCTTCTGCCTCCGGCCCGCATCCGCGGCGGCGCCCCGGTTTTTCGCCGGAGCGCCGCCGCGTTTTTTCTCTCCTGCTCCCCGTATTTTCAAAGCCGCTGTGCCCGGCCGCCGGGCGCGTCGGCACTGCGCTCCACGCCGCGCGCCGCATCGCCTTAAATCGCCGCAAAACCGCCGGAAAACGAACCTGCCGCCCCGATGCGCCCGCCCCGGTCCGGGCCGTCGCACCATTTGCCCGCTAAAGACAGGAAACAGCCCGCCCTTCCGCCCCACGGCCCCCGCCGGACGGAAGGGCAGCCCCGGGGGAGCGATGCGCCGGGCCGCGCGGACGGGAAGCGGCCGCGGGCCGCGGGGGCGGGGCGCCGCACCGGCTGCGTCCGTCTCCGCCCCGCCCCGGCTAATGAGCGGAAGAACGGGCCCTATTCCAGTTTTTACGGGCCTTAGGGGAATTTTTACGGGGCTAAGGCCCGTAACGAGGGGCACAGAGCCCCCTCCGCGGCCGTCTGCGGGCCGCTCGCCGCCGGGGCGGGGCGGAATCCGCCGCCGCAGGCAGCGGGCCGCAGAGCGCCGGAAAAGAGCCGCCCGGACCGGCGCGCACAAAAAAAGGCCGCACCTTCACAGGCGCGGCACTTTCGTGACATGGACATAACAATTTAAATTTTCTACTTGATTCGCATCTGGTACCGTTGTCCGCCGGGTTCCGTCTACTGGACGCTTCCAGCGCTCCGCCGGCACTATTCCAACAACGTTACTGTGGTTGCTTAATCTGGTGCAAAGATACGGCGGGCCGCCGGGGCCTGCAATACCCAAATGTAGGTATTTTGCCGTCAATCAAAGCGATACGCCAGCGAAACGAGGCCCGAGAGGTTGCGTCCGCCGTCCGTAGAGAAGCGGACCAGACCGAAATCGGCCTCCACGCCGAGAATGAGCCCGGTGGCGAACTGATAGCCGGCGAAGGCCTGCACCCCGGCATCGAAACGGCGCACGCCGTCGGCGCTGAACGTCTTACTGTTGTAGTAGAGCTTCTCGCTGCCGGCCTGCTCGGCGTCGCCCTTGGTCTTCACCTTCCCATGGACGCCGACGGCAATGTAAGGGCCGGCGCCCAGCACGACGTAGCGCGACTCGCCCACGCGCCAGTAGTAGCGGAAAAGCACGGGGAGCTCGACGTACTCGGCCGAGGTGGAGCGGCTCATGCGGGACTGGGCGGGGTTGCCCTCCTCGTCGTAGACGGGCTCGCCGCTGTCGTCGAGGACGGGCACCATGCGGTCCGGCGACTTGAAACCCTTGCCGTAGAAGGCGAGCGAGGGGGTGACGGTCCAGTGCAGGTCGAGTTCGTACTCGTAACCGACGCCGATCTTGTAGGCACCGACGGAGCGGGCGGAGCCATACTGCGTGGCCAGACCGCCACCGACCTCCAGCTGCCAGGTCTGGGCCGGGGCAGCCAGCGAAAGGAGGAAAAGGAGGGAGAGCAAAAGACGTTTCGTCATGGGGATAAGGCTTTAGGGGTTTGGGATAAACGTACAAAAAGGGCTGCCGGGGGCGGACGGCGCCCGCCACGGCAGCCGCTGGATTCGGATTATTCAAAGAACTGGCGCCAGTCGTCCTTCTTGCCGCTGCCGCCTTCGGCTTCGGCGGCCTCGTGGCGGCGGGGCTTTCCGCCCTTCCGCTCGGGCCGGCGGCCGGCTTCGCCGTCGAAGTCGCGGCGTCGGGCGCCGCGTCGGGCCCCGCCGGCGTGGCTGCCGGGCTCGCGGTCCGCGCTGTCGACAACGACGCGGCGGTCGCCCACCTTGGCCTTCGACATCTTCTGCATGACGAGCGGCGCGTCGGCCTCGGGCACTTCAAAGAAGGAGCAGTTGGCCGTCAGGTCGATGCGGCCGATTTCGATTTTCCCCTTGACGTAGCGGTTGACGAGGTTAATGATTTCGCGCGCATAGAAGTTGTCGCGCTTGCCCATGTTGATGAAGAGGCGCTTGTAGCCGGGCTCTGCCTGGCGGGCGCCGCCGCGGCGGTCGGGGCGCTGGCGGGCGCCGCGCTCGGCGGCTCCCTTGCCCCCGCGGGGCTCGGCGCTGGGCTGGACAATCTCGGGGGCGTCGGCATAGTACTGGAGGAAGCGGCCGAACTCGCGGCTGACGACGCGCTTGATGAGGTCCTCCTTCGTCAGCCAGTCGAGCTTGCGGTAGACTTCGGGCAGGAAGGGGGCAATCTGATTGTCGTCGACGGCCGTGCGCTCGAGCTCGTCCATGACGCGGTAGAGCTGCTTGGTGCAGATTTCCTTCGGCTCGGGCAGGATGCCGGCCTCGAACTTCTTGCCAATGACTTTCTCGATGATGCGCACCTTGCCCTTCTCGCGGACATGGATGATGGAGATGCTCGTACCGCGCTTGCCGGCACGCCCCGTACGGCCGGAGCGGTGGGTATAGTTCTCCACGTCGTCGGGCAGACCGTAGTTGATGACGTGGGTAAGGTCCTCGACGTCGAGACCACGGGCGGCCACGTCGGTGGCTACGAGGAGCTGCGTGCGGTGCTGGCGGAACTTCTGCATGGTGAGGTCGCGCTGCGCCTGCGACAGATCGCCGTGGAGCGCCTCGGCGTTGTAGCCGTCACGAATCAGGAGGTCGGCCACCTCCTGCGTCTCGAGGCGCGTTCGGCAAAAGATGATGGCGTAAATCTTCGGGTAGTAGTCGACGATGCGCTTCAGGGCGAGGTACTTGTCCTTGGCGTGGACAAGGTAATAGATATGGTTGACATTTTCGGCACCTTCGTTGCGCGAGCCGACGACTATCTCCTTGTAGTCGTGGAGATAGTTGCGGGCAATGCGGGCTATGGCGTCGCTCATCGTGGCGGAGAAGAGGAGCGTGTTGCGCTCGGCCGGAACGCCGGCCAGTATTTCGTCGATGCTCTCGGTGAATCCCATGTTGAGCATCTCGTCGGCCTCGTCGAGCACGACGTTTTCCACGGCGTCGAGCCTGGCGACCCCGCGGTGCATGAGGTCGATGAGGCGCCCCGGCGTGGCGACGATGACCTGCGCGCCCTTACGCAGGGAGCGAATCTGACTCTCGATGCTCGAGCCGCCATAGACGGCCAGGACATGGAGCCCGTCGATGTAGCGGGAGTAATCCTTCAGGTCGCCGGCAATCTGAAGGCAAAGTTCGCGGGTAGGACTGAGAATGACGGCCTGGGTACGGCGGTCGGCTGGGTTGACTTTCTGAAGGACGGGCAGACCGTAGGCGGCCGTCTTGCCGGTGCCGGTCTGCGCCAGAGCTATGACGTCGTTTCCGACGCCCAATAGATAGGGGATAACTTCTTCCTGTACGGGCATGGGCTGCTCGTAGCCTAACTCTGAAATAGCGTGCAGGATTTCCTCCGACACGCCTAACTCTGCAAATGTTTTCAAGGTGAATCTGGATAAAGTATAATAAATCGGGTACAAAGTTACGATGTTTGTTTCCGACGAACCAAGCGGAACACACAAAAAATCACGGAGTTCGTCGCCGCAGTAACGAAGCGGCCGTCAGGACGCCGGCAGCCGGGCGGCGGACGGTCACCGGAGCCGCTGCGGGCGGGGAAGGCGGGCGGCGGACCCTGCGCGCCGGCTCTTTGCCTGTCCGGATTTTGTCAACAAATCGGCGCGGCGCCGCGGATTTTTATTTCCTTATTCCACTAATTATCAGCGGGATATTTTCCCGAAGAGCCGGCGGCGGCCGCACTGGGGAGGCGCCGAGGATTGGACTGAAAATGCGCAGCCGGCCCGTCGGCGGAAATGCCGGACGCCTTCCCGCCGGGAAACGGCCAGGGGCGCGCGGTCGGGAGCCTGTCCACGGTTAATCTTTGTTAAACGCAAAATTCCGTTTTCCTGGCCCCGCCGCCCGCCGGCCGGTCCGGGGCGGCAGGGGAAGCAGGACCGGGAAAGCGGGGCCGGGAATTGCCGGAAACAAAAAATTCCCTATCTTTGCTGGTTTAACTTCAAGACATGCGAGATATGGAAAAATTGCTCCACTTCGTATGGATGTACCGCCTGCTCCCGGCCAACGGCCTCGTGACCGAAAGCGGCGAGCGCATTGAACTGATAGACCCGGGCGTGCATAACTTCGACGCGGGCCTGGACTTCTTCAACGCGAAACTGAAAATAGGCGGGACGCTCTGGGTGGGTAACGTCGAGATGCACGAACGGGCTTCGGACTGGGAGCGCCACGGGCATGGGACCGACGCGGCCTATGACAACGTCGTGCTCCACGTGTGCAGCCGGCTCGACGCCAAGGCCCGCACGTCGAAGGGCCGGCTGCTGCCGCAGACGGTGCTGCCCGTGCCCGACGCGGTGCGGGCCAACTATGAGGAACTCCTGGCCGAGGAGGCATACCCGCCGTGCTACCGCGTCGTGCCCCAGTTGCCGAAAGTCGTGACCCACGCCTGGCTCTCCGCCCTCACGGTGGAGCGGCTCGAGGAAAAGATGCAGCGCATCGGGAACTGGCTGGAGCGGACGGAGGGCGACTGGGAACGGACGTTCTTCATTACGCTGGCGCGCAATTTCGGTTTCGGCGTCAACGCGGACGCCTTTGAGGAATGGGCGTTCCGCATTCCGCCGTCGGCCGTCGGCAAGCACCGCGACAATCCCTTTCAGGTGGAAGCCATCTTCCTGGGGCAAGCCGGCCTGCTGGCCGACGAAGCGGTCGACGAGGACCGGCGCGACGATTACTTCGCCCGGCTCCGGGAGGAGTACCGCTATCTGGCGCACAAGTTCTCGTTGTCGCCCATGCCGGCCTCCCGGTGGCGCTTCGCGCGGCTGCGGCCGCAGAACTTCCCGCACATTCGCCTTTCGCAGCTCGTGACGCTCTACTGCCGCGGGCAGTTGGACTTTTCGCGCCTGCTCGAGGCCGCGACGCCGGAGGCTACGCGCACGCTCTTCCAGACCGAGGCGACGCCCTACTGGACCACGCACTACACGTTCGGCCTGCCGCACAAGGCGCACGCGAAGTCGCTCCAGGCCGCCTCGCTCAACCTCCTGCTCATCAACACGGCGGCCCCGCTCCTCTTCGCCTATGGCCGCCGCCACCGCGACGAGGCGCGCTGCGAGCGGGCCTTTTCCCTGCTCGAGGCGACGCCGGCGGAGCACAACTTCATTACGCGCTCGTGGGAGCGGGCCGGGCTGCGGGCCGAACACGCCGCGGACAGCCAGGCCTTCATCCAGCTCCGCCGCCACTACTGTGAGCGGAAGGACTGCCTGCGCTGCCGCTTCGGATGCGAATACCTGAGGAAGGGCCGCCCTTCCCTTTTCTGAAAAATACCAGCCATGAACTACGTCTTTGAATTAGAGATGCAGGTGCGCGACTACGAGTGCGACTTGCAAGGCATCGTCAACAACGCGAACTATCAACACTACATCGAGCACACGCGCCACGAGTTCCTGCGCAGCGAAGGCATCAGCTTCGCCGACCTCCACGCCCGCGGCATCGACGCCGTAGTGGCGCGGCTCAACATGGCGTTCAAGACGCCCCTGCGCAGCGGCGACCGTTTCGTCTCCCGCCTGGCCGTCCGCAAGGAAGGCATCAAGTACGTCTTCCTCCAGGACATCTTCCGCCTGCCCGACGGCAAGCCCGTCATCCGCTCCACCGTCGACACCGTCTGCCTGGTGAACGGGCGCCTGTCCGACTGCGACGAGCTCCACCGCGCCTTTGCCAAATACTTTGCACCATGAACGAAGAAGAGCAGCTACTCACGCTGGCCCTGGGGCACCTGCGCGGCCTGACGCAGCAAATGGCGCTCCACCTTTACCGGCACTACGGTTCGGCCACCGCCGTTTTCCGTCACGCCGAAGCGCTGGAGCCGAAGGTGCGCGCTACGCTGGGCAACGCCGCCGAGGCGCTCCGCCGGGCCGAGAGCGAGCTGGAGTTTTGTGCGAAAAAGGGAATCCGCGTGCGCTGCCTGGCCGACGCGGACTATCCCCAGCGGCTGCGCGAATGCCCCGACCCGCCGCTCTGCCTCTTCCAGTACGGCCCGGCCGACCTCAACGCCCGCCACATCGTGGCCGTAGTCGGGACGCGCCGCATCACGGAGTACGGCAAGGACCTCTGCGCCCGCTTCTGCGAGGACCTGTCGCGCCTCGTGCCCGGTGTACTCGTCGTGAGCGGCCTTGCCTACGGCGTCGACATCCATGCCCACCGCGCGGCGCTGGCCAACGGCCTGCCCACGCTCGCCGTACTGGCGCACGGCCTGGACCGTATCTACCCCACCCTCCACCGCGACACGGCGCGACAGATGCTGGAACAGGGCGGACTGGTCACCGAATACTACACCGGCACCATACCCGACAAGGGAAACTTCGTACGCCGCAACCGCATCGTCGCCGGCCTGTCCGACGCCGCCGTCATCGTCGAAAGCGCCGACCACGGCGGCGCGCTCATCACCGCCCGCCTGGCGCAAGACTACAACCGCGAGATCTTCGCCTTCCCGGGCCGCACGTCCGACCCCTACTCCGCCGGTTGCAACGCCCTCATCCGCAACAACGGCGCCGCCCTCATCACGTCCGCGGCCGACTTGGCCGAAGCCCTCCGCTGGGGCAGCGGGCCGCAGGGTGCCCAACCCGTGCAGCGCGAACTGTTCCCGACGCTCTCGCCCGACGAGGAAAAGATATGCGGCCTCCTCGCGCAGACCGAAAGCCAGTCCGTCAACCAGCTGGCCCTGGCCGCCAACCTTCCCGTCCACGTCGTCAGCGCCGCCCTCTTCGAGCTCGAGCTCCAGGGACTGGTCCGGGAACTGGCGGGCGGACGCTTCCGCCTGCTGCGCTAACGTCCGCACCCCGCTGGACCGGAGCGCCGGCCACCCGCACATTTGGCGAAAACAAAATCCGTTCCGCCAAATAAAAAAAGCGTAATTTTGCGCCAACAAACCATAGCACAGATCATGGACGCAGAATTTTCTTATGACGTGATCGTTATCGGCGCGGGACACGCCGGCAGCGAAGCGGCAGCGGCCGCCGCCCGGATGGGTGCCCGCACTTGCCTCGTCACGATGGACATGAACAAAATCGCGCAGATGAGTTGCAACCCGGCCATCGGCGGTATCGCCAAGGGACAGATCGTACGCGAAATCGACGCCCTCGGAGGCCAGACCGCGCTCGTCACAGACGCCACGGCCATCCAGTTCAGGATGCTGAACCGCTCGAAGGGGCCCGCCATGTGGAGCCCCAGGGCCCAGTGCGACCGCAGCCGCTTCATCCGCGAATGGCGCTACCGGCTCGAAAACACCGAAAACCTCGACATCTGGCAGGACGAAGTCACCGAGATCCTGGCCGAGGGCGGCCGGGTCTGCGGCGTACGCACGCTCTGGGGCGTCACGTTCCGCTGCCGCGCCGTCGTAGTCACGGCCGGCACCTTCCTCAACGGCTTGATGCACATCGGGCGGCGCAAGGTAGCGGGCGGCCGCTGCGCCGAACCGGCCGCCACGCAGCTCACGGCCTCCATAGCGCACTACGGCATCCGCTACGGCCGCATGAAGACGGGAACGCCCGTGCGCATCGACGCCCGCTCCGTCCACTTCGAGGACATGGTGGAGCAGCCCGGAGAAAACGACTTTCACCGCTTCTCCTACATCAGCCCCGTGCGCCCGTTACCGCAGCTGCACTGCTGGACCTGCAACACCAATCCCGCCGTACACGAAGTGTTGCGCCGCGGACTTCCGGACTCTCCGCTCTATAACGGACAAATCCAGAGCATCGGCCCGCGCTACTGTCCCAGTATCGAAACGAAACTCGTCACCTTTCCCGACCGCACGCAACACCCGCTCTTTCTCGAGCCCGAAGGGGTCGACACGAACGAGCTTTACCTGAACGGTTTCTCCTCCAGTCTGCCCATCGACATCCAGTTGTCGGCGCTGAAGCAAATCCTATGTTTCCGCGACCTGGTCGTATATCGGCCGGGCTACGCCATAGAGTACGATTTCTTCGACCCGACCCAGCTGCTCCACACGTTAGAGTCGAAAAAACTGGACGGTCTTTTCCTGGCCGGGCAAGTCAACGGCACGACCGGCTACGAGGAAGCCGCCGGCCAGGGCCTCATCGCCGGCATCAACGCCGCGTTGAAATGCGGTGGCGGCCAAGGCTTCACGCTCCGGCGCGACGAGGCCTACATCGGCGTCCTCATTGACGACCTCGTCACCAAGGGCGTCGACGAACCGTACCGCATGTTCACTTCGCGGGCAGAGTATCGCATCCTGCTGCGCCAGGACAACGCCGACACCCGACTGACGCCCTGTGCCGAGCGCCTGGGCCTCGCCGACGCGACCCGCCGCCAGCGGTTCGCGAAAAAGCAGGCCGGCATCGCCCGCCTGCTGGACTTCTGCCGCAGCTATTCGGCAAAGGCCGACCGCATCAATCCGCACCTGGCCCGCTGGGGCAGCGCGCCGCTCCGCGGCAGCAGCAAGCTCGTCGACCTGGTCAGCCGGCCGGAAGTCACGCTCGCGCGGCTCGAAGAAGCCGTTCCAGCGTTGCGCCAACTCACCGACGGTTTCCCCGCACAGCGTGAGGAAATTATCGAAGCGGCCGAAATCGAAATGAAATACGCCGGCTACATCGCCCGAGAGCGCCAGCTGGCCGAGAAAATGCGCCGGCTCGAAGCCATTCCCATCAAGGGACGCTTCCGCTACGAGGAAATTTCACAGATTTCCACCGAAGGGCGGCAGAAACTGGCCGCCATCGACCCCGAAACGTTGGGACAGGCCGAGCGAATACCCGGCGTTTCGCCAAGCGACATCAGCGTCCTGCTCGTCCTGTTGGGGCGCTGAGCGGGCCTGCGTTCCACGTGAAACAAACTTTTGTAACTCATCTTAAAAGCAAGGACTTATGAATTCAAAATTACTCCTGGAGAATCTGCGAAACATCCCCGACTTCCCCAAACAGGGCATCCAGTTCAAGGACGTAAGCACGCTCTTCAAAGACCCGGCCTGCCTGCGCGAAATGGCGGACGAGCTCGAACGCCGTTACTGCGACAAGGGCATCACCAAGGTCGTCGGCATCGAGTCCCGCGGATTCGTCTTGGGGGCCATACTCGCCGACCGCCTCGGCGCCGGCTTCGTCATGTGCCGAAAGCCGGGCAAGCTACCGGGCCAGACCTTCAAGGCCACGTACCTGAAGGAATACGGCTGGGATACCATCGAGATTCACGAGGACGCCATCTCGTCCGACGACGTCGTACTCATCCACGACGACCTCCTGGCCACGGGCGGCTCCATGCAGGCCGCCTACGACCTGGTCCAGCGGTTCCATCCGCGCGCCGTATATGTCAACTTCCTCATCGAGCTCTGCATGGAAGGCCTCGAGGGCCGCAAGCTGCTGAGCGATGAAGTCGAGGTCGACGCTCTGTTGACCATCCGCGAATAATACGCCCCACGCGGCGGCCGAAAGGCCCACTCCACGGCAGGGCTATGGCGGTCAACCGGCCGACAGCCCCGCCCGGCACGCGGCCTATTTCCGCAAACACGGGCCTTAGCCCCGTAAAAACTGGCCCTAGCCCCGTAAAAACGCGCCCTATTCCCGTTGCGACGGGGCTAAGGCGCGTTTCCACCCCTCCCTAACCCCCTTCGCCCTATGTCTATTCCCCATCGCACGGGCCAAGCCCTAACGGATTATCTGAAAGGCATTGTCCTCAATTTGCCCGAGACGCCGGGATGCTATCAGTATCTCGACGAAACGGGCACTATAATCTACGTCGGCAAGGCCAAGAACCTGAAACGGCGCGTCAGTTCCTATTTTAATAAGGAACAGGTCTCGAACAAAACGCGACTGCTCGTCACGAAAATCCGCGACATCCGCTACGTCGTCGTCAAGACGGAAGAGGACGCCCTCCTGCTGGAGAACAACCTCATCAAGCGCTACAAGCCACGCTACAACGTCCTGCTGAAAGACGACAAAACCTACCCTTCCATCGCCATTACGAACGAGTATCTGCCGCGTATCTTCAAGACGCGGCAGCGTCACCTGCGCGGCGCCACGTACTACGGTCCGTACAGCCACGTACCGACCATGTACGCGCTCTTAGACCTCTGCAAGAAGCTCTACCATCCCCGTCCCTGCCACACGCCGATGACGGAAGAGGGCGTCAGGAACGGGAAATACGAAGTCTGTCTCGACTACCACATCCACAACTGCGGCGGTCCGTGCGCCGGCCGGCAGTCGCGCGAGGAATACCTGCACGACATCGAGGCCTGCCGCGAAATCCTCAAGGGCAACACCGCCGAGGTGGCGCGAATGATGAAGGAGAAAATGATGGACTTGGCCGGCGAACTGCGCTTCGAGGAGGCGCAAGAGATCAAGGAAAAGTACGATCTCATCGAGCATTTCCGAGCACGGAGCGAGGTGGTGTCGAACGTACTCCACAACATCGACGTCTTCAACATAGAGAGCGACGAAAAGATTGCCTACATCAATTACCTGCATATAACCAACGGCTGCGTCAACCAGGCCTTCACGTTCGAGTACAAGAAGAAGCTCGATGAAACCGACGCGGAGCTGCTGGCCCTCGGCATCGTCGAGATGCGGGAACGCTATCACAGCACGTCGCGCGAGATCATCGTCCCCTTTCCCGCCGACCTGCCCGAAGGCTATGCCCAGCAGACCGTACCGCTCAAGGGCGAGAAGAAGAAGTTGCTGGACCTGTCGAAGCTGAACGTAAAGCAGTATAAATTCGACCGCCTGAAGCAGGCCGAGAAACTCAATCCGGAGCAAAAGGCCGTGCGGCTCATGAAAGAAATCCAGACGGACCTGGGACTGCCCACCCTGCCCTACCGCATCGAACTCTTCGACAACTCCAACCTCCAGGGTACGGACGCCGTGGCCGCCTGCGTCGTCTTCGAGAAACTGAAGCCGGCGAAGAAGGAATACCGCAAATACATCATCAAAACGGTAGCCGGGCCGGACGATTACGCCTCGATGAAAGAGGTCGTACGGCGCCGCTACTCGCGCCTGTTGGACGAGGGGAAGCCCCTGCCCGAGCTCATCATCGCCGACGGCGGGAAGGGACAGATGGAGGTCATCCGCCAAGTCGTAGAGGACGAGCTCCACCTGCAAATCCCCATCGCGGGACTGGCCAAGGACAACCGTCACCGCACCCACGAGCTGCTCTTCGGCTTCCCGCCCCAGAGCGTCGGCATGAAGCCCGAGAGCCAACTCTTCCGCACCCTGACGCACATGCAGGACGAGGTGCACCGCTTCGCCATAACCTTCCACCGCGACAAACGGTCGAAGCGCCAGACCGCCTCGGAGCTCGACGCCGTCCCCGGCATCGGCGAGAAGACGAAACAGGCCCTGCTCAAAGCCTTCGGCAGCGTGAAGCGGGTCAAGGAAGCCTCGGCCGAAGCCCTCCAGGCCGTCGTCGGGCAGGCCCGGGGGCAGCGCCTCTACGAAAACCTCCACGCGAAGCCGGAAGAATAAGAAAAAAAGCGTATATTTGCCCTAAAAGCGCGGCGAAGGGCCCTGTGCCCGCCGCACCTGTTCCACCCCCTCAGCAGCGCCCGGGAGGCGCCCCAGCCACTATGAGAATTGTCCTTCAGCGCGTCAGCCGCGCTTCCGTCACTATCGGCGGCGCCGTCAAGTCCAGCATCGGGCCCGGCCTGCTCCTACTCGTCGGCATCGAGCCCGCGGACACCCGCGAAGACGCCGACTGGCTCGTCAGAAAAGCCCTGGCCCTGCGCGTCTTCGACGACGAGGCGGGCGTCATGAACCGCAGCGTGCTCGACGTGGGCGGCGAGGTGCTCGTCGTCAGCCAGTTCACGCTGATGGCCTCCTACAAGAAAGGCAACCGTCCCAGCTACATCCGCGCCGCCGGCCACGAGCTCGCCGTGCCGCTCTACGAATACTTCTGCGCCGCCCTGTCCGCCGGGCTGGGCCGCCCGGTCGCGACGGGCACGTTCGGTGCCGACATGGCCGTGGAGCTGGTCAACGACGGACCGGTCACCATCTGCATGGACACACACCATAAGGAATAAACGGCTGCCCCAAGGCCGGGCCGCCGGAGAAGCAGGGCGGGAAATACGAAGTAAACGTCTGAAAATCATGACCATAGAAGAAGCGCAGCGCACCGTGGACGAATGGATACGGACCTACGGCGTGCGGTATTTCAGCGAGCTGACCAACATGGCCTGCCTCACGGAAGAGGTGGGCGAACTGGCCCGCGTGATGGCGCGCCGCTACGGCGACCAGTCGTTCAAGGCCGGCGAACCCACGGACCCCGCCGAGGAGATGGCGGACGTATTGTGGGTGCTCCTCTGCCTGGCCAACCAGACCGGCGTAGACCTGACGGAGGCCTTCCGCCGGAGCCTGGAGAAAAAGACCCGCCGCGACGCCACACGGCACCTGAACAACGAAAAACTGAAACACTAAAACCAACATCCATGACCGAACATTGTCACCACCATCACGAGCCCGGGGACGAGCCCCGCATGCTCAGTCCCTACGAACAGGCTTTCGCCAAGTTCGACCTCCATGTCCACGACGAGGCGGTTACGGCCGCCGTGGCGCGGCTGCTGGAGGACAAACGCGCGCAGTACGACACGCCCGAGGTGAAGCGGGCCCTGCTGGGCACCATCGAGCTGACGTCGCTCAAGGTGACGGACTCGCAGGAGAGCATCATGAAGCTGACGGAGCGCGTCAACGACTTTGCCGACCGGCACCCCGACCTGCCCCACCTGGCTACCATCTGCGTCTACCCCAACTTTGCCCGCACCGTCGCCGATACGCTGGAGGCCGACGGCGTGGAGATTGCCTGCGTGGCGGGCGGCTTCCCGTCGTCACAGACCTTTGCCGAGGTGAAAACGGCCGAGACGGCGCTCGCCGTACACGACGGGGCCACGGAGATTGACTGCGTACTCAATGTCGGCGCCTTCTTGAGTGAGGACTACGAGACCTGTGCCGATGAAATCGGGGAAATCAAGGCCGTCTGCGGGGAGTGTCCGCTGAAAGTCATCCTCGAGACCGGTGCGCTCCAGACGGCGGAACGCATCAAGCGCGCCTCGGTGCTGGCCATCTATGCCGGGGCCGACTTCATCAAGACCTCTACGGGAAAAATCGAGCCCGCGGCCACGCCCGAGGCGGCCTATGTGATGTGCCGCACCATCAAGGAATACTACGACCTGACCGGCACGAAAATCGGCTTCAAGGCGGCCGGCGGGCTCAAGACCGTGGCCGACGCGGTGGACTACTACACCATCGTGGCCGAAGTGCTGGGAAAGGAATGGCTGGCCGAGGGCCTCTTCCGCATCGGTACGAGCCGCCTGGCCAACCTCCTGGTCAGCGACGTCCTGGGCGAGGACGTGCAGCCCTTCTGAGCCACGCGGCGGACGCGCGCACACTCATCGGAACACGGGGCAAGGTTGCCGTAGAAACGGGCCTTAGCCCCGTTTTTACGGGCCCTATTCCCGTTGCGACGGGGCTAAGGCCCGTAGTTCGCGCAACTGTCCGGCGGTCCCCGTCCCCAGTTGGCCGGCGGCGGCAGTCCATGCGGCGGGCCCGCTCCAAAGGGCCGGAGCCGGCCGCCCGGCGGAGGCTTCCGCGTGCCACTATCCGGCAAAAAACAAAAAACGGCCGCGCGCGGCGGCCAGCAGTCCGGGAGAAAATTTTGACAAACGGAAGGGGAATGCTCAGCCCTGCGCCAGTTGCTGTTCCAAGGCAAGGAAACGGCCCGAAAGGGGCGGTTTCATCGGAAACCGGAAAAGAAAAGCGTGTAACAAACAAGGCCGCGACGGAGCTAAACGATGCCCGCCGCGGCCTACTGCATTTAATTAAGGGTATATGGATAGGAGGAAAAATCAGAAATCGCGCCCCACGACGTAGTCAAGATAGCGCGTCAGGGCCAGGCGCACGTCGTCGTTGTGGAAATGGTCCAGCAGGGCGGCCGCTTCGTCGCGAAAGCGGAACATGACGCGGCGGGCGTAGTCGATGCCGCCGCTCTTCACGGTATAGTCCACCAGCTGCGTGATGTCCTCGCGCGTCGCGGTACCATTCTTCACGCGGGCGGCCCACAGCTCCGCTCCCTTCTCCGCGCCTGGCTGCGCCAGGGCATATATGGCCGGCAGCGTCAGCTTCCCTTCGGCCATGTCGTTGCCCGTGGGCTTGCCGATGTCGGCCGTGGCGTCGTAGTCGAAGATGTCGTCGCGTATCTGGAAACACATGCCGACGAGCTCGCCGAAGCAGCGGGCGTGCTCCTCGAAGGCCGCATCGGCGCCGGCGGTGAAGGCCCCCAGCTGCGCGCAGGCGGCAAAGAGGGCGGCCGTCTTGCTGCGGATGATGTCGAAATAGGCGGCTTCCGTGCTTACGGCGCTCCGGATGTTGGCCAACTGGCGCACCTCGCCCTCCGAAAGGGTGGCCCCCAGACGGGCAATAAGCTCCACGCAACGGGTACTGCCCGTCAGGGCCGTCTGATGGAGCGCGCTCGAAAGGAGATAGTCGCCCACGAGGACGGCTACCTTGTTGCCGTAGGCCGCATTGGCCGACTGCTGACCGCGCCGCTCGTCGCTCTGATCGACCACGTCGTCGTGGACCAGACTTGCGGTATGCAGAAGCTCGAGAGCTACGGCCGAGCGCAACGTGGACTCGCCCACGCGGCCCAGCTCACGGGCCACGAGCAGCACCAACAGCGGACGCATCATCTTGCCCCGGCGCGATTTGATATGGTCCAGCACCTGGCCCAGGAAGTCGTCTTCGTGGGTCAGCGCGGCCTCAAACAGCAGCCGGTAAGCGTTCAATTCTTTCTCGACGGGTAGTCGGAGCAAGGACAGTGCATCCATTCGTTTCCTTTTTGGCGTACAAAAGTACGAATTTATCGTTAAATATGAAGATTTCTACGTATTTTTGACGTGAAAACGCTTATGGAAATGGAACGACTCTATCTTTTAGACGCTTACGCACTAATATATCGCGCCTACTACGCGCTGATTCGTTCGCCGCGGCTTAACGCACAGGGCGAGAACGTCTCGGCCGTCTACGGCTTCATCAACACCCTGGAGGAAGTGCTCCGCAAGGGGCAGCCCGACTACATAGGCATCGCGTTCGACCCTGCGGGCAAGACGTTCCGCCACGAGGCCTACGCGCCCTACAAAGCGCAGCGCGAGGCAACGCCCGAGGACATCCGCCGCGCCGTCCCGGTCATCAAGGAGCTGATCCAGGCCTACCGCATCCCCATCCTGGAGGTGGCGGGCTTCGAGGCGGACGACGTCATCGGCACCATGGCCCACCGCGCCGCAGGCGAGGGCGTCGAGGTACGCATGATAACGCCGGACAAGGACTACGCCCAACTCGTGGCGCCCAACGTACTCATGTGTCGCCCGGGCCACGGCTCCGCGCCCATGGAAGTGCTCGACGAGGCCGCCGTCTGCGCGAAGTACGCCCTGGAACGCCCGCAACAGGTGGTGGACCTGCTCGGGCTCATGGGCGACAGCGCCGACAACATCCCGGGCTGCCCCGGCGTGGGCGAGAAAACGGCGCAGAAGCTGCTGGCCCGCTTCGGCAGCGTCGAGGACCTCCTGGCGCACAAGGACGAACTGACCGGCTCGCTCAAGAAGAAGGTGACGGAAAACGAGGAACAGATTCGCTTCTCGAAATACCTGGCCACCATCCGCACCGACGTACCGCTCGACTTCGGTCTCCAGGACCTCCGCCGCCAGGAACCCGACCTCGAGGCGCTGCGCCAGCGATTCACCGCGCTCGGCTTCCGCACCTTCCTGCAAAGATATTTCTCACCCGAAGCCGGTGTGCAAAAAAAGGAGCCCCGACAAGCCTCTCTCTTTGAAAAATTAGCGGACGAGCGGCCGGAAGAATCCAAGGAAACGATTTTCAAGAGCCTAAAGGACGTGGAACACGAGTACCATCTCGTTGAAACTTTGGAAGATGCGCGCAAACTATGCGCGTTTCTTTTGACAAACGGGACGGTGAGCGTGGACACGGAGACGACGAGCACGGATGCCGTCTCGGCGCGACTGGTCGGCATGAGCTTCTCCGTGGCCGGCGGCCGCGCGTGGTACGTCGGCGTTCCACGTGAAACAAGCCAGGCGCAGCAGTTCGTCGAAGTATTCCGCCCGCTCTACGAAAGCACGCAGATTCTAAAAGTAGGGCAAAACTTGAAATACGACCTCAACGTCTTGGCCCGTTACGGCGTGGAGCTCCGGGCGCCCCTGTTCGACACGATGCTGGCCCACTACGTCGTGCAGCCCGAACTGCGCCACAACATGGACTACCTGGCCGAGGTCTACCTGCACTACCGCACCATCCACATCGAAGAGCTCATCGGGCCGAAGGGCAAGGGCCAGAAGAACATGGCCGACCTGGCGCCGCAAGACGTCTGCGACTACGCATGCGAGGACGCCGACGTGACGCTCCGCCTCGTAGCCCCGCTCGAGGCGGAGATGGAGCGCAGCGGCGTCACGTCTGTCTTCCGCGACATCGAGATGCCGCTCATGCCCGTCCTGGCCAGGATGGAGCGCAACGGCGTCCGGCTCGACACCGACGCCCTGGCCGAAACGGGCCGCCACTTCCAGGCCCGCATGGAGCAACTCGAGGCGGAGATTTACGAACTCGCCGGCCACGCGTTCTCCATCACTTCCCCGCGGCAGGTGGGCGCCGTCCTCTTCGACGAGCTCCACTTGAGCGACCGCGCCCGCAAGACGAAGGGCGGACAGTACTCCACCAGCGAGGAAGTCCTCGAGGCCCTGCGCTCCAAGCATCCCATCGTGGAAAAAATCCTGGCGCACCGCGGGCTCAAGAAACTATTGGGCACGTACGTGGAAGCCCTGCCGCGGCTCGTCAACCCGGAGACGGGGCACGTCCACACGTCCTTCAACCAAGCCGTCACGGCCACGGGGCGCCTCTCCTCGAGCAACCCGAACCTGCAAAACATCCCCGTGCGCGGCGACGACGGCCGCGAAATCCGCAAAGCCTTCGTCCCCGAAGAGGGCTGCCGCTTCTTCTCGGCGGACTACTCCCAGATAGAACTGCGCATCATGGCCCACCTCAGCGGCGACGAGCACCTCATCCAGGACTTTATCGACGGGAAGGACATTCACGCCGCCACGGCCGCGCGCATCTTCAAGAAGCCACTGGAAGAAATCACGCGCGACGAGCGCCGCAAGGCGAAGACCGCGAACTTCGGCATCATCTACGGCATCTCGGCCTTCGGGCTCGCGGAACGGATGGAGGTGTCGCGGACAGAGGCCAAGACGCTCATCGACAACTATTTCGCCACCTACCCCAAGGTGCGCGACTACATGCACTACAGCGTGGAGCAGGCCCGCCAGCGGGGCTACATCGAGACCCTCTTCCACCGGCGCCGCTACCTACCGGACATCAACTCGGCCAACGCCGTCGTGCGCGGGTATGCCGAGCGCAACGCCGTGAATGCCCCCATCCAGGGCACGGCCGCGGACATCATCAAACGGGCCATGGTGGCCATCGACCGGCGCCTGTCGGAGCAGCACCTCCGCTCGAAAATGATTCTCCAGGTACACGACGAACTCAACTTCAGCGTAGTGCCGGAAGAGCTGGACGAGGTGCGCCGCATCGTGGTCGAGGAGATGGAAAACGCCTGCCCCATGCGCGTCCCCCTGCTCGCCGACTGCGGCGAAGGGAGCAACTGGCTCGAGGCGCACTGACCGCCCCCGCCCTTCCGCCGCCCGCTGCCGGGAACGGCCGCCTGCGCCCCGCTCCCGCGCCGCCTTTACCCGAAATCCTTCTTACCATCACACTTAAAACCATAACCCTTATGTTTTCCATCTTATTTAAGCCCCGCCGCACCCGGACAGGCGCGCTGACCACGGGGCTAAGGCCAGTTTTTACGGGGCTAAGCCCAGTTTTTTCTTCCCTAAGGCTCGTGGCGGCCGCACTGCTGCTCGTCGCCACGCCGCTACGGGCCGACAACGGCGACGTTGTGGCAACGCCCGACACCGTTACGGGCGGCCTGCGCCAGCTTACCATCGAGGGCGACCCCAACGCCATGCACTGGCTCGTGGCGACGGACCGCTCGCAGTACGAGTGGATTGGCCCCGAGTGGCAATGGGGCCTCGGGTTCGTCACCGTAGAGCAGGGCGACAGCAGCCGGTCGCTGCGCTGGACGCAAGCCGACTCCATCGCCCGCAACGGCAGCCGCGTGCGCTTCGACGTAGGGCCGCTCACGGTGCGCGTAGAGCGCAAGATGAAGGGCGGCGACCTCGTGGAACGCTATACGCTCCGCAACACGGGCCGCGAGACCGTCCGGCTCCGCGACATAGGCATCTGCCTGCCGTTCAACGACAACTATCCCGACGCCGTCACCTGCATGACGCAGCGCTGCAATGCGCACATCTGGGCCGGCTTCGACGCGGCCTACGTCTGCGCCCTGCGCATGAACGGACTGGGCCCGCACCTCGGGCTGGCGGTCACCGAGGGAGAGATTTCGGACTACGAGATACGCGAACGGGGACCGTATAAAGGGAACTCCATGACGCGGGGCATCATCGTAGTGAATCTGCCCGACTGCACGCTGGCGCCGGGCGCCGCGACTACGACGGCCTGGCGCGTGTTCAGCCACGCGGGCAAGGACGACTTCGAGCGTCAGTTGCTCCGCCGCGGCAGTTACTACGTGGACTGCGACCGCTACGTCATCGAGCAGCGCGACACGCTCTGCGTCCGGTTCCACAGCGCCCAGCGCCTGCCCTCGCTCAAGGCCGCTATTGTCGAGAAGAAGCTGAAGCTCTCCGAGCTGAAGCGCGAGGTGCGCCGCTTCGACGTGGAGCGGACCGCCGACGGCTTCGTCTATACGCTCCGCGTCGCCGACCTGCAGCCGGGCGAGGCCACCGTGACCTTCAGCTGGGGCAACGGGCGGCGCACGCAGGCCAAAGCACTTGTCATCGAAAACATCGACACGCTCGTGGCGCGGCGCGTAGACTTCATCCGCACGCGCCAGCAGCTGAACCGCCCGGGCGACCCGCGCGACGGCGCCTACATGGTCTACGACAACGAGGGCGACAGCATCTTCCTCGACATCTGGTCCACCTGCAGCCCCAATGACCGCGACGAGGGCGCGGAACGGGTGGGCATGGGCGTCCTCCTGGCCAAGTACGAACACCTCCACCCCTCGCCCGCCCTGCGCGCCTCGCTGGAGCGCTATGCCCGCTTTGTCCGCGAAAGGCTCCAGACGCCCGACTACGTGACCTACTCCACGACGGCACACGACAGCCGCAACCGCGCCTACAACTACATGTGGGTGGCCGACCTCCAGTTCCGCATGTGGGAACTCACGGGCCAGCAGCAGCACGCCCTCGACGGCTACGGCACGCTCCGGGCCATGTTCCGACAGTTCGGGCACAACTTCTACGCCATCGATATTCCCGTCGTCCTGGGGCTTGACGTCCTGCAACGCGCGGGACTGGCCGCGCAGCGCGACACACTGCTCGGGGATTTTCGCTTACAGGCCGCCAGTTATCTGAAGAACGGCTCGAACTATCCGAAGCACGAAGTGAACTACGAGCAAAGCATCGTGGCCCCGGCCGTACAGTTCCTCTCGGAGATGTATCTGGTCACGGGCGAAAAGGCCTATCTCGACGAAGCGCGGCGCCAGCTTCCGGCGCTCGACGCCTTTGGCGGGCGCCAGCCGGACTATCGCCTGCACGACATCGCCATCCGCCACTGGGACGGCTACTGGTTCGGCAAGCGCGAGCGCTACGGCGACACGTTCCCCCACTATTGGAGCGCGCTGACGGGCTCGGCGTTCTACTACTACGCCCTGGCGTCGGGCGACGCCGCCTATCGCCGCCGGGCCGAGGACATTGTCCTGGGCAACCTCTGCCTGTTCGACAACGAAGGGCACGGCTCGTGCGCCTACCTCTACCCGCGCGCCATCAACGGCCAACCGGCCCGCTACTTCGACCCCTTTGCCAACGACCAGGACTGGGCCTTGGTGTTCTACCTGCTCGTCATGCAGGACTGCCGCTGAGCGGCCGCCTGCCCACTGCAACCCTTCCCGCAGACAGCGCCCCGGGCCGTCGCCTTGTAGCGACCCGGGGCGCCGTCCGTCCGTCAGGGCGCGCGGGGCCCGTCCCTCCGGCTGGAGATGAAAAAAATATGCTTGCTTCCCGTGCAGTATTTTCCGCTTTTCGTATCAGTATTTCAAAAGCGGACTGCAATGGACTCGGAAACCATAGCCCAAGGCTGCAAACGCGGCGACCCGGCGGCACAGGCGGCGCTCTACCGGCGCTTCCGGCCCGTCCTGTGGCGCGTCGTGACGCGCTACGTGCCCGCCCCCGCCCGGGCCGAGGACCTGCTCCACGATGCCTTCCTGCTCGCCTACACCCACATCGGGCAGCTCCGCGACGACGCCCGCCTCGAAGCCTGGCTGGTCCGCCTGACCCGCAACCTGGCCCTGCTCCACCTGCGCCAGACGGCGACCATCGCCACCCTGCCCCTCGACGAAACGAATGCCCTGGAGCTGCCCGCCGAAAGCGGGGAGGCGACCGGGCAACCGACCCTCGACGAACTGCTGGAGCTCGTCGGGCGCCTGCCGGAGGGCTACCGCAACGTGTTCCGCCTCCACGTGCTCGACGGCCTGTCGCACGAGGAAATCGCCGCCCGGCTGCACATCTCGGCCCACACCTCGTCGTCCCAGCTGCTACGGGCCCGGGACATCATCAACAGCGTTGAAGGCGACGAATCCGTACCGCCGGCTCTGGCTGATATTGCCAATCAAAACTCCGGCCCGCTGCTGGAAAAGGTGCGCCATCGGCCGGCCTTCTCCGTCACGCTGGGGCTGCGGCGGGCCTTGCGCGGCGGCTGGGGCGTCGGGGGCAGCCTGGGCTACACCCGGCTGACGACCGACTTCGTACTGGGCGAGGGGGCCTACGTCCTGCGCACGCAGCGGCTGCACTATCTGGGCCTCTCGCTCCTGGCCGACCGCACATGCTACACAACGCCGTCGGGGCGGTTCAGCCTGTCGGCGGCGGCCGGCGCCACGGTCGAGATTCCCCTGCGCGGCACGGAGACCACCGCCTACGTCACCGACGTGACCGTCGGCGATTCGGCCGCGCTGCGCCTCTACCCGCGCCTCCAGTGGTCCCTGAGCGGCAGCGTCGGCCTCCAGTACCGCTTCACGCCGCGCCTGAGCCTCGAGTTTGCCCCCCACCTTCCGCTTCTATCCGGACAACGGCAGCCCGCTGCGCAGCCTCTACTCGGACCGCCCCTGGCAGTTCACCGTGCCGCTCAGCCTGCGCTGGTCCTTCTAAATAAGGAGAGCGCGTGCAGTCCTCCCAGCCTGCGTGCATCTATATGGTCAGAAAGTATCAGCAATCCAAGTTACGGGGACTTCTATAAATTAAATCCCTGATTATAAGTTGCATAAGCGGATAAAATGC
>OHFP01000246.1_pt1 | contig 31874 bp, 23 predicted proteins | sample 1567591 | NCBI WGS metagenome assembly OHFP01 (sample SAMEA3879547, study PRJEB24766) | human gut metagenome | biome: human-associated habitat; feature: feces | place: USA | collected 1985/1987 | reverse complement strand
ACGGCCTGCCCCCCGCCAACGGGCCGCCCTGCGCGGCGGCCGGCGGCAAGCCCTGGCCAGCGCCCGGCTCCCGGCCGACGAACGCGCCGGCCACTCCCGGCCGCAGCTCAGCGTAGCCGTAAGCGGCGGCCCCGCGGCCACCGAACGCCACGACGGCTACGTCGCCGCGCCGGCCGCCCTCCTCTCGCCCAGCGCCCTCGGCGCGGAAAACACGCCCGGCGCCAGCGCCCTGCTGGCCCACAACCTGCGCCAGCCCTCCGAGAGCCGCATCCGCCACCGCCTGCCCCTGCAGCTCACCCTCGGCGTGGACTTCCCCCTGACCGAGCGACTGACCATCGGCAGCGGCATCAGCTACACACGGACCACGACCGACATCGAAGGCGGAAGCACCGAGGCTTACTACCACACGCGCCAGCATCTGCACTACATAGGCCTGCCGCTACGCATCGGCTACACCTTCGCGCGCACCTCGTGGGCCGACTTCTACGCCAGCGGCGAGGCGCGCATCGCCGTCAGCATCGGGGCCGAGCAACAGACGGAATACGTCGTGGAACAGGCACGCACGGGCGAAGCCGTCACCACGCACAGCGGCCGCGGCCTGTGGCAGGGCGCATTCACGGTGGCCGCCGGCCTGGAACTGCGGCTCGGGCAACGCGCCGGCCTCTTCGTCGAACCAGGCCTCATGTACGCGCTGCCCGACGGCAGCTCCGTCCCCACGCCCTACCACGACCAGCCCTTCCGCTTCAGCCTCCAGGCCGGCCTGCGCTGGAAGTTGCGCTGAGCGCCGGCCGCGCCGCCGACCCCGCAGGCCGGAAAAAGGCCGCGCTACGACCGGCTCCCACGGGCCCTATTCCCGTCGGCACGGGCCTTAGCCCAGTTTTTACGGGGCTAAGGCCGCCGGACCGCCCGCCGCGGATTTTCCCCCACCGCCCGCCGGCGGCACCCCGACGGGGAGGCGACAGGGGGCACAAGGCGGACAAAGCGGGGACAGGCGGCAGGCTCCGAAATCAAAAAAAAGGCTTAATATTTTGCCCTTCAGTTGCCATGCACTAACTTTGCAGACAGTTTTTACGTATCGCGGTAAGAAATTTAACTTCCCAACGCTGCAAAATGAATTTGACCATAGACATTGGCAATACGCGCGCAAAGGTGGCCGCTTTCGACGGCGACCGCCTGATACGTGAAGAACGTTTCGAGGACCATATCCCCTTCCACCTGCGCGAGGCCGCCGAGCGCTACCAACCGGAACGCTGCGCCTTCTGTACGGTGGCGGGCCGCCAGCCGGAGATTGAGGCCGTGCTGAAAGAGATGCCGTGCCCCGTGCTCCACGTGACGGGCGAGACGCCCGCACCGGTGAAGGTGTGCTACCGCACGCCGCAGACGCTGGGTGCCGACCGTCTGGCGGCCGTCGTAGGGGCCGTGACGCTGCAACCGGGCACCGACCTGCTGGTCATCGACGCCGGCACGTGCATCACCTATGACCTGGTCGACGCGGCGGGTAACTATCTGGGCGGCAACATTTCGCCGGGCGTGGAAATGCGGCTTGAGGCGCTTCACGCCCGCACGGCGCAGCTGCCCCGCGTCGAGGCCGACGGGCCGACACCGGACCTGGGCTACGACACCGCGACGGCCATCCGCACGGGCGTTGTCCGCGGCATCGGGTACGAGCTCCAGGGCTGCATCCGCCACTGGCAGAAGCGCTACCCGAACTTGCGCATTTTCCTGACCGGCGGCGACCGCTTCGCCTTCAGCGACGCCGTGCGGCAGAACCTGCTGACGGACAGCCACCTCGTAGCCCGCGGCCTGAACCGCCTGCTCCACGGCGAATGAGCCCCGGGGACAGTCCGGGCGGACCGCCATTCATCTTTGCTATCTAACTCCATCAATATGAACATTCAGAACAAGGGAACCCTGCACAACGCTCCGCGCCGCCGGACAGTGGCCGAAGCGGGATGCGCCCTGCTCCTGGCGGCCGCTTTCGCCGTCGGTGCAGGCAACGCCCAGGCGCAGACCAACGGCAGCAACTCGCCCTACTCCCGCTACGGCTTCGGCCTGCTCAGCGACGGCGGGCAAGGCTTCAACCGAGGCATGTCCGGTCTGTCGTACGGTATGCGCAACGGCGCTGAGCTTAACAGCAAGAATCCCGCCTCATATTCCGCCATCGACTCGCTCTCTTTCCTGTTCGACGCGGGCTTTACCCTGCAAAACGCGAACCTGGAGGCGAACGGCCGCAAAATCAACGCGCGCAACACTTCGTTCGACTATCTGACCATGGGCTTTCGCGCTACGCGCAACCTGGGTATCTCGCTCGGCCTGCTGCCTTTCAGCACCATCGGTTACAGCATGAGCAACGACGAAACCTTAGAGGACAACACGGGCGAAATCACCCAAACGGAATCGTACTCGGGCGACGGCGGACTGCACGAGGCCTACCTGGGCGTGGGCTGGAGCCCCTTCAAGAACTTCTCTATCGGCGCAAACGTGGGCTACCTCTGGGGCGACATGACGCATACGGTCATGGCTTCGTTCAGTGACGCCGACATCGCTTCGCGCCGCCGCCAGTACACGGCCGATATCCGCACGTACAAGGTCGACTTCGGCCTGCAATACGTGCAACGCCTCAACAAGAAGAACACACTGACCCTCGGTCTGACCTATGGCTTAGGGCACGACATCAACTCGAACAGTCTTTACTACGACCAGCTCATTTACAACAACACGGTGAGCGGCGACACGCTCGTGGCGCGCAACGCCTACGGCCTGCCCCACACGTTCGGCGTGGGCCTGGCCTGGAACCACGACAACCGGCTGCGCGTCGGCGCGGACTACACGCTGCAGAAATGGCAGGACGTGAAGTCGCCCCAGCTCTCGAGGAACGACCTGACGGGAGCGTCCATCTACGAAGCGCGCACGGGCGGGTTCACCGACATGCACAAGTTCGTCGTCGGCTTCGAGTACATCAACAACCCGAACGGCGTGCGCTGGCGCGACCTTATACGCTACCGCGCAGGCTTTGCCTACACGTCGCCCTACACCCGGGTGGACGGGCAGGACGGCCCGCGCGACTACCAGGTGAGCCTGGGCGTGGCGCTCCCCATCATCAACTTCTACAACAACCGCTCGTTGCTCAACATCTCAGCCCAGTACGAGCGCGTGAAGCCCAAGGTGGCCGGCATGATTACCGAGAACTACCTGCGCATCAGCATAGGTCTCTCGTTCAACGAACGCTGGTTCATGAAATGGAAAGTGGAATAAGACTGGCAATCCCCCTGCTGCTGGCGCTGGCCACCGTCTCCTGCGGGAGCGAACCGCCGCCCATGGGGGAGGCCATTAAGGAACGCGACTCCATGGCCGTAATGGTGACGCACGGCGTCTCGAAGCTGATTTCAGACTCGGGATACGTGCGCTACAAAATCGTAGCCGAGGAGTGGCTGGTCTACGACAAGACGAAGCCGCCCCGCCAGGAGTTTCCGAAGGGCATATTCCTGGAACGCTACGACGACTACTTCCGCGTGAACCTCTACATCACGGCCGACACGGCCTACTGCTACAACCAGAACCTCTGGGAACTGCGAGGCCGCGTCTTTATCAAGAACATGGAGAACGGTACGACCTTCAGCACGGAAGAACTCTTCTGGGACATGGGGAAGCACCAGCTCTACTCCAACAAGTACATGCACATCGTCACGCCCGACCGCGAACTCGAGGGCAACTGGTTCGTCTCGAACGAACGTATGACGGAGTATCACATCAAGCAGACGAGCGGCTTCATGCCCATGCCGAAGGACGACGGACCAGCGGCTCCTGCCGGCGAAGCGACGGACAGCATGCCCCGGACAGCAGCGCCCCCGCAACGCCCCGTCCAGGAGGAACCCGAGCGCATAACGACGGACTCAAGCCAAAATTAGCGGGAAATGTTCGGCCTATATTATCTTTTTTTATAACTTTGCGCGGCGCACGAAAAAGTAGCGCAAATTTTTCTCCAAAAGCCAGAAACAAAATAAAAACTATAATCACTAATGGCAGCATTACAAACACTTAGAAACAAACCGGCCCTGCTGATGTCGGTCATTGGCGGTGCCCTTTTGCTCTTTATCATTACCTTGACGGACTTCAATTCGTGCTCGCGCCCGAACGTGGAAGGTGAAATCAACGGTAAGGAGCTGACCTACGAGGACTTTGAAACTCAAGTCAGCAACGAGGAGAATCTGGAGACCCTGCTTCTGGGCTCCATCTCGGAAGAAGAGAAGGAAAGCATCCGCCAAGGCCTGTGGGTCAAGTTCCTTCAGTCGGAAACCGTGGCCGGGCAGGCCAAGCGTCTGGGCCTCATCGTGACGAAAGAGGACGTGCAGAACGCCCTGACCAACGTAACGCCGCAGCAGCTGCAGCAGGTCATGCAGATGTTGCAATACGGCCAGATCAACATGGCCCAGATCAGCTACGCGCAGAAAATCATGCTACTCATGGCCAACTACATGGGCCAGCCCTCCGTCGACGCCTACAAGCAATTCCTGAAGTCGGCCGACCAGCAAATCAGCCAGTTGCAAAAGCAGAACCCTGAGGCTGCCGAGCTGTACATGAACCTGAAGAACGCTTGCCTCTATTGCGAGAGCCAGATTCCCCAGGAATTGCTGATGAACAAGTACATGGCCATCCTCCAGGCCGGCGTTACGGCCAACCCCGTTACGGCCAAAATGGACTTCGACGAGAACAACACCGTCTACAACCTGCAGATGGCCTCCGTTCCCTATTCCACCATCGCCGACAAGGACATCAAGATTACGGACGAAGAGTTGCAGAAAAAATATGAAGAGTGCAAGGAAATGTTCCGCATCCCCTACCCCTCACGCGACCTGAAGGCCATCAACGTCACCGTAACCGCCAGCGCAAAGGACCAGGAGAACATCTACAAGCAAGTGAAGGCCCTGGAGGACACCCTGCGCCAGGTCAGCTCGGCCGAGGCCGTGGAGGCCATCATGAAAGGCTCGAAGACAGAGGTCAACTACATGAACGCCTACCTGCCTAAGGACCTCTTCACGCAGGGCGGCCTGACGGACGTTGCCTCGGCGCTCGACTCGATGAGCGTAGGCACCGTGACGACGACCACCGTAGAGCCGAAGGGCAACGACGGCACGCAGTACATCTCTACCTTTAAGCTCGTCGGCACGAAGACCACGCCCGACTCCATGCAGATATGCCAGTTTGCCGTCGACTCCAAGGCTCTGGCCGACAGCATAGTCAACGCGGTCAAAGGCGGTAAGAGCGTGAGCGAACTCGCTAAGCAGCACAACGACCTCGTACAGAAGTACAGCCTGAAAGGTGATACCACGTGGAACGCCACCCGTTACTATGTCGACGCCAAGGCATCCACCGACAGCGCCGCCTCTGCCTACACGGACATCTGCCAGATGCCGGTCGGCACCGTAGCTTACTACACCGTGCCGAACCAGCAGACGGGACAGCCCATCTATGTCGTGACGCAGGTGCTCTCCAGCAAGGCGCCGAGCATGAAGTACAACGTCGCCGTGGTGAAATACCCGATTACCTTCTCGCAGGAGACCTATAATAATAAGCGTCGCGCGCTGTTCGAGTTCCTGGCCAAGAACAACACCATCGAGGCGCTGGAGAAGAATGCCAATAAGAGTGGCTACACACTGCTGGAGCTGACGAGCATGAATACGTCCGACGCCATGACGGCCCGTATGTCTATCGGCGGCGAAGGTGCCAAGGACGCTTTCACCTGGGCCTTCGACGAAGCGGAAGTAGGCAACGTCTCCCAGGTTTACGAGTGCGGCAAGAACAATGACCAGCTGCTGGTGCTCTGCGTTACGGGAATCCACGACGGGAAGTATCTGGAGTGGAACACGCCCAGCGTAAAACGTCAGCTCGAGGCACTCGTCATGCAGGACAAGAAGGCGGAGAAACTCTTCGCCCAGCTGAAGAACGTGAAGACCCCGGCGCAGGCCAAGTCGGTGAAGGGGGCTGAGGTTTCCGACCAGCCGGAGGCCAACATTTCCTACTTCGCATCTTATGAACCCGCTGTTGCCGGCGCCGTAGAACGGATCCAGAAGGGCAAGACGACGGGCTGGGTAAAAGGCGCCAACGGCGTCTACCTCGTCCAGGTGAACGACAAGAAGGCCGGAACGCAGACGTTCAACGCCGGACAGGCCATGTTGCAGCAGAACTACCGCCAGATGAGCGCCATCTTCGGCCAGAACGCCAACATCATTGAGGCCCTGCAGCTGAAGAATAAGATTGAAGACAATCGCTATAAGTTCTAAACACTTCAGATATTGAAACTCTTTTCCAGAGCCGTCCGCCCTTCAGGTGGGCGGCTCTGTTTTGTCAGAAACACTGTCCATGGACTTAAAAGAACTATTACCCTTATACGCCGCTCACCCGCAGGTGGCCGGACTGGCAAGGACGTTGGAACGGCGAGAACCGGCCACCATATTCTGCGAGGGGCTGCGGGCCTCTTCTGCCCCGGTGGTTTTCGCCGCACTATCCCAGCGCACCCGCACCGAGCGCCCGTATCTCTTTCTCCTCAACGATGAAGAAGAGGCCGGCTATTTCTATCACGACCTCGTACAACTGCTCGGCGACGAAAAGGTGCTCTTCTATCCGTCCACCTACCGCCGCGCCGTGAAATACGCGCAACGCGATGCGGCCAACGAAATCTTACGCACGGAAGTGCTCAACCGCCTGGCCCGCCTGGTCACGGACGGCGACAAAGAGACGACGCCCGCCCCGCGCCAGCTCTACATCGTCAGCCACCCGGCGGCCGTGACCGAGCGCGTAGCCTCGCGGAAAGCCATCACTACCCACTCCATCCACCTTGCCGAAGGCGAGACACACGACCAGACCGAGCTGGCCAACCGCCTCCGGGAATTGGGCTTCAAACGCCGCGACTACGTTTACGAACCGGGCGAGTACGCCGTGCGAGGCAGCATCCTCGACGTGTATTCCTTCTCGTCGGAATACCCTTACCGCGTGGACTTTTTCGGTGACGAAATCGACTCGCTCCGAACGTTCGAAGTCCAGACGCAGCTATCCAAGGAGCGACTGAAAGAGGGTAGCATCGTCCCGGACTTACAGGAGACGGAACAGCAGCTAATGCCCTTCCCCGACTGTCTGCCGCCCGATACCTGCCTGGTCGTTCGCGATTTCTCCTTCATTAGTGACACGGTCGACAAGATTTACCGCGAAGGCTTCTCCCGCCAGGCGGTCCTGGAACGCGAAGCCACTTCCGAGATAGAAGAAGCCGAACAGCTGGAACGCCTGAACCGCGAGTCGCTTCTGATTAACGGCGAGAAACTCCTGCGCGGCCTGCTCCCGCTGCAGCGCGTAGAGATAGGCAGCCGCCCCACCGGCACGCCGGGCGCCACGCTACATTTCCACATCACGCCCCAACCGCTTTATCACAAGAAGTTTGACCTTGTACGCAACTCCTTTACCGACCTGCTGGCGGCCGGTAACCGCCTGTACATCCTCGCCGACAGTCCGAAACAGAACGAAAGGCTGCGCAGCATCCTGGACGAGACCGGTGGCGGCTGCGCCTTTCAGGCGGTCACCCACACGTTGCACGAGGGCTTCACGGACAACGACCTGCACGTCTGCCTCTTCACGGACCACCAAATCTTTGACCGCTTCCACAAATACAACCTGCGCAGCGACCACGCCCGCGACGCGAAGATGGCCCTGTCCCTCAAGGAGCTCATGCAATTCGAGCCGGGCGACTACGTGGTCCACGTGGACCACGGCGTAGGCCGGTTCGCCGGGCTCGTCCGCGTAGCCGGCCCCGACGGGAACGCCCAGGAAATGATCAAGCTCACGTTCCAGAACGACGACGTCGTATTCGTCTCGATTCACTCCCTCCACAAGGTCAGCAAATACAAGGGGAAGGACGGCGAACCTCCGCACCTGAGCCGCCTGGGCACGGGGGCCTGGGAAAAACTCAAGGACCGGACGAAAAAGAAAATCAAGGACATCGCCCGCGACCTCATCCGCCTCTACGCCCGCCGCAAGGAGGAAAAAGGCTTTGCCTTCTCGGCCGACACCTTCCTGCAACACGAGCTGGAGGCCAGCTTCGCCTACGAAGACACCCCGGACCAGCTCAAAGTGACCCGCGAGGTCAAGGCCGACATGGAGAGCCCGCGCCCCATGGACCGCCTCGTCTGCGGCGACGTCGGGTTCGGGAAGACGGAAATCGCCATCCGCGCGGCCCTCAAAGCCACCTGCGATAACAAGCAGGTAGCCGTGCTCGTCCCGACCACCGTCCTGGCCTGGCAGCACTACAAGACCTTCACCAAACGCCTCAAGGACTTCCCCGTCCGCGTAGACTACCTGAGCCGGGCCCGCACGGCGCAGCAGACGAAAACCATCCTGAAGGACCTGGCCGAGGGGAACATCAACATCATCATCGGGACGCACAAACTCATCGGCAAGAACGTCCGCTTCAAAGACTTGGGCTTGCTTATCATCGACGAGGAGCAGAAGTTCGGCGTAGCCGTCAAGGAAAAACTCCGTCAGCTCAAAGTCAACATCGATACGCTGACACTTTCTGCCACTCCCATCCCGCGCACGCTCCAGTTCTCCCTGATGGGGGCGCGTGACTTCTCCGTGATTCAGACACCGCCGCCCAACCGCTACCCTATCCAAACCGAAATCCACACTTTCAGTCACGAAATCATCGCCGAGGCCATCAATTTTGAGATGAGCCGCAACGGCCAAGTCTATATCGTCACGCACCGTGTCTCTGCCCTGCCCCACCTGGCCGCACTCGTCCACAAATACGTCCCCGACGCCCGCGTCGCCATCGGTCACGGGCAAATGGCGCCGGCCAAGCTCGAAAAAGTGCTCCTTGACTTTGTCAACTACGACTACGACGTGCTCATCTCCACCACTATTGTCGAGAACGGCATCGACATTCCCAATGCCAACACCATTATTATCGACTCGGCCCACCACTTCGGTCTGGCCGACCTCCACCAGATGCGCGGCCGCGTGGGCCGGGCCGGGCGCAAAGCCTTCTGCTACCTGCTGGCGCCGCCCCTGGCCCAGCTCCCCGACGATGCCCGCCGCCGGCTGCAGGCCATAGAGAACTTCAGCGACCTCGGCAGCGGCATCCACATCGCTATGCAGGACCTCGACATCCGCGGGGCCGGCAATCTGCTCGGCGCCGAGCAGAGCGGCTTCATCGCCGACCTCGGTTACGAAACCTACCAGAAAATCCTGGCCCAAGCCGTGGCCGAGCTCAAGAACGACGAGTTCGCCGAACTCTTTGCCGACTCGCCCCAACAGACCGCGCAACTCAGCGGAGAGGACTTCGTGGACGACTGCACGGTCGACTGCGACCTCCACGCCTACCTGCCCGAGGATTACGTCCCCGGCAGCTCCGAGCGCATGCTCCTCTACCGCGAACTCGACAGCCTCACGACCGACGAACAGCTCGCGCAGTTCCGCCAACGCCTGGAGGACCGCTTCGGCCCCGTCCCGCCCGAGGGCGAAGAGCTCCTGCTCATCTCGCCGCTGCGCCGCCTGGGCCGCCGTGCCGGCGCCGAGCGTCTGGCCCTCAAGCAAGGCCGCCTGACGCTCTACTTCGTTTCCCGCACCGACAGCCCCTTCTACTCCAGCAACGTCTTCGGGAACATTCTGGACTACGCTACGACCCACTACCGCACCTGCCAGCTCCGGCAGGACCACGACAAGCGCCGCATGATAGTCGGCAACGTGAAGAGCGTGGCCGCCGCGGTCCAGCTGCTGCAGGACATGATGCAGCCCGCCCCCGCAGCGACGCCATCGGCCTGAACCGGCGGCGGGGAGAAAAGCCGCCCCGCCCCCTGCAAAAAACGGCTGCCCCGCTTGGTCCTTCCCCGCCGTTACTGTAAATTTGCAAAGGACTTAACCGCTCACGGTCAGAATCCGCAACATCAAAAAGTTATTACAAACATGAAAAATCTTCGTTTGGAAATTGACAAAGCCGCCCAGTTCCTGGCCGACGGCACGATGGAGGCCTGGGCCCCGAAAGTAAAGGCCGCCCAACAGGCGCTCGAGAACGGCACCTGCGCCGGCAACGATTTCTTAGGCTGGCTCCACCTGCCCTCCACTTTCCCGGCAGAACTTCTCCTCGATTTGAAAGAAACGGCAGCCCGTCTGCGCGAACTCTGCGACGTCATCGTCGTTGCCGGCATCGGCGGCAGCTACCTCGGTGCCCGCGCCGTCATCGAAGCCCTCAACAACAGCTTCGACTGGCTCCAGTCCGAGCGTCAGAATCCCGTCATGCTCTTCGCCGGCAACAACATCGGCGAAGACTACCTGGCCGAGCTCTGCGCTTACCTGAAAGGCCGCCGCTTCGGCGTCATCAACATTTCCAAGTCCGGCACGACGACCGAGACGGCCCTAGCCTTCCGCCTGCTCCGCCGCCTCTGCGAAGACGAGCGCGGTGTCGACGTGGCCCGTCAGGTCATTGTCGCCGTCACCGACGCACACCGCGGCGCCGCCCGCACGCAGGCCGACCGCGAGGGCTATAAGAGTTTCGTCATCCCCGATAATGTCGGTGGCCGCTTCTCCGTACTCACACCCGTCGGACTGCTGCCCATCGCCTGCGCCGGCTACGACATCGACGCCCTCATGCAGGGTGCGGCCGACATGGAAAAGAGCACGGGCAGCGACGTCGCCTACGAGGAGAACATGGCCGAACGCTACGCCGCCCTGCGCAACGCCCTCTACGCCGCTGGCAAGAAAATCGAGATTCTGGTCAACTTCCAGCCCAAACTCCACTACATGAACGAGTGGTGGAAGCAACTCTACGGCGAAAGCGAAGGTAAGGAAGGCAAGGGCATCTTCCCTGCCGCTGTCGACTTCACTACCGACCTCCACTCCATGGGCCAGTGGATTCAGGAAGGCGAACGCACCATCTTTGAAACGGTCGTCTCCGTCGAGACGCCGCGCCACACGCTCTGCGTTCCCCACGACGATGCCAACCTCGACGGCCTCAACTTCCTGGAAGGCAAACGCGTGGACCAGGTCAACAAAATGGCCGAACTCGGCACGCAACTGGCCCACGTCGACGGCGGCGTGCCCAACGTGCGCCTCGTCCTGCCCGAGCTCAATGAGTACTACCTGGGCCAGCTCATCTACTTCTTCGAGCGTGCCTGCGGCATCAGCGGCCAGCTGCTGGGCGTCAATGCCTTCAACCAGCCCGGCGTCGAGGCTTACAAGAAGAACATGTTCGCCCTGCTCGACAAACCCGGCTACGAGGCCGAAAGCAAGGCCATCCGCGAGCGCCTGGCCCACTGATTCCTCAGCCACGGGTCGCCGCGCCCGCCCGTTCTTCCCGACAGGCGGCGCCGCGCCCCGGGCTCCTTTCCACCGCACGTTTCAACAGCTTCTATGTTTGAAAAAGAAATACAACACTATTTGAAAAAGCACGGCTTCGAGGCCTTTACCCCGAAGGCCGTGCTTTTTGATATGGACGGTGTCCTCTTCGACTCCATGCCTAACCACGCCAACACGTGGGCACAGGTCTGCTCCGAGTTCGGTTTGAAAATGGAGCCGCAGGAAGCCTACATGCACGAGGGACGTACCGGCGCGTCCACCATCAATATCCTGGCCCGGCGCTACTGGCACCGCGACGCCACGCCGCAGGAGATCGAGGCCATCTACGCCGAGAAGTGCCGCCTCTTCAACGCTTGCCCCGAAGCGCCCCAGATGCCCGGCGCCGCCGAGATGCTGGCCAAGGTGAAGGCCTCCGGCCTGGGCATTTTCGTCGTCACCGGCAGCGGCCAGCGTTCGTTGCTCGACCGCCTGGAGCACAACTACCCCGGCTACTTCGTCCCGGAACACGTCGTCTCCAGTAAGGACGTGAAACACGGCAAGCCCTCGCCCGAACCCTACCTGCTCGGTCTGGAGAAGGCGGGCGTACAGCCCTGGGAAGCCATCGTGGTCGAGAATGCGCCGCTCGGCGTGCAGTCGGCCGTAGCCGCCAACATCTTCACCATCGCCGTCAACACGGGGCCGCTGCCCGACAGCGTGCTGCTCGATGAAGGGGCCAACCTGCTCTTCCCCAGCATGACGGACTGCTGTGCCCACTGGGAACAGCTCGTCCCGCAGGCCTGACCCGCAGCCGGCAACGCCCGGCCGCCACCCACCAAAAATCCCGGAAACGCCGGAACATTGCTGTTCCCCGCGTTCCCGGGATTTTCCTTATCCGGCCGCCGGCAGGCAGCCGCTGCTTACGGCTCCTGCATTGCCGTACGGCGCAGGCAGATGCGGTCTATCGTGACGCAGGAATTTCCCTGTAGCTGGAACACCACGCCGAGCGAGAGTTCCGTCTCCTGCTCCAGGACAAAGGCCATGTGGCCGTCCGAAAGCGGCGCCGAGGCTATGGCCCCGTCCATTCCGGAGAGGTCGGGCAGCCCCGTTCCCGCAGCGGCCACCAGGCGGCTGCCGCCGGAGGGCAAGGCGTTCTCGCTCTCCACGGCCAGCTCGTAGCGCCCGGCCGGCAACTTCACCGTGCAGTACAGTTTGTGATTGTCCAGCTGGCGGGCAAAGCCGTCCCAGCCCGTCGTCACCGTCAGAGCGTCGCTCTTGTTGTGGTCCACGTGGACGCCCGTCCGCAGCGTGTCCGCCCCGACATAGTTCTCCACGAACCAGCCGTTGGGCGCCGCCTCCGTCCGGAAGGCCTCGAAGCGCTTCGCATCTTTCACGCTGACCGTCTGCCCCGTCGTGGCAAAAGGCCGCTCCGAGGGCGGCAGGCACTGTGCCGTCAAGTCCTCCATCGGCGTATCGAAGTTCAGACAGAACACGCCGGCCGACAGTCCCCAAGCGTCGCCGTCGGGACCGAAGCCTGTCCGGCGGCCCGGACGCTCGGGCGCAGCGGCGTCGCGCACGTCGCCGCCGTTCTGGTTAAAGTCATAGTAGAGGCAGAGGGCGTCCGTGCGCTGCGCGGCGGCCACGTCGGCCACCGGCGCATTGGCATAGCGGCGCAACGTCCCGGCGTCGAGTGCCTTGCCCCACAGGCGCACCTCGTCAATCACGGCGTTCATCGGCGTCGCCTCGCCGCCCAGGCGCAATGCGGCTACGTCCGGCAGCTGCTTCACCGCCTCGCCTTTCCGCTTGAGCGTGTGCGACTGCACGGCCTCGCCGTCGCGCCAGAAGGTCACCTTGCCGGCGTCGAAGCTGACGGCGTAGTGGTGCCACTGGCCGAACTTCACGAAACCCGCGCCCGAACGGGCCGACGCGCTGTCGGCCCAGAACGTGAGCTGGCCGTTACGGTCGGCCACGAGCTGCCACGTCGCGGCGGCATCGCCCATACCCGCCAGGCGGTCGGCCGTACGGGCATTCATCCACCACTCCAGGGTCATGGCTCCGGCCGGGCCGCCCAGCGGATTGCCCGCCACAGTGACGGCGGCCGCGGGCGTGCCGAAGTTCAAGCCGTTCTTGCTGTCGGCGTTGCAGACCGTCAGGGCAGCCTTGCGCGTCAGGGAACGCGTCCCCTCCTCGTTGGCCACGGTCAGCGTCACGTCGTAGACGCCCGGCGCCGTCAGTTCCACCTGCGCCGTCCGCCCTTCGGCCCGATAGGCCATGCGGCGGCTGTCGATGGCCCACTGCCACGACGTCGGCTGGTAGCGGCTGGCGTCGGTCAGCGTCACCTGCTGTCCGCGCTGGAGCACCATCTGCGAAAGCTCGAAGGCGGGCGCCGGCGCTACGTTGTGAACGTGCAGACGCTCCGTCGCGCGGCGGCTGCGGCCCGTTACGGGGTCGGTCACGGTGAGCTTTACGCGATAGTCGCCGGCGGTGGGATAGGTGGCCGCGGCGTTAGTAGTCGTGGCCGATGTCTTCTCCGCGCCCTTCATGGTCCAGGTGTACTGCAGGCCAGGAACGGGGTTGAGCGGCAGGAAACTGATGCGCTCGCCGGCGGCGCCCTCCGTCTGGGAGAAGCGGAAGTCGGCGTCGAACGTTGCCTCCGTCACGTAGACGGTCTCCGTATGGTCCACGGTACGGCCGTCGGCCGTATGGCCGGAGAGCGTCACTTCGTAACGACCGGCCTTAGGGAAGATGAAACGGGGCTTAGCCGAGGAAATTCTGGAATAGGGCTCGTCGCGACGGGCCTTAGCCGTGTAGGCCACGGTCCAGTCCGCCGAAGCAATGGCCGGCGAGCACTCGGCCTCGAAAGCATATTCGCGGCCGGCAATCAAGAGGCCGGCCGGCACGCGGAAGGTGACCGACGCGTCGGCGGGCAGGGCCAGTTCGGGCTGCGACATGGCCGCAGAGTGCTGTCCGAATGCGGCAAAAGGCGCGGGCCGGGCGCCGGCATAGTCGTAGAGCGCAGCGGTCGAGTCGGTCTGCTCCACGTTGCCGCGATAGTAGGCCACAAGCGCCGAAGGCACGCCGGCGCGGGCGTAGCTCTGGTGCATCGCGCCGCGGATTTCGGCGGCCGTGCGCGCCGTGTTCCAGACGCGGACCTCGGCCAGGTCGCCGTCCATGGCGCCCGAGGCGCTGTTGCCGAACGGCAGGTCGCCAAAGCCGCCCAAGCCGCGGTGACGGCGGCCGCGCAGGGTGTCGACGGGCTCGCCGTTCACGTAGAGCGTCATCGTGTCGCGCGCCACGGTCAGCGCCACGTGCATCCACTCGCCGGTGCGGACCAGTCCGGGCCGCGTGTCCATCCGGGCGCGCGTGTCCCAGCCCGCCGTGATGGAGCCGTCGTCGTTGGCGTGCATGAGGAAGTTGCCCCAGCCCGGACCTACGCTCTGGTTCCAGCTGCGCCACGTGCGGGGCCGCAACCAATACTCAATCGTGGCATGGTCCATGCGGGAAGCGAACACGCCGGGTATGACGAATCCGCTGCTGTCCAGGCGGACGGCCTGCCCCTCGACGGGGAGCTCCAGCAGTTTTACGGAAGCCGTCCGCGCGGAGGGCTGCAACGTATCGCCCACGGCATAAAGAGCCGCCACGGCATAGTCGGCCTCGGGCTGAATCGCCCCTACGTAGCTCTCCGGAGTGGCGGGCAACGTGTCGGCCGGCAGGCCGTTGCGGTAGAGCACGTAGCCGCGGCGCTCGTAGTGGGTCTGCTGCGGAGCGGACCAGACGAGCGTACGGCCGGCCCAGCGCAGGTTGGTCGGCGCAAAGAGCGGCTCGCCCTGCACAATGGCCGTGAAGACATTGCGCGCCCCCTGGTTTTTCAGGAACACGCCGCGGCCCACGGAGTCGAACGGCGTCTCGATGCCCTCACGGTCGAACTCGTAATCCAGCAGGCCGCAGGCTTCCAGGCGTCCGGTGCCGATGGCATCGGGCGACGTCTGCACGATGAAGAAATACTTGAGCGGGCGGCTGCGGTCGAAGCCCAGGGTCAGGTCCGTCAGGTCGTAGCCGAACTCCATGGCCTCGTCGTGCAGTTTGCCGTCGGCCCATTTGCCCAACATAGGCGTCGGGGCTTCCAGGCCGTGCTTTGAACGCTCGGAGCGCCCGTCGCCGGCAAACTTGAAGTGTTCCATGTCGACCACCACGTCGGGCTGCGTGGCGTTCAGGTCGGCCGACACGCCGACGCTCAGTTTCAGCTCGCTGCGGCGCGAATACTTCATCCGCACCTTGAGGGTCCGCAGCGGGCGGTAGTTTTTCCGGACGTGGTAGAACTCCGGCTTCCACGCCCCGCCCTCGTTCTGGCGGACGGGGAAGCTGTACTTGTAGGGACAGTAAATGAATCCGTGGTTGGCCCAGCCGTTGCCCCAGGAGTTGACAATGATCCAGGCGCCCTGCTCGTCCTTGCCGGGTTCGCCGAACTTACCGTTTCCGTCGAGGTCGAAAACGATGCGGTCGTCATAGCCTACGATGGTCAGGGCGTGGTCCACGCCGTCGCCCCAGCGCGTCACGTACTGCTGCCCGACGACGCCGGCCGCGGCGTTGATGCCCTGCGGGTCGTCGGCAATGGGTGCGGGCTTGCAGGCACTGGCCACGCCGATGCCGCAAATGCCGCCGGCCTTGAAGTCGCCGTCGCCCTGATGGTTCCACAGCCAGTTCTTCACGAACTCGCGGCCTTTCTCCGTGTCGAGCGCATAGGGCGAGAAGCTGTTGCGGGAAATGCGGTTGAACATGGCGGAATACCACCTGTCGTAACCCTGCATCCACCCGAAGTCGCTGTCCGCGCAGTCCTGGTTACCGAAAAGGCGGGAGTAGGTAGGCCCACCGTAGACGACGGAATTGGGCACGCCGTTGGCCATAGCCATCCCTTCCTTGCCGGAATGGCTATTGGTGAGCAGCCAGGTGAAATGGGTGGGATAGATGTTCTCCGGCAGCGAAGCGTCCGCGCCCCGGAAGGCGTTAATCTCGTAAGTGAACATGTAGCCGATGCGCGAAGCCGAACCGCACGAGCCGCCGTCCTGGTTGAAAACGGGCGGGAAGTAGAGATTCTCGGCATTGTTCACGTGGTCGGGGCGCCGGCTTTGCGCAGTGGTGGGCACGGTGGCGGCCAGCCATCCGGCGGCCACGATGCAGGCGCCCCAATACGACACGCCGCGGCAAAGGCCGGAAAGGCCAGTCCGCGGCGTCGAAGGGGAAGTAGACTTTGTAGAATACATAGGTGGATAAAAATAGGGGGTAAACAATTGTAGGGAGGGAGACACGCAACGTGTCAGGGAAGTTCGTCGGCCCGGATGCCGAGCGCGTTCATCAGGGAATAGCCCAAGATTTCCTGTTGGAAACCGCGGCCGGAGAGGGGCTCCATGGTGAAGAGCGTGACGTCCTTCCCCTCGAATGCGGCTACGGCGCGGCGCACGCGGTCGCCGTAGGCGTCCATGTCGGCCACGACCATGAGGCGCCGTACGGCAGCGGCGTTCCCCAGGGCCTCGAGCGACTGCACGAAGAAGTCGGCCGTCGAAACAACGGGTTCGACGGGGAAACTGTGGAGCGTGAACTCGCCCAGGTTGTCGTGGAACGCTTTCCCGTCGAGGTCGGCCGAGAAGTCGGCGGGCTGCAGGTACTTGAAGGCGGGAAGCTCGGGCGAATGGAGGAAAAGCGCCTGGACGGCATTGTCGCCGGGCCGCAGGCCGCCGTCCAGCGCCACGCAGTCGAGCCAGCGGCAAAGGTCGCCGGCGGGAATGGGGCGGTCAATCATACGCTCGAAGTTGACAATCAAATCGAAGGCGACGCGGTCCAGATAGTCCGCATCGACGAGGACTACGTTCTCGGCCCAGGGAGTAGAAGCTGTATTCAACATCTCAATAATAAGGTCTATACGTTCAGCGGAAAGGGTTACAAAAAAGGGCGCCCGCCGCTGGCGATGGGCGCCTTTTTCAATAAAACCGTGGAAACAACGGCTCAGGCTTCTGTGGCGGGCGCGTCGGTCTGTTCCGGCGCCTCGGCCGCGGGACTGACAAACTCGCTGAAGCCGTTAGCGATTAAGATGTTGTACCACTGTATGAGTTTCTTGATGTCGGCATCGTGGACGCGTTCACGGTCGTACTCGGGCAATACGGCGGCCATAAAGTCGGCCAGTTCGTCGTGGCTGGCGGTATGGTAATCGAGCGCGGTGGTCTTGCCCCCTTCCTTCTGTTTGATGGCGTCGAACACGTTCATGAGAGGCTGGTCCTCGCCGTCGGTATACATGGAAACGTCGTTGAGGGACGTGACGCGGTCGCGTACGCCGGCTGGAAAGCGGCGGTGCTTCTCGTCGATTGTCTCCACGATCAGCATGTTCCGGCCCTGGGAAACCAACCGGTAAAGGCCGGGACGGCCCGCGATAGCCAAGATGGTATCTTTCATTTCAAAGTCTTTGAATGGTTACAAATATTTTTCGCGTCGGCAAAGTTAGTGGATTAGGCCGAAATGGAATAAGGGACGAACTTAAAAAAAACTTAACCGGCCAGCAGTCTGTGGAGTTGGGCGGCGACATCGGCCTGGCCGTCGTTGCAAACCACGTAGTCGGCCCGGCGGGCCTTGTCCTCCTCGGACATCTGAAGGGCCATCCACTCCAGGACCTTGGCGCGCCCGATGCCGTCGCGCGACATGACACGGGCTATGCGTACTTCCTGCGGAGCGCTGACCAGGATGGTGGCGTCGACGTAACGCTCGAACCCGGCTTCAAAGAGCAGGGCGCACTCCATGAATACCCGCGGGGCGGACTGGACGGCGGCCCACTCCTCGAACACCTCGCCCACCCGGGGATGGACAATGGCGTCGACCCGGGCGGCATAGTCGGGGCCGGCACAAAGGTAACGGGCGAGGACAGGCTTACAGAGCGCGCCGGCAGCGTCGTACACCTCCGGGCCAATCAAGCGGACCAGGGCGGAACGGACCCGGGCGTCGGTGCGAATGATGCGTTTGGCCTCGTCGTCGCAATAGAACACCGGGTAACCGAGCGCCTCGAGCTGACGACAGACATAACTTTTGCCGCTGCCGATGCCGCCGGTCAGCGCGATGCGATGCAGGGACGGGTCAATTTGCGGTAGTGGAAAGGGTTTCGATGACATACTCGGCTTCTTCTTCGGACAGGCGGATGTGACTGACACCGGCAGGGATTTCTTCTACATAGAGACGGCAACGGTTGCCGCCGTCGGCCCTGAGCTCGTTGTAGTCGACGACGACGGTAAAATCACTGGGATGGATGCGACGGTAAAGCGTCATGCTGACTTGGAAAATAACCTCGACCTGCGAGGGGAAGGTGCGCAGCTTCTCACCTTCCGGAAAATTTTTACCGATGATGGGGACCGTGAACCGCTTCTCTACCAAACGGTCCACGCCCAGCTGGAACGAGACTTCCGCGGGTACGAACTTGACGCCCCGAGCGGTAGCCAGCGAGAGTTGCTTGGTAACGGGGGCGGAGACGTCGCTCAGGTAAAGCGGGCTGACATAGGCCGCGTCGATGGTGTCGAGCTGCTGGTCGGCAGCGTAGACTAAGACAGAGTCCGGACTGAGGCGCTGCGAGGAAATGGTATAACCGGGCGCCGGCTGTATCTGTCCCCGCATACGCACGGGGACTCGCTTGTAGCTGCCGTTGTTATAGTAGAACTCGAGGGTGTCGGGCCGCACGCTGACGATGACTGTGGCCGAAGCCAGCTTCTGCCGGAGCTGACGCTGAATCTCTGAGGAAAGAATGCGCACATGCCCGGACGAATTGGCATAAACGTTATAGTCGAGGACAATGGCCGGGAGCTTATCACCAAACTTATAGTTGAGCAGCGTCGTCCCCTTGTCGCGGAGGACCACCTGCACCGTCTCGGGGAGGCCGGTCGTGATAACGACGTTACGGGGAACGTTGCGCAATTCGACGGGCAACGAGAAGTCCTCCTCGTACGTTTCGTTCAAGGCCTGGAAAAACCAGAAGCTGGTAGAGAGTGCCAGGAAGAAGAGAAAGACAAGGAACTGGCGGTTCCACATCCTGGTAAACAGATAGCGGGAAATATCCTTGATTTTGCGGATAATATTCATGGTGATGTTCAGCTTGACTTGCGGCAACTGTACCCAGCCCGACGTCTGACAGAAACACTGCGGGACGTTCCGCGCATAGTCCCGCCGCGCGCTGAGTAAGAGATAAAAAAGCCAACGCGTCACTCTCCGGCGGGTGCACCCCGCGAAGCTCTGACACGTTGGCCACTTATGTTGGCTGCCAGTAGCGGCAACGGCTTAGCGCTGCTGGGCAGCGGCAGCGTTGGGCATGATGGCGCTCTTCTCAAACTTGATCTTCGTGCCGGTAGCCACCTCGAGCATCACGGTATGGTCCGTGTCGTCGATGCTTCTAATGGTGCCGTGGATGCCGCCTATGGTCACTACATCCTGGCCCGGCTGAAGAGCGTTGCGGAATTTCTGAATTTCTTTCTGCTTTTTGTTCTGTGGACGAATCATAAAGAAATACACGATGGCGAAAAGGACTACCAGCATGATGATAGTCGGCATCATACTGCCCTGACCATTGGCGGCCGGCTGCGCGCCGCCCTGCAAAAACGCGAACAATAATTCGTTCATAGCTTTCTTGAGTTATAAATTATTTATTTTAGGATTTTGTTTTCTGCTCTCAGCTTCTTGACCACGTGGTCCAGCAAGCCGTTGATGTAAGAGGCGCTGCGCGGCGTGCTGTACACCTTGGCGATGTCCAGATACTCGTTGAAGGTGACGCTCACGGGGATGGTGGGGAACGTCATTATCTCGGCCAGGGCGATCTGCATGATGAGTACGTCCATAAAGGCCAGGCGGTTGAATTCCCAGTTCTTGCAGTTTTCCTTGATGAGTTGCCGTATTTCGTCGGACTTTTCAAGCGTGGCCCGGAACAACTGGCCCGCGAAGTCGTGGTCTTCCTCGGACGTGTACTCCGGGAGCAACGACTGGTCGGCCGTAGACTCGGCGTTGAAGCGCTTGATGGTCTTCAGCACGAAAGAGTCGACGATTTCCTTGTCGTCATTCCAATAAAGACTGTGGTCCTCCAGCAAGCTGTCGAAATCCTCGTTGCTACAAACGTAAGTCTTGTAGAGTTTGCGAATCAGCTCGCGGTCGGCGTCGTAAGAGAAGTCCTCCTTCGTGAGATACATCTGGTAAATATCGCTCTCGATGAACTTGCCGTAGAGCTTCTTGACGAAGGCCTCTTCCTCTATCCACTCCTTCTTCTGCTTCTCCCTGTACTCCAGGAGCTGCTTGTTCTCGTCCAGCTGGAGTAAGAATTTGTTGGCGGCAAATTGCCCGTCGGGCGTAAGGCCTTCCACCGTTGTTCCCAGGCGTTTGCTCCGCGCTCTCATGTTTTCGTCCTTGCGGGCGGCCATTTGGCGCATGCTGACCAACAACGTTAAAAGATAATGATATAATTCGTAGGCTTTCGCCAGGCTAAAGTCCAATTCTTTCTCGGCCATTTCTATCGTCTTCCCCTCGTTCTGGTAGTACGCATACACTAACTGGACGACTTTCAGGCGAATCAATTCTCTATTTATCATTCCACTCTTCAGAATTAGCATAATATTCGGTGCAAATTTACAAAAAAACGCGAGTGCAACAGATTTTTTACTCCTATTTTTTGGAACTTCAAAAAAATGATTGCAAATTTGTATGGTCCTTCCCCCAATAGGGCAGCTCGCTAACAACCCTGATCTACCGAACCTCTTAACGAACGTACGACTATGAACGAGCAGATGAAAGAAAAAGCGGACAATGAGATTTTATTTTCCAAAACCGTAAAGGCGGGCAAGCGCATTTATTACATCGACGTAAAGATTGATCGCCGCAACGAACTGTACATTTCTATTACGGAAAGCAAACGTCTCAAGAACACCAGCGGGCAGGAAGTGCGTCCCATTTATGAGAAGCACAAGATATTTCTTTACCGTGAAGACATGGAACGTTTCATGGCGGCCTTCCAGGCGGCTACCGCCTTCGTACACCAGCAAGCCCCAAGTTTCAACAGTCCGGATTCGGAAGCCTCCTATACGGCTTTCGTCACGGAAGGGCAACAGCCCGTCAAGGAAGATGCGGACAATCCCGACGACATGAAGGACAGCGCCTCGCTCAATAAGGGCGCAGCGGACTTCCATGTCGATTTCGACTTCTGAATTTCGCGCAGTCCCTGCGCCTATCACAACTTTTACATCTGCCATTTGCGTAAATGGCAGATTTTTTTTTACCTTTGCGCCGATTTTGTTCTACATCAGCCGGAACTATCCGGCCTGTGTGATGGAGAATTAAGCTCAAAACCAACTTAATTTAGAGTAACACAACTAATTATGAAGCAAATCGCTATCAGCGGCACCAGCCGCGCAGCCGTAGGCAAGAAGGCCACGAAAGAGATTCGCCGCAATGGCTTAGTACCGTGCATCATCTACGGAGAGAAGAAAGACGAGAACGGCCAGCCCCAGGCTGTCCACTTCGCCGTTTCCGAGAAAGAAATCAACAAGATCGTCTTCACGCCCCACATCTACTTGATCGACATCAACATCGACGGCGAAGACCATAAGGCCATCATCAAGGACCTCCAGTTCCACCCGGTAAAGGACAACGTCCTCCACGTAGACTTCTACGAGGTTCACGCCGAGAAGCCCGTGACGATTGGCGTGCCCGTAGCTCCGCAGGGACTGGCCGAAGGTGTACGCGCCGGTGGCCGCCTCATCACGATGGTCCGCAAGTTGAAGGTGAAAGCCCTCTACGAGGACATCCCCGAGAAGCTGAACATCGACGTGACGAAGCTCGGCCTCGGCAAGAGCATCAAGGTGGGCGACCTCCACTTCGACAAGCTCGAGCTCGTTACCCCGAAGGAAGTGATTGTCTGCACCGTGAAGATGACGCGTGCCGCCATGGGTGCAGCCGCTGCCGCCAAGGAATAATCCTCCTCCACTACTGCCGTGCGCAGCGGCGTCTGTCCGGCTGCACGCGGCAATTGAACCACAGCAACCTACCGAACTTTTTAGTTGAAGTAGACATGAACCATTTGATTGTCGGGCTGGGAAACATCGGCGACGAGTATGCCCAGACCCGCCATAACATAGGATTCAGAGTATTGGACGCCTTGGCCAAGGCGTCCAATCTTGTATTTGAAGACAAACGCTACGGGTTTGTCACAACACTCAAAGTGAAGAACCAGACGCTCACGTTGCTCAAGCCCTCCACCTATATGAACCTTTCGGGCAACGCCGTGCGCTACTGGATGAACGAGAAGAAGATTCCCATCGAACAGTTGCTCGTTGTCGTCGACGACCTGTCCCTGCCCTTCGGACAGTTGCGCATGCGCCCCGGGGGTAGTGAAGGCGGCCACAACGGACTGAAACACATCACATCCGTCCTGGGCACGCAGCAATACGCCCGCCTGCGTTTCGGCATCGGCAACGACTTTCCCCGTGGCGGACAGGTGGACTACGTGCTGGGAGAGTTCGGGCCGGAGGACCTCGCCAGGATGGACGAACGCATCGCCGCCGCGTGCGAGATGGTCAAGAGCTTCGCCCTCGCCGGCATACAGTTCACCATGAACCACTACAACAAGAAATGAGCATGAGCCAACCTCAAGAAGCGCGGTTAGACAAATGGCTCTGGGCGGCACGCATCTACAAGACGCGCACCCTCGCCGCCGACGCCTGCAAGAACAACCGCATCCAGATCAATGGCGCCGCGGCCAAGCCCTCACGCACCGTCAAGGCCGGCGACGAGGTCAGCGTCCGCAAGCCGCCGGTCACGTACTGCTTCCGCGTACTCCAGCCCATCGAGAAGCGTGTCGGTGCCAAGCTCCTCCCGGAGATTCTGGAGAACATTACCGACCCGCAGCAATACGAGTTGCTCGAGATGAGCAAAATCAGCGGCTTCATCGACCGCGCCCGGGGCACCGGCCGCCCCACCAAGAAAGAGCGGCGCGCCCTCGACGACTTCAACACGCCCGTCTTTCTCGACGACGATTTCGACTTCGACGACGACGAATAATCCTACACCATGGACGAAGAAAGAAACACCCCGCCGCCCGTACCCGGCGAAATGCCGCCACCAGTCCCTGACGAGCGTCCGCGCCGCCAGTCCGGCTCGTGGCTGGACCGTTGCTGCAACGGCCTGACCCTCATCGGCCTGCTGGCGATCATTGCCTGCGGCGGTTACGCCATATTCCGCGACAACAGCCAGTCTGCGCCGACACCCGAAGTCCAGACGGCGCTTCCCGAAGCCCTGCCCGAGCCCGAACCGGCCACACCCGCGGCCGGCCCGGCGTTAGACGTCCTGTCCGAACCGGCTCCCGAACCCGCCGCTCCCCCCGTTGCCGACAGCACGGGCCTCGACTCCCTTTCGTTCGACGCACTCGACAGCCTCGCCAACCGTATGCGGGCAACGACCGACTCCCTGAGCCAGGCCGCCGCGGAGCAAGCCGCCAGCGACAGCCTGCACCGCCAGCGCCGCGACACGGTCGGCCGTCGGTCCGTTCCCACCCGCCATCCGAACGACAGCCTGCGCCGGCGCCAGCCGGCCCGTCCCCGCCCGGCACGCCACTGAAAGCGCAGCCGGCCCCTTACCGGAACGTTCCCACGCGGAGCGCTCCGGTTTATCTTATCCCAAGACAACCCACACTTAAAACAACCATTAAAAAACCTGTCTCTTTTATGAAAAAGACCGCACTCCTGACCTTGGCCTGTGCCCTGAGCCTCGGCGCCACGGCCCAAGTCTCCCCGTCCGCTTCCGCCGTTTCCGGCGACACCGACGGACCGCGATTCATTGTCATCTCAGACACCCACTTCGGGAATCATGAGGGCGAAGGCCCCATGGTAAAGGTCCCCCAGGCGCTGCGCCACCTGCTGTCGCGCCAGCCCGACACCGACGCCATCTTCATTTGCGGCGACCTGACGGACTGGGGCCTGCCGCAACAGTACGAACTGTTCCAGCAGGTTTTCAGTGACACCACCATCGTCCCGGCCCGGCTCCCGGTCTACGTCATGATGGGCAACCACGACAACTACGCGGACCACGCGCAGGAGAACTATCGCGTGCTCCAGCAGCCCTATCACCGCCTCATCGACATCAAGGGCTATCCCTTCATCACCACGAGCATGGACGGCGGGGGCTGGGACGACTACGCGCCGGAAGAGGTGCAGGCCTTGGCCGAAAATCTCCGGACGGCCGCCGCGCGTTACCCCGGAAAGCCTATCTTTGTCTTCACGCACGTCCCGCCCATGAACACCGTCTACGGCACCTGTGAGGGAGAGGGCGGATGGGGTTCCAACGTCCTCACCGAAACGCTCAAGGCCTATCCGCAAGTCGTTCTTTTCGGCGGGCACTCCCACTTTCCGCTCGCCGACCCGCGCTCCATCCACCAGGGCCATTTCACGACCGTCAACGACGGGAGCACGACGTACAGCGAGATTGAGCCGGGCGTCGTCAACGAGGGCATCCACCCCGCGCTCTACGACTACGTGACCGAGGGCTGCATCGTCACCGTCGACCAGCAGACGAACGTCGAAATCCAACGCTGGGACACCTACGGCAACGAGGAAATCCTGCCCCGCTGGTACGTCAGGGCGCCCCACGACGGCAGCCAGTTCGTCTACACCGATGCCCGCACGGGCGGCACGGCGCCGCAGTGGGCAGCGGGCAGCACGCCCACCGTCACCGACGTGGCCCGCGAAGGCTGCACCGTCACCTTCCCGCAAGCCAGTGACGACGAAAACGTACACCACTACGTCGTGGAGCTGCTGGACAATGGAGAAGCCGTCGCCACGAACAGTGTCTTTTCGGGCTACTACCTGAACAGCCGCATGCCCCAGACGCTCACCGTACGCTTCGAGGGAATCCCTGACGGCTGCAAGCTCCAGGCCAGTGTCCGGGCCTACGACTCCTACAAGAATGTCTCGGCCCCGATAGTCAGCGCCCCGTTCGAGACGCCCGTCTACCGTCCGGCCGAAGGGACCGAGCGTCCCGCTGCCGACCTCTTCGACCTCAGGTTCGACAAGAAAGGTCGCGCCACCAACCGCTCGCCGCATCGGGCCGACGTCCGCACGGGCCAGCAGGCGCCCGCCGCTGTCTACGACGAGACCTTCGACCGCCGTGGCGCCAGCTTCAGCGGTTCGGCCGACTGCTTCTATCGCATCGACTACGCCGACGATGCCACCATCCGCCAGGCCTTCAGCCAGGGATTCACGTACGAAGTGCTCTACCGCCCCGCCACGACCGACAACGTCTGCCCCCTCAGCGCGCAGGAAGGCGGCGGCGCTGGCATCGAGCAGGCCAAAGGCGGGCTCATCCAGTTCTACTGCCACGTGGGCGGCGGGTACAAGACGCTGAAAAGCGCCGTCACTGCCCGCGCCGGGCAGTGGTACCACGTGGTGGCCACCTACGACCCCGAGGCCGGCCAGCTGCGGCTCTACGTCAACGGCCGTCCCTCCGGGCAAATGGAAGTAAGCGGCGACTTCGGCTTCCCGGCCGACGCCAAAGCGCAATGGATAGGCATCGGCGGAGACGCCAATCCCAGCGGCCGGGCCCAGTTCTCGCTGAAAGGCGACATCCTGGCCGCGCGCATGTATAGCCGGCCCGTCAGCCGCGACGAGGTCTACCTCCTCTACCACGACCTGCTGAAGCCGTGAGGCCAAGGCCCGTGCGGCGTCGCTGAGCCGCACCGTTTTCAGGAAGCGCCCTGCAGTCTGCTCTGGCGGACGGCAGGGCGCTTTCGTTGCTCCCGCGCCGGCCCGGTCCTGTGACCGGAGTGTCGCGGCCGGTTTCCGTAACGACGGGCCCTATTCCCGTAAAAACTGGGCCTATCCCCGTTTTTACGGGCCTTAGCCCCGTAGCGGCGCGCCCTGTCCGGGCGGGCAACCGCTTTAGGGACGTAGGCCGGCCCCTTGGTCCCGCCTGCAGCCCTCCCGGCGGCGACCGCCACAGTACCGGAGCAACGGCGGGCCGGAGAGGCCGCCGCCCCGGCCGCACAGACCCGCGCGCCCTTTTTTATACGATTTTCGGAAAAAGTTGCCGAAGTCTTGCTCCCGGAATAAAAATATTGTATTTTTACAGTCAAATTATAAGCCTATGACTAACGTTACTTCCTTGTTCACCCGCTCCGTATTCTACGGACTTGTAGGCGCCTTTTCCTGCTTCGGTTTACAGGCCACGGCGCAAGTGTCGTCCCTCCCCGCCTCCCAGACGGCCACGGACGTATCCCCCCACGCTGTTTCGGACTTCCAGGACCGCGTACAGCAAGTTTACCTCAACGGCAAAGCCCTCATCCTCGACAAGTCGACGTCCACGTACTACTTCCCGCTGCCCGAATCCCTGCGCGGCGGCGCCGACTTCACGGCCGTGCTCTCTGCCGACCTGGCGCCGGGCTACGAGGACTACACCCTGCGGCTCAACGAACAGGAACCCGCCGCCGACGGCAGCGTGACCATTCCTGCCGTAGACTGCAACCGCTACTACCAGCTGGCCCTCTACCCCGCCGGCTCGTCGGAACGGGCGGGCGTGGCGCGCGTGGCGTTCACTTTCCTGCCCGTCGTGGAGGTTAACGTAGCGACCTGCAACTCCGAGACCTACACGCGCGGCAGCCTGCGCGTGACCGACCCGGATACCGAGGGACAGGACCAGACCTGGACGGCCGACTTCCGCTACCGCGGCGCGTCGTCCCTCAACTATGACAAGAAAAGCTACGCCATCAAGCTGCGCGACGCCGACGGCGAATCGGCCGACGGCTCGTTCTTCGGCCTGCGCGAGGACAACAACTGGATTCTCGACGCCATGGCCGTGGACCAGGCCTGTATGCGCAACCGCGTCTCGACCGACCTGTGGAACGCGTTTGCTACGCAGCCCTACTTCCAGCGCGACGGACGCGAGGACGAGACCCTGACGGGCACGCGCGGCCGCTTTGTCGAGGTGTTCCTCAACGGCAGCTACCACGGCCTCTACTGCATGACGGAAAAACTGGACCGCAAGCAGCTGAAACTGAAAAAGTACAAAGAGGCCGAGGACGGCAAGCCCGACCAGGTGCGCGGCACGCTCTTCAAGTCGAATCAGTGGTGCTATGAAGTGCTCATGGGCCACGAGCCCGACGTGAAGTCCTACCCGCGGCGGGCCCCGCGCGCCTACGACAACAACAGTGGGCTGGAAACGTGGGCCGACTTTGAAGTGGACTACCCGGACTATGAAGACGAACGCGTCGACTGGGGACCGCTCTGGCGGGCCATCAACCTGGTGGCGGCCGGTAGCGACGCCGCGTTCAGCGACAGTGTGGCCACCTATTTCGACCTGCCCGTGCTGCGCGACTACTATCTCTTCATCGAGCTCATGCTGGCTTCGGACAACCACGGTAAGAACATGTTCTTCTTCAACTACAACCAGCAGGAAGAACCCGACGCGAAGAAAATCGGCATAGCTCCCTGGGACCTCGACGGTACGTGGGGACGCCGCTGGGACGGTTCGTCGAACCTTACCGGTGCGGCGCAGGACTTCGAGACCTTCCTCTGGAACTACGAACACGGGACGCTGACGCTCTTCGACCGTCTGGCCGACACGGACGCTACGTGGCGGCCGTCGCTGGCCACCCGCTACGCCGAGCTACGCGAGACCTATTTCTCCGAAGCCTCGCTGACCGGACGCTTCCGCACTTACGCGGACCTCTTCGAGGAGAGCGGCGCCGCCAGCCGCGAAGGCCGCCAATGGCGGAGCTATCACCCGGACATTGAGGCCGACGTGGACTACATCTGCGACTGGATCGGCGAGCGCCTGCAATGGCTCGACCGCCAGTACGGCTACACGCCCGACGCCATCGCATCGGCCCCGCAGGCCGCCCAGCAGGTTCAGGCCGAAGGCGGAAAAGGCTTCCTCCTGCTCCACGGCACGAGCGCCGAACCCGTCCGCATCTACACGGCCGACGGCCGCCTGGTGCGCACGCTCGCCCTGTCGCAGCAACACACGCAGGTAGACGGACTGGCCCCGGGCCTTTACCTCGTCGGGACGCAGAAGGTCCTGGTGCGGTGACCCTGCTCCACAACGACTCTCCGGACCGGAGCAGCCGCTGCCGGCTTCAGGCGGCGGCCTCCGGTCCGAAGCATGAAATTGCCTAAAATACGTAGATAAATATGTCACACAAGAAAAAGACACAAGCATCGCCGGCCCGCCGCAACGCGGCCCAACGGACCACTCCGGCAGCACCGGCCCGGGCCAAGCGTCAGCCCATCGCCTCGGACAGCCGCGTGGCCCGCTGGCTCCCCTACGGCCTGGCGTTCCTCCTCTTCTGGTTCTTCTGCGCCGTCGTCTACGGCGACGTGTTCACGCGGGCGGCCGAGGCCAACTTTGTCACGTCGGACGCCATGCAGATGAAGTATGTCCTCGACCAGCGCTTCGGCTGGCTCTACTGGCCCGCCCGCTACGTGCTGCTCACCTTCAGTCAGGCCTGGCTGGGCGGCCTCGTGATGAGCCTGCTCCTGACGGCGACGATAGCCCTGGCGGACTACGCCCTGCGCCTGCCGGCCTCGTGGCGCGGCGCCTCGGCCCTGCTGCCCGGCGCCCTGCTGGGCTGGATGCTCTGGCGCGGCACGAGCCTTTACTACAAGAACGAGCCTTCACTCATCTTCGTCCTGCCGTTCGTGCTCCTGGCGGTCTTCGCCCTGGCCGCCGTCCTCGTCCGGTTCCTGAAGCGCCGCCACGCCGCCCGAACGGCCCGCCGCTGGCGCCCCTACGGTCTGCTGGTCCCCGTCGTGGTCTTCGCCGCCCTGTGGTATGCCACCGACACCTGCAACCAGAACGTCGTCCTCACGGCACGGATGCAGAACCGCCTGCTCCAGGCCGACTGGGACGGCATGATAGAGGACGCGCTCTCGGCCCGCCGTCCCACGCGCGCCGTCGCCGCCTACTACGCCGTGGCCCTCGTGCAGGAAGGGCAACTGCTGGAACGCATCTTCGACATCCCCTTCGACTATCCCGACGCCCGGCTGGACCACAAAGAGGGCAGCGAGGAGTACGGCATCTTCCAGGCCGACTGCGACTTCTACTCCAGCCTGTTCAACCCGGCCTACCGCTGCGCGCTGGAACACATCGTGATGAACGGCCCGAACCTTTACTACCTGAAACGGCTCGCCGTCTGCGCCATCATGAACGGTGAGACGGCGCTCGCCGACAAATACCTGGACATCATCGACAGTATGCCGTTCAACGGCAAGTTTGTCGCGAAATACCGCCCGATGCTTGCCGACTCCACGCTCATAGAGCAGGACGCCGAACTGGCACGGGTCATGAAGTTCAAACCGCAGGAAGCGAAATTCGAGCAGAATTACCGCGCGCCCATCTTCCTGGGCTACAACCTGGCCATGCTGAGCGGGACGGACGAGTCCCTGGAGCTGGCCATCGCGGCCAACCTCTACTCCAAGACGCTCCCGGCCGCGCTCAACTACATCCTGGTCTACTACCAGAAGCACCAGCGCACGCTGCCGCCCGTCCTGCAGCAGGCCGTGGTCCTCGCGGCCAACGACACGCCGGCCGTCATGCAGTACTTCCCGGGCATCGTGGAGCAGGCCGAACCGCTCATGTACTCCTTCTACACCGTAGTGAAGCCCATCATCGAAGAGCGCGACCGCGCCATGGCCGGCAAGTCGCAGCAGGAGCAGGAGGCCATACGCCACGAGTACAACGCCCGGATGCGCAAGGACCTCAAGGCCGACTGGCTCGGCACGTACTACTACTATTACTTCTGCGAGAACGTGGACCAGAACCAGGAGAAGCCGCACAAGACCAGCGGCGTGAACTAACGACGAACTTTCAACTTATCAGCTACGCACACCATGCAACGAATACTCTTATCGCTGGGCCGCCTCGCCCTTGCCGCCTGCCTGCTCCTTCTGCCCGCCGCATGCGGCCCGGAGGCGGCCATACCGGCCGAAAGCACGCCGACCGACGAGCAGGCGGCCATCTATCCCGACTACCGTAACATCATCATCCCGCCCAATATCGCTCCGCTCGACATCCAGGTGACCACTCCCGGCGAGGCCTACGTGGGTTGCATCGAAGGCAACGGCCAACAGATTCTGGCCGCGGCCGGAAAGGACGGGAAACTGTTTTTCGACCCGCAGGAATGGAGCGGGCTGCTGGCGGCCAACAAGGGGAAGGACCTCCAGGTGACGCTCTACGTGGAGCGCGACGGCGCCTGGCAACGACACCCGTCCTACACCCTGCACGTGGCGCCCGAGGAGATAGACCGCTACTGCCTCTACCGCCTCATCGAGCCCAGCTACGAACTCTACCGGCAACTCGGCATCTACCAACGCGACCTCTCCACCTTTGAACAGACCACCATCTACGAGAACAACCGGAGCTTCGACTCCATCGATAATCACTGCATCAACTGCCATAACTTCCAGAACTACGATGCCGGCAAGCGGATGCTGTTCCACGTCCGTGCGGCCCACGGCGGTACGGTCTTCATCGAGAACGGGAAGCCGGAAAGAATCAACATGACGTGCGACTCTGTCCTCTCCTCGGCCGTTTATCCCTCCTGGCATCCGCGGCGCAACTGGGTCGTATTCTCCACGAATCAGACCGGACAGACGTTCCACGTGATGGACCGCCAGAAGGTAGAAGTCGTGGACTTCGGCTCGGACCTTATCTTCTACGACGCCGACGCCCACACCATGACGAACATCTTCAAGACCTCGACCGAACTGGAAACGTTCCCCAGCTGGTCGCCGGACGGAAAGCGCGTCTTCTACTGTAGCGCCAACGTACCGGAGCTGACGAGCAACGACCCGGCCGTACGGTCCGACATCATCACCCGGAAGTACGACAGCATCCGGTACAACCTGATGAGCATCACCTTTGACGAACAGACACGGCGCTTTGGCCCGCCCCAACTGGAAGTGGACTTCGCCGCAATGGGAAAGAGCGCCTCGCAGCCCCGCGTCAGCCCCGACGGGCGCTACGTGCTCCTGACGGCAGCGGACTTCGGACAGTTCCACATCTGGCACAAGTCGGCCGACCTCTACGTAAAGGACCTGGCCACAGGACAGGTGCGGGCACTCACCGCCGCAAACAGTCCGGCCCCCGACAGTCATCCCACCTGGAGCAGCAACGGGCGATGGATTCTCTTTGCCAGTCGGCGCGACGACGGGTCGTACACCCGCCTCTACATTGCCTACTTCAGTCCGCAGGGACAAGCCAGCAAGGCTTTCCTGCTGCCGCAGGAGGACCCGGAGCAAAACATCCTGCTCATGAAGAGCTACAACGTCCCCGAACTGTCGCGCACGCCGGTAAGCGCCAGCCAGGAAGCCATCCGCCGGGCCATATACGACAACGCCACCCACAACGTCACGTATAAGCCCTGACCGGGGCCCGCGACGGAAGGCCGGCGACCGGAAATCGGGCCGCCGCGGCGCGACGAAAAGTCCTGTCCGCCCCGGAAAGAAAGCCCCGGCGCAACGGACGGGAATCCATTACAAATTTGACAACAAGAGGCCCGCGGGAAACGAAAC
>OHFP01000242.1_pt1 | contig 32545 bp, 27 predicted proteins | sample 1567591 | NCBI WGS metagenome assembly OHFP01 (sample SAMEA3879547, study PRJEB24766) | human gut metagenome | biome: human-associated habitat; feature: feces | place: USA | collected 1985/1987 | reverse complement strand
AATTGACGCCGAGCAGACTTTTTTCGTCTGCGAGGCGCAATTGCAGCCGCGAGGCAGCAGGATTGCAGAACCGATATTGTCGTATAATCCGGTGCCGGGCGGACTTTTTCCGTCCGCGAGGCACTGATGCGGCGATAAGGCATAACAAATTGCAGCCCGCCAAAAGCATTGTGGCCGCAAGGCGTTCCGTCTGATGCGCCGAGCACCCTATTCTGGCGGATGTAATTACCCGGGAACGGGACGTTTTCGGATATGGCTTGCTATCAGCCATTTGCAATCGAAGCGTGTCCGCTGGTCAACGTCCGAGAAGCGGCTAGCGGACAGGCTGTTCAGAGAAAACCGCCCTGCAGCGGCCTCCAAGGCCATTTTTGCAAAAACCATTGTACTCGGGTATTTACATCTGCCATGCCCCGTCAGTTGCCGAGCGGTCTGAATTGACGCCGAGCAGGCTTTTTTCGCCTGCGAAGCGCAATTGCAGCCGCGAGGCAGCAGGATTGCAGAACCGATATTGTCGTATAATCCGGTGCCGGGCGGACTTTTTCCGTCCGCGAGGCACTGATGCGGCGATAAGGCAAAGCGAATCGCAGGCGGGCGAATCAATCATCTGAAATTGCGATATGATAGCTCGGCCAAGTTTTGTATATTTGCCTTCCGAATTCAAAACAACAGGCAAAATGATTGAAACACAAGTCTCGAAAGGTATCATAAGCACCTATTTCAATAAGCTCGAAAGGAACCTCGACCTCGACGTGGCCATAGTCGGAGGCGGCCCTTCAGGCATCGTGGCGGCATATTATCTGGCGAAAGCCGGCCTAAAGGTGGCCCAGTTCGACCGCAAGCTCTCCCCCGGCGGAGGAATGTGGGGCGGCGCGATGATGTTCAACCAGATAGTGGTACAGGAAGAAGCCCTCGACATAGTGAAGGACTTCGGAATCAACTACGAGAGCTACGGCAACGGCCTCTATGTCATGGACTCCGTGGAAAGCACCTCGGCCCTGCTCTACAGGGCGGTGCACGCAGGCGCCACCATCTTCAACTGCTACTCGGTAGAGGACGTTATCTTCAAGGACAACGTAGTGAGCGGAGTGGTAGTTAACTGGACTCCGGTGCTCAGGGAAGGTCTGCATGTCGACCCCCTCAACATCATGGCCAAGTGCGTGATTGACGGTACCGGCCACGACAGCGAGATGTGCCGCACCGTAGCCCGCAAGAACGGAATCCGTCTGGCGACCGATACCGGCGACGTAATAGGAGAGCGCTCCCTCGACGTAGTCACAGGAGAAAAGGAAGTCGTGGAAGGCACCAAGGAAATATACCCGGGCCTCTATGTCTGCGGCATGGCAGCCTCCGCCGTAAGCGGCACCCCCAGAATGGGCCCCATCTTCGGCGGCATGCTGATGTCCGGAAAGAAGGTCGCAAGCCTCATCATCGACAGGCTGAAATAGCGGGAACCTTGCAGAATGCGCCCCGGAAGACTCTTCTGCCTTCCGGGGCGCATCGCATCATCCCCTATCAGATTATCTCCAGGTCGGAGGCCGGAATCCAGCCCTGACGGCCGTCGGAAAGCTCGATGTTGAGCCACTGGCCGAGCTCGTCCACCACTGTCACCACGGTGCCCTCGTGCAGCACGAACAGATCCTTGGCCGTACCGTCGGAAGGAGAGCTCTTCGCGGTCGTGACGGCGCGCGTGACCACCGCCGTGTCCTCCTTCGCATAGTCGGCCTTCTGCCAGAAGGAGAAGGACAGGCAGGCCAGCGACAGCACGAAAGCCACGATCATGCACACGAAGCCCGACCTGCGCGAGGCGGCCGAACGTCCGAGCAGGAAAAGCAGCAGCATTCCCAGGGCCAGAGCGAAAAGGACCACTCCCGCAATAGCCCATGAATCCGAAGGCATCATCCAGCACAGACTGCGCATCCAGCGGCTCAGGAAAAATTCCGGAACCGTCTCGATATTGTCCTGGGTCATCGAGGACGCGAGCTCCAGGTTGTACCGCGCGTCGGCGTATGAAGGGTCGAGCTTGAGAGCCCGCTCATAATTCAGAATCGCGTGGGCGATATCATCGTTCTTGAAGCAGGCGTTGCCGAGATTATAGTAGAGCTCCTTCGAGACCACGCCGCTTTCTTCTATCGCAGACCATGCGGCCCCTGCCTCCGCCCAGCGGCCCGCCTCGTATGCGGCGACTCCGGCGGTCCATAGCGAATCCGCTTGAGCGTCAGCCGGTTTCGCCCCCGCCTGCGGCAGGAACATCAGAAGGGCGAGGGCTGCGGCGGCAGCTCCCGCAGAATTTGACTTATGCCTGGTTTTCATACTGGCTTCAATGACTGAAATGGTTGTGACCGCCTTCTCGTAATGTTCGTTCATGGCCTCGTGGCCGGAATCAGGGGCATAGCGCGCAAATTCGCAGGCGTCGATCAGTGCGATGAAATCGTCCGCCACGTTGGAGTGGACGCCGGAGCCGGCGAGCCTGGAGGCAATGTTCTCCTTGCTCATTTCGGCGGCATCCATGTTGAACTTGTCGGACACGTAGCCCAGCAGCGCCCTGTGGAGCTCCTCATAGAATGCAGTATAGAGGTTCTTCTTCAGGAAATCCTCCGCCTGCACAAGACGCTTTCGGGCCATCTTGACGGCTCCGCGCGTCTTCATCCCCACCACGTCGGCACGCCGGGCCGCAGCAGCCTTCAGAAGGAAAAAGGCACCCGCTGCAAGCGCACACAGAAGGACAAGAACCACCCAGAACATCGCAGAACCTGCGAAGAAAGTCCCCGCAGGGGCGAGAGACGGCGTTCTCGTGACTATGAAACGGATGTCAGAACCCACGTCACGCACGTCACGGCGCTGCACCCCGGGCACTAGAACCCCTGCGGTGCTGTCGGCCGTCTGTCCGCTCCCCTTCTCGACCTTCACCGCGAGAGGTTCGCTGCGCAGGGTTACATAACGGCGGCTTGAAATATCGTAATAGCTGTACTCCACCGGCTCTATGGTGAAATCCCCGTGGCTCCGGGGTATGAAGGGATATTCGAAGAGCTTGCCTCCCGGGATGTCGCTGGTCTTGACGTCATAGACTTCGAAGTCGGGAGGGAAATTGACCTTGGGAGGGTTCAGCAGGGCTATGTTTCCGCTGCCGGTGATCCTGACCTCGAGGGATGCGGCGTCATGCACGGGCATCTCCTCCCTGGACAGCCCGGCGGTCATGCTGAACTTTCCGACTCCGCCCCCGAAGGATGCAGGAGCCCCGTCGGGAAGCCTCCGCACATGCACGGTCTTCGGTTCGGTGACCAGCCTCTTGCGTATGCTCTGGTAGTCATTCTGGAAGAACTCGTCGAAGATGCTGCCCGTGGAAGACCTGTCCACGCGGATGTTGATCACGCTGACCATCTCCACAGGATCTATGACTATGTCGCCCGCCTGCTGGGGGACGAGGTTCCAGCTGTGGATGAGCGCGACGTTGTATATCTTGCCGCCCACATTCTCGCGGTGGAAGTCCAGATTGGTCGGAGCCTGGAGATTCTGGCTCCAGAACCCGTTGAAATCCGGATATTTGATGTTCTCGAAACCGACGAGGTTCACCCTCTGGTAGAGCTTCAGCGTGGCGGTGACGGTCTCGCCGAGAATCACGTCGGTCTTGCTCAGGTCGAAGGAGAGGTAGATGTCATCCGAAGATACCGCTCCGGTCGCCGCAGCGGAACTCTCCTGCCGGGAATCCTGACTGGCGCCGCTGTTGTCGGCCACCACCTCCACCTCCGGAGAACCGGAACTTATCTGCTTTCCGCCGACCGTGGCATGGGCTGCCGGAAGCGCGAACTTTCCCGTCTTCACCGGCTTCAAGATATAGGTGTACGTGGTCTGCGTGGAGCTGGACTTGTGGCCGTTGGTGTTCGAATAGGTGCTCATCGACCCCTTCTGCGGTCCCCATACGAGCTGGAAGTCCCCGCCTGCCGACCAGCTGAAGTCGGACGGCGCCGTGCCCTCTATCACGAAAGTCACGTTGAACTGCTCCTCCAGGCCCACCAGATTGGGGACCCGGACGTCTATTTCCGTCTGTGCGAAAGCTGTCAGCGACAACAGGAACGCCGCCAGCAAGGCTGTCAGTTTTCTCATCACCAATTCTTTTCTTTCTGTCTTGATTTGAGCATGGCCGCCTTCTCGCGGTCGACCTTGTCTCGAGTCTTCTGTTCGCTCGCCTGCACCGCATTCAGCATCTGCTGGGCCTGCTGGGGCGAAATTGCGGAACCGTTGTCACCGGAATCGCCGCTATCCTGATCCGGCTGGTCCTGCGGCCGGTTCTGCGGCTGCTGTCCTCCGTCGTCATTCTTGTCCTGGCTTTCCTCGTCATCCTGTCCGTCCTGGTCCTGCTTGTCCTGTCCGCCACCCTGCTGCTGTTGCTGCTGGTTCTCCAGCATCTTCTTGGCATAGATGTAGTTCTCCTTCGCATCCAGGTCGCCCGGATTCTGGAGCAGGGAGTTCCTGAAAGCCTCCACGGCTCCGGCGTAGTCCTTGAGCTGCAGCGCGATGTCGCCGGCATTGTAGCTCTGGTCGGACGACATCTCCTGCCCCTCGAAGGACTGCATGACCTCCCTGGCGCCCTCATAATTCTCCTGACGGTAGAGCGCGGAAGCCAGATTATACCTTCCGGCCACGGAAAGCGAATCCTTCACGAGAGCCTTGCGGTACGAGAGCTCGGCCTCCTTCCAGTTCTCCTTCCCGAAAAGCCGGTTCCCCCGGCGCACCTCGTGCCTGTCGGCCTGGGCGAACGCGCACGCCGCATCCAGGAACAGGAGAAGCATCAGCGTCAATATCCTTGTCTTCATCTTAAAATCCTCCTTTTGGCCCTTCTTTCACCTATGAGCATCTCTATCACGAACAGCCCGAGGGCGATGCCCAGGAAGTACATGTAGAGCTCGTCATATTCCTCGAACACGATGGAGCTCAGCCTCTCGTCCTCCATACGCGATATCTCGTCGACTATGGGGTTGAGCCCAAACTCCTCGTTGCCGGCATGGACGTAAGAACCGCCGCCCGCAGCGGCTATGTCCTTGAGCATCTGCTCGTCCAGCCGGGACACGACTATGTTGCCGCTCTTGTCCCTGAGCAGCTCGCCGTTCACGGGTATGGGTTCGCCTTCGCCCGTGCCCACACCTATCGTGTAGACCTTTATCCCGCTTTCCGAGACGGTCTTCGCGGCTGCGACAGCGTCGTCCTCGTGGTTCTCGCCGTCGGTTATGACTATTATTGCACGGCTCTTCTCGCTCTGGGCGCTGAATCCGCGCGCGGCGGTGATGATGGCATCGCCTATCGCGGTGCCCTGGATGGGTATCGACCCAGTGTCTATATTGTCAAGGAACATCTTCGCCGAAATGTAGTCGGCGGTAATCGGAAGCTGGACGAAGGAGGTTCCGGCGAATACGACCAGACCTATCCTGTCGTCCTGCAGCCTGTCCACCAGGCGCGAAATCGCGAGCTTCGCCCTCGAAAGTCTGTCGGGACGGTAGTCCTGCGCGAGCATGGAATTGGAAACGTCAAGGCATATCATGATTTCCGCTCCGCGCGTCTCCCTCTCGGAAAGCTTCGCGCCTATCAGCGGACGCGACAGGCCAATCACGAAGAAGAAGAAAGCCAGGCAGAACAGAACCATTCGCCACCAGCCCTTGGCCGATGACCATGAAGGCATGAGCTGGCGCACCAGCGAGGGTTCGCCGAAGCGCAGCACCGCCCTGCTCCTGAAATGCCTGGAGATGCCGTATACAATCAGCAGGACGGGCACCAGAAGCAGCAGCCATAGAAATTGGGGTTCAGCAATATACAGCATCAGGGCAGCCTCCTCAACAATAATCTGGACAGCAGCTCCAGCAGCAGGCACACAAGGGCCGCGAGAGCATAGCCTCCGAACAGTTCCTTATATATGGGGAAACTGTCCACCGTGGTGCGTGCAGTTTCCATCTTATTGATTTCCGAATAGATTTCGGCGAGCTTGGTGTTGTCGGTGGCACGGAAATAGCGTCCGCCGGTAATCTCAGCCACCTGCTGGAGCAGGTTCTCGTCTATCTCCACCTTCACGTTCTGGACCTCTACGCCCCAGGGGGTGATCACCGGATAGGGGGCGGTGCCGGTCGCGCCTATGCCTATGGTGTAGACGCGCACTCCGTAGGTCTTCGCAATCTCGGCGGCGGTCAAGGGAGCGATTTCCCCGGTATTGTTGACTCCGTCGGTGAGCAGTATCACCACACGGCTCGGGGCGTCGGAATCCTTCAGCCTGGCCACCGCAGTGGCGATGCCGTTGCCTATCGCGGTCCCGTCGTCAATCAGCCCGGTCTGCACCTCCTTCATCATGTTGATAAGCGTGGACCTGTCGGTCGTGAGGGGGCACTGGGTGTAGCTTTCGCCCGCGAAGACCACTATCCCTATGCGGTCGGAAGGGCGCTGCGCGATGAACTCTATCGCTATGTCCTTGGCCACGCTGATCCTGTCGGGGGTGAAGTCCCTCGCGAGCATGGTCGTGGAGACGTCCATCGCCAGCACTATGTCTATTCCCTCGGTGTCCACCGACTCCACTTCCGACGAAGAGCGGGGACGGGCGACGGCGATGATGATGAGGCAGAGCGCCGCAGTCCTGAACGCGAAGGGCAGATGCCGGATCACGGAAAGCGGGGAAAAGCCGCCCTTCCTCCAGGGGCGTATCGTGGAGACCCTCAGATGGGGCCTGCGCTCGCTCAGCTCCACATAGATGTAGTGCCCTATGAGCAGCAGCGGCAGGACAAGCAGCCAGAGCAGTCCGGGATACTCAAAGAACATCTTTCTTCCGCTCCTCCTCCAGCTCTGTCTGATAGGTTGATGTCACGAAGCCGACGGCCGTGGAAAGGGCCTTGACATTCTCGTCGCGCGATGCCGTATGCTTGGCGAACTTGACGAAGTCCGCGAGCTCGAAGAGGCTGCGGGTCTCGGTGAAGACGTCGGGCCTGATGCCGTCGCAACCCTTCAGCGCCCCGAACAGCTCGTCCGTGGTCATCTCGGGCGCGTCCACGCCGAAACGGCGGTCGATATAGGCCTTAAGTATGTCGGTTATTCCGGAATAATATGCCTTCTGCTTCTCCGGCGCCCAGTATTTCTCGTCCTTGAACCTGTCCAGCGACCTCAGGGCCACCACGTAGGGAGGGTCGTCGGGCCTTGCGTCCAGGACTGCGGAGCGCCTGCGCCTTATCAGCCACACGGCAAGCGCCACCAGGGCGGCGAGCAGCAGCGCGCCACCGACCCAGGGCAGAATCTCCTTGAAAGTCAGAGGGTAGCGCATCTGTCCCTTGATGTCGTTGATTACGAAGGTCGCGGTGTCCACAGGCATGGTCTTCACGTCCAGCTCCGCCGGGTTGAAGAGCAGGGTGTCAATCTGCCCGTCCGGGAGCACCCTCCTCACGGCTATGCCCGGAAGCGTGTAGCGCCCCTCCTCGAAGGGTGCGACCACCACGCTGCCGCTGATGTCCATGGTCCCCTTCGACGCACGCAGGGTGTCCAGCTTCCAGTCGCGCACCAGCACGAGGGTGTCTCCGCTGAGCTGCGAGAAGTCCTGAAGCATCACCGTGGTGCCGGGCTCCACTCCGTCCAGCCTGAAGCCATACTCGAACTGGTCGGCCACGAGCACGGAATCCCTGGGCTGCAGCGGCTCCAGCCAGGCGTCTCCCGAAGGCACCAGGCCGGCGAACGCGAAAAGTATTGATGTCAGTATGCTCATCTATGGTTGAAAAGCGCCATCAGCCCCTTCACGTAGTCGGAGTCGGTGGCTATGTCGACATTGTCTATCCTGTATCTGTTGAACAGCTTCTTCTCCTTCTCGTCGAGGGAGGCGAACCAGTTCCTGTAGTATTCCCTCACCCGGCGGCTTCCGGTGTTGACCCAGGAGCAGCTGCCGCTCTCGCTGTCCTTGACATGGACGAGGCCCACGTCGGGGATTTCCCTCTCGCGGGGGTCATGCACCTTGATCACGCTCAGGTCGTGGCGTCCGGCCGCCACCTTGAGGGAGTCCTCGTAGCGCGGGTTGCCGCCCTCGTCCACGTCCAGCATGTCGCTGAGCAGGAAAGCCGTGCACTTCTTCTTCAGGCCGTTGGTCAGGAAGCGCAACGCCGCCCCGATGTCGGTGCCGTCGGAAGTGGGCTGCAGCTCAAGCATCTCGCGTATTATGTGCAGCAGGTGCGTGCGTCCCTTCTTCGGCGTGATGAACTTCTCCACATGGTCGGAGAAGAAGAGGGCGCCCACCTTGTCGTTGTTGAGTATCGCGCTGTAGGAGAGCACGGCGGCGATTTCCGCCAGCCGTTCCCTCTTCGTGTCGCCGGCGGTTCCGAAGAGTCCCGAACGGCTCACGTCCACCAGCAGCACCACGGTGAGCTCGCGCTCCTCCTCGAAGACCTTGATGTAGGGCGAGCGCAGACGGGCGGTGACGTTCCAGTCCATGGAGCGCACGTCATCGCCCCACTGGTACTCCCTGACCTCGCTGAACGCCATTCCGCGGCCCTTGAAGGCCGAATGGTATTCACCCGCGAAAATCTGGTGCGACAGCGCCTTCGTCCGGATTTCGATCTTCCTGACCTTCTTCAGGAGTTCCGTCGTGCTGCTATGGTACGATGACGGCATTGATTATCCTCTCTATTATGTTCTCGGGAACCACGTTCTCGGCTTCGGCCTCGTAGGTCAGGCCTATCCTGTGCCGCAGCACCTCGGGGCACACCGCCCTGACGTCCTCGGGAATCACGTAACCCCTGCGCTTGATGAAGGCGTAGGCCTTGGCGGCCATCGAGAGGCTGATGCTCGCACGCGGGGACGCCCCGAAGGAGATGAATCCAGCGATGTCGCCCAGCCCGTAGTCTCCGGGCGTGCGGGTCGCATAGACCATGTCCACGATGTAACGCTCTATCTTCTCGTCCATGTAGACCTCGCGGACCACCTTGCGGGCCTTGATTATGTCTCCGGGCTCCACGACCTTGTTCGCCTTGGGGAACTCGCCGCTGTTGTTCATGCGTATGATCTGCTTCTCCTCCTCTTTGGTGGGATAGCCGACTATGACCTTGAGCATGAAACGGTCGACCTGCGCTTCGGGCAGAGGATAGGTGCCTTCCTGCTCTATGGGGTTCTGGGTCGCCATCACGAGGAAAGGTTCGGGCAGGCTGTAGGTCTCGTCACCCAGCGTGACATGACGCTCCTGCATGGCCTCCAGCAGGGCCGACTGCACTTTCGCCGGGGCGCGGTTGATTTCGTCGGCCAGCACGAAGTTGGCAAACACGGGGCCCTTGTGGACCTCGAAGCGCTCCTGCTTCTGGGAATATATCAGCGTTCCGGTCACATCGGAAGGCAGCAGGTCTGGGGTGAACTGGATACGGCTGAACTTGGCGTTCACAGCCTGGGCGAGAGTGCTGATGGCCAGGGTCTTGGCAAGTCCCGGGACGCCTTCCAGAAGGATGTGTCCGTCGGCCAGCAGGGCTATCATCATGTTCTCGACAAGATGCTTCTGCCCGACTATGACCTTGCCCATCTCCATCGAAAGAATGTCGACGAACGCACTTTCGTTCCTGATGCGGTCGTTGAGTTCCTTTATGTTTACGCTTTCCATATTATTTTTAATACTTTTGCATTCATCATGCGATACTTCATCAGACTGTCATACAGCGGAGCGGGATTCCACGGCTGGCAGATCCAGCCCCGCCACGAGAGCGTGCAGGCCGCCCTCGAAAAGGCTCTGGCCACGCTGCTGCGCACCAAGACGTCCGTCACCGGCGCCGGACGCACCGATACGGGAGTCAATGCGACAGGGTATGTGGCTCATTTTGACGCCGACCGTCTGACTGACGCAAAGGATTTGGCATACAAATTAAATGCCATCCTTCCTCCGCAGATAGCCGTCCTCGAAATCGGCCCCGCCTCCGATGACTTCCACGCGCGCTTCAGCGCAAGCAGACGCGAATATAGCTATTTTCTGCACAGGGTGAAAGACCCCTTCCTCGACAGCTTCTCCTACCAGTGCGCCTATCCCTCGCTGGACTTCGGACTGATGAACGAGGCCGCCTCGCTGCTGCCCGGCAGGCACGATTTCAGCTGCTTCGAGAAGACCGGAGCCGACAGCCGGACCTCAATCTGCACCGTGTTCTCCGCAGGATGGAAGCCCTACGCGCCATCCGTGTCGGCCTGGGAGCCTTTTCCCGAAGGAGGAGAGCCGCGCTACTGGAAGTTCGAGATAGCCGCCGACCGTTTCCTGCGCAACATGGTACGAGCCGTCACGGGCACGCTGCTGGAAGTCGGACGCGGCAAGCGCAGCCTGGAGAGCTTCAGCTCTCTGATACTCCCGCCGCCGGCAGATGCGGATCCGGCCGGACATGGGCCCGCCGCAGGAAAGGAAACCGCTGCAGGAAAGGGGCCCGCCGCCGGAAAGGACGCGGGACTGCCGGCACGCTGCGCTGCCGGGGAATCCGTTCCCGGCAAGGCGCTGTTCCTCACCAGGGTGGAATACTGACGCCTGGCAACAGGCCGCATTTGCCCGTCAGCACGGCCGATTCAGCCGCTCCCGGCTTGCATTTCGCCAAATTTGAAGTATATTTGCAAGTTAGGATTATAGTGTATTTTTAACAACTGCTCATTTTATGTTATTCACTTTGCTTCAGACCGAGATCGCGGAGGCCGTCCCCGTGCAGCAGGAGATGTCATATTCTCTCATAGAAATGGCTGCCAAGGGCGGCTGGCTCATGATAGTCCTCCTGATTCTCTCCATACTTGCAATCTACATCTTCGGCAAGAAATGGTGGAGCATACGCCAGGCGGGAAAGATAGACAAGGACTTCATGATGGACATACGCGACTATATCCACGAAGGTAAGATCAAGTCCGCAAAGACCCTCTGCTCGAAATACGACGCCCCCGTGGCCCGCATGGTCGAGGCCGGACTCTCGCGCATAGGCAAGCCCCTCGCCGACATCCAGACCATAGTGGAGAACGTGGGCAACGTGGAGGTGGCAAGGCTTGAGAAGGGCCTTCCCTACCTCGCTACCATAGCCGGCGGCGCCCCGATGATCGGATTCCTCGGAACCGTGACCGGTATGGTCCAGGCCTTCTTCAACATGTCCAACGCAGGCAACAACATAGACATCACCCTGCTCTCCGGAGGCATCTACACAGCGATGATCACCACTGTGGGCGGACTCATCGTGGGCATACTCGCATACTTCGGATACAACTACCTGACCGCCAGGATATCCTCGCTCGTCTACAGCATGGAGAGCGCGATAATCAAGTTCATGGAGGTTCTCGGCGAGCCCGCCGCCCCCGTGACGGAAGAGGCGCCTGCCGCCGAAACAGCTAAAACGGAGGAATAGGATGGCTCTCAAGAGAATAACGAAGCCGGACCCGAACATGTCCATGTCCTCGATGACGGACATCGTCTTCCTGCTGCTCATCTTCTTCCTGGTGACCTCGACGCTGGTGAACCCCAACGCCCTGAAGCTGCTGCTTCCCAAGAGCACCGGACAGGTGGGCGCGAAGGCCACCGTCAGCGTGTCCATCAAGGACTGGGGAGACGAGCGCTTCACCTACCATATCAACGGCGACGAGAGTCCGGTGCCGTTCAGCGAGGTCGAGGACGACCTGATATGGCTGCTCCAGACGGAGGAGGATCCCACCTTCTCGATCTACGCCGACGAGAGCGTGCCCATAGGGCAGGTGGTGCAGGTCATGAACATAGCGAAGCGGAACCATTATAAGGTAATTCTCGCAACACAGCCCGAATAATGGCATACGACGGCAGGATAAGGGACAGGAACGAACGCAGGGGCGTGGTCACCGGCATTGCGATGACGGTGGCGCTTCATGTGTGCGCCCTGGTCCTCGTGTCCTTCAGCGGGCTGAAATACATCTATCCGCCGCCCGAGGAGAAATCGCTGCTGATTGACTTCAGCGACGACCCGGCGGCGCTGGTGGAGGAGATCTACGGAAACGCGCCGCAGGCGGAGGAGATCGACCCCGACGAGGCGGTGAACCTGGTGCAGCAGAGCGCCTCGCCTGAAACCGCCGACAGAGAGAACCTGACCCCGGAAACCGCTCCGGACGACTTCGGCGACGTGGACACACCTGCGCCCGAACCCGAGCGGCCTGCTCTCGACCCGAGGGCGGCATTCCCGGGAATGGCGAAGAAGGACACCACGCTGACCGCGATGCACGCGGCCTCCGACAGCTCCGCCCTGTTCAAGGCCGGACAGGCCGACGGCAACACCAGGAGCGGACGTACCGACGGGAAGCCGAACGCCCAGGTGAAGGGAAGGTCGGTGATCGGAAACATTCCCCGCCCGGTCTACAACGTGCAGGAAAGGGGCATAGTCGTGGTGGACATAGTGGTGGACAACTACGGGAACGTCGTGAGGGCCACACCGGGAGGCGAAGGCACCAACGTTCTCGACAAGAACCTGTATGCGGCGGCAAGGAACGCCGCCATGGATACTCATTTCAATATGAGCGCAGACGCTCCGGCGATGCAGGAGGGAACAATAACTTATTATTTTAATCTCAAGTAAAATGGACCAGTTTACAAAAGAAGGTCGTAAACTTAGACCAAGAAAAACTGCGGCTCAGAGGCAGCCGAATTTTGAGAAAGTCGAATACTCGGGAGGAGGATTCGGCTCTGAACACAAGCCGCGCCAGTACAGCGAGCGCAGAGGCTACGGTGAGAACCGTGGCTATGGCGACAGCCGTGGCGAGCGCCGTGGAGGAGGCTACGGACAGAACCGTGGCGGCTACGGCGACCGCAGGGAAGGTCGCGGAGGCTATTCTTCCGACCGTGGAGGAGGCTACCGCGGACACGAAGGCGGATACGGAGACAACCGCGAGGAGCGCAGACCGCGCCAGTACGGCGAACGCAGGAGCTACGGCGAGAACCGTGGCGGCTACGGCGACCGCAGGGAAGGCCGCGAAGGCGGATACGGAGAGCGCAGGCCCCGCCAGTATGGCGAACGCAGGAGCTACGGTGAGAACCGTGGCGGCTACGGAGAGAATCGCGGAGGTTTCGGACGCGGCCCCAGAAGGGACCAGAGGCCCGCTCCGGGAAGGTCAGCAGGGCCCAGGAAGAAACCCGCTCCCAAGCAGGGCTCCAGGATGTTCACCAAGGATTCATTCGAGGGAATCAACCGCATGATAGAGCGCCGGCCCATTGTGAACGGCAGCGAATCCACCGAGCAGTACGAAGCCCCCGTAAAGGACGTGGTGCGCCTCAACAAGTTCATCGCCAATTCGGGAGTATGTTCGCGCCGCGAGGCCGACACCTTCATCCAGGCCGGAGTCGTGACCGTCAACGGACAGGTCGTCACCGAGCTCGGCACCAAGGTCAACATCCATGAAGACGACGTGCGCTTCAACGGAGAGAGACTCAAGGGCGAAGAGAAGGTCTACATCATAATGAACAAGCCCAAGGGCTTCGTCACCACAGCAAGCGACCCCCATGCCGACAAGACCGTCGTGGACCTCGTATCGAAGTGCCCCGCAAGGGTCTACCCCGTCGGAAGGCTCGACAAGAACACCACCGGAGTGCTGCTGCTCACAAATGACGGCGAGATAGCCGAAAGGCTCACCCACCCCTCATACGACAAGAAGAAAATCTACCAGGTGGCCCTCGACAAGGAGCTGACCGAGGAGGACAGGCAGAAGATACTTTCAGGAGTCACCCTCAGCGACGGCGACGAGAAGGCCGACGAGCTCGAATACATCGACGAGAACGACAAGCGCAAGCTCGGCATAGAAATCCACTCCGGAAAGAACAGGATAGTGCGCAGGCTCTTCGAGAGCCAGGGCTACAACGTCAAGGCCCTCGACCGCGTATACTTCGCCGGGCTCACCAAGAGAGGGCTCAAGAAGGGCGAGTGGCGCTACCTGACCGACAGCGAAGTCAATATCCTGAAGATGGGGGCGTACGTATAATGGCTCACCGTTCAGGATTCGTAAACATAATCGGCAATCCCAATGTCGGGAAGTCCACGCTGATGAACGCCCTCGTGGGGGAAAAGCTCTCCATAGTGACGGCCAAGGCGCAGACGACCCGGCATAGGATAATGGGCATAGTGAACGGAGAGGACTGGCAGATAGTCTACTCCGACACCCCAGGCATACTGAAGCCGAACTACCGCCTGCAGCAGAACATGATGAACTTCGTCGACGAAGCCCTGGGCGACGCCGACGTGATACTCTATGTCACCGACACGGTGGAGACGGCCGACAAGAACGCCGAATACATCGACAGGCTCACCCGCATCCAGTGCCCGGTCATAGTGGTGGTCAACAAGATTGACCTCAGCAACCAGGAGGCCGTGATGGAGCGCATGCGCTGGTGGCAGGACAAGCTGCCCGGAGCCACCGTGATTCCGGCGTCGGCACAGGAGAAGTTCAATCTCGAGAGCATACTGGACGCCATAGTCTCGAAGCTGCCGGAATGCCCGCCCTGGTACGACAAGGACACCTTCACCGACAAGAACCTCAGGTTCTTCGCCTCCGAGATAATCAGGGAGAAGATACTGCTCAACTACAAGGAGGAGATTCCCTACAGCTGCGAAGTCGGAATCGAGAGCTTCAAGGAAGGTGCCGAAAGGTACGAAATCAGCGCCGTGATCTATGTGATGCGCGAGTCGCAGAAGGGCATAATCATAGGCCGCGGAGGCTCCGCGCTCAAGAAGGTGGGCACGCAGGCGAGGCTGGACATGGAGGACTTCTTCCAGAAGAAGGTCTACCTCAACATCTACGTGAAGACCGACCCCGACTGGAGGGAGAACAGGAAGGAACTCAGGAAATTCGGATACGAAAACTAAGGAAGCATGGTTGAAGAAGACGAGATATTGGAAGACGTGCCCGTGAACGGCGACGGCGAGGAATCAGGCAGGTTCGAGAAACTGCTGGACTCCGATGCGCACGAGTTCAGGCTGTCCGGGATGTTCAAGGACTGGTATCTGGATTACGCGTCATACGTAATCCTGCACCGTGCCGTGCCCGACATCGTGGACGGCCTCAAGCCAGTGCAGCGCAGGGTTCTCCACGCCATGTTCAACATGGACGACGGCAAATACACCAAGGTCGCGAACATAGTCGGACAGGCCATGCAGTTCCATCCCCACGGCGACGCGTCGATACTCGGGGCCCTGGTCCAGCTGGGCCAGAAGGGCTTCGCCATCGACTGCCAGGGAAACTGGGGAAACATCCTCACCGGCGACTCCAACGCCGCAGGACGATACATCGAGGCGCGTCTGTCCAGGTTCGCCAAGGAAGTGGTCTTCGATCCGAAGGTCACGGAATGGATGACCTCCTACGACGGAAGGAACCGCGAACCCGTAGAGCTGCCGGTGCGCTTCCCGCTGCTGCTCGCCCAGGGCACGGAGGGCATCGGCGTCGGACTCGCATCCAAAATACTCCCCCACAACTTCAACGAGCTCATCGACGCCTCCGTGGCCATACTCGAGGGCCGCAGCTACGAAATCTACCCCGACTTCCCCACCGGCGGCTTCGCCGACTGCAGCAAGTACATGGCCGGAAAGAGGGGCGGCAGCGTGAAGGTGCGCGCCCGTATCGAGAAAATCGACAAGAACACGATAGCCATCACCGAAATCCCCTACGGCAAATACACCAAGGACATAATCGAGTCCATCCTGAAGGCCAAGGAGAAGGGCAAGATCAAAATAAAGAAAATAGAGGACATGACCACCGACAAGGTGGACATCATGATCCATCTGCCCAACGACGTCTCCCCGGACAAGACCATAGACGCGCTCTACGCGTTCACGGACTGCGAATGCAACCTTGCGCCCAACGCCTGCGTGATCAGGGACAACAAGCCGGAGTTCCTGTCGGTCAACGACATCCTGGAATACAGCACCTTCCACACCCGGGAGCTGCTGCTCAGGGAGCTGAACATCAGGCTCGACGAGCTCGAAGGCGAATGGCACTACAGCTCCCTGGAGCGCATATTCTTCGAGAACCGCATCTACAAGGTGCTGGAACAGGACCAGAAGGACTGGGACTCCCAGCTCGCCGACGTGTTCAGCCACATGAAGAGCTATCAGGACCTGCTCCGCAGGGAGATAGTCATGGACGACATACTGAAGCTCGTGGAGAAGCCGGTGCGCAAAATCTCCAAGTTCGACACCAAGGCCATGGACGAGAAGATTCTGGCCATAGAGCAGGAAATCGCCCGGGTGCGCGACAACATCGAGCACATCAACGCCTACACCATAGACTGGTTCAGGTCCCTCAAGAAGAAATACGGCAAGGACTGGCCCAGGAGAACCGAACTCACGGGCTTCGAGACCATAGCGGTCAGCCGCGTGGCCAACAACAACGCCAAGCTCCAGGCCAACCTGGCCGAGGGCTTCGTGGGAATCGGGCTCAAGAAGGACGACGGCGGGGAATATATATGCGACTGCTCCGACATGTCCGAGATAATAGTCATCGGAAAGAACGGCAAGTACCGCATCACGAAGGTGCAGGACAAGGCGTTCTTCGGCAAGGACCTGCTTTATGTCAACGTGTTCAACCGGGGCGACAGCAGGACCATATACAACGTCATCTACCGCGAGGGCAAGACCAGCATCTACTACGCCAAACGTTTCGCCGTGACCTCCGTCACCCGCGACAAGGAATACGACATCACCACCGGCGAGGAGGGGTCAAGGATAATGTGGTTCAGCGCCAACCATAACGGAGAGGCCGAGACCGTCCGCGTGCAGCTGAGGCCCAGGCCGAAGCTCAAGAAGACCTCGCTGGAATACGACTTCTCCGAGCTCGCGATAAAGAGCAGAAGCGCCAGGGGCAATCTGGTCACAAAGAACGTAATCCAGAAAATCACCCTCAGGAGCAAGGGTGTCAGCACCATTGAAGGCAAGGACATCTGGTTCGACTCCGACATACAGAAGCTGAACGACGACGGGCACGGACAGTACCTCGGCAAGTTCAGCGGCAACGACAAGGTCCTCGCCGTATTCCGGAACGGAACATGGTACACCACCTCCTACGATACCGTGAACCGCTACCAGGGCGAACTGCTCCGCATCGAGAAGTTCGACCCCGACAAGACCTTCACGGCGCTCTACTGGGACGGAGCCTCCAAGAGCTTCTATGTCAAGCGCTTCTCCTTCACGGTCAGCGACAACACGCCGCAGAGCTTCATCTCCGACGACCCCAAGTCGAAGCTCCTGGAGCTCAGCGATGACAGGCACCCACGGTTCGAGGTCAGCTGGAAGACCGACGACAGGCAGCCGGAAGCCGTGGACGCCGAAGAATGGATAGCCAAGAAAGGCGTTGCGGCGAAGGGCAAGAAATGCACCTCACGGCCGGACGCGAAGGGCGTGCGCTTCATCGAGCCGCTGATAAAGGAGGAGGACGAAGAGGAGCTGCCGACCGAAGTTCCCGACGGGGACTATTCCGGCCCGGAAGACGCGGGCTACGGCACCGACGACGATGTCCCGGAGGAGGAGCCCACGCTCTTCTGAACCACGTAACCGATAGAAACAAAACAAGATACGATGGAATATAGCGAACAGGAACTTCTGCGGAGGGAATCATTGAACAAGCTCCGCGAACTCGGGATAGAGCCCTATCCCGCGGCAGAGTATCCGGTGAACGCCACGGCAGCGGAGATCACCGCCGGCTATGACCCGGAGAAGAACAATTTTCAGGAAGTGTGCATAGCCGGAAGGCTGATGAGCCGCCGCATCATGGGAGCGGCGTCGTTCGGCGAGCTGCAGGACGAGAGCGGCCGCATCCAGGTATACGTGAAGCGCGACGAGATATGCCCGGGCGAGGACAAGACCATGTACAACACTGTCTGGAAGAAGCTTCTGGACATAGGCGACATCATCGGCATCAAGGGCTTCGCCTTCATCACCCAGACCGGGCAGCTCAGCGTACACGCCAAGGAGCTGACCCTGCTGAGCAAGTCGCTCAAGGTCCTTCCCATCGTCAAGGAGCAGGACGGCAAGGTGTTCGACGCCTTCACCGATCCGGAGATGCGCTACCGCCAGAGGTACGTGGACCTCATCGTGAACCCGCAGGTGAGGGAGGTGTTCGTGAAGCGCGCGAAGATAATCGCCGCCATGCGCGAATACTTCAACGCCGCAGGCTGCCTCGAAGTCGAGACGCCCATACTCCAGAGCATCCCCGGAGGTGCGACGGCGAGGCCGTTCGTGACCCATCACAACGCGCTGGACATCCCCCTTTACCTCAGAATCGCCAACGAGCTCTACCTCAAGAGGCTGATAGTCGGAGGCTACAGCGGAGTCTATGAATTCGCGAAGGACTTCCGCAACGAGGGTATGGACAAGACCCACAACCCCGAATTCACCTGCATGGAAATCTATGTGGCCTACAAAGACTACATCTGGATGATGGACTTCGTAGAGAAGATGCTCGCGAAAGTCTGCATGGCGGTGAACGGCACCACCAAAGTGAAGATAGGCGACAACGAGATAGACTTCGGAGGCAGCTACCGCAGGCTCCCCATGCTCGAGGCCATCAGGGAATATGCCGGAGTCGACGTCAGCGGAATGGACGAGGACGCCCTCCGCGCCACCTGCGACAGGCTGAACGTGCACACGGAGCCCTCGATGGGCAAAGGCAAGCTGATCGACGCCATCTTCGGAGAATACTGCGAAGACAAGCTGGTCCAGCCCACCTTCATCATCGACTATCCCGTGGAGATGTCGCCCCTGACCAAGCGTCACCGCAGCAATCCCGAACTCACCGAGCGTTTCGAGCTTTTCGTATGCGGAAAGGAACTCGCGAACGCCTACTCCGAGCTCAACGACCCCATCGACCAGCTCCAGCGCTTCGAGGAGCAGGCGAGGCTCAAGAGCAAGGGTGACGATGAGGCCATGTACATCGACATGGACTTCGTCCGCGCCCTCGAATACGGCATGCCTCCCACCTCGGGACTCGGTATGGGCATCGACAGGCTCACCATGTTCATGACCGGCCAGACGACCATCCAGGACGTGCTGTTCTTCCCCCAGATGAGGCCCGAGAAGGTGCTCAAGTCGGAGAAGAAGGACGAATAGCCGTGGCCGAGACCATCACATCGGCGCAGAATCCGAAAGTCCGGAAGCTCCTGGCGCTGCAGCAGAAGGCTGCCGAACGCCGGGAATCCGGGCTTTTCGTGCTCGAAGGCGTCAGGGAACTGCAGCACTGCCTGTCCGCAGGCTATAAGGCCGACTCCCTCTTCGTATGCCCGGAAATCCTGGGAAGCCGCCCCGATGCGGAAGGGCTGATGTCATCCGTCCCCTCCGGCAGGGTCTTCGAAGTCCCCAGGGAGCTGTATGCCAGAATCGCCTACCGGGGAGGCACCGAAGGGATCATCGCCGAAGTGCATGCGAAGGAGCGCGGACTTGAAAGCCTGAAGCTGCCGGAAAATCCCCTGGTGCTGGTCACAGAGAGCGTGGAAAAGCCTGGCAACCTCGGGGCAATGTTCAGGAGCTGCGACGCCGCCGGAGCCGATGCGATGATAATCTGCGGGCCCGACCATACCGACCTCTACAACCCCAACCTGATACGGGCCTCCGTCGGAGCGGTCTTCACCGTCCCCTGCGCCGTATGCGGTTCCGAAGGGGCGATAGCCTTCCTTCGCGGGCTCGGGGTTCGCATTCTGACCGCCCAGCTGCAGGACTCGTCCCTCTACTACGACTGCGACATGCGCCGTGGAACCGCCCTCGTGATGGGAGCCGAAGACACCGGGCTCAGCGACATCTGGCGCCGCGCCGCCGATGCGCACATACGCATACCCATGCTCGGGCGCCTGGACTCCCTCAACGTTTCGGTATCCGCCGCCGTCCTGCTCTTCGAAGCGGTCAGGCAGAGGAAGAAATGATTAACTTTGCATTCCACTTATCCGCTGACACTGATGAAGTATAACGCCATATCTCTATTTTCAGGTGCGATGGGTCTGGATCTCGGCATCGAGAAATCCGGTTTTGACATCAAGGTCTGTGTTGAACTGGACAAATGGGCGGCCAGGACAATCCGCCTCAATACTGACATACCTGTCATAGAGAAGGATATAAACAACGTATCATCGTCAGAGATTCTGGAGACTGCGGGAGTAGGCGCCAAGGATGTCACATTGCTTGTAGGCGGACCTCCATGCCAGGCCTTTTCAACTGCCGGCAAACAACGCGGATTCGCCGATTTCAGAGGCAACGTCCTCATTCAATACCTCCGCATCCTGTCGGAGATTCGACCTGAATATTTTATTCTGGAGAACGTGAGGGGGATATTGTCCGCAAAGCTGAATTCACTGCCTCCGGAATATTCCGAGTATGAGCCCGTCAAGGACATCAAGGGAAGCGTTGTCCATTTTATAGCCAGAGAAGTGGAGAAATTAGGCTACAATATCAGCTATGCTCTGCTCAATGCTGCGAATTACGGAGTTCCGGAGAAGCGAGAACGCGTGATTTTCATCGGCCACCTGGGCTCCAGAGTCCCTCTGCCGGCTCCCACCCATTCTGAAGACGGCTGTCATGGAACCAAGCCATGGGTCACGTTGAGGGAGGCCATCGGCGATTTGGAAGGACGGGAGGATTTGCGTTATATTCCGTTACGTCCGAACAGCATAGAATACCTCAAGCTGCTGAAGGAAGGGCAGAACTGGACAAATCTGCCTCCGCATCTGGCCATGGAGGCGATGGGCAAGGCATATAGACTGTCGGGAGGAAAGACCGGATTCCTGAGGAGACTCTCGTTCGACAAGCCTTCCCCGACTCTTGTAACCAGTCCGACCATGCCCGCCACCCTGCTATGCCATCCGACGGAACTGCGTCCGCTCTCAATAGAGGAATATGCAAGAATCCAGCAATTCCCCGATGCATGGAAATTCGAAGGGAAAATCGAGACAATCTACAAGCAGATCGGCAATGCCGTCCCTGTCGGGCTAGGATATGCAGCCGGCAGACAGGTAATGGACCACATTCATGGCAGAACGGAAGACAATAAATCCAATATACCTTACTCAAGGTATCGGACGGCCGTCGATTCAGAGTGCGAAAAAATATTCGACAAAAGAATACAATCCTTAAAAAACTAATACTATGGAATCTTTGATAGCGCAGGTTGAAGCTTACGTGGAGAACAATATCTCCTATTTCCACACAAGCAGAATAGACAAGCTGAAGTCCTTGAAGCTAGACAGGCTTCTCAAAAGCAAGAACCCCTATCTTTACAAGGCGAAAAACCTGAACACGCCTCAGGAGGTTGTAGAAAGCATCGCCGCCGCATTCATTTCTTCCGCAGAAGAAAGCATGTTCGGAGACTGGCTGGAAGGCCTTGCCATATTTGTCGCATACCAGGTCTATAACGGCTATAAAAGTTCCGCAGAAGGCATTGACCTTGAGATGGATAAAGACGGAGTCCATTATTTCGTCAGCATCAAGTCCGGCCCCAAATGGTCCAACTCCTCATCCCTGAAGAAATTAAAGGAGAATTTCATGAAGGCGAAGAGAATCTATCATACCGGAGGGAACAAAGGCCTGTGCCAGGCTGTCGAAGGTTGCTGCTATGGCAAGGAAGCCAATATCCAGAAAGAGTCGCACATCAAGTTGTGCGGCCAGCGTTTCTGGGAATTCATCTCCGGTTCGGAAACACTGTATCTGGATATAATTGAACCCCTCGGAATAAATGCAACGGAGAGGAACAGGGACTATCAGGAGGAATATGACAGGATGATAACACGGTTCACACGTGATTTCATCTCCGATTATTGCGATAAGGAGGGTAATATTTTGTGGGAGAAGATAGTGAATCTCAATTCTGGAGCAGAATAAAATCTTTGTTCACATGAACAAATTCGGACTTATAGGCTATCCTGTCGCGCATTCGCAGAGCCCCGGGCTGTTCTCGGCGGCCTACGGCGGCAGATACCCCTACGAACTCATCGAAACCCCCGACTTCGAAAAGGCCTGGGAGTGTTTCGTGAACGGATACAGGGCGGTCAACGTGACGGCGCCCTTCAAGGCCGATGCCTTCGATGCGGCCGACTGGCACAGCCCCGAGTGCAGGAGGGTCGGAGCCGCGAACCTGTGCGTAAACGAAAACGGCTGCGTCAAGGCCTACAATTCCGACTACCTCGGGGTCAGGGCCCTGCTCGAACCACTCCCTCGCGGCACCGCCGCCGTAATAGGCTTCGGCGGGGCCGGCAAGGCCGCACTTGCGGCAGCGGAGGATTCAGGATTCAGGACCAGCCTCTACCGCCATGACGAGATTGCGGGAGGAGTCAGCGCCGACGTGATAATCTACACCCTGCCCAAGGCAGTCGAGGGCGCGGACAGGCTGGAATGCGGCCATCTGCTCGAAGCCAACTACAAGGACCCCTGCCTGGGCTCGCACCCGGGATATATCCCCGGAACCGCATGGCTGCTGCAGCAGGCCGTCCTCGGCTATTCCCTGATGACAGGAGAGGAGCCGGACGCCGTGGCGATGAACGCCCTTTTCCGCCGGCAGGAAAAAGCCTGAAACCGCTTGTTTTTCAGAAAGGACTGCATAAATTTGCATCAAACGCTCCTATGCTGGAACAACAGGCCAACGACATACTTCTGATGGGAGAGCACGCGCGCATCATCGTGATGTCAGCCATAGTCGTGTCCGCCTATCTAGCCGATTTCCTCTGCTGCCGGTTCATAGTCCCGCTGGTGCGCAGGGTGGCGCACAGGACCGCGTTCAAATGGGACAACTATCTGACCGAAGGCAAGGCGCTAAACTACGCCTTCCATCTCATCCCGCCGCTGGTATTCCTGGTCACGGTGCCGCTGCTGTTCCCCGACTCCGCCCTGTGGAAGCGGCTGCTGCTCAGGGGTCTCTACATCTACCTGATAGTCGTGGTCTGTCAGCTGATATGTGCGTTCATCTCATCCATCTACGCGATTTCGAGCGAGAGCGAGACCTTCAGGAACAAGCCGCTGAAAGGGCTCTACCAGATGCTGAAGGTCGTGGTGGTCTGTCTGAGCGCGATAATGATAGTCGGAGTCCTCGTGGACAAGGATTTCACGGCCCTTATCGCGGGGCTCGGCGCCTCCGCAGCCGTCCTGATGCTCATCTTCAAGGACACGATACTCGGGGTGGTGGCCGGAGTCCAGCTTTCGGCCTACGACATGCTGCGTCCGGGTGACTGGATAATGCTGGAGAAATACGCCGTCGACGGCGAGGTCGAGGAGGTGAACATGAACACGGTGAAGATACGGAACTGGGACAAGTCGATAACCACGATTCCGCCGTACATCCTGGTCAGCGACTCCTTCAAGAACTGGAGGGGCATGCGCGAAAGCGGCGGACGCAGGGTGGCGAGGTCGCTGCGCATAGACATGAGTTCGATCCGCTTCTGCACCGGCGAGGAACTGGCGGCCTTCGCCGGAAAGGAATGGGCCTCCGGACTCAGCCTTGAGCCGGGCACCGTGAATCTCAGCCTCTTCAGGGCCGCAGCCGAGCACTACCTGCGTGGCCTCTCCGAGGTCAACGGGGACCTGATGCTGATGGTCAGGCAGCTGGAGCCGGATTCCGAGGGCCTGCCGCTGCAGTTCTACTTCTTCACCCGTCCCAAGGACTGGCCCACGCACGAGCGCATCGCCGCCGGAGTAATGGAGCACATGATAGCCATCCTGCCCGAATTCGGGCTGCGCGCCTACCAGAGGCCGGCAGGAACCGACATCACGGGGATTTCAGGCAATTCCGGCAAGGCTTCATAATCTGAAAATCTTTTACTATCTTTGTCTAGTATGGCAAAGGAGTACAAGTGGATTCTCAGTGAACCGGCAGACCCCGAAAAGGTGGACCGTCTGGCCGCTGAAGTCGGCATTGACAGAGTGCATGCCGAACTGCTTGTAAAGCGCGGGGTGGAGACCTTCGAACAGGCGCGCTCCTTCTTCCGCCCGAGTCTGGACGGACTGCACGACCCCTTCCTGATGAAGGACATGGATGCCGCCGTGGAGAGGCTCCAGAGGGCTATTGCCGGAGGGGAGAAGATTCTCGTCTACGGAGACTACGATGTCGACGGCACCACAGCGGTCTCCCTCGTCTATTCATTCATACGCCGCTTCACCGACAAGGTGGACTTCTACATCCCCGACCGCTACGACGAAGGCTACGGAGTCTCGCTGAAGGGCCTGGACTGGGCTGCGGAAGGCAACTTCAAGCTCATAATCACCCTGGACTGCGGCATCAAGGCCACAGACAAGGTCGAATACGCCCGGAGCAAGGGTCTGGACGTAATCATCTGCGACCACCATCTGCCGGAGGACACGCTTCCGGCCGCCGTGGCCGTGCTCGACCCCAAGCGCGAGGACTGCGACTACCCCTTCGATGACCTCTCCGGCTGCGGCGTGGGCTTCAAGCTCGTGCAGGCATATTCCAGCAAGTACGGCATAGCCTTCGAGAGTCTGATTCCCCTGCTCGACCTGCTGGTGGTCAGCATAGCCTCCGACCTCGTGAGCATGGTCGGAGAGAACAGGATACTCGCCCACTACGGACTCAAGCAGCTGAACAGCTCGCCCTGCTGCGGCCTGCTCGCCCTGATCAACCTATGCAAGATAGACCCCGGGCACATAACTATAGACGACATCGTGTTCAAGATAGGCCCCCGCATCAACGCCGCCGGCCGCATCGACTCCGGCCGCTTCGCAGTCGAGCTGCTGACCGCCGCCGACATGGGCAGCGCGATGCGCATAGGCGAGAAAATCAACGAGAGCAACAATGAGCGCAAGAGCATAGACAGGGAAATTACCAGGGAGGCCCTGGAGATGGTTCAGAACGGACAGAACCTCTCGAAAGGCAATGCGACGATAGTCTACAACCCCAAATGGAACAAGGGCGTCGTGGGCATAGTCGCCTCGCGGCTCGTGGAAGCCTACTATCATCCGACCGTGGTGCTCACCAAGTCCAACGGCTTCGTGACCGGCTCGGCCAGGAGCATAAGCGGGTTCGACCTCTACGAGGCGATAGAGAGCTGCGCCGACCTGCTGGAGAATTTCGGAGGCCATGTCTACGCCGCAGGTCTCACGATGAAGGAGGAGAATCTGGAGGAATTCGCCAGGCGCATCGACGATTTCGTGGACAAGCACATCACCAGCGACATGCTGACGCCGGTCATCGACGTGGACGCGAAACTGACCTTCGCCCAGATAAGCCCGAAGTTCTTCCGGATACTCAAGCAGTTCCAGCCTTTCGGGCCCGGCAACCACAACCCCATGTTCATGACGGAGGACGTCTACGATGCGGGCACGGGGCGCAAGGTCGGGGCCGGCGGAGTACACCTGAAGCTCGACCTGCTCCAGGAATCCCAACCCTACCACCAGATACCTTCGATAGCCTTCAACATGGCGAAGTTCTACGACTACATCCATGAAGGCAACCCCTTCGACGTCTGCTACACGATAGTAGAGAACTATTACCGGGGAAACTCCTCCATCCAGCTGCGCATACGCGACCTGCGCGAACGCGAGGACATACTCTAGCGCAGCCCAGGCAGCCCGGCGACCTTCAGCGCCACCTCCTGCGGGGTCAGCGTTCCGGTATCCACAACGAATTCGGCCATCGCATAAAGCGGCTCCCGCTCACGGAACAGCCGCAGGGCGTCACCGGCAAGCGGACGCGAGCCGCCGTCATCGGAAAGCCTCTCCATTATCGTCTCAATACCTGTACGCAGCCAGACGCAGCGGGTCCTCTCCAGCACCGCCTTCCTCGCCTCCTCCACCGTAAGCGTGCCCCCGCCAAGGGCTATCACCATAGGGCCGGAAGCCCTGTCGAGCAGCCAGAGGAGGGCAGAAAGCTCGGCTTCGCGGAAAGCCTTCTCGCCGTCACGGAAAATATCGGGGATGCTGCGGCCCTCGCGGCTGCATATCAGCTCGTCGAGGTCGGTGAACCCTGCGTCCAGCAGCCTGGCCAGCTCCCTGCCTGCGCTGGTCTTTCCGCAGCCCATGAACCCTGTCAGTGATATTGGTTTCATTAGATTGTAAAGATACGGATTTTTGCTTACCTTAGCTTTCAAAAACGTAATTTACATCATGTCACTTAACAAAGTAATGCTCATTGGCAACGTGGGGAAGGATCCCGAAGTGAAATACCTCGAAGGAGGCGGCCCCAACGGAGCCGGAAGGAAAGTTGCCTCATTCACCCTGGCGACATCGGAGAGGTACAGGGACCGCAACGGAGAGACGCACGAAAACACCGAATGGCATAACATCGTAGCCTGGGGCCAGCCCGCCGACATAGTCGAAAGGTTCGTCAGGAAAGGGACCCAGCTCTACATCGAAGGCCGCCTGAGGACCAGAAGCTGGACCGACAAGACGGGAAATACGCGCTACACCACCGAAATCAACGTCGACAACCTGCAGCTGCTCGGCCGCAGAGACGGACAGAACGATGGAGGAGGCTACCAGCAGGGCGGCGGTTACCGCCAGAACGGCGGAGGCTACCAGCATGACGGAGGCCAGTACCAGACCGGATACCAGAAGCCCTCATACCAGGCCCCCGCTCCAGTGGAGCCTGCAAGGCCCGCAGCCGGAGACGACGACCCCGCGGACGACCTTCCGTTCTGAAACCCCAGGCGACAAATGAAAACAGCCCCGCTCCCGGGTCGGCCTGACTGCGGGGGCGACGGCATTACACGACTACAGAGAAAATGGCAGAAAAAGTTAGAAAACTCCTGAACGACTACCCCGCAGCAAGGTGGTCCGTTCTGATACTCATCGCGCTCGCGATGTTCTTCGCATACATGTTCGTCGACGTGATGTCCCCTCTCAAGTCGCTCGTGGAGAGCACGAGGGGCTGGGACAGCGGAGCGTTCGGAACCTACGCCAGCGCCGAATATATACTCAACGTCTGCGGATTCCTGATACTCGCCGGAATCATACTCGACAAGATGGGAGTACGCTTCACCGGCATTCTGTCCACCTCGCTGATGGTGGCGGGAGCCAGCATAAAGCTGTTAGGCGTCAGCGACTGGTTCCAGACCACCGCGTTCTGCGGCTGGCTTGACAGCTGGTGGGTCGCGATGCCCGGCAGCGCCAAGATGGCCTCCCTGGGATTCATGGTATTCGGCTGCGGCTGCGAGATGGCCGGCACCACGGTCAGCAAGGCTCTGGCCAAATGGTTCAAGGGCAAGGAGATGGCCCTCGCGATGGGGCTTGAGATGGCAATTGCCAGGCTTGGTGTGTTTGCGGTCATGTGGCTCTCGCCCGCGATAGCCGGGAAATACGACGGCACCGTCGTGGCTCCGGTGGCGTTCTGCACCGTGCTGCTGCTCATCGGCCTCATCAACTTCATCGTGTTCTCGGTCATGGACAGCAAGTTCGACAGGCAGCTCGTGGCTGCGGGACTTGCCACCGACGAGAAATCCCCCGAAGACGAATTCCATGTGCGTGACCTCGGCAAGATATTCTCCAGCAAGATGTTCTGGCTGGTCGCCCTGCTCTGCGTGCTCTATTATTCCGCTATCTTCCCCTTCCAGAGATATGCGCCCAACTATCTCGAAGTGACCCTCGGGGTGGATGCGGCGACCGCATCCAGGCTGTTCAGCTGCTTCCCCATACTGGCGATGTGCCTGACGCCCCTTCTCGGCATCTTCCTCGACCACAAGGGGAAGGGCGCGTCGATGCTGATGCTCGGCGCGGTAATCATGATAGTCTGCCACCTCTGCTTCGCCTTCGTGCTGCCGGCGTTCCCCAAACAGTGGTTCGCGGTGCTGCTCGTGGTGGTGCTCGGCGTCAGCTTCTCGCTCGTTCCGGCGGCGCTGTGGCCCAGCGTGCCGAAGATTATTGACGAGAAGATACTCGGAAGCGCCTACTGCCTGATATTCTGGGTGCAGAACATAGGCCTCTGCCTCGTGCCGCTGCTGATAGGCTCGGTTCTCGAAAGCACCGGAGGCTATCTGGTACCCATGATAATCTTCTCATCCTTCGGAGTGCTGGCCTTCATCTTCAGCATCCTGCTCAAGGCTGAGGACAGGAAGCAGGGCTTCGGCCTCGAGCTCCCCAACATAGAGGAAAAGTCCGAATAGCGATGGCGGGAGGGAGAGACATAGCCGCCGGAAGAAGGGGGAAAGTGTGCTGGATAGCGCTCATCTGCCTGATGGTGCCGATGTTCGCATCGTACTTCTTCGATGACATGTTCTCCACCCTGTCCCAGATTTTCCAGCATCCCGAATGGCTGCAGCTGGGCTGGGACAGCGCCGACTACGGCTTCTACGCGGGCGGATACAGTTTCCTCTGCGTCTGCGGAGGACTGATAGTCTGCGGCGTGCTGCTCGACATCTTCGGCGTGCGCATCATAGGCTCGGTGTTCGTCGGGCTGATGGCCGCCGGCGCCGGACTGGTGCTGTTCGCGCTGCGCTCCGGACTCGAGCCCGTGGTATCCCTGACTATAGCCTACATAGGCTGCATGATATTCGGACTCGGCAGCGAAATCGCCGGAGTCGCGGTCACCCGCTCCATAGCCAAATGGTTCAAGGGACGCAACGTTGCCTTCGCCATGGGCGCGCAGGTGGCCGTGGCCAGACTGGGCACTGCGACAGCCTTCATACTGTCGCCGGTGCTGGTCGCCCAGAAGGCCCCCGGAGAGATCTACACCCTTGCGGAAACCGCCCGCCCCGCGATGTTCGGACTCGGGCTGATTCTGTTCGGGGTGCTGCTCTGGGGTATTTTCGTGGCGATGGACGCCCGCTTCGACCGGCAGAACGGCATCTCAACCGGGCGCGGCAGGGTCAGGGAGGAGGACAGGTTCAAGTTCTCCGACATACTCAAGCTGCTGACCAACCCGCGTTTCATCATGATAGCGCTGCTCTGCGTGTTCTTCTACTGCTGCATCATCTCCTTCAAGAAATTCGGGACCTCCATAGTGATTCCGCGCTTCGGGATGGAGCTGGACGGCGCCAAGTGGGTGATTTCCATGATACCTTTCTTCACCGTGGTGTTCACTCCCCTGTTCGGCGCACTGGTGGACAAGGTCGGAAAAGCCACCGTATGGATGGTCATCGGGGCCCTGATGGTGCTCGGCGCGCATCTGCTGCTGTGCTTCGCCCCGCAGGGAGTGCCGTTCTGGGGCTATTTCTCGATTGCCGTGCTCGGAATCGGTTACTCGCTCGTGCCCTCCGCGATGTGGCCGAGCGTGCCCAAGATAGTCCCCGAAAGGAACCTGGGAACCGCATATTCCCTGATATATTGGATCCAGAACATGGGAATGCTGCTGGTGCCGATATTCGTAGGCCGCATATTCAAGGCCGACAGCGGAGTCTCGGCGGCGGTAAGCGCCGAATATATATTCATAGCCCTGGGATGTACGGCCGTATGCGTCGCCCTGCTGCTCTTCCGCTCCTCGCGGAAGCATGCGGAGCTGGCGCTTGACGAGCCTGCGGGAAAGGCATGAAAGGCTTAAGATGTACGAAATTCTTGACAAGATAAACGGTCCGGCCGACATCAAGGGCCTGGGGATTCCGGAGTTGAGACAGCTCTGCGGAGAAATCCGCAGCTATATCATCGAATGCTGTTCGACCAATCCCGGGCACCTGGCGTCCAGCCTGGGCGCAGTCGAGCTCATAGTCGGCATGCACTACGTATTCGACGCGCCCAAGGACAAGCTGGTGTTCGATGTGGGCCACCAGGCATACGCGCACAAGATTCTCACCGGCCGCCGCGAGGCCTTCAGGACTCTCCGCACCGAAGGCGGGATAAGCGGTTTCCCCAAGCGCAGCGAAAGCGTATACGACTGCTTCGGCACCGGACATTCGTCGACCTCAATCTCCGCGGCCCTGGGTTTCGCATGCGCGGCCAGAATCATGGGGCGCGACGAGAAGGTGGTCGCGCTGATAGGTGACGGGGCGATGACAGGAGGGCTTGCGTTCGAGGGCCTGAACAACGCCGGAATCGGTAACGCCGACCTGCTGGTGTTGCTGAACGACAACAACCAGTCCATAGACGGCAACATCGGGGCCATGCACGAGCACCTGCTCAAGCTTTCCACCAGCGAATCGTACAACAGCCTCAAGGAATCGGTATGGACCGCGCTCGGCGAAGGGAAGTTCAGGCGATTCATCCAGAGATGGTGGCGCAGCCTCAAGTCCTGGGCCGTCAAGAAGACCGGAGGAGACGTGTTCGAAGCCCTCGGTTTCAGGTATTTCGGCCCGATTGACGGCAACAACGTGGAGGAGGTCGTGAACGCCCTTGTCCGGATCAGGGAACTGAAGGGACCGCGCATTCTCCACTGCCTGACGCTGAAAGGGAAGGGCTATCCCGCAGCTGAAAAGAATCCCACCATCTGGCACGCGCCCGGAAGGTTCAACCCCGCGACCGCTGAAAGAATCTCCGAGAAGCACAGTCGCGACCGCTACCAGGACGTGTTCGGGGAAGTGCTCTGCGAGCTCGCCTCGAAAGACAGGAGGATAGTCGGCATCACGCCGGCCATGGCGCACGGCTGCGGCATGAACAGGCTCGCGGCCGAACTTCCGGAGCAGTTCTTCGACGTAGGCATAGAAGAAGAGCACGCCGTGACCTTCGCGGCAGGGCTTGCCGCCGCCGGAATGAAGCCCTTCTGCAACATCTATTCATCGTTCGCCCAGAGAGCCTACGATGAGCTTATCCATGACGCCGCCCTCCAGAATCTTCCCGTAGTGCTGTGCCTTGACAGGGCCGGGCTCGTCGGCGAAGACGGAGGCACGCACCAGGGAGCTTTCGACATTGCGGCGTTCCGCTGCATCCCCAACGTGATAATCTCCGCCCCGAAAGACGAATGCGAGCTCAAGAGCCTCATGTATTCGGCGACGCTCAGCCGGAGCGGCCCCTATATAATAAGGTACCCGCGCGGAATGGGGGAAGGAAGCGACTGGAAAAATACGGAGTACGTGGAGATTCCAACGGGCAGCGAGGAGACCTTAATGGAAGGAAGCGAGATAGCGGTAATAGCTTCCGGGCCCGCCGTCAACAGAGCCGCAGAGGCTGCGGCGGACTATCCCGGCAGGGTCGGAGTCTACAATTTCCGCTTTATCAAGCCCCTCGATGAAAATCTGCTGTCGGAGATAGCCGCGAAATACGGACATATCATCACCGTCGAGGACGGCTCGCTGAAAGGAGGGTTGTATGGTGCTGTGTGCGAATATCTTATGTCAACAGGAGCGAAGACCCGGGTGGATGGAATCGGCATCGGGGACGTTTTCGTCGAGCAGGCGCGCCAGAAGGTGCAGCTGGAGAATTTCGGGATAAGCAGGGAAGGAATCAAAAAAAAGATAGAAAAAGTTTTTGCGGAAAAGAAATAATTTCTATCTTTGCAATCCCTTATGGTAAGGGACTTTGAAATAAACATCATTGCCGATGTAGCTCAGTTGGTGAGAGCGTGTGATTTGTAATCTCAAGGTCGTGGGTTCGACTCCCTCCATCGGCTCATCAGCAAGAATGTTGAAAACAAGGGCAAGTACCAGAGTGGCCAAATGGGGCAGACTGTAAATCTGCTGGTTTACACCTTCGGTGGTTCGAATCCATCCTTGCCCACCCAGAAAGCGGGGTTCGTATAATGGCTATTATGCCAGCCTTCCAAGCTGGAAATGGGAGTTCGATTCTCCTACCCCGCTCTAAAATCTGCCGATGTAGCTCAGGGGTAGAGCGCATCCTTGGTAAGGATGAGGTCATGAGTTCAAATCCCATCATCGGCTCCAGGAGCCGGTCCTAAGGCCGGCTTATTTTTGCAACAACTTTTATACGTAATATTATGGCAAAAGAAGTTTTCAAAAGGACTAAACCCCACGTCAACATCGGTACAATTGGCCATGTTGACCACGGTAAGACCACCCTTACCGCTGCCATCACCAAGGTACTGGCAGCGCAAGGTCTGAGCGAAGTCAAGTCTTTCGATCAGATCGACAACGCTCCCGAGGAGAAGGAGCGCGGTATCACCATCAACACCGCTCACGTAGAGTATGAGACCGCCAATCGTCACTATGCGCATGTCGATTGCCCTGGCCACGCCGACTACGTGAAGAACATGGTTACCGGTGCTGCCCAGATGGACGGAGCTATTCTCGTAGTAGCCGCCACCGACGGCCCCATGCCCCAGACCAACGAGCACGTGCTTCTCGCAAAGCAGGTGAACGTGCCCAAGATGGTCGTATTCCTCAACAAGGTTGACCTCGTAGAGGACGAGGAGATGCTCGACCTCGTGGAGATGGAGGTTCGCGACCTGCTCAACAAGTACGATTTCGACGGCGACAACGCCCCTATCATCCGCGGTTCAGCCCTCGGCGCCCTCAACGGAGAGCCCAAGTGGGAGGAGAAGGTGATGGAGCTCATGGATGCTGTCGATGAATATATTCCCCTTCCTGTACGTGACAACGAGAAGCCTTTCCTGATGCCTATCGAGGACATCTTCTCAATCACCGGACGTGGAACCGTAGTTACCGGACGTATCGAGACCGGAACCATCCATGTCAATGATCCCGCCGAAATCGTGGGATTCAGCGACAAGCCCAAGCAGACCGTTGTGACGGGCGTCGAGATGTTCCGCAAGCTCCTCGACCAGGGAGAGGCCGGAGACAACGTAG
>OHFP01000236.1_pt1 | contig 32995 bp, 30 predicted proteins | sample 1567591 | NCBI WGS metagenome assembly OHFP01 (sample SAMEA3879547, study PRJEB24766) | human gut metagenome | biome: human-associated habitat; feature: feces | place: USA | collected 1985/1987 | reverse complement strand
AAGCAAGGCGATAGGTAGTCCTTCGTGGCTCGACGGAAGACAATAACAAAGACAATTCGTCAACAATGAATGCAGCTTCTTGCCCTTGATAAAGCCAGTAAGGACGACCCCGTTCTTCCTCGCCATTTCTCTCAGGCTGCGTGAATAGTCGTCCTCAAAGTCAGTATCGCCGGCCAACACCAACTTTATATCTTCAACTTCATTTCTACTTTTAACCTTGGTAAATGCTTCAACCAAATGATGTAAATTCTTTTCCGGCACGAAGCGGCACATACCAAGGATATACTTGCCTTTCTCTATGCCGAGTTCATTGAAGTATTCGGGATAATCACATATTTCCGGCTGCGACACACCGTTGTAAATCAGGTGTACGTGGCTTGTACGGTTATATTTCCATTTTATCAGGTTGCGAATGACATCGGAGATTACTATCACTTCGTCGGCAAACATACAGCCCATGCGTTCGCCTAATTTCAGCATTGTCTTTGCAGCAAATCCCCACTTGTCTCTATCATAGTCAGGTCCGTGGTGGGTGAACACGACCTTCATTCCAAGCATCTTGGCGTATGGAACAAGCAATGCAGGACCAATGGCATGTATATGTATGATGTCCGCCTTTAGCCTTTTTGCTTCATTGATGGCCCTGAAAGTGTGGATGATGGCCTCAAATGATTTCTTCTTCGGGCTGTCAATATTAACCAACTTTACGCCTTTCCATTCCTTCAGGTCGTCCTTGACATAATCAGTCCTGCGTATCACGGTAACATCAAAGCCTCGTTTGGCTATCCTCGGAAACAGCTCCTCACAGTGCGTCTCCACGCCGCCCATGATGTTCGGGATGCCACGGGTGCCCGTAACTACTATCTTCATAAAAGATTGCTTGATTTTAAAAACAAATAATTACTTTTGCAAAAACAAAAGCAACTCATTAAATGGAAAAGCCACAAGGCTATCTTAAAGAAACAATATTGTATGCAAGAATTGTCATATGTTCTTGCCTTTCCGCCTTGTGGCTTCTCATTACAGGTAAAAGGGTCAAGTAAATCAGAACTTCTCCCTCAAATCCCCTTGACACGGGTCTTGCCCTACGTCGCACCATTTCGGGTCTATGCAAGCCGGCTTGCCCTGCATAGAGCGCAGCTTATTCTGCAACGCCCACTTTGCGGGATACTTGATGTACTTGTGCATAACGGGGCTTGCCGTGCCCACCATCCAGCAGTTCTTCGGGCATTTGCGTACCATCTGCCGCACTTTCTGCGCCTGTTCGCTCTCCCAGATTTCCATGAACGGACGATCGTGGATGTTGCCCATGCTCTCTTTCCAGTACCTTTCCTCCAATCCGTTACAGGGCATTACCTCGCCCCACGGGTCGATGAAGAAGTTTACCATGCCGGCCTCGCAAGGCAGCATACGGCGTCCGCCCTCGATATAGTTGATAAGCCCCATGTTGAACCATGCGCGGAACCAACTCTTCGGGTGCTTCTCCTTCAGCTGCCACTCTATCAGCTGGCGGAAGTTGCCCGTCACCTCGTCCTTGTTCGTGATTACGTTGTCGCTCTTGTGGAAGTAGTACGAATTGTGGAACGCTGCCGTGGCGAACTCCATGCCGAGCGAAAGTGACAGTTGGTAGAGCGAAAGCATGTCCTTCGAGTTGTGGTTTGACACTGTACAGCCGAAGCCGATGTCCTTCAGTCCCATGTGCTTCAGGGTGAGCAGTGTCCTCAACCCCTTGTCAAATCCACCTGCATGGCCTCGCAGTTCATCGTTCTTTTGGCTAAGCCCTTCTATGGAAATGCGGATACCAATATTCGGAAATTTCTTTGCCAATTCGACAACCCTATCCTCGAACCAGCCTGAGGTGGAGATTACTATTCGTGGGGTATGCTTGTAGCACTCCTCAACTATCTCGGCCAGGTCTTCGCGGATGAACGGCTCTCCGCCCGTAAGGTTGATGAACTTCAGTTGCGGCAGCGTCTTCAGGTCTTCCGCCTTTATCTCCTCCTGCCTGTTTGTCGGGTTCTTCCAGATGTTGCACATTTGGCAGCGCATCGGGCAGCGATACGTCAGGATGATGCTTGCGTCAGTTGGACGCGGAATGTTTGTGTTAGACATTTTATCTTGTTTCTTTAATATTTAAATCGTTGAAAATAAGACATTTATATGTTTTGGCAATATGTATTGAAGCACATTGTCGATAAAAAGAAAATTCCCTGCTTTCCGATTTGCCGCATATTGCAACACAAAACATGGCCTTTTACGATGCAAAACACGGCCTTTTGAACGGCAATATACAGCCTTTTGCGGTTATTATACAATTGTGAGATTTTATGGTTATCAGGTTATGAGGCCTTAGTGTCTTGCAGTCTTGGAATAAACCGTATAACCCTATAACCGCAAGACCTCATAACCCAATATAACACTTCATGATTTCGTCATAATAATTTTCGGCATTGTACCGTTTCATCGCAGCATCGGCAATGGCCTTATGGTCAAAATCAGCGTTATACATCGCCTTGATTTTCCCTGCAAGGTCGTCTGCGTTGCCGCTCTCGAATGTCATTCCGTTCATATCCTCATCTATCAGTTCTGGTATGCCACCAATACGTGCGCCAAGCACGGGCGTGCCCAAACATTCGGCCTCAATTACCGACAATGGGTTGTTCTCGTACCATTCAGAGGGTATCACGGTAAACTTCGCCTTCCCCACAATGTCCTTTATGTCATCCCATTGGCGGAAACCGAGGAACTCGACATTGCCCTTTAATTCTTCACTCTTAATCCTTAACTTTTCACTCAATGGCCCTCCGCCGATGATTTTCAACTTATACGGCAACCGTGCAGCGGCCTCAACAAGCGTGCCGACGCCTTTCTCATGGCTCAAACGGCCTACATAGCAGTAATAATCGTCCTTAGCGTAATCGTCCTTGCGGCACTTCTCCACGTCAATGAAATTGCACAGCACTTTCAGCTTGTCCTTCCTGAAACCGCCCTGTGCCATTTTCTCCGCCATGAAGCGGCTGGGGCAAACAAACAAGTCAGTGCATTCCTCAAGCCGCTTCCTGTTCCACTTTATTGCTTCACGATAACCGATTTCAGATGCAAGTCTTGAACCTTTCATACAGCGGTAAGTCTTGCACGGTGTCTTGTCGCCGTTGAAACACAACTCGCAAATTTCCTTGCCATTACGCAGGCAGTCGTAACGTGGACAAAGCAGCTTGTAGTCATGCAACGTCCACACCGTCCTTATACTCCGCCTGTGCGCCAGTTCTGCAATTACGGGCGACAGCTGCGTGTGGATATTGTTAAGATGCACTACATCAGGACGGAAATCATCAAGCAGTTTGCCGAACTTGTTTTTCACCTCATGCGCCCCGAAAGGCCTTGTGAAAGCCATCAGCTTCGACATATTCTGTGGAAAATACTTCTTCCACGGAGTATCCTCGTTGTCGGGATAGTCCATGGCAAACACCGCCACCTCATGCCCGTGCGCCTTCAACAGCTGCTCAAGGTTAAGCATATAGATGCAGTCGCCGCCACGCCGGTAATAGAATTTGTTGGAAAGTAATATGCGCATAAATTAAAAAAATTACAAACTCGCAAAGGCCTTGTCGAGATAAGAGTTGGTCTTGGATTTTAAAATAAAGAGCTTTTCATCCACACACTGATAATCAATCTCCGAAGTTAATTGTAAAAACAATTTATCTAAAGTGGCAAATCTTCTATTTTCTAAACCGAGATTGGAACACAATGTGTCTATACGTGAATTTTTCGAGTGTTTACTATTTTCGTCATACCTGTTAAAGGTAACAAAGGGCTTATGGTGAATAATGGAAAATACTGAACCATGAAAAGAATCCGTACAAACATATTTTGCACCCCTTAACAGATTCAGAAACCGTGCCGGGTCTACATCATACGGGGCAAAGTCTCCAAAACTTTCATCGTTTTCAACGTATTGGTCAAGATGCCGCAACGTTACGATCTTGCATCCTAATCGTTCTGCGACAGACTTTACCGCTTCACGATGGTTGGGATTTGCCCCAAGAAAATAAGCAAAAATATATGGCTCTTCATATTCTTTATTCTTTGGAATTAGTTCCGACCATTCATTTTCATTAAAAATAAACACTGGGTCTAATATTGTCGGAACGTTCTTGCCTGTCAGTTCTTTAACAATTTCACTACCACGATTTTCCCTCATGCTGATAAATTCAATGCGGTTGAGATATTCCCGTGTCCGTGATATTTGATACCATGGTATATTTTTTACGCCAAACGATGAAGCAATTGAAATCTTGCGAATATGGTCAGGTACGAACATTAAATTATAAAAATTGGTTGGTAAGCCAGCAGGTGACCACAATTGGTCGCTACCTGTTACCACGGCAGAATACCTGTTTGCGCCTTTGCAGAGACTTTCATATCCAACAAAAACGGGTGATAGATATGTGAATTTTTCTTTCCTAAACTTATCAAACGCTTGCATCCTTATTAAATCATTGGCTCGAAAATCCGGATGTTTACGTTTCCCGAGTTTCTTCAAAAATGCTTCCTTTTTGTCATTCAACAGTATTCCATTAAACAATCTCGGTATTTGTTTTAGCTTGCCCAATAACGAATAATGCTTTTCATAACGTATCAGCTCGTAATCCAAGCCTCTTTTTTCCAACATCGTTACTGTTGCGTATGCTTGAAGCATCCCTCCGTAGTTCTCGTGGAAATACTTTATGCAGACTCCAATCATTTTATTTACTATTTTTATTCATGCTTCGACTGTAAAAGAAATCAATTATGGGCCAAATGCATTTATGGTGTCCTACGAACCGTTGGCAATGGCAAATTAATTCTGAAACATAATCATTCAAATGAGGGCGTTCCAACGGCTTGTCATAAACGGCAGTCCTTTTGCCGATCATTTTATCCATGTTCATTATTGCATGGGCACGCCGCTGCTTTGGGTAAAGCATGGCCTTTTGCGACTCGTTCAGCGTTTTGGCATCGACATCAGCCATTTTTATGTACCCATCCGCTTCAGCCTGTTTGAACAAATCTTCAAAATACGGATTTCTTACAATCCAAGAACTTATACCGACTTCATCTTCAGAGTATGGTCTAATGTGTATATCACCGAAACAGACATCGGCCAGCTCACCGTAATGGTCAATGCAGGTAAGGCATCGCCTTGGCTTAAAGAAACTTCTAAGTGCGCCGTAGTAGCGAATGTAGGAAATTGAAATCAAAGATTTCGATTTCCTACATTCGCTACTCTTATCCGTAGCGAATGAAGGAAATTCCTCCCCTTTGCCTGTCGCATCCACCACAAGACTACCCAAGCAGCCATTGTCGCGGAATGCGAAATATCCAATATTCTTTTTATCAACACCATATCTTTTCAGCAGAAAGTCGCGGGCATAAAATGTCCTGTTGGAAGAACAATAGATTGAGAAATATCCCACGACATGCTTACTGAACTTATAGTCAATTGAAGCCCTTTTCCTGAATCCTTGAATATGGCATGGCAGTCCGACAATGATATATTTACCTTCAGAATTTTTGATTTCATTTCCTACATAGTTTAAGGCCACCGGGCAATATTTTGAACTTCTTGCCTTTAATATTTCTTCTTTTGTTCTGGCGATATATGACACAGGCGTTATATGGTCGTTCTCGGAAAAACCGGTAACCACCGCACCATCAATAATCTTTTTGTCAAGCAGATAAATCAAGAACTGGCTCACCATGCCGCCTGATGCCGAATGCCAGCGGATTTCATCGTCCAAGCTGTAGCCAGTGTGAAGATTTTGGAAAAGTCCAATGTACTTGTCAGTTTTAGAGTCCTCATTCGAGAAAAACTTGTTCGCCATTTCTGTCAGATTGCAGCCAATGCCTGGACAAACTTTCAGGCATCTGCCACATTTGTCGCCCAAACAGGTCTTTTCCTCTAATACGGGGCTGTTCTCACCGTTTCTACACTCTATCCGTATGGAATGTGTTGGACACACATCTTCACAAATGCCGCAACCAGTACAAAGATTGTTTCTAACAGTTTTATTTATATTATTCATTTATATTTCTATATTCCAATAATTTTATAAACATATCCTTGTATTGTTCGATTATCTTATCGTTTGTAAGATATTTGTCCGTATAAGATTTTAGCAATTCTCTCATTTTATTGTAATTAAACCGTTTTAAAATCGCATCTTCCATTACATGCACCAAGTCATCTACATTGCCATCCTTAAATAATAATCCAGTAACACCGTCTTTAATAAATTCCTTGAAACCGTCATGATCAGAAGCTATCACCGGAATATTGTAACTGTATGCGATAGACAAAGGACCCGATTGGGTCACGTCTCTATATGGCAAAACTAAATAATCAGATTTAACAAACAGGTTGGGTATTTCACCATTATCAATCCGTCTAATGACGAGATTAAAACATTCTTCATTTTTTATGAGCTTACCATATTCAGACCAATTTTTACAGCTTCCGCAAATTGATATGACAAATTGACCTGAATACTTTTCTACTAACTTATTCGCAGCAAGGATTAATATATCCAAGCCCTTATTTTCTCGTATCGAGCCAAAGAAAAGAAAGTGTACTTTTCCGTCATCAACTTTCATTTCAGTGGGTTCACCATAATATTGCAAGCATAGGGGAGAAAAGAAAGATTTGACATTAGTATATTTTTCCCTGAATAAGTCATATTGCGTTTTTGAGAAAAGCTTAACCGTACTGACTGTATTAAATATAAATTTTTTATAGTTTGTAATCAATTTCCTTCGTTCTATATTTACATGGTCAATAAAATCATGACAGGCGTAAACCAAATTCTCTCGCTTGATACCCAACAACCGAATAACTGGGAAAAAATACGGCATACCCAAATAATCAATATAATACAAATCGGGCAATGTTTTTTTCAAACGGTTTATTGTTCTTATATAAGCAAATAAAGTCTTGAAAGAGCGCAACCTGCCATATTCTATAATTTCGCCTTTTACACCAACGGCATAAAACATTTTGTATAGTAAATCTTTTTCTTTCTCTCTATTACTCACAAAAACAATCCAAGTAATGTCAAAGCATCTGCTTAAATCCCTCATTAAAGGTTCATCGACATTAAAGAAGTTTGACCCCGTAATCCATGCTATCTTAAGTTTTCTCATGCCTTTGTAGATTTAATCCCAAATCATTTTCGATTTTTTCCTTTCAGTCAGGAAGTTAAGTACAGGGATTATCCAATACCAGACAGAACTTTGTGGATAACATTCTCCATTGTATCTTCCAAATCCCATAAGTGTTCCTTTGAAATGCCCCCAAAAGCCTGACCAGTTTGACCACTCTCTTTCTCTCAATCGGAATCCATTCGATTTCAACTCTGCAAGAAACTCCTTACGAAGTGGATGCGTACAATACCATTCCCAGGGCTTGGGCCTTGCCGCAAAATGGACAATTACACTTTCCGTAATTACATTTCTTACGTTGTACAATTCTGACTGATAACGTTTGTTATAAGGGTCATTTGTTTTATACCAAAATCTCACTTTATAGAAAATGTTTTGCATATTCCACTTGCAAGACAAGACGAGTGTTTGCTTTCCACAGACGGCATTAAGCACGTCTTGGTCGTGATTACGGATATTCGCATATTTGTTCCGAATAAAATCCATGCATTTCTGATAGATACCATCCTCTTTCCACTTCTTCAGATTCATTAGAAGCACACCTGCATTAAAATATCCTTGGCTAATAGGTATATCAAGACGCTTAAATGCCCCATTGTTTACAGATAATGAATTCGGATGATATACGGCAGCAAGATAGTTCCCTCCCATATCCATATTCCACAATTCCTGGAGAGAACCACGAACCAATATGTCACAATCCAAATAAATGGCTTTATCCAGTTCTGGAAGTAATTCTGTGGAAAAGAGCCTGAAATAAGTAGCTACACTAATGTGGGAAAGTCCTTCACCCTTAGGAAGTGGAAATCTCTTGATAAGCTCCTTATCCACGACTTTCACTGAAATCGTGTTGGAAGTTCCATCCACCAACTTTTGCAGGTTACATATACTATTGTCAGACAAGCCTTCCGTGAAAATATAGAAATTTACCCTATCATTATACCTAATTGTGGTACTGATGACGACAGAACAGAAAGGCACAAATCTGTCATCACATGCTAATATTATGTTCATAATCGGCTTTAGTATTGGATTTACAAACTATCATTTTCAAACATAACCCGACAAACGGAAAGTAGATTTGCCAAATCTGGTTGGGACGAGATGAAAGCAGAAAAACTAACAAGCATACCGTAAAACATAATCCCCATAAAGCCGTTTCAGCAAACTCCTTATTGCGTATGTATCTGATAAAATAGCTAATAAGCATAATGAAAAATAACAATGCCAATAACATATAACTGATTCCATAGTCAATTAAGGTGATGTATTGATATCCCTCAGCCCCGGCTATAGAAGAATCTTTAAGGAAGAAGAAACGTCCGTCTTCGTTGACCAATTGCATTGTATACCCCTGTCCATGCCCCCATATTGGGGCCTCTTCAAGGTAATTAAGCGTGGTCAGCCACTGCAATTCCCTCAATTCCGAAGAACTGCCATCCGTGTTTTGGCCTCCAGTTAACACAAGGTCGGTAATTCCTGCGACGTATTTTCCTATATACTCATTATTAGACAAAGCTTCACCAAATAAAATAAAACCAATGTACACAACTGCCACGGTCAATACCAGTTTCGATTTCTTCTGGAAAAGATAGTAAATACACAATCCTATCGCCAATATAAATACTGGTGCCCTTGATGCAGTAAACACGATACAAAGTAGCAGCCCTAAAATCAGCGGTATCCTTAGAGTGGTTTTCTTAATGTAATGCTTGACAAGCAAAATACATAAGACCAAAGAGTTCCCATAACTATTTGGGGAAAAGGCAGGGCCTGTAGCCCTAAATCCACGTTCTGTTCCAACTCTATCTGAACCAAAGAACGAATCGCCCGTGGAACTAAATGCCGCAGCGATGAAATTGCTATCCATCATCCAACACATTCCTCCTGCCACTATCAAAACAACCGCCAAGAAAAGTAGACATCGTTGAAGCCGATTACGAGAGAAGGCTGCCGGTGCGATAAGGAAACCACCCAACAAAACCAGATAAGTCTGTGAAAACTCATACAATTCAAAACGAATAGCTGAGCCTAAGGACATCCATGAGGCCATGAAAGGATGTAGTATGTGATAAAGCAACATCAGCAATGTCAAGACCCGTAGAGGGTAAACATTCCATAGTTGTTTCAGTTCTTTATCTTTGTAGGCACGAACAATGCAAATCAACGGAAGCAGGATTGGAGGCTGCGGTATGATAGGTAACTTCATCAATGGGTATAAAAGTAGATTGCCACATACATACCAATAAAAGCATTTCTCCTTGTCTTTCTCGAAAATCAGCTTATATATAACAAGCAGAAAAAACAGATATTCGATTAATTGTATTCCGGTGTTCATGATACTTAAATACTATCTAAAAAACGGATACCTATTCCTTTAAAAGCCGCAACTTTTGCATTCACCTCATACCAATCTATGTCTGTGTTTAAATCTTTGCTGTTAAGCCTTGCTTCCAACCCACAAGATTTCAGCAAATCCGTAATTCGTGAGCTTGTGGCGTTCTTAATATATGAGAAGAACGGGATGTTGAACAAGATGGAGAAAGATGTGGCATGAAAAGAATTGGTCACAACGTAAGAGGCTTTGGTAAACAATTCGATAAATTCACACGGACCTGCGTCTGTGATTCTCATGTCAGCATACGATATATTGGCAAGTTCCTCCACCGCCACAATTTTCATCCCGTGTTGTTGTGACAATTGCTGAGCGCAGTCTTTTATATCCCGCATCAATGGGCCGAGATTATATACCAACACAAATTTTTCATTACCGAATTTTGATGAAGCTAATCCTCTCCAAGATTCTTTGGTAAGCAAAAATACAGGATCGGGCACTTGTACGCTTCCCCTTATACCCAACTCTTCCAATAGTTTCAATCCGGTTTTCTCCCTCACTGATATTTTGCAGAATGAAGAAAGCCATCTTTTCATATTTACACAATCCGTAGAAGAAAGGCTTGATACACCAAAACTTGCGGCATACGATATTTTACGTCCTGCTCCGAATTGCAAGAAAAATGACGGATCTCTCCCGTTATTGAAAAGTGGATTCCATATCTGGTCGCTTCCTGCAATAAAGACATCAGCATTTAGTTTTGCTCCACACAAATCTTCTATATTCCTATATCTTTCTGAGGTCAAATGCAGATATTGCATTTTAAAACGGTCAAAGGCCCTTTTTCTTCCACTCTTTTCCAAAATAAATTTCATTTTCTGGACACTCCTTTTAATACGGTAAAGTGCCTTGATTCCTGGTATATACCGTATCTTATACAAACTTGACACTTCAGGTATGACATACTTATTCCACCTTACACGGTAATTCACATCCATATAATCCGGAAAATAGTCTATAATCTGGACCTCATGTCCAAGTTCGGTCAAATATTGCTGAAGCGCATAGGCTTGCAACGATGCACCATAATTATACACATCATGACAAGTGATGGTTTTTATCTTCATTATAAATACAAAGAATTAATTTATAGAGTTACTCAATAAAAGCCCCATTTCCGACGCAACAATTCTACTATATGCCGTTGTTCATAAAAATAATCACGGTTCCAAACGAATAAACTGTCACAATGATGGTTTATTATACCCCAAGACAATCGGCAAAAACCACTTTCAGAAACATACCCTAAAACAATATATGCAATTCTTCTCGGGCTTTCCCGTAAATTGAACGGACAGGTAGACTTGATTTGCGACAACAATTCGTATGCTCTGCTTATCAGACCACTCGCTGCCTGAGGAAAAAACGAACAGAACAGCAAATAATCAGAATACTTCTCTCAGCACTTATCTTGTGAAAATACACATCAAGCATATAGGCCAAAGCCTGAAATGTGAAAAACGAGATACCAACCGGTACGACTCAATTAAATCCTGGAAGATTGAATTTTATTCCTATGACCTACATTGCACTGAAAATTGAGTCATTGATGAAGTTATAGTACTTGAACACGAGCAAAGGAAGTGCAGCCAAAACCACACCAGTCCAGACTATTATCCTACGCCTTTTTATATGAGCTGATGTAATGGGAGATTCCAAATATAATGCTACCACGTAAGTCACTACCGTAATTCCCAATAATATTAGTGCATAGGCCGGTTTGAAATTCATGTAGAGCAAATAGCTTGCAAGAATCAGAAACCATTTTTTTGCCGACGTATACTTAACCGGTATTATCCAATACACGGCGAATATGAACGGAAATACGATCCAAAAATTGAAACTGTTGAATAACATCGGATATATTACTTCTTAAACTTGCTTTTTATCTCGTATATCATCTCCTTTCCTATAATACTCTTAAGTATCTGCTTTGCCTTCCCCGCATTTTGGGAATTAATGGAAGAAAGTTTATTGCGTGCAGCAACCTCATCTTCAAAAGAAACAAAAATTTCAAATAGGATTGGCTTTTCATTCTGTGAAACAAAGTCCTTTTCCAAACTTTTGAATTCTTCTTTTGTCTTGGCACTAATATATTTGAATCCACAAGCCTCGGCCCATCCTTTAGCTGTCCCATTATGGCCTCTTGCTGAAATGTATTTGTCAATATGAACATCCTCGCTCCATCCATTTGTTAAAAATTTGAACTCCACACCGCCATCATTGTTCACAAGAAGAATCCTAATATTATTTTTGATATGACGTATTCCCAAAGAATTCATATCATAAAAGAAAGCCAAATCACCTGTAATCATAAAACACAGTTCATCGGTACACATACTTTCCCCAATAAGCATAGATGTACCTCCATCTATTCCGAAAGCAGCCACTGTACTGTAACCTTGTACATTGGTATTCAACGGAAAGAAATTCCAACTTCGTAAACTGTTATGTATAGCAAAATTTATTGTGCTATTTTCAGGTAACAGCTTGCGAAGCTGTTGTGCCGCATACAAATTAGAGAATGGCAGATCTGTTTCATATTCAATTCCATCATTTAGACTTTTCCATTCATCGTAATATGTATGCTCTTTAATCACATCCTTATCTCTACTAATCTTATCAAAGAAGAAAAAGTCTGGACACTCAAAAATCTTAGTCAATTTTCCATAAGTATCAACAAGATTCCCATCCTCACTTACCCTCCAATGCTCCATATTACTTAATTTACATAATGCACCAAACAAGCCATAATCACCTGTTTGCCCACCAATAGTAATTAGAACTTCTGGCTGAAGCTTGGACATACCGCCACAAAACACCAACAAGTTACCTTGAATAGCATATTTCCCATTATAATTCGAGAGATTATTAACATACACACTTGCATTATGTCTCTCACAGAAATTTTCCAAAGATGCTTGTTGCTTGGCTGTAAAAGCAAGATGTTCTCCAACTACAATAAGTATGCGTTTCCCATCAAGAACAAGATCAGTCCAATCATCCCACGCCATGTATCGTTTTACTTTGGGGAAAATCGGTAATGACACCTCTTCAAACTTTCCTTGTTGATTATCTGATATACGTAAGTTCAATTGTATAGGGCCAGGATTTCCATGCAAAACCTCAAGTATTGCATTCTTTGCATTTAAAAGGCACAAAGCCTTTGTGTTCTCATCAGTTATAGGAGGCATATCAAAACTGTGCTTTACACAGTCTTTGGGTAAAGAACACTGATCTGGTGCCTGCATATAATCTTGATAATTATAACGTTCAAGTTTTGAGGTAGTCAATGCAATAATCGGAACATGTTTATAAAAGGCTTCAGTCAGGCCTGGAACATAATTGCGGGTAGCTTGGGCACTGGTACAAGATGTTGCTATAATCTCTCCAGTTTTCATATGTAGCCCTATGGCAAAATACATCGCACTACGCTCGTCAGGAATTGAATAACAATCAAAAAAAGGGTCTTCCTGAACAGCTTGTACAACAGGAATATTTGTGCCTCCAGGGCTAACCACAATTTTTTTCACCCCATATTCTTTCAGTATAGCAATAGCTATTCTTACATTTTCTTGAATAGTATACATTTTTGTTTATTTATCGTTGTTTATTAGAATTCACATGGAATATCATCATAAGTTATTATTCCGCAACCTGTTGTCATATAGATAACATCCCCAATGATTGTTTTACCAATACCGCTTACTAACACGACTGCCATATTTGCAATTTCTTCGGGCATTATCTGTCGTTCCATCAACCCTTGCCGGCCAATCCCCTTTTTGGAATCCTTCAATATCATTGGCGTTGCAGTTGGCCCAGGTGCTAATCCATTTACAGTGATACCATAAGGAAGTAAAGATTTTGCCAATCCCAATGTAAATCCTCTGAGGCCCCATTTAGAAATACCATAAGCCGAATTTGCAGGACGAATACTGCTACTACTACAAATATTGAGAATATTTCCTTCAATACCGTTATCACGCATATATTTTCCTACAATTCCAGACAAGAAAAATGGACCTTTCAAATTGGTATCCACCACATTTTGAAACATATCTTCATCTGCATTTGCTATGCCGAAACTTCCCATAACACCGGCATTATTAACTAATATATCTATTTTATGGGATGGTATAATTTGTAATATCTGATTAAACGAATTGGCAATTTCACCTGTTTTGGTTATATCCATAACAAAACCAACTGCTTTTTTATTCTCATGTCCATGTGCATTAAGAGCAGCGCAAGCAGCTTGTATCTTATCCTCATTCCGCCCCGTAATGACCAGAAATGCACCTGCTTTAATGAAAGCTTTAGCAATACTATATCCGATACCACTTGTTCCTCCTGTTATTAAAGCACAGCGTCCTTTCAACAACTCATTAGGACCCAATTCAACTATATTAGCTGTAACATGTTTCTTTATTGGAACTTGCGATAATATGCTTATTATTGTCTTTTTAAGTTTTGATTTTATACTCATGATATATGACTATTTAATGTATCTGTCCAAAAAAGTTCGAGAGATATTAGACTCAATCTTTACCATTGCAGTCTGTTTTTCTATATCAATGTCCTTCTTTAACAAGTCATCAACTTTAGAAAAATCATCATTTCTGATAATTCGATCTAAATGTCCCAATGGAGACAACAAGGTTTCCAGTCTTGAAGCTCGTCTATTACCTTTTGCCACATAAGAAAAAAAGTTTTTCACGCCTAAAAGAACTGAGAATACAGTACCATGAAAAGAATCAGTAAACACACAATCGGAACATTTAATCAGTCCAAGGAATTCTTTAGGTCCGGCATCGTCAATCAGTGTATATCTCTTATCTCTAGGAATGCCACGCTGGCCTATAACAACAAGTTTCTTACCCCAATCACTAGATACGCGTAAAGCTTCATTTAACAAATTAGGTTGAAACCCTAGCATAAAGCACAAAATGTATCCTCTTTCTTGAGGGTCGTGAGCTAATAAATTCCACTCATTCGCGTCAAGTAAGAATGTCGGATCTGCTACAATTTCTATTTTCTGTTTCAAATGAGACTGCAATATCTTAGCCGCATCCGGTTCTCTTACTGATATGGCATCATAAGAAGAAAGCCAACGGGTAAAATCTTCAATTTGTCGAGCCTCTAACGAAGATATGCCAATGCTTGAAGCATAAGATATTTTCTTTGCATTACTACTCTGAACGAACGTCAGAAAATATGGCTCAATTGGAAATGGTTGCTCAGGATTCCATAATTGATCACTTCCTGAAATATAGACATCATACAATGGAGGATTATCATATAAACTGTCTATGCTGTAATAAGGAGTGGAAAGTTTTATCTCCTTATTGAAATCGTCAAATTTTGCAATCCTCTTCGGATTAGTGGATTCTTTTGAAACACTTTGTGGTTTCAGAAATCTCCGGGCAATTCCTTTTGTTTTTTCCCAAACAGATTCTTTATGGATGTAGTATGGTTTAAAATCAGGGCTTTCTACATATCCTGCGTGTATGGGACGCTTCAAATCTATCAACTCACATTCTAATCCTTTATTTACAATGTATTTATACAAAGCGTATGATTGTAAGCACGCTCCATAATTAGGAGAGTTATGTATGGTGATTATTCCAACTTTCATATACCGATTTTTTTCATAATTTTTCCAATCATATTATTTGCCGCACAAATCTGGTCTTTGACATTACCTGCTACGATATTTTGTATCAATTGCAATGCCTTATCCTGATTCTCCACATCCTCAAACACTTCCAAAATTATCGGCTTTTCAGTTATCATTGGATTTGTAAAATCAGGAACGACTTTTAAGAACTCTTCTTTGGTGGATGCTGACAGATACTCAAATCCAAGATCCTGCGCAAAATGTTTCACCAAATCCTTTGACTTGTTACCAAAATGGCCTCCTGCTGCAATGTAAAAATCTACATTTATCGGTTTGTTTGCCCGTCCCCAAATTTTAAACTCTCCTCCCACGCCGTTATTAATCAGAAGAATCCGCACATTACTCCCGATATGACGATTACCTATAGCGTTAAGATCGTAGAAGAAAGCGAGATCTCCAGTAACTAAAAAATGTATTTTATTCGGGTTGGATAACGAAGCTCCTATAAGGGTTGAAGTGCATCCGTCAATGCCAAATCCTCCTACATTGGACATGGTATGGACTGTAGGTGGAAGTACAAACAAGTTCCATGAACGATACGAATTGAGTATTCCAAGATGCACGACAGAATCAGCCGGCATAATAGGTGCAAGTGTCTTTGCACACCACACGTTACTTAAAGGCAATTCAGGAATATTCTCCCTTATTGAATCACAGACTGCACGACATTGTTCCACGAAAGAGTTCTTTTTATCATTTGTATCCGTTGAGTAATGAGAAAAGAATGTCTTTTCTTTCATTTGGAATACAGCTTCAAGGTGCTTGAATTTTACCCTGATTTCACCATCCTCACTGACCCTCCAAACTATGGGAGCATTTAATACGCTTGTCGTCTGATAATCTGCCGTCATGTCACCAATATGAATCAGCATATCCAGATTGGCTTCCTTAAACTTATGCTGTTTCTGAAGCCCAGCTATCGCAAAATCCACTCTATATCGGCCATAATACCCGCTTGTCTTTTCACAAAAGACTGCTGCATCATAAGCTGCACAAAATCCATCTATGATTTCAGTCTCTTCTGAAGTAAACTTTCTATGTGATGAAATAAAGATGCCTATTTTTCCTGAAGGTAACTGTGGCAACTCGTCCTCTGACGTATACCGAGCAATGACTCTACATTTTGTTTGGTCAACATTTTCTATGGCAAACATATTATTTTGCACATTTAAATGTACTGGACCACCACCATTTCTCTTGCAGGCAAGAAGTACTTTGTTTATTTTGTTTTCACAATCCCAATAATCCATCTTATCCTTTATCCATTGTACCTGCTCCCCAGCGACAAAAAGGTCATTCGGGTAGACGGAACGGTCTGTCAACTGCTGGTAAAGATGCCCAATAAAAGCTGAATTCTGCGAAGAAGTAATGCAAATTATCGGCAGTTTGCGGTAATAAGCTTCTGTCAGTCCTGGAAAATAATTTCTTGATGCTGTAGCTCCTGTACAACTAACAACCACAGGCTCTCCTGATTCTTCAGCAAGACCACACGCCATGTAAGCTGCAGAACGCTCGTCTACAGAAGAATACATTTCAAACCATCCGTCAGCTTGCATACTTGCCACAATAGAAGTGTTCGTTGCCCCTGGTGAAGCAATGACTTTCTTTACACCATGTGCCTTGAGAAGGTCAAGAACAAGGCAGATGTTAGTATCTTTTGAATAATAGGCCATACTATTTCTTTATTTTTTGTAAAACAAGATTTTTCAAGAACTTTCTCTCAATCTTTTTAAGACCATAAAAATAAATACCTATCCCATTTATCAGGAAACTGATAATCGCAACATAGACCAAACGCAAAACAGTTTCTTCCCATAATGTACTGACAAATAGAGTCAAAATCAAAGAGAAGGCGGTTATCGGTATAATTTTAAGCAATACCTCCTTAAAATATTTCATAATTGGAAATCCGACCAACTTATTGGCATGACGTAACTTCAAATACAAAAGAAAGGCATAGACACCGATAAAAGAATAATAGCAACTTTCAGGTGTACATCCCAGCTTGAAGCATAAATAAGTAACAGGAAAGACCAAAAGGCCGAACAATCCTATCACTATGTAGTATTCCTTAACCTTTCCAGTAGCTATAACAGTCGTACTTATTGTTGTTCCAAGCAAATCAATCATAGATGCTATCATAGCCAATCTTACGAAAGCAACAGTATAGTCTGGTACAGTTTTTAACCATAGCGTCAGTATCTGTGGTGCTTCCACGTAGATAGGAACAAAAAACAAAAGCATCAGAAAATACCCGAATTTTGAGCCACGACACACAAGACTTTCCATATAAGAATAATCTCCAGCAGCTATACTCTTAGTTATCTGCGGTTTTACAGCCGTCATGAAATTGTTTACCAACTGCATGATGGCACCATCAACTTGATTGGCTATACCTCGTGCGGCATTGAGAGTAACACCAAAGAACATGTTTATAAGAACATTTAGTCCTTGGGTATTTAATATGTATGCTCCGGAGCCAATAAAGTTCCATCCGGCAAAACCGCTCATTTCCTTTAGTAATGCTTTGTCATACTTAAATCGATAATGACATTCGGAAAAATGCCGATTACAATATGAACCATACACAAGACGAACGGTTACAGACAGCAACATCAACAATATGGCATAAGATATAAGTTTGTCTATTGGAGATATATAAAGAGTATACGCAATAAGCAGTTTCATTGTCACTTCAAAAATACTTATATAGGCAAAAGCCGACATTTTTTCATGCGCTATGATTGCAGCGTTGTAAGGGACACTTATCAGATTGATGGAAAAAGTGACAATCGAACATTGCAATACCCAGTTGGCGGCAACCATCCTATCTTCAGGTATGACCAACTGGTAATTAAGAAAATAAAGCCCAAGGATTTCGCCAACTAGAATAAAAACTGTAGCAATCCCAAGTTGGATTGTGACACTAGTGGAAAAAACCTCATTCAAACGGCTGGAGCCACTCTTACCTAATTCGTATGTCAAAAAACGACTGATCGCTCCGCTGAACATCCCAGAAAAGGCGGAGAACATGGCTATGATACCGCCGACTACGTTGTATGTTCCGTAATCCTCCACACCAAGAGTGTCCAAAATGACACGACTCGTGAACAGGCTTACGGCCATCATGAGAATCATACGCACATATAGTGCGAGGGTATTCTTCATGATTCGTTTGTTGTTGTCTGTATGTAAAGCCATTCTTTATCTTATTAACCGGTATTCAACGTTAATTCCTCTCACGCGACAGAATTCCTCTATATTGTTATCCAGACATCCAGTCTTTACCGATTTGTGCTTTATGCCGCATACCAATAAGAACGATCTAATTGGAGAATAAAAGAAAGGATGTTTGCGTTGTTTTTCCAAATAACTAACCTTGAGGATATTTCTATAGACAGGACTTAAAAAAGAATATTCAAAGAGAGTAACCCCTTGTTTTTTTATATTTTCCTTTTTCACTATAATAATGGCCTTTCCTGCTTTCTCATCCAAAAGGCTGAACATTCTTTTCAATATCCAAAACGAGCATTCTAATGAACGGTTTGGAGACATTATGCAAACTATTTTCTTTCCCTCTTCGCAGATATCCCTTATATCGGCCATATCACCGACAATAAGGTAGTCTACGTTTCTTGCTTGTTTTTTCCCATAAACGTATGAAGTTTGTTCATCCAAAATTCTCTTAACCCTTTCATCTAAAAACAACCATAATGCCAATAAAAAGGTGATCAGAGGAATACTTACATGAACTCTAAGCATACATAATATAACTACCACAAAGCAGAGCAATACTGCAAGGCTAAGTTCTTTATACGATTTCAAAAACCCAAGCATCCCCATGATTCAAGAAAAATTTTATAGTTTTCATTTAAGGAAGAGATTTCGTCGATTTCCTCTTTTTCCAGATGAAAATCAAATATATCAAGGTTTTCCTTAACACGCTTGGCTTTTTTTGTCATGAATACAGGTATACAACCCGTATCAATATGCCATCTCAAGATTACCTGACCGATATTCTTATTATATTTTTCTGCAAGCCGTTGAAGAATTTTGCTGTTTTTCAATCGGGTATCCATTTGACAAATTGGAGAATATGACATAACCTTGATACCATGCTCTTTACAGAATTCCAATTCTTGTATGCAAGTCCGTAAAGGATGCCGTTCTATTTGTAGGAATTGGGGATGAATGTCATATTGAATATATTTTTTCAAATGGCGCACACGGAGATTGCATATTCCAATATTTTTAACTATTCCACTCTCATATAGTTTCTCAAAACATTTCCATGTGCTATCCACATATTCAGGAATAGGCCAATGTATCAGGAGCAAGTCTATATAATCGATATTCATCTGACTTATTGCCTCATCCACAAATCTACGGATGTCACCATCGCCTTCCTGCATCTGCCAAGCATCTATTTTGTCGCTGATGAAGAAATCTTTCCTGTCAAGACTATACTTTTGAGCAGCCTCATTGATAGCTTTTCCCAAAACTTTCTCCGATTTATAACTTGGAGCTGTATCAAAACCTGTAAATCCGCATTCTACAGCAGCGCATACCACATCTAACAATTCTTGGTAATTGTTGTTGCGGAAAGTTCCAATCATCATTTTAGGCATATGCATCATATCTTCTAAATTACTGTGATCAAAATACATCCGAAAATAGGCGTCCTATTCTAACATATTGGTGTTTTCTCGCATCAGTCCAGCTATTCATTCAAATGGATTCCGTTCAGATTTGTTATAATCACCGTAATCCGATGTTAGGTGGTGTCCCAGCATTGATTGATATAATAGCGGTTTGCCTGTTGCGAGCCGTTCTTGTTCTTGATTACTTACACTCATTAAATGATATTATTTAGCTTCAAATCTTTTTGAATTAAACACTATCAAATATCCGGAACTCCAACGTTCCCCTAATTGTAGAACACCTCAATTTGAACATTTCTTTAACTATACTTATTTTCGTTTTTCAAACATCTCCCACATATCCAACGCAAACGGCGCACCGTAATCTTCATAAGCTTCCGTCTGCGTCAGTTTCTCCAGTCCTTCTTTCAACAGCTGTAATTCCTCATCGGGAAAGTTCCCATTCTTGATAGCATCAACGACAGCCTCCATCATGTACTGACAAACATAATCCGGCGAATACATATCATCGAAATAATCGTAGTGCTCGTCCTCCACAAAGTGAAAAGTGAGGCTTTCAAGCACTTCGATCAAGACGGTAACAGCATCGGCATAATTGCCTTGGCTGAGCGATTCTTCAACCGTTTTTCGGTAAGGTGAAAGCAAACGGGCGATGGTGTCGCAGTCTTCGTCTATGTTGTGCTTGCTGAATACCGCTTCGATTTCCGCTTTCAGTGGAGTCTGTTCGATGTCAGAGCGTGGCTTGTCCGCCATGCGCTGACGGATGTATTTCATTTTTTCAGATGGCATATTGTCTAATTTTTATTGATTCCCATGAAGTAAGGATGCTTGTCTAACTATTAAAGGATACTTAATGGTTTATCATTGGATACTTTGCCATTTATCCAAGAATCGTGATTTACGTCCTTTTTTGACAAAACAGAATGGATTTTGAAATCATTTTTATCAATTCAAATCCTATATGTAGGAATGATGACAGCCGACACGGTTTTCACCGGTAAACGTTGCTAAAACGGCTGAGCCGTGAAAGCTGCCATCATTAATCATACTAATATATCTTCTCCCGTTTCACCAACTCGTTCAGTTGTGGCATCATCAGTTCAATCACGTGGCTGCACACCTTGTTGTTGCGGTCAAAGTCCATATCATCAAGTATGTCATCTACCGTGTCGTCCTCCATGATGCCGCCGTATCCTGCGGCAACCATTCCGATTGCCTGCAATTTCCTGATTTTGGATGCAATGACCGCATTGCGTGCCGCCGCTGCCAGTTCGTAGGGAAACATATCGTATAGGAGGTTGCAATAACACAGAAGTTCGGGGAACCCGTCAGACTCGGTCAGGTAGGCCGTCAGCATCTCTTCCTCCAGCTTGCGCAACAGGTAAAGACCTTTCAAACTTGGTAATTTGGTCGCTAAAAGCTTGCTCATTATCAAGAACAGGGCGTGAGAAACGATGATATGGTCTTCGTCAGTATGCAAGGCAAACATACGTTCTTCCGGCTTGCAGGTTTTCTGCAATTCGGCTTCCATCCGGTCGAACATCTGCTTGCGCATTTCTTTTTGTGAATCTTGTTTCATTTTGAAAAGGGTCGTGTCTCAATCCCTAATGAGCCGAATGGAATAACATCCGACAGGGGGAGGCTGAATGAGGCATCGGAACTCTTTTCTTCCGATGTTCTATCCGCATCCGAGGCTTCAACATGAGGATGCTCAAGTCTCATCTCTATCAGGATGGATTCAAAAGAATCTTCAAGGCCATGCTCTTTCAAGAAGCGGGTCATATACATAGCCAAGGCTGCTTCAGCATTTTCCGTTGTGTTTAAGGAACTGCCAATAAGTTCTTCCCAAGGAAGACCGGTAAATTTTTGAGCTACTGAGGGCAAATCATTTTCCATAAATGTCTGATGATGTAAAATGCGGTCGAATTCATCCGTAACGGATTGTACCGTCTGCCGGCTTTCCGTAGACAATGATACGATAGCCGGGCATCCGGGACAGGTGAATCGTTCGCCAAGCAGCAGTCCGCTGAGGGTGAAAGAAATCTGCGACCTGCATACAGGGCATGTCAGAGTTTGTGGAATGTCCTTTAGCATAGAGACTGTTATTCAACCGGGTAGGAAGTGTAATATGGTTACAACAGGTCGCTTATGCTTACGCTCTTGGTCATACTTTCCCACGAATGCCTTGCAACGGTGAGGTTCAGCGGATAACCGAGTCCTATCTTTTCGCCCAATTTCTTCAGGTTGTAATTGATGCGGTGCAGAAGGCCGTCATACTGTTTCCATTGCTCGTGCGGGGATTTTGCCGTAACGACGGGGAAGAGGAGGGCCGTGCCTTTCCGTTTGTATCGGTCGGATATCTCCTTTAACGCCGGTTCCCAGGGAATGGAGATTTCCTTGCCTGTGACGTGCTGGCAATAGGTGAGCTGTCCGTCCTTGATATTGTTTCTTGTCAGCCGGAAAATGTCATCGCTTCTTATTCCCTTGGTGTAGACCGTAAACAGGAAGATGTCACGAGCGAAGACGGTCATCTCTGATTCACCGCTCAGGTCAAGGTCACGCAGACGTTTCACTTCATCAAGCGTCAGGCCGTACCTGTATTTCTTGACGCGGTAGCTTACGTCCAGGCCCTCGAAAGGGTTGCAGTCAGCAGCAAGTCCGTCATTTACGGCAAGTTTATAGACACGCTTCAAATTCCGGATATAGAGGGAAATGGTGTTGCGTCCTAACTCTTGGTTCTTCAGCCAGGTGTGGTAGTTGCGCATCAGCAGGGCATCGAAGTCCTTGAAAGGCACTTCGTTCTTGCCTAAATAGTTGAGGAACTTCCTGAGATACTTTTTCAGTTTTATTGCCGCATCATAACGCCCCTCGTCCCGCAGCTTCTCAACGCGAGAATTGGTATAGGCGACAAAACCAAAACCAGTTACATTTTGGCTGTCAACGTGAACAGCTACCGTCTGTACATTCTTCTGTCTGTTGTTATCCATTTTTTACATTTTGTCTGTCTGTCAACTGCCAAAATAGATTACCCTGCCGTTCGGCCGACCTCCGAGAAAATCAAAAATGTTCGGCTCGTCGAAATGGATGCCCATATCGGCGTAATAGGCTTCCTCCGGATCTTCCGGAACGGTGTAAAGGTCATCATATAAGCACATCCGCTTGCCGAACGTGGTGGTGAAGGATGTGAGCTTCGCCGCATCCTGTTCTTTCTGCACGATGTTGTTCCAGTTGGTTTCGCCGTTCCATGTAGGCAGGGCTTCTTTATCAAGCCGGACTGCTGAACCGCTTATGTATGTTTTATTATTGTAAGTAACGAGTTGGACGGCAATATGACAGCCTTGTGCATTCTCAGGCATCGGCTGCGGAAAAATCACGTCACTGAACATACGTCCGTCCCTGTGGAGCAAGGTAAACGTGCGTTCGTCTTTCATTTCAATGACCGTATAAGTATCCAGTCGTTCGGAACGGATAGCATCGAGTATTTCTGCCGCTTCCTTCAGCAAAGTCTTTTCCTTTCCCTCTACAAAAGATGCTTCATAGCGGAACTGTTTGGCTATGGTATTTGCCAAAGAGTCGCCTCGCTTGTCATGCCAGTTGAAAGCAAGATCTGCCCACAGCATATTCTTGGCAGTTTGTTTATTTCCAACGAGCTGCATGAACATCGCCTTGCGGCAACGCAGGTCGGGAAAGACCTGCTGCAGGATTTTGTCCTCGCGCACAAACCATGCCAGCATTTCACTCAAACGGGAGAAATCACCTGACAGCACGCTTTCGACCATCCATTGCCGAAGGGCGCTATATTTTGCGTCCGCCACGGCTCTGCCCACGAGGTTGTGGACTTCAGAATCTGCATTGGCACTCATGTCAAATCCGTCGCACCAGCGGCTGTCCACATCGCCTACGCAGCGGTACCTGTATTCATAAACGCCGTCAATCCCGACGGCAACGGTATTCTCTATATAGAGCAGAAAGTGAAGTATTTTATGATTGTCGAAACACTTCGCTTCCTGTCCGATAAGATGATACAGTCTGACGTACAGCTGATAAAAGAAAGCCACGTCACCATCCACGTTCATGGTGGGGTGATGGAGCTGCTTCCAACGGGATATGAATTGGTCTATCGAGAACATATATCAAGGAGTTAAGAAGTTAGAGAAGTTAAGGAGTTAAGCCAATAGTTCGGCTAACAAAATCCTCATTCTTCATTCTTAATTCTTCATTTAATTGTGCAGCCATACCGTCCGCAGGTACCTGCGCCATACGGCAAGGTGGTTGGTGGTGTTGATTTCCTTGCAGATGCGGACGCAGGTCTGTATCAGCTTGTCCTTTGCCGCATCCTTTTCCTGTGCTGAAGACCGGATGGTAAAGACATTCAACGTATCTTCACCGACCTTAAAGTCCTGCACGGCTTTTACGGCAGAATCCGCATCCGTCAATACCTTATATAATGTAGGCGCATAGTTGCGGAAAGACTCAATGAGCTTTTCCGTTTCCTTAAGTGTAATCTCGTTACGGACTTTCTGCACCTTACCGGAGACCAACTTCTCGTTGGCTTTTCCTGCCGTCAGGAAATATTCGCGAAGAAAATCGTCCCAGTTGGCGAAGAAAACGAGGTCGTCCTTTTCCTTCCTCATGCCGATGTGGGCATAATAGGCAGTGGTGACTTTCCCGTCCTCCTGCCTGCTGGGGTAATAGACCTCTTCGGTGATGTCCACCCTGCGGATGATTTCCGTGTAATCCTTATGTTGCAACTCCACTTCACCCTTGTCTTTTTCTATGACTATTCCCGATGTCGGCGTAAGGAGCGGGCGGAAAATGAGGCTTGGCCAGTTTTCCTTCACATATCCGGGCGTGTCATGCTCATAGCGGGCAAGGTTTATCAGAAGTTCTGCCTCTTTGGTAGTCAGTTTGGCAAGACGGTCTGCCAATGCCTTTTCCCCTTGCTTCTGGAAATACTTGCAAAGAGCCTCCAACGACAGGTCGGCGGCAAGGCGTTCCATCAGTTCATAAAACAGGGACTGTGTACGTTCTCCGTAACCACAGCCTTGCAGAACGCCGACAAGCAGGTCAGCGGCGCGCCCTTTCTCCGTACCGATGGATAACCGGTCTCCCTCGGCATTGTGAAGGCGGACTACATGGAGGTCGGAAGCATTAGGGTAGGTGACGGTCAGCCAGCAGCCTGGCATCATGCCCTGAACACGGAATACCAGTCCTTTTTTCTTGTGGAAGCGGCAAATGTAGCCTTCACATCCGGCAAGCGGACCGTCAACCACACGCACGATTTCGTTCGGCTCGTCCGTTTTCGCGTTAACCGCATAGTCGGTGTAAGGCCGTTCCAACACAATCACCTTGTCGGCATAGTTCTCGTTGTAGTCACGGAATGCACGCATCTGCGATTCGGGGATGGTGCAGACCGTGGCTTTCTCGTCCGGTGTGCACTTCCGGTTGTACCAAATATAAGCGTCGGAATTGTTGTCACGGAGAAACTCTACCAATGCATCTTGGGTGGCAAGCACGAACACGTATCCGTTGAAAAAGGGCTGTTGCTGTTCATTGTCACCACGGCGCACATAGACCTTGGTATGCGTAGGGCAATAGACCTCCAGTATGTTCCGTATCTTGCCCTTTTCGCGCTCGATGAGCGAGCACAACTCCGGTTCATGTCCCGGTTTGGTGCAGACAAGAAACCAATGGTAATCTACACTGTTGAGTTTGTCAGGCACTGTGAGATAAATTAAGAATGATGAATGAAGAATAATGAAACAACGTTCGGCGTAAGCCAATGAAGATTGAAGAATGATGACTGTTTCGCTGTTATAACGAGCAAAAGATGTTTTGAGCTAAGTTATGAAGCATCGTTATGTTGTCATGCCGCATGGTAAACTCTTAATTCTTCACTCTTCACTCTTCATTCTTCATTCACGAAAAAGCGTTCTTTACGCTACCCCCATGGCAATCGCATGACGGCTAACTGATACCTCTCCGAATTTGAATCACCACGCTTTTCAAACATTTTCAAGACGTTTTTCAGGCGTTGTTTACAGCATTCTTTAGGTTTAGCGGCAGCATTCTGGAGTAAAAACTCAGCAACAATGGCCTGCCGTTGTTATGTGACGAGAAGAACAAAGCGCAATGCGCTTTAACAATTTTACTTCCATATCACAAGTATTTAGTTTTCAATCAATTAAGTCTATTCTATGCCCACTGCTTTACTATTGCTGTATAATATGAAACGGCGGATTTTTGCAACTGACTGATTATCAATGTGTATTTTTGTATGGAATCCCATTTTAGTCGAACAAATGCAGCTTTTGTTCGACTAAAATTCCGAATCTTTAAAATTTTCTGCCTATAAATGGCTCTGTATTAAATCTTTTTATTACCTTTGCAACGTGTCCGCCGTTTCATATTATACAGGTGTGAAATTTGTCGAACATTTCCGGTTATTATTCACGAAAAATTTTTCCTATCATTTTTCGGTTGGCTTTCACCACGCCCTCCATGTCGATGGAGGAAAGATAGATTTGTGTGGTCTTCAGACTTTCATGGCCCAGCCCCTTGCTGATGACGGACAGGCTGGTGCCCATGTCACGCATCGCGCTGGCCCAGGTATGCCTCCCCGTATATGTCGTCAGGGATGTACGCAATCCGGCCATCGCGCCGATTTTCTTCAGGTAGTAGTTCACCTTATGCTCCATCCGCTCGTACTGCCGCCGTTCCGTGCCGTCCGCCTTTGTGATGATGGGCAAAAGGTAAGGGCTGTCTTTCGTCAGGTGGGCGTAGTTGTCCACGATGTCCTGCATGGCAGGCTCCCAGCTGACGGCCAGCTCCTGCCCGGTCTTTTTGCGGCTGTAGTGCAGCTGCCCGTTTCGGATGTCGTCTTTCTTCAGGTAGGCAAGGTCCACGAACGAGATGCCCTGCAGGTAAACGCTCAGCATGAACAGGTCACGTGCGAAGGCAACGGCGGAGTCCTCGGGCAGACGGAGCAGCCTGATGGCACGCAGTGAACTTAACGGTATGGCTCGTTTGGCGGTCTTGGCGAACCCTGTGAACACGTGGCGGAAAATGTTTTTGTCGGTTGTCAGTCCGGCTTCGACGGCCTTGCGGTAGAGAGTGCGCAAGGTGCGCAGGTAGCACGACGAGGAGTTGCGCTTCACGCCCCGTCCTTTCAGCCATGCCTCGTACTGGTTCATGGTCTCCGCGTCCAGTGCGTCGATGGTTAGGTCCTCACCGTTACGGAAACGGGAGAAGCTCATCAAGGCATCACGGTAGGTCTTGGCGGTACCTAATCGGCCGATGCGGAGCTTTTTCGCCACCATACCGTGGATGAAGCTGAACCAGGTCTGGCAGGGTGGCAGGAGGCGGAGTGCCGACACGATGTCGTCCGCCGTGTATTCCAGCATTGCCAGTTCCTTTTCCGTGATCAGCGAGGTGATTTGCTTGCAGTCCCACCGCAGTTTGGAGGCAATCAGTTGCAGTTCCGCCCGCCGTTCCGGTGTGCCGGTGATGCGGATGAACGAAGTCCGCCCGTCCCATTCTTCGGGCATGACGCGGTAATCGGTGTAAACCGTTCTCGTACTTCTGCGGTGAGTCACTTGGAAATACATAGTGCCCGGCTTGCCTTCGGCGGTGGAAGGGCGGAATTTCAGTTTGAATGTTGCCATAATTTCTGATTTTTAGTTTGTTATTAAACTGAAAATACACAGTGTAACCATTGAAAAACTCCGTCATTCCGTGCCGTATTGTTTGCAGATGGTTTAGTCTTTTTCTACTTGTCATGGCTCAAACAACAGGGCGAGTTCCACCCGTCGGCGCCTTTCTATGCTTGGGATAACGCTGCCTTTCCATTTCCGAAAGGACACATATTCCTTATGGATGTCCCTGTTGCCGCGTTCCAGCATGCGTATCAGTCTGCTTTTGGGATGCTTCCCGCCTCCCAAAAGACGGTACGGGCCCACCTGATAGGCGAGACAGGCAAGAAGAACCGAATCTTGACCGAAGCGGCGGAACATCCGGCACAGCTTCCGCATGTCGGCACGGAGCAGGCTGTCACCCTGTGCCCGGCTTATCTTATGGGTCAGCCGTTCACCGGGCAACAATTTGTGCCCGTATCCTATGTAAGGCAGATGCCTTTTCTCTCCATGCCAACCCTCATAATGTTTGGTGCAGAGTATGGCACGCTCGAACGGTGGCAATTCGTATATTCTCAGCCGCTTTCCTTTGTCGGAGGCTTGCGCTGTCAAGTTGAGTGAAAACAGGAACAGCAGGGATAAAACACATAAAATCAATCTCATCTTGCCCCTTTCTTGTTTACCACGTCCTTTATCATCTCCTTCACGTCCTGGCCCACTTTCACAAAATTCCGGTACAGGATGCGTTCCCTTTCTTCTTTCGATGGAAAAGTATAGAACTTGGGAAGCGGCACATACCCGTCTTCCTCTTTCTTAATCTCTTCCATGTCGAAATCTGTCTTGCAGAAAAATTTCGAAGTCTTGAACTCTTCGGCTTCCTGTATATTCATGCTGCCGCCCCGTCCGGTTTTGGTCTTCACGAAATCACGGGCTACCTGTCCGCATATCCATCCCGTAGGTAGGTCGCTTATCTTCGAGGCCGGCACAAGGTTGTCCATGTTCTCGTTCAGGTTGATGCTGGTCTTGTCCCTGTCGATGGTCACGCCACGTTTCAGCTGTACCACCTTGCCAAAGATGTCGTTGCTCAGCCATTCAAGCGTTTCTTTAGAGCGGGCGGAGCCTGAAACCACGTTGCCCACTGTGGTGATAATCTTCTGCATACCCACTTTCCCGTAATCGGCTTCCAACTGCGGCAGTTCCTGAAAGCCCAATGCCACGCTCACTTTGTTGCTTCGTGCCGTTCCGATAAGTCGGTCTATCTTGTGAAAATACAGCGTGGGCAGCTCATCCACGATGATACTTACGGGGATGTTCTTTCCCTGCCCTGTATTTACACGTGTCACAAGTCTGTTCAGTATCAGGGCGTTCAACGCCCCGATGATGCTCTCCATCTCCGGGTCGTTGGCTATCAGCAGGTAGCTGGGATTCTTCGGGTCACTCACTTTCAGGTCGAAGTCGTCTCCGTCCTTGTGGAATATCCAGTACGATTCCTTGGTGGTAAGTCGGGAAGTATAGACACGCAGCGTACCGATCATGCCTTCCAACTGTTCCATAGCCTTGTTCTGGAATGCCGTCTGGAACGGACCAAGCAGCGGTGCCACCTCGTTGTCGGTCTGTAATACCTCGAAGATGGTCTGGTAGCTCTCGTTCAGGAACGACAGGATGTGCGGCATATCCGAGTATTTACCCAACCAATAGGCAGGTTCCACGATGTTGCCGCCCTTGCGGTCGCGCACCACGCCCGTAGGTTTCCAGAACTTGGTCTTCTTGTCCTGCACCTTCTCCGCATACAGTTTGTTCCCGTCCTTGTCGTAAGGCTCCCGTTCGTAGTTCACGAAGAAATAGATGCAGGCGGCAAGGAAGTTGACCGCAGAGGTCTGGAAGAACTGGTCGCTACCTCCGCCACCTTCTTTCTTGCCTTTCTGCAAAGACTCCAGCAATGTTTCCGCCGTTTCGCTGGCAGCGGCAAGGTTGGGGATGTACTTCGCCTGTATCGGGTTCACCCTGCGACTGTATTCCACATTCACAAAGTTGATAATATTGAATTTGCATCCTTTGGGCAGTTTGCCCAGCTTCTGGTTCTTTTTGTAATGGTAGTACAGCTTGGTCGCCAATGTAGGGAACTTATAATCGTAAACTACTAAGGCAAAGCCTTTTGCGGAATGTTGCCGGATGAACGGCTCGATGATGGAAAAGGTCTTTCCGCTACCCGGAGTGCCGACCACCCAAGTTCCCCTGAACGGATTGCTGATGTTCACCCATCCCTTGCGGAACTTGCCTTTGTAATAGTAACGCATGGGCACATTGACCGAGTATTTGTTCTCCACTAACTCCGTGCATTGTTCGAAGCTCTCGTTCTCCAGGTTGAAGCGGTCTTTCAGCAAACCTTCCTTTAGGTATTTGGAGATGTTGTCCAATGCCACGTGAACCAGTATCGTACCGACCACCGATGCCGCCATGTAGAGGATGACGTTCAGGCGCATGGAGTAAAGGCGGACATCCATTTCATACCCGAACAGCCACACCGCAAGCACCAACAGCCCAATGCCCGACACCAGCGGGTAAAGCACCTGCCTCCGTGCATCGAACTCCAAGTGTTTCTTGTTCCTCGTACCCACGCAGGTGATGCAGATAAGCAGGAAGGTGGCAATCTTGCTGTACACAAGGTTGCCGTCATGGTAGATGAGCCACGTCTTCATGCGGTCGTGCACGTCACACACGATGCCGTTCCAATAGTCGAACACAGCCGGGTCGAACGCATACATGAAAAACTCCAGCAGGACGGACACGTACACCACCGTCCGGAATATCTTGTAAGCGCCTTGCAGTTCCTTGCTTTCTTCCATCTCGTACTTTCCTTAATCCTTAATTATTCATTCATCATTCTTCATTATACAGAGTGACTATCGCCCTCACCTTGTGCCCTTGCAGTTTGGGCGTTTCCTGTATGGCACCGCTCCCCATCGAGAACAGCCAAGCTTTGGCGGTTTCCTGCCCCTCCACTTCGGTACTCGTCCAATACCAACATCCATCGGCTTCGTTCGGCAGCGGGTCGCCGCCGCAAGCCTCTATGTAGGGATTTACAAACTCCTTGGCGGCATAGAGCAACCGCATCTGCGCCACCGAAGGTACGTAGGCACTCTGCCCGTACCGCCACATATCAAACACCTGCATGGCCATAGGTGAAGAAACATCGTCTGTGTCATACAAGGCAAAGGTATTCTCGTTTCCATCGTAAGTCGCCAAGTCGGCAGACGTTCCTTGCGCAATGCCCAAACTGTCAGCAAAGGCTTCCGGGGCAAGGTCGTGCAAATAGACCGCATAGCCTGTGCCATTTATTTCTTCATCGTGGTTCACATGGAACACCACGGCTATGGCTTCCTTGCCGGAACCCGCATAATCTTCGTAGCTTCGTGTCTTGCCGTCCGTGCAAAGTATATGTCCTACTTTCATCGAGGTGTCCAACGGGTCGTGATGCCCGTCACAGCCCACAAGGACGGCAACCAGCATTAGCACTACTGCCGCCCACGCTTTTCCTATCTTCTTCATCTTTCCTTTCATACCTTAATTATATATTCCGTAAAATTTGTCTGCTTCACGTGCCGGATTCTTCATTCTTAATTCTTCATTTTGTCGGTATCTTCACGCCGATGACAATGCCTGTCCGGAACAAATCTTCCCCTTTTATCATCAGGTCGCACTTGGCCTGCCAAAACAGCTTCCAGCCCTTGCGCAACGCATAGCTATGCTCATACCCCACATGGATGCCGCCCAGCACCTTGTCCCTATCCGAGCCTAGCGACCCGCCCAAGCGCAGGTTGCCGTGGTGATTACGGCTACGGAACACGCAGGGTTTGTAGGCAGCACCCACACCCCACGTATTGTAATGGTTCCAGAACAATTCGGGGCAGACGTGTCCGCAATCCTCACATTCGTCCCATTTCAGATAGACATTTCCGAAGAACTCCCACGCATGGTGGTAGTTCGTTTCGTACTCATAGCCGATGGTCAAGTCCATGCCCCTTTCATACAGCAATCCCGTTCCAATTAGTATTCTGCCATGCCGGTCATCAGCAAAGCCGGGCAGTATGGCTGCCAACAAGAAAACCAGTGCGACAAAGCCTTTTCGCACAGCCAAATTCTTAATTATTAATTCTGCATTCTTCATTTCCCTTACTCCTCCTGTAATAAGACCTCATTGAAACTGTCCGCGCAAAGCACGTCCTCATAGTCAATGTTCAGGGCGATAGTACGTCCTGAAATCTGTTTTTCGCTGACCTCGATAGTCAGTACCTTGTCATTGGGAAAAGTCATTTTCCTTACCACCAGTACATTGCGGTATCCGTGCAGGAACGATCCCTTTTGTTCCAGTTCCATTTCCGGCTTTAGCTCGATGACCTGTGAGTTGGTGGCTTTCGATACTTTCTTATCTGCCAGCTTGACGCGGATTTCGTCAATATCAAAGCGGATGTCCGTGCGGTTCTCAATGGAGAAGTCGATAAAGAAGTAGTCACCTACAGCGTAGATGTTGTTCAGTCGCATGGTCATCCGGTGCTGCCTGCGACTTACGTTCCGGTAGCGGGCAGGCGAAAGCCATACCTGACGGGCGAACCGGTACATGTCTTCGGTAGAAAGCGATACCGCCGGATTGTGGTAGGCGGTCATCTCTACCGGTTGTACCTCCTTGTCTGTCACGGCCTCCTGCAAACGGGTCGTATAAAGCAGTGCGTATTGTGTGCGGTAGCGTTCCGTTACAATGGTGACGATGGCAAGCACTTCGCCGTCTTCATGTCCGGCCTCCTTTGGTTTCAGGCGGATGGTGTTGTTTATCGGCTGGTCACCCGCTATCTTGTCCGTGGAGATGTCCACGAAGCGGATAGGTTCAGTGGCGGTAATGACAGTCGTCACCTGCTCGTTCACTGTCAGCTGTTCCATTTCATTGTAGGTCTGCTGCGCCTTGGCCGCGTGTCCTGCCAGCAGTGCGGCAACGGCCAGGATTCCTGATGTCAGTTTCATCTTCTTATTGCTTATGGTTGTTGTGTCTAACGATTATTGTCCCTTTTATCCCTGCCGTTCACCAGATAGACGAACGTGCCGTATTTCAGCTTCGCCTTGTTCTTGCGCACGGCCTTTGACAAGGCGTTGCTCGTGCGCTGATAGGCGTTCTGTATGGCCTGCATTCCCCATTGGGCAAAGGTGTTCCCGGTATTTCCGTTGTTAATGCTCATCGTGCTGCCGAGGGCGTTGGATGCCACATCCTGCGTGGTTTCCCTGAAGGAACTACCGGGTACATAAAGCCCCTCCAACCCATCCGTATCGTAGAGGGAGAGGTTCACTTTCACCAATTCGTCCTCCACCAGCAAGCTCTTGATGCTCCCTTTCACGCGCTGGCTGCCGAAGCCGCTCATCGTGGCATACAGGTACGAGCCTT
>OHFP01000231.1_pt1 | contig 33233 bp, 26 predicted proteins | sample 1567591 | NCBI WGS metagenome assembly OHFP01 (sample SAMEA3879547, study PRJEB24766) | human gut metagenome | biome: human-associated habitat; feature: feces | place: USA | collected 1985/1987 | reverse complement strand
TGCTGCCACAACAAGCAGCAAACGAAACTAGTATAAAAGAATTTGTGTCCAGGGACAAGGGACTTGATGCAAGGACTATTAATCATGTGCGAGTGTTGAAGCGTAGCATTGACGCCCGTCAACGAACGATTTACGTAAACCTGAAGGTACGTGTCTACATAAACGAGGAGCCTACGGACGACGAATATGAACATACAGAGTATCGTGATGTGTCATCGTCGCGTCAGGTAATAGTTGTTGGCGCTGGTCCTGGAGGCTTGTTTGCGTCGTTGAGGCTTATTGAGTTAGGGTTGAAGCCTGTACTTATAGAACGGGGCAAGGATGTCCGGGAAAGGAAAAAAGACCTGGCAATGATAACCAAGACACAAAAAGTTGACCCTGAAAGTAACTATTGTTTTGGTGAGGGCGGAGCAGGAGCTTACTCTGACGGCAAGCTTTATACCCGAAGCAAGAAGCGTGGCAACATCAATAAAATATTGAACGTCTTTTGCCAGCATGGGGCTTCAACTTCAATCCTTGCCGATGCCCATCCGCATATCGGAACTGACAAATTGCCGCGTGTGATAGAGAATATGCGTAGTACGATATTGCAGTGTGGCGGTGAAGTGCATTTCCGGACTAAGATGACACGTCTTTTAAGCGATGGCGACACTGTAGCAGGCATTGTGGCCGTTGACCTGAATACAGGAACCGAGCGTGAGTTTAAAGGTCCGGTTATCCTTGCTACCGGGCATTCGGCGCGTGACGTATATCGTTACTTCAGCGAGTCAGGTGTTGAGATAGAGGCTAAGGCCTTGGCTGTAGGGGTCAGGCTTGAACATCCGGCCGAGCTTATCGACAGGATACAATACCACAATAAGACAGGCCGTGGACGATATCTTCCGGCTGCCGAGTACAGTTTTGTTACCCAGGTTGACGGTCGTGGTGTATATTCTTTTTGTATGTGTCCGGGCGGGTTCGTGATACCTGCCGCTACAGGGCCGTCGCAGATAGTCGTTAACGGTATGAGTCCGAGTAACCGTGGTTCTCGTTGGTCAAACAGCGGAATGGTGGTTGAGGTACATCCTGAGGATGTTTGCGGTGAAGGTAACGACCCTCTGTGCATGCTGCGTTTCCAGGAAGAAATCGAGCGCACATGTTGGCAACAGGGTAACATGCGGCAGACTGCCCCGGCACAGCGTATGGTCGACTTTACGCGTTCGCGTTTGAGCTATGACTTGCCGAAGAGTTCTTATGCGCCGGGGCTTATATCCAGTCCGCTGCATTTCTGGTTGCCGCCGCAAGTCGGTAAGCGTCTGCAACAGGCTTTCGCTGTATTCGGCAGGACAAGCCATGGTTTCCTTACCAATGAAGCCGTGTTAATTGCTGCAGAGACGAGGACGTCCTCACCGGTGAGGATATTAAGGGATTCGGTATCTTTGCAGCATGTACGCCTGCATGGACTGTTCCCATGTGGTGAAGGAGCGGGATACGCCGGCGGTATAGTATCCGCCGGAATAGACGGAGAACGGTGTGCGGACGCTGTAAAGGAGTATCTTACATCCTCGATGGAATGATGGTTGTAGTCGTTGCTATGCCGTTAATGTGCATGCGACAGTACCATTCAACAATTATTTGATATTCAGCGTTTTATGAAAGGCCGTCTTTGGCATTGCCAAAGACGGCCTTTAGTGTTCTTGTTGACGGCCTTTGGCATTGCTAAAGGTGGCCTTTCGTTGAAACACGCGTATTATTTGTATGTAATGTATTTGCGCTTTCAAATAAAAATTATACCTTTGCTATCAGAAATAATGCGTACACCGTTATGCGGCACAGTGTCGCTTGTGCTTGCAGCATGGTGTTCGTAAAACTTAAAAAACATATATGTATGAAGACTTATAAAATCCAGACCAATGCTTCGGGAACGAGAAGCATAACGATAAATGAGGAACATCTCAATACGATAAGGAAATATTCGTTGTTCGAGAATCTTGTTGACAGTAACGGAATAATAGACGAACAGGTGCTTGATAAGCTGAAGCTGAACGTAAGGTCAATGTTGGAAATGGGAACCGATACGGACAAGGAACTGCTTGACTTGTGCCTTGACGTGATTTACAACAATAACATGAAGGCTTTTGGCCTAAACCAGCTTGTGCGCTTTTATGATAAATGGAACACCGAGACCAAGGATTGCGAGGCGTGAATAGCAGGGATATACAAGGACCTGGAGTAGTGACCGGGCAATCTGCGCGTGTCGGAGCGGGTAGGGATGGCATGCAGCCGTTATCGAAAACGGCATGGATTCCTACGACAAAGAAGGAGGTTGAGTTAAGGGGATGGACCGAGCTTGACGTGATATTGTTTTCTGGCGATGCGTATGTAGACCATCCGTCGTTCGGCGTGGCCGTGATAGCGAGGACCCTCGAGGCAATGGGGCTTCGTGTAGCGATAGTGCCTCAGCCGGATTGGCACGGTGATTTCAGGGATTTCAAGAAGCTTGGCCGTCCACGCTTGTTTTTCGGCATAGCTCCGGGATGTATGGACTCGATGGTCAATAAGTATACCGCCAACCGCCGTTTGCGTTCGGAGGATGCCTATAGTCCGGACGGCCGCCATGATTGCAGGCCCGAATATCCTACTATTGTATATAGCCGGATATTGAAGAATCTGTTTCCTGGCGTACCTGTTGTGCTTGGTGGAATCGAAGCATCGTTGCGCAGGTTGACCCATTATGATTATTGGAAGGAGGAGTTAAAGAAATGTATCTTGTGCGATTCGGGCGCTGACATGATAATTTATGGCATGGGCGAGAAGCCTGTTGCAGCCCTTTGCCATGAATTGATGGCCGGTAAGGATATCCGTGAGATACGTGACATACCACAAACCGTGTATCTTTCTGCTGAAGAGGATATACCTGGCGGGGTTATGCCGGACGACATAATGCTGCATTCGCACGAAGAATGCCTGCGCGACAAAAAGGCGCAGGCCGAGAATTTCAGGCATATTGAGGAAGAGTCGAACATGCTGCATGCACACCGGATATTACAGGAGGTCGACGGAGTGTATGCGGTTGTAAATCCTCCGTATCCTCCCATGACGACAGAGGAAATTGACGCGGTATACGACTTGCCGTACACCCGATTGCCACACCCTAAATATAAGGGAAAGCGCATACCTGCTTATGAAATGATAAAACACTCGGTTAATATACATCGTGGGTGTTTTGGTGGGTGCGCTTTCTGTACTATAAGTGCCCATCAAGGAAAGTTTATTACGTCAAGAAGCAAGGACAGCATTTTGAAGGAAGTCAGGAACATAATAAAAATGCCTGACTTCAAGGGGTATATCAGCGACCTTGGGGGGCCGTCGGCAAACATGTACGGTATGTCAGGACGTGATAAATCTATTTGCGGAAAGTGCAGACGTCCGTCGTGCATACATCCAGGTATATGCCCGAACCTCAATACCGACCACAGTAATTTGCTTGATGTGTATAGGGCTGTAGACGCTTTGCCGGGAATAAAGAAAAGCTTTATAGGCAGTGGCGTACGCTATGACTTGCTGTTGTACAAGAGCAAGGACGAGAAGTGTAACAAGGCTGCAAAGGAATATATACGCGAACTGATATGCCGTCATGTGAGTGGACGCCTAAAAGTGGCTCCAGAGCACACTTCGGACAATGTTCTTAAACTGATGCGTAAGCCCTCGTTCTCCCAGTTTGAGGAGTTCAAGAAAATATTTGACGCGATAAATTCCAGGGAGAATCTCAGGCAGCAGATCATACCTTACTTTATAAGCAGCCATCCCGGATGTACAGAAGAGGATATGGCAGAACTTGCCGTGATAACTAAAGGACTGGATTTCCACCTCGAACAGGTACAGGATTTTACGCCAACCCCAATGACAGTAAGTACTGAGACATGGTATACCGGATATGACCCTTATACCTTGAAGCCTGTATATTCGGCCAAGACTCAGCGTGAGAAACTTGCTCAACGACAGTTTTTTTTCTGGTACAAGCCGGAGGAGCGCCGTAACATTGAGCGTGAGTTGAGGCGTATCGGTCGGCCAGACTTACTCAACCGTTTGTATTCAGGCGGCAATACTCACAAAAAAGCATCTGTATACAATGAAGATAATAGAGAAGGCCATCGTAGGAAAGAAAAATCAGGAGGCATGCGAAGACGGTCTGGCAATAAACGATAGCTTTGTCGCCGTGATTGACGGGAGTACAAGCAAGACAGCTGTTGAAATCAGTCCCGGAATGTCGAATGGCAGGTATTGCATGGAACTGATAAGGCGGTATATCGGCATAATGCCGGCAGACATCAGTGTGGATGATTTCTGTGCTAATGTAACCGCTGTAGTCCGTAACGAATATATGGCGCATGCGCTGAGTCTGGATTATCTCGAAAGACATCCGGTAGAACGGCTTACCGCCAGCGCCGTGGTATATTCATGTTGCCATAAGCAGGTGTGGATGGTCGGCGATTGCCAGTGTATTGTCGGAGGAACATACTATGACAATCCCAAACCGCAGGAGGCTGTGCTTGCGGATAAGCGTGCAGGATACCTTAAAGCGGCCATGAAAGGTGGACTCAAGGTTGGGGATGTATGTACGTATGACCCCGGACGTAGGTTCATAATGCACGACTTGAAGGAATGTTGCATGCACCAAAATATAGACTATCCTGTCATTGATGGATTTGAAATACCGACCTCTAAGGTGAAAGTAATCAACGTCAATGATGATTGCGGCGAGATAATACTGGCAAGTGACGGTTATCCATTCCTTAAGCCGACATTGGAGGATAGTGAAATGGCTTTATCCAGGCAGTTGGCTGACGACCCATTGTGCATAGGAACGTTCAAGGCAACCAAGGGGCTTATGGACGGTAATGTTTCTTTTGATGATAGGTGTTATGTAAGGTTTACCGTATGACGATTGTCTTGAACCAGTCCTTTAGCACGCCTGCATATTGATTTTGCGAGTCGCTGACTAATATCAGTACAGTGCTGCCGTCCTTTAATTTCGGGCCGACGCACATCCCTTCATAATTGGCTATTGAATTCTTGAAAAGTTGCAGTTTTGTCTTGAATGAATGGATAAGTCTTTTCGGTAATATTTTCGTTTGCTCGTTAATCTCCCCGTCAAGAGGAATCTCGTATTCTTTTGACGGTGTTATTTCGTACAGTTTACATTGTACGAAGGCGCCGAGTTTAGTTTTTGGGACGAAGAATTCGCGCTCGAGTATGAGCAGTCGGCCATTGTCTAAGGTTGCTACTTCGCTTACCCCCATTGCATACTGACTTGATTTTGAATGTGCCTCGGGTTTATCCATTTTGTATGCGTATTGTGCCATCGGACGTAAATCGTCGCCGAATGATTGCAGCCTCAATATGTTGGCGGCGCCGTTGTTAGACGTGGCTTGTGGTCCGTCGCCGTGCAGCGTGCTTTCGTTGATGGTCCATAACAGTCGGGACTGTCTGTCATAGGCCAATGACTCGAAACCGTAGTTACCCATGCCACTTTTGTATATTGCGGGTATCTCGAGCGTTTTTCCGTTAGTGTTTCCAGTTGAATCATATTCGGCTATTGTTGCGTCAGACTCACGGCTTATGAAGAATGTCGAAGATTCCGGTATATATGCTATTCCTTCGCAGTCGCCGCCACGGCATGAGTCTCCCCTGAATGACTCGAGGCTGGCGTCGTTTATCTCGCCGGATATCGAGTCTATGTTTATCGAAAAGACATAGAAACCGTTATTCTCGGATTTGTCGGATACAATAGCGTACCTATTTTTCTCTATGTGCGTTATTCCGCTGTAGTTGCCTTGCGGCACCGTCTTTGGGAAGGCGTGTTGTCCGCATTCCCTTATGAATTCCGTCTGCGCCGTTGACGTTGTCGCCATAATCATGAATAGGATAAAGATTGTTTGTCTCATGCTGTGCGGTAATGTGGTTGTATATAGTGCTGGGTGGGATGCAAGTTGTCTGTAAAAGGCAAAGGGATTATACCTTTGTGTCGGTATAATCCCTTTACTTGTCGGGGCGACAGGATTCGAACCTGCGACCACCTGGTCCCAAACCAGGCGCGCTACCGGGCTGCGCTACACCCCGAATACGTACCTTCTTTGTTATTGCGGGTGCAAAGGTACGTTTTTTTCTTATATCCTGCAAGTTTTTTCGCCATAATTCTTATTGGGAGTCCAATTATTTATCGTTGGTCACTCACTGTCTGGCTTATTTTTGTTTTTCCTTGTATGGTCAACGGTTTGTTGTCGTTTGACAAGTGTTTCGGCACATTGCAACATCGAGAATCCGTAATTCTTCATTGCCTTGAAGGTTTCGTTGTCTTCCGCCGGAGCAACCTTTCCGTCTTTCTTTACGTTGTAGCGTAGCTCTTGGCGTGTGTCGGGAATATATATGTAAAGACGTGAAGTGTCTCTTACACCTATGAGGTTGTCTGCGGTGAAGAACATGTACGGACGTTTCTCCTTCAGCAGATCTATTCCGAAGCCGTTATGTGTATATCCGATGTTCAGGATACCGAGAAGGGTGGGCATCAGGTCTACTTGTCCGCCGACATTGTCTATTATACGTGGCTCTATGTCCTTGCCGAAAATCATCAGTGGAATGTGGTTGTATGACAGAGGGCTTTCACACTCGGGCGTTCCGACGAGCTTACCGTGGTCTGCCATCAGTACGAAAATAGTATTGTCGGCCCATGGTTGTTTTAAGGCTTCTGTCATGAAATTTTTTATGGACCAGTCGGCATATTCTACGATTTGCTCTTCTTTCTTTTTGCTATGCGGATGGAAGTATGGAGGGATGATGTATGGCGGATGGTTGCTGATTGTCAGCAGAACGCTGAAGAACGGCCGGCCATCTGCCGCATGTCTGTTGAGTACGGGCAGGGCGTATTGGAACAGGTAATCGTCCTGCACTCCAAAGCCGTTGACAACCTTGTCAGCGGGGTAGTTTTCCTGGGAGTATATTTCGTCAAAGCCATTTGTCCTGAAAAAGGCGTTCATGTTGTCGTATTGCGACTCGTGGGTCATGAAGAACATTGTGCTGTATCCGTTCTGCTTCAGTACCGTCGGCAGTCCAGAATACACTGGTATTACCGAGCCCTTCATAGCGTTACGTTTCATGATGGCGGGGAAGGAGTACAGCGCTGAGTACATGCCGTGGTTGGTGTGAATGCCGGACGAATAGAAGTTACTGAAGCTCAAAGACTTGTGGTACAGACTGTCGAGGAATGGCGTAAGTCTTGCCTTGTTGCCGAATGTCCCCATCAGGCTTGCAGACATCGACTCCATCAGGATTATTACCACGTTCTTTTTCACCGTAATAATGTTGCTGTCGGCTTTGACAATGCGTGCTATGGGTGATATGCCGTCAATGCCTGCCCTGCCCAATAAGTGTTGTGTGTTGGCTACGGCCTCGTCTGCCGCCATGAGTGTCAGTGCCTTGTTCTCCTTTCTGTTGTCATCTATTGCGCTTGTCATTATGTTGAAAACAGGATTGACTCCAAGCTGGTTGAGGAAAGGGTCGTTGCAGTAATATGCCTGACTTACCTTAATAGGGTTGTATCCGCGGCGTCCACGTATGCCGAATACGCACAGGCCTACGAGCAGGGCGCCAACTACGAACGTTATGCCGGCGCCTTTCAGACTCCATGTGCCGATTGTTGTTGTAACTCTGCCGTACGTCAGCGTTGACAGCTTGTAAATAATGTAGGCAAAAGCAACTATCGTGGCTATAGCCAATGCCATGGGAAGGTAGTACGAGCTTTCGCCGAACACCATGCCGGCCGTTGTGCCCATATAGTCAAACCAATTGAATATCGAGGAGTTGATTGGCTTGAAGAAGTAGTTGAAATATGGTATGTTTGCGGCTGAAATGACAAAGCACAGGGCGTAAAGTATCGTGAAGTACCATGCCGACGAACGGTACAGCCATCTTGCCGTGCAGCCGAACCATGCCGCTATCCAAAACGCCGCCAGCGGCAGCAGTAGGATGTAGCATGCTATGACGTTGTCAAACCATAGTCCACGAATGAAGGCGATTGAATAAAGTGCATAGTCGCCTGCAATGTCGGGCGGGAATGTGTAGTCGGCGGACAGGAACAGCATGAGACGGAACGCTGAAAAGAACACCAACGCAAGTATGTGTATGGAAAGAAGATAACATAGTGACACGGCGTAAACCTTGGTAGGAGATTTACCGCCGATACTGATTTTACATGTTTTCATGGTCTGTGGATACGGTATATGTTTCCAATAGTTAAGGATTTAATACAAGTCAAGGAGAAAGACGATAAGTTTTGTTGCATTCACCATGCAAGGCTAATGTCTTTCTCCTTGACCTTGATTAACTTCCTTAACCGCAGAAGAAAAATTCCTTTATTCTTGAATTTATTTAATGATACCTTGTTCGACGAATATCTTTTTCAGGGCCTGCACACCGCGCTCCACCTGCTCTTTTGTATGCGTAGCCATGAGGGCGAAGCGTACAAGCGTATCTTGCGGGGCGCATGCAGGAGGTATTACGGGGTTGATAAATACACCGGCGTCAAAGGCCAACTTGGTGACGAGGAAGGTCTTGTCAACGTCGCGTACGTACAAGGGGATAATCGGGCTTTCGGTGTCGCCAATTTCGAATCCTTCTTCCTTGAAGCGCTTTAGGGCGTAATTCGTCACCTTCCACAGGCGCTCTATTCTTTCGGGCTCGCTCTTTATGATATGCAGAGCTTCCATGGCCGCAGCGGTAGCCGCTGGAGTGTTTGAGGCACTGAAAATATACGTGCGGCAAGTGTGGCGCAGGTAGTTAATGGTATCTCTGTCTCCGGCGATGAAACCTCCAATGCTGGCCAAGCTCTTCGAGAAGGTGCCCATGATAAGGTCAACGTCGTCAATCAAGCCAAAATGGTCGCATACGCCGCGTCCCTGCCTGCCGAACACTCCTAGTCCGTGAGCCTCATCCACCATTACCGAAGCGTTGTATTTCTTTTTCAGACGCACGATTTCTGGTAGGTTGGCAAGGTCGCCCTCCATCGAGAATACGCCGTCTACAACGATTAGTTTTATAGACTCGGGGCGGCACTTCTGTAGCTGTTTCTCGAGGTCTTCCATGTCGTTGTGCTTGTATTTCAGGCATGTGGCGAACGACAGGCGCCTGCCGTCGACAATGCTGGCATGATCGCGATCGTCGCAGATAATATAATCCTCACGTCCGCAGACCACCGACAGCACTCCGGCATTAACCGAGAAGCCAGTCGAGAAGCACAGCGCCTCGTCTTTGTGCTCGAATTCAGCAAGCTCCCTTTCCAGTTGTACGTGCAGGTCGAGCGTGCCGTTGAGGAAACGGCTGCCGGCGCAACCGCTGCCGTATTTGTCGAGCGCGGCCTTGGCTGCGTCGATAACGCGCTGGTCGCCAGTCAGACCAGTGTAGGCGTTAGAGCCGAACATAAGTACCTTGTGACCCTCCATCTGTACCTCGGTGCCCTGTTTGCCCGTTATTTCACGGAAATACGGATAGACGCCAGCTTCCATGAACTTTTGCGGTTCACGGTAGTTCTTGTATCTTTCTTGTAATAGTCCCATAATAAGAATAAGGTGTAGTTTTACTACATTATACTTTCAAAATCAGGCTGCAAAGATACAAAAAAATGTCGAAAGCCTAAGAAAAAACGTAGAAAAGTATTTCAAAAGTGAAAATATTGGCTTGCGGCAAATCTTTTTATATTGAATATTATTATTTTTGCATCACTTATGACGACGAAGAAGCACATATTGTTCATTGTCAACCCGATTTCAGGAACGTCAAGGAAGCAGAGTGTCGGCGAGTCCATCGGCAAAGCCGTCGACGGTACCCGCTTTGATTATTCGATAGTTGCCACCCGTTACGGCGGCCACGCTTACGAGATAGCCTGCGAGGCTGTCCGGTCGGGGCTTGATGCCGTAGTGGCTGTTGGCGGCGATGGAACGGTAAACGAAGTGGGTCGGGCCGTAGCGGGTTCGGCCACGGCTCTAGGTGTCATACCATGCGGCTCGGGTAACGGCCTGGCTCGTCACCTGATGTTGCCCATGGACGTGCGCAAGGCCGTAGGAGTGGTAAACACTTTCACTGTACACGAGCTTGACTATGGAGTGATTAACTCTATGCCTTTTTTCTGTACGTGCGGCATGGGGTTCGACGCCTTCATCAGCATGAAGTTTGCTGAGGCCGGTAGGCGTGGCCCCATAACCTACCTTGAGAACATCCTGCGTGAAGGCCTGAAGTATAAGCCCGAGACATACGAGATAGAAGATGGCGGGGGCACGTTCCTCAACAAGGCATTCCTTATATCCTGTGCTAATGCCTCGCAGTACGGCAATAACGCCTACATAGCCCCGCAGGCGTCGATGAGCGACGGTCTGCTTGATGTAGTCGTCATGGAACCATTTGGCGTTATGGAGGCCCCTCAGCTTAGTATCGATATGTTCAACAAAACGCTCGACAAGAACCCTAACATCAAGACATTCAAGACAGAGCGCATACATGTGCGCAGGGAGAAGGCGGGATTTGTGCATGTTGACGGCGATCCTGTCATGACTGGTGCCGATGTCGACATAGCCGTGGTGAACAAGGGCATACGCATTATAGTAAATCCTTATGCCGAGAAGGCCAGGCGTCGCCCTAGCGCAATGCAGACTGCTTTCAGCGTGTTCTTTAACGACATAATCAACGCTAGGGCTGAGTGGCCAAGAAGAGGGGACAGGCCTGGGCTTCACGAAAAATAAAAGTATGGGTTGTTCAGGCACCCTGAGGATGTGTTTTGTCATTTTAATGAAGTTTTGTTAGAAATTGAGCAACCTTAACTTTTATTTTCCCCGTTCTGCGGTTTCGGATATTCCGTCAGTGAGGGAATTGCGTTAAATGTTATTGATGAAATGTCTTTGTTTTTTTGTTCTGTCAAATAATAGGCAGATATGTTTTAAATCATTAAAATACAGGCGGATAGTTATTTATTCCGCCTATTTTTTTTACCTTTGTATGGTTATTTGATTATGGATGTGCTGCGTTATGGCTACGACTGCTGCGGCGCTAATTTACAGAGATATTGAAATTGAAGACGATAAAACGTATACTAAGGGCGTCGATATGGGCTGTCGTTATCCTGTATGTATCGGTGGCGGTGCTTGTGCAACTGCCGGCGGTGCAGGGCTGGATAGGGGAGCGTGTGGCCTCAGTCGTGGGCGGTAGGTTAGGTGCCAGAGTATCGGTGGACAGGGTGCATCTTGGGCTGCTGGGCAGGGTTGTCGTAGACGGTTTCAGGATGTACGACAAGAGATCAGTGTTGATGGTCAGTGCGTCGCGTCTGGCCGCCAAGGTTGACTATGCCCTCTTGATACGGTCTGGGCGAATACGTGTGTCGTCAGCGCAGATGTTCGGTGTTAAGGGTGTGTTCTACAGTGCTGGCGCCGACGTTGAGCCTAACTACCAGTTTGTTCTCGATTCGCTTGCGTCGGGAGGCGATGGAAAGTCATCCTTAGAGCTTAGTGTCAATTCGCTAATCATACGGCACGGTTCGGTGAAGTATGATCGTTACGACGTGCCCCCTACGCCGTCGAGGTTTAATCCATGCCATTTGTTCGTTAAGGACATAAGTGCACATATGGTAATACCGTATTATACGCCAGATAGTATGTGCGTTTCGGTTAAGAAGTTGTCGTTAAGCGAGTCTTCGGGCATTATAGTCAAGAGGCTAGGGCTTGACCTTACCGTACGTGACGACGGAGCTGAACTTGAAGGACTGGAACTGGATTTGCCAGGTTCGGAGATTCGTCTTGCCAGCGTACATGCTGATTACGTCTCGAGGAGCGGCGGTCCGGATCTGTCGACGTTGCGCTTCTGGGGTAGGATTGGTTCGTCGAAAGTGTCGCTATGTGATCTGGCGTGCTTTGTGCCTTCGTTTGCTGGGTACACAGAGCCTTTGTTTCTCAGCGCCGAGTTCAGTGGTACGGGGCGTTCATTGGACGTTGGTAGGCTGGATGTAAGGTCTCCAGGAAACGGCGTCGTTTTTGCGGCTAGAGGACGTGTGGCAAAATCGGAAGCCGGAGTCGCTTGGTATGCAGACATCGATAGGCTGGCATGCACCGCCTCTGGGCTGGACATGGCTCTTAATGGTTTTACCGATGTGGACGACGATGTGGCGAAGGTCTTGCTGCGTCTTGGTGACGTAAGCTATTCTGGAAACGTGTCAGGCAAGGGCAGGATGATGACGCTTAGCGGCTTGCTGCGTACTGATGTTGGGCGGGCTGACGTCAGGTTTAGGCATGACGGAGGCCGTGTAGAAGCTTATGTCAATACGGCGGGGCTTGACGTGGGACGGCTGCTTGACAACGGACGGTTAGGTATGTTGGCCACAACGGTAAAGGCATGGTGTAGAGTAGGCAAAGGCGGTATTTCTGACGTACGCATTGACGGTGTTTTTCCGCGGTTCGATTATAACGGTTATTCTTATTCAGGCATTACGGCGAAGGGAACTTACGGATGGTCTTCGTTCAACGGTTTGCTGAGTGTTGACGACCCAAACGGAAGTATAAGCGTCAGCGGCAGTATGGATCTGTCTGCGTCGGGGCGTACTGCTGATATTGAAGCTACGGTGCGGCGACTCGACCTTGCAGCCTTGAAGATAACTGATAGGTGGAGTGGAGCTAAGTTTGACTTGGACGTAAGTATGGACACGCGGATGTCTGGAAACGAGGCTAACTTTTTTAAGGGTCGTGTGGGGGTAAGGAATTTTTCGATGTACTCCAGCGATACTGTGTATAGGCTTGACAGCCTTGACGTGGTGGCCGATGCGGGTAGTCTGGCATTGCACAGCGACTTTGCTACAGCACGGATTACAGGTGATTATAGGTTGCGTACTATCGCAAGGAGTCTTACGGGCATGCTTGGTTCGAGGTTGCCTACTCTGTTTGGGGGAGCTGGCGCAACGGATAACAGGTTTACTCTTAATGCCGAGGTAGTAAAGACGGATTGGCTCTCAGTCTTGTTCGACGTGCCGCTGGAACTTGGTGCCCCGTTGAAAGTAAGTGCCAACGTGGACGACGGTCTCGGCGTGATGTCTATGGTGTGCCATGCAGACAGGATTGACTATGACGGCAATCCGTACGAGAATTTTGCAATACGGATGGACGCGTTAGGCGATACTCTGTCGGTGGACGGTAGCGTGTGCAAGGTTATGGGTAACGGTCACAGGCTAGATCTGTCGCTCGAAGCGGCTGCCGTCGACGACAAGCTTGCGACATCGGTCAGATGGAGCAACAACATGGACAGACTGATGGCTGGTGTATTAAACGCCGAGACGCGGTTTGTTAGGAGCGACGCTGGGGGAACAGGTGTTGACATAGCCGTGAAACCGTCGCATATATTGGTCAATGATACCATATGGAATGTGTTGCCTTCAAGTATCGCCTACAACGGGGGTGACTTGACGATAGACCATTTTGCCATAGAGCATGACAGGCAGCATATCAGGATAGACGGTATGGCCACGAAGCATGCCGACGACTCTATAACTGTGGACCTGCAAGACGTTGACGTAAACTATGTACTCGGGCTTGTTAATTTCCATTCAGTAGAGTTCGGTGGAAACATGACCGGTAAGGCCTACGTGAAATCGGTCTTCTATGAACCGGATGCATATGCCGACCTGACAGTTGACAACTTCACGTTCGAGCACGGCAGGATGGGCAAGCTCTTCGCCAAAGTAAATTGGAACAAGGATGACAAACGTATAGATATCGACGCGCGTGCCGACGACGCCGATAACGCACGAACTACGATACAGGGCTATGTTTCTCCAGCCAATAACCGCATTGACCTGGGCATAAAGGCCGAAGATACTAATATAGAGTTTCTTGAAAGTTTTTGCGGAGCGTTTATGGACGAAATCAACGCAAAGGCCAATGGCAATCTCAGATTGCACGGCCCGCTGGATGCCATCGAATTGACAGGCAAGGTCGTGGCTGACGGCAAAGCACGGATAACACCAATAAACGTCAGCTATAGCCTTGTAAACGATACGATACATTTCATGCCAGACAATATAGTGTTCAGGGCGGACACCATACGTGACCGGAACGGCAACATAGGTATCGTAAACGGCAGCCTTCACCATAAGCATCTCAGCCACTTGACCTATGACGTAAGCATTAGTACTAAGAACCTGCTATGCTACGACACCAACGGGTACGGTGACGACTCTTTTTACGGCACGGCCTATGGCACAGGCGTATGCAGCATACAGGGACGCGATGGAAGGGTTGACATAGACATAGACATTACTCCTGAAAATAACTCGTTCATAGAATATAATGCGGCAAGTCCTGGCGTAATATCTGACCAGCAATTCATAACTTGGCGCGACAAGACTTTGCTGTCGCATGACGGTGACACACTTGGGGGGGACATTGTAGAAAGTCCTGCAGAGCGGCATTTACCTGTTGATATCCCTTCGGACATGAGGATAAATTTCATCGTAAACATGACACCTGACGCTACGTTGAGGGTGCTGATGGATAAAAACACGAATGACTATATAGCCCTGAACGGCACCGGAACGATAAGGGCCTCGTATTTTAATAAAGGGTCATTTGATATGTTTGGTACATACACCATTGACCATGGCGTATATACATTGACAATACAGAACATAATTAAAAAGATATTTCAATTCCAGCGTGGAGGCACGATTGTTTTTGGCGGCGATCCTTATGACGCCTTGTTAGATTTGCAGGCCGTATATACTGTTAATGGAGTACCTTTGTCTGACCTGCAGTTGGGGAACAGTTTCTCGAGCAATAATGTAAGGGTTGACTGCCTTATGAATATAAGCGGTACGCCGCAGGCGCCTCACGTAGACTTTAATATAGACATGCCAACGGTAAACGAGGACGCCGAACAAATGGTACGCACTGTCATCAATGGCGAGGAGGAGATGAACCAGCAGGTGGTGTACCTCTTAAGTGTCGGACGCTTCTATATGCAAAGTAATAACAACTCCTCGGAACAGAACCAATCCAACCAAACGAGCCTTGCTATGCAGAGTTTACTGAGCGGAACCATAAGCCAACAGATAAACACTTTGCTGGGTAGCCTCGTAAAGAACAACAACTGGACTTTCGGCGCTAACATAAGCACCGGTGACGAGGGATTTAACAATGCTGAATACGAAGGTCTTTTGTCTGGGCGTCTGCTCAACAACAGGCTCATTATCAACGGTCAATTCGGATATCGTGACAACGCTAATGCAACAACATCGTTCATTGGCGACTTTGATATAAATTATTTGTTGCTGCCAAATGGGAATATAGCCCTTAAGGTTTATAACCAGACAAATGACAGATACTTTACGAAGTCATCATTGAATACTCAAGGCATAGGCATCATACTCAAAAAGGATTTTAACTCGTTGTTGGAATTGTTTGGCTATAAGAGGAAACGTAGGCCGTCGGTCATATTGCCGGATGATGCGGATGATTGAATGTAATCATTGCGATATGTACGCAAAAAAGATGGTGGACAAAAGCTTGCCCACCATCTTTTTTGTCGTTAAAATATAAAATGTCGTTATTATGCTTCAGCAGGAGCTTCCTCGTTGGTTGCTTCAGAAGCAGCCTCGGCAGCTGCTGCCTCAGCTTTAGCGGCCTCGATGGCAGCCTTCTTTTCTGCGACCTGTTTAGCTTTTGCTTCATTTGACTTCTTTTCAGCTTCAAGGTTCTTTGCATAAGTCTCTTTCTTGCTCTTTGCGTCGTTTTCACGTATGAGCTCGAGACTTTTTTCCTTGTTAGCTTTCCATGCGTCAAACTTACTTTGGGCTGCAGCCTCGTCAAAAGCGCCTTTCTTGACTCCGCCACGCAGGTGCTTCATGAGATACACACCTTCACGTTTAAGGATATTACGTACAGTGTCAGTTGGTTGTGCGCCAACTTCTACCCAATAAAGTGCACGGTCGAAATTCAAATCTACAGTAGCCGGATTCGTGTTAGGGTTGTAAGTTCCGATTTTTTCTGTAAATCTACCATCACGTGGTGCTCTTACATCAGCGATAACAATACGGTAAAAGGCATAGCCTTTACGACCGCCACGCTGCAATCTGATTTTTGTTGCCATTTTGTTTTTTGTTATTTTAGGTTTGAATTATGCTACTAACTCGTAATAGCGGGTGCAAAGGTAGTATTTTTAAATTAAAAAATTAACTTTTTCTATTTTTTAATTCGTTTTTTAACTCTTTTTTCCAGGATACTATTGCTTGATAAGCTTTAAACCGCATTCAAGTCCGTCCATGCTGCCGAGCAGGGACGTTGCTGTCTTTAAAGTTGCATTCTGGGATATATCTCCTAAGACATTTACATATTTAAGTAATTTTGATGCATCCATGACTATTAACAGATTGTTGCCGTCAAGTTGCGTGGTACCAATGATTTGTGATACCTTACCTCCATATTTGAGCGTGATGTTTTTGTCTTCTATGGTATATGTGCCTTTCAGTTCTTTTCCCATTACTGTCTGAGTGAAATTTCCAGATTCGTCAAAGGTCATTTTGACACATCCTTTCGTAAGGCCGTATCCTTCGAGTTTATCTTTCAGTTTGTTTTCAATTGTCGATGCAGCCAGCTTTCCTCCGATGTTTTTAAGGTTATTGTCACTTGACAATACTATTGCCGGTTCCTCATAAACCCATGTACCAATAATTTTATCTTTAGTGGCTACCTTATTCCCAGAGAAGATATTTGTGATCGTGGAAATGATACTTCCGTTTTTGTTCTCGTCTTGCGAGTTGTTTGTCTCAGTTTTGTCTTTTGTTCCGGAAACTACGTTCTTAAGTATGTTTCCAAGATTTAGCTGGGCGTTTGCTTGTGAGCTGAAAATTAACGCAGTGCATAAACACACACTTTTTACTAAAAACTTTTTCATTGTTATTTTGATTTAGTCATTTGAGTTCATATATCTTGCTTGGGACATTTCTTCTTAGGACCTCAACGGGAACGGTTGACAGGTAATCTATTCCGGTCTCTCTCAAGTCCAGTTCTATTGTTTTTCGGGCTAATTCAGGGTGATTATTCTCTTGGCTAAGATGGCATAGCCAGATTTCTTGCAACCTGTTCGTCGCATTTTCTATTATTGCTTGTACACATTTTTTGTTTGACAAGTGTCCCATGCCGCCGGATACTCGTTTTTTAAGGTATTCAGGATATGCTCCGCTCCATAGCATTTCCTCATCATAGTTGGATTCGATGACAAGGTAATTAGCTTCACTTATTATATGGGCCATCTCTTCTGTTACATGCCCGATATCGGTCATCAAGCAGAATGTCTGTTCTCCATATTTGATTTTGAAACCAACATTATCTAAGCTGTCGTGCGGAACATGGAACGTACTGACGGTGAAGTCGCCTAACAATATATTCTCTCCAAGATTGATGTACTTGATATTATTGTTGTCAATTTTTTTTCTAACGCAATAGTTTCGCTTAATGCCTTCGTGTACTTTTTCAGTTGCGTAAACCGGTAGGTTGTATGTACTACTTACAAATCCTACGGCTTTTACATGATCGGCATGATCATGAGTAACGAGAATACAGTCAATATTATTAAAACTTAAACCAAAGTCGCCGAAATATTTTTTCATCTTTCTAATACCTATACCGGCGTCTATTAATAATCCGTATTTTTCAGTGAAAATGTAATAACAATTACCGCTACTTCCACTCCCGAAAGATATAAATTTCAGCATCTTTTTTATTTTTGTCTGCAAATTTATAAAGAAAAGGTTATAGGGCAAAAAAATTTAATACCTTTGTAGAAATTTTTAATGTTGTAAAGTATAGGGAATGAAACTTATGGTTATTAAAATATTGAACGTAGATAAAGTGCAGTTATATGCATTTGTTTTTATGTTTCTTTGCATTCTTGCTCTATTATCTTTCCTCTCATGCTCAGGCTCAAAAGATGAAAATGATAAAGAAGTCGGGCATGTCGTTGATTGTTTTGCGTCTTGTTATTTTAATTTAGATTTCGTTGGAGCTGTGCCTTTTTGTACAATAGAGTCAAAAAAATGGTTGAGTTTTATTTCAAGTAATATTTCTCAGGCGGATGTGGACATCATACGGACGCAGCAGGTTGGCGCGACTCATGAAATAGGTGAAATAGAGCACATATGTGATACTTTTGTCGTGGCTAATTGTTCTGTCTTTAATTTCTTGCGGGTGGATACACTTGGGACTTCGGGATGTATAACCGAACAAGCTGTTTTTAGAATACCTGTTGTAAAAAGGAATGGTAAATGGCTTGTTAAAATGGAAGGCCTACTGCAAAGTGGAAGGCAAAATCACGACTGAAATCAGGATGGAAAATGGCATAGTGTTCGTTATTTGAATTGTATGCAGGATTTATTGCTTTCATACCCATATCAAAGCGAAGAATAAAGAAATCGAAGTTAAATCTTATTCCCAAGCCATACGCAACAGCTATCTGTTTGTAAAAATCCTTAAACCTGAATTGTCCACCAGGTTGTTCTTCATAAGCTCTGATGGTCCAAATGTTACCGGCATCGATGAATGCCGCACCATACACTTTCCAGAATAAAAATGATCGCAATTCAATATTTAAGTCAAGTTTTATATCTCCTGTTTGGTTTATGAAATCAATGGCTCCGTTTGTTCCCTTGAATTTACCAGGACCAAGTCCTCTTACGCTCCAACCTCTTACGGAGTTTGCACCGCCAGAGAAATAACGTTTTTCAAACGGCAATATCTTGCTGTTTCCATAAGGGTAGGCTATGCCAAGGCCGGCGTGTAATGCCAAACTATTATTGCGGTCGAACATTATAATTTTTGTGTAGTCGAAATCTCCTTTGACGTATTGGGCAAATGCAATGTTAAATAGAGTATATTGATTGTCTTCATTGCGTTTGCTTCCCAACAAGTGAGAAATTCCACTTAAAAAGTTTCCTGATGTCTCAACGTTGATTTTATATGCTTCATCGCCATTGTTAAATGACATTCCGAAACCTAATTTCATTATAAATAAGTCTTCGTAATTATATCTTAAAATAGAATTCCTGTTGTTTACATCGTCAAGATATTCTTCCTTGAATGTGGTTGATATCCATGGCATGTAGATATAGTTAAGGTCTATCAAGTCAAATTTATAGCTTTTTTTTCCGGATATGTCATTCCATCTGTATCTCCAGCTTGCTGTGAAGACTCTTCTGTGGAATTCAGGCCTGTTTTGCATGTTGTAGCTAACTGTCAACTCTGACATGGCTGTTGACTGTTTCTTGAACTTTTTAGACAAGAACGGCACGACAAATCGTGGAAACAAAAGTTTTGCCTCCAGGCTATATTCTTCATAATCCTGGTTCTGGTATCCTTCCAGTCCCGTTATTGCCTCAAAAGCTCCCCTGAGTTTTATGCTGAATGTTTCTGCTCCTCTGAAGATATTTCTGTTTTCATAAGTAAGAGAGGCTGCAGCCCCAAGGTCTCCAGCTGTATTTGTACCTTCCGGCTGAAAACTTATGCTGTTGATCTTATTAGTACTTATTCCTATATTGCAATCAAGAATATTGCTGTCAGGTCGCTCTGTAAACTTAATATTAGTGTATTTTACTATTGGTAACCGTCCGAATCGGTTGTAGGTTTTTTGCAGTTCATCGGCATTATATAATTTTCCTGCTTCAATAATCGTATTTTCTTCCAAAACGGATTTTCGTAATGGTATTTTATCAAAATCACCATTTGCGTGATAATTTATCTTGCCAATGGTATATTGTTTATGCTCTGTTTCTTCTTCGCCGTTGCCGGATAAGAATTTATGCAGATGTAGTGTTATGTCTATATCTGTACTTCCACTTATTGTATCAGCCGAGTACGAGATGAAATCCTTGTGGAAGTTGACATAGCCATTATTATTTAAGAAGTCGGTAATTTGTTCTCGTTCATTGTCAAGAACACTTACCATGAAAGGCATGCCAATGCGCAGATTAGTAGAATGAAATTTTTTATTTTTAAGTACTGAGTCAATATTTTTGTCTTGGATGTCATAATTAATAGAGCTGATATGATAGCGTTTGCCAGGATGGAGGTTGTATATTACTTTTACCTTTTTCTTTTTTTCACGTTTCAATGCATAGTCTACTTGTGCTTTTATATATCCCATTCCATGTAATACGTTACTTAAATCGTTACATGTCTGCTCTGCCTGAAGGGAATCAAATAAAACAGGACCTTCTCCCAAGGCTTGCAGTTTTCGGTTAATCCATTTTGTTGTATCGCGTCCTGATAAAGCGTATGTGCCTAAAGGAACTTTAAAAAGTGAAAACCATTTGGAATTTCCTTTTTGTCTTATATAAGGTTCTAACTGGCTGGTTTCAATATTTTTTGTGTCGGATTTTATTTTGACATCGTCTAATAGATAGCTGCCCTCAGGAATGAACTTTGAGGCTGAACAAGCAGTGATTGTTACCACAATAATTAATGTGGAAACTATCTTTTGCAATCTATTTATTATCCGTTTTATCACTTAATTTTGTTTTAGACTGCAAAAATACTAAATTTTTAGTAGTTTTGTCCTGCAAAACTTAAAAATGATATGATAAGCAAGAACCAGATCAAATATATCCACTCTTTAGCACTAAAAAAGAATCGTGACAAAGAGGGCTGTTTTGTAGGAGAGGGGCCAAAAGTTGTGGCTGACTTGTTGGCTGTGCAGACTCCTGAAATACTTGTCGCTACAGATAAATGGTATGCTTCGACTAACATCGCTCCGCGTCAGCAAGATGCGGTTGTGACAGAAGAAGAGCTTGGCAAAGTCAGTTTCTTGCAACATCCCCAACAGGTGCTTGGGGTGTTTCGTAAACCTCATGAAGAAGTTTCTATTGATATATGTAACAAGGATTTGTGTCTTGCGCTTGATAAAATACAAGACCCTGGCAATCTCGGAACAATAATACGCATTGCCGATTGGTTTGGCATTTCGATGATATTTTGTAGTCCTGACACTGCAGATGCTTTTAATCCAAAAGTTGTGCAGGCAACGATGGGCAGTATAGCGAGGGTAAAACTCGTATATAGAGATTTATGCGCAGTGCTTGATGAGTTGCCGACAGAAATACCTGTTTATGCAACTTCGTTAGAAGGAGAAAATATTTATTCTCAAGAGTTATCTTCATATGGCATGATAATTATGGGGAATGAGGGTAATGGTGTGTCTCCGCAAGTCATGTCAAAAGTTAATCGTACCTTGTTTATTCCATGTTATCGTAAATCCAGAGGAATTGATAGTCTTAATGTTGCGGTTGCTACGGCTGTAACTTGTGCGGAGTTTAGAAGAAGGAGTATTTGACATTATATGTCTTGTTTTTTAGGATTTAAGCCAAATATAGTATGAAAATAGTCGAAATACCATCGTTTTTTCCTCCTTATGGTGGGGAGTTTTGTTTAGAACAAAGTAAGGCTTTAGCAGCTTTGGGACACGATGTAACAATATTGGCAAATGTACAGTTAGCTGTAAGACGTGGCCTTTTTACATATTTGTTAACTCCGTATAAGCGTAGATGGGTTACCGTTGACGGCATACAAGTGTATCGTTCAGACATGCGTGGCATACCGTTGTGTGTTCGTCCGAATGTTAAGCGTTGGGTTAATATTGTGAGAAGTATGTTTAACACGTATGTACATATTAATGGCAAACCTGACATAATTCATGCGCACTGTGCAAAATGGGCAGGTTATGCCGCTTATCAGATAAGTAAGGAATATGGCATTCCGTTCGTGATTACCGAACATTTGCCGTCAATGATATATAAAGCAGAGTTTGGAACGGATCTGACAAATGTCTGGCAGATTCCTTTATTGAAAGAAACGTATCAGTCGTCGGATATGGTTATTCCTGTTGCATCGGAATTGGTTGATGATATTTCTTGTTATTTTGGTAAAGACTACCGTTGGATTGAAATATCGAATACTATTGATACTGATTTTTTTGCGTATAAAGAGCGTAAGCCGTTGAAAGGGAGAAGATATCGTTTTTGTTGTTTAGCGAACTTTATTCCACGAAAAGGATATGATGTATTATTCCGTGCATTTGAACTCTTGGCAACGCATAATGCCAATGTAGAGTTGTATATAGCAGGAAAAGATACAAAGGGGCCAAGTTGTATGGCAATGTTGGGAAACAGTAATCAGATAATTGCTTGTGGTGAACTTGACAAGAAAGGGGTACGTGATTTGTTGTATAATAGCGATTGCCTTGTGCTTGCGTCAAGGAGTGAAGCGCAGCCATTGGTATTGCTTGAAGCAATGTGTACAGGAATACCTGTGATTTCAACTGATTGTATTCCACAAAGTATTAAAAAGTTGTCTGGTTGTACTGTTACAGAGATTGACGATGCAGTTCAATTATCAGAGGCAATGTTAAAGCGTTGTTCAGATGATAATATTAGTTCAAAAATGATTTCATCTGAAGTTGTAAATATGGTGTCACAGGAAGCTGTCGGATTAAAATTAGAACAGGTTTTCAAGAATATTATATCAAGTCATGGTTAATTATGATAATTATTATTTTCTTAAAATGTGTTTAATGCCTACGAAAATCTTGCGGATATATAAAAATAAATTCCATGTAAACATGTTGGACATTATTACATTGGCAATTTTTGCTTTTGTTGGAATTTGGACTTGCCAATCATTACTGCAATCCTGCACCATTCGATGTAAGTGTTTATCTTTGCAACGAAAGGCGTGCATAGTGAGTCCGAACAACCTGTTTTGGAAATATTTATAAGTCGTTTGACTGTTTATATTATACGTTTTACATATATACGAGCTGAGATTTGTCGTTTTTTTTACGAAGATAAATTGTTTTTTATAATTGTTTGAGAATGAAACGGTTTCACGTCCATAGCTATAATACAATGTAATTTTTGGTATGTATGCTATTTTCCCCATATAGGCCATGATGAAGCAAATCTGCAAGTCTTCACATCCGAAATCTTTATTTCTGAACATTTTAGGGTCATCATTATATGCTTTTCTCATTATATCAGCTCTGTACATTGCCGTACATAGATGAATTATAGGCCTTTTAGTCTGCGTTATGATGGCTTCAAGCATTTTTTCCCCGTCCGTGATGGCTGAGTTGAACGGATTTATGCCGGGGTTGGTTGTCGCTTTTGTTTCTTCATCATAATACATCCAGTCTGTATGCACTAATGTTACATCTGGATTATTTTCCAATATAGTTACTTCTTTCTCCAGTTTCAGTGGGTCAACCCAGAAATCATCGCCGGCACAGTCTGCTATGTATTTCCCTTGGCAAGCCAATAGACAATCGAAATAATTATCAATAACACCTTTGTTGGGTGCCTTTTCCATTAATCGTATGATGTTGGGAAACCGTTTGGCGTATTCTTCACATATCTTGCGCGTGTTGTCTGTTGAGCAGTCATCTCCCAGTACGATCTCGAATGGGACATGGCATTTTTGGCATAATATAGAGTTGAGTGTGCGGGTAATAGTTTTTTCTTCGTTGTATGTTAGTACTATTACAGATATAAGGTTTTTATATTGTGAGGGTGTCATTTCAGCGTTATTTCGAAAATTTTTCTGAGTATTCTGTTTTTTGACAAATGTCTGAATATTGTATATTTTGTGGTGTAATTTGCGTCAGGTAAAGGGAATAGGCCTTTTGTCTCCAGCCTGCTGATTCTTTTTTCTATTTGTTTTGCCGAACGTGTCAGGATAACCGTATTGTAAATATAGTCCATCGTAAGTTGCGCTACACGCCTTTTCATGGCACTTTTGTCGCCTGCAGGCAATATGTCAGCCAGGTAATTGAGATGTGTTATTATCCGTTCAACGTCGTTTAGGCGTTTTATTATGTTTCTTTTGTTTACGTTGTTTGTTATAGAGCCTTGTCGTTTGCGGTAATAATATGCCGTGATGTTGAGGCTGTACACTTTTTCGGCATGTAATATCAGCTGTGGGGTAAACTCCTCGTCTTCATGCAATGTGCCGGGTGTAAACCGTAAGTTGCCGAGTATTCTTCTGTTAAAGATATATCCCCATGCTACGGCGTGTATGTTGTTATGCCTCATGTAGTGAGTGCCATCCATTGGTTCTGGCAGTTCGTAGTTTATGCGCACCTTGTCACTGTCCGTCGAATCGAAAAGCACCAAGTCCGGTTCATTGTATCTTACGATATCCAGACATCTTTCGTATGCTTCCGTAACAAGTCGGTCGTCGCCGTCGACAAACTGGATATATTTGCCCGTAGCCATGCGCAGGCCTGTGTTTCTGGCCGAACTTAGTCCACCGTTCTTTTGTCTGATGTATATTATTTCGTTACGTTCATCATTTAAAGAAGCAAGCGGGTCGGTGTCAGAACCGTCGTCGATGAGTATTATTTCCCTTTCGGCCTTACGCAATGACAGGTTGATAATGCTGTCCAGACATTCCTTCACCATGTCGTGAGGCAGGTTGTAGCATGTCACGATAAAACTTACTAAGGGTTGTTTTTTGTCGCTCATGGTGCAAAAGTAATATTTTATTTGCAACAAGGCAAATAATAAGCGTACGAATGATAGTGTTTGTCAAAGTGCTTGGTGTTTGATAATACGTATGCTTAACTTTTTTAACGACCGTATATCTTTTAACGAAAGAGCGTCTTTTAAGATGTAAAATGCCGTCTTTCGTTAGCTGAAAGGCGGCATTTTGTAATGTATCTGATTCTCAATTGGTTACAACTTGATTATATATTGGCGTATCGTTATGGCTCTGAAATGCCTTCTTGCGATTCAAGCCAGTTGTCAATGAGTTTTCTTGCTATTGATAATTTTTCAGGAATTCCGGGTAGATGGTCTTTGCTGAACCATCCACCAGCTCCGAGTTCGGAACGTTGCAAGTGGATTTCTCCACTTGCGTAGTCGGCATGAAAACCAACCATCAGCCCGCAGGGGTAGGGCCATGGTTGTGAGCCAAAATACCGTAAGTTCTTTATTGTCAAGCCTGTTTCTTCCATTACTTCCCTTTGGACTGCTTGCTCCAAAGTCTCGCCTGTTTCGACAAAGCCTGCTACAAGGCCGTAATAATGGCCTTTGAAGTTATTTGCATGAACGAGTAGGACTTTGTCTTCACGCCGGATTAGTACAATGACGGCTGTTGATAGTTGTGGCCATATCTCACGGCCGCATTTTGTGCATACTTTGGATATATCGGTGTGCAGTTTCATTTTTCCGCCACATTTCCCGCAGAATTTTGTGTTAGAGTCCCAATATAGTATTTCCGCGCATTTTCCTGCTTTCAGATACAGTTCATAAGTCAGTTTGTTATATGAAGCGCGCAGGCCGCAAAGTTCATAGCGTGAGGTGTCAATGTTGTCATGCCCCGAGTTATATGTCTTGACTTCAATATCGCCTAATGGGGTTATGTTGTGTATGTCGTCCGCATTGTCGACGGCAATCGGTGGATTCTCTTGTAACGGAATTGTGTAATTACCATTGCTTGTCTTTTCAAGCAATAGTTCCGATTTGATGAAGACGAACCAATATTTGTCCATGATAAACGTCTTTGGATATTATTATATGTTGTCAGTTTATTCCAAATAGAAGCTTTTTGTCTTTTATTATGGCTTTCTCGGTAAAGCTTTTAGGCACGAAATGCCAATTATTGTTGGGTTCGGGAGCCATTATCCCTGCTTTTTCTATTTCCTTCATGAGGTAGTATCGTTGGTCAAGTTCACTTTCGTATATAATTCTTTCCGACAATGAGTCATGCGGAATTCCCGCCCCTTTAGTCAGCAGCTCACCGCCGCCGTTGCCGCGGTAGCTGTTCATTGCCACTTTATACCATTTGTTTTCATCGAAAGGCTCTCCGTTTGTCATTCCTGTTATTCTAACCTTTTCTCCATATGGTTTTGTTACATCCACTTCATAATCGATACCTGCAGCACTGTCAAAATTGAAAGCAAGATTCTTGAAACCATAGCCGTCAGCTCCGTTGCCGTTGTGTTCGAGCAACATGATATGGTCGTCAGGACTTTGCATCGTGTTTGTCCAAAGGCCATAACTCATCTCAAGATAATTATGGATTTCCTTTCCTGTCATTTTCACGACGTATATCTGGTTCTCGTATTTATACAAGTTGAACATGTCGCTTACATGTACGTCGCCGGCTTTTATGCATTCGTCAAATGACAGTGGGGCGTTGAACGATATGTCCGCTCCTGTAATCTTTAGCTGTAGGTTGTGTATAAGGTCGCAGAACGCACTGCTCCCGAAATAAGAATCTCGAGTGTATATGGAGTTCTTGAACGTGCCAATTTTGCGTGTGACAAAATAGTTTACGCTATCTATGTCGTTTTTGAATATCTCGATAAATTCTTTGTCGATTGGCTGTTGCCTGATATCGTGTATTTCTCCGGTTATGCTTTTCCCGGTAACTTTGCCGTTATTCAATGTTACTTTTATAGTAGCGTCACAAACAAAATTTGCGTTTGATGAAGGATTCAGGCATAAGACATTGTTCCCATTATTGTTCTTTACATTTTCCTTGTTGCTTTTATGGTCGTGTCCATACAGTATTAGGTCAAATCCCGACACCTCATTGGCAATGCGCAAAGAGGCGTTTTCGTCATACGAATCGGTGGTTATTCCTCCGTCTCTGCCTGAATGGAACAGACCGATAATAACGTCCGGATGTTCGTTCTCAATGATATGCTTCGTCCAATAATTAGCGCTCTTGACCATATCTTCGAAACGTAATCCTGCCCATAAACGTACGTTGAGCCAGTTCGGGATGGCCGGAGTAGTCAATCCTAATACCGCAATACGCACTCCCTCGCGTTCGAGAATCACGTACGGCTTAAGATATGGGTATCCCGTTGTCGTGTCGATGATATTAGCCCCGAGCATAGGGCACTTCACTTCTTTTATCCATTTGTCATATACTGCATGTCCTGTTTCAATGTCATGATTGCCAATGGTTTGCGCATCATAGCCCATATGGTTTATCACAGAGGCTGCCACATTTGGCATTTCTGGCTTAATGAAGTTACAGTAATAACATGTCGGTTGTCCCTGCAGAATGTCTCCGTTGTCCAACAAAAGCAGGTTGTCTCCATATTCCTTTCGAAGCGATTTCACGTAACTTGACACTCTTGCAAGCGAGCCGCTCATGGATTTCTGGTTGATGAAGTCGTAAGGGAAGAAACAACCGTGTACATCGCTTGTCTGTATAACTCGTATCTCTACGCTTTTTTCTTGTGCTGCTATCATATTTGTAAGGCCGAATGCCAACAGGCAAGTGGTGATTAATTTGTTCATGATTGTGCTTGCTTTCCTTAAGTATCGCCGGCGGAGTGTTATTCGATGATTCTGGTCATGGCCATTTCCGTTATTTTACCGTCTGGATCGACTTTCGCATTTATACGGAATTTATTTATTGTATTAGTACCGTCATCCTTTTTGACGTCTTGGCTGACCATAAATGTTGTACTGTATTCATATTGAAGGTCACCTATTTCCTTCTTGCTTATTTCATAATCGCTTGTTATGCTCCATATCATGCTTTCCACGTTTTCTTTATAAATCTTGTTCATGAATGAAACAATGTCGGCTTTTGTCGCGTTTGGTTTACCAAGGAAGTTTATATTGTCGCCGATGTTTGCCGTAAGATTGCTCTCGTCCCTGGAATTGATACAGATAAAGAAGTTATGGAATATACTGCTGATGAATTGTTTATCATCAGGTGTCACTTCGCTGGATTTTATTTTATTAAGGGCAATTACGGCTTCTTCGTAATGGTTACCGTCATAATGGCTGTCTATGTATAGTTGGTATGCGTCTGCCGTGTTCAGCTTTTGGCATTGTGCCCAGTCGATAGAGTCAATCTTTTCAAGCGCTTCCTGTTTATGTGGGCTGTCAGGGTGCGTATTAAGATATTCGGTTAACGCTCTCTTTGAGCCCATGGCAACAGCGTCAGTCCAGTCTTGGTCTATCTTGTTAAGTTCTTCCAGATGTCTGGCAATAGAGTCAATATGGGCTTGCGGAGCGTCTTTGAAGTTATTAAGGTATGCTTGTAATATTGTAGGATCATCACTTTGCATTGCAAAGATGTATTCTTCTTGCTCTCTGTCGCTCTTTGCGTTATTGTAGAAATACAGGCATGTGCCGAGTATCAGTAAGGCAATGGCTACTGATACAAGTATTATTGTTTTGTTGTTTTTCCGGTTAGGATTGTTTTCCGGTACATGATTTTTATCAATACTGTTATTTTGTATTTCATGCCCTTCTTCAGTTACAGGCGTTGTGGCCGGTGCATTTGTAATGCTGTGGTGGACGTTGTTGCCTGTCGTTTGTTCTATTTCAGTGGTGCTTATTGGAGTTGTTTTATGACAATGTGGACACGCTGTCTCGTTTTTGAAATATACTTCTCCACAATATGGGCATTTTACTGTTTTTCCTGCTATTTCAACACCACATGCAGGACATACGGGTGCTTTGTCACTGATTTGATGGCCGCATTCCGGACATTTTATGATAGCCATTGTACTGTTCCTTTATGTTAAATTACCGTTTTATTTAAAAGTGTTTAAATCTTATTTCCCTCATGCTGTGCCTGCCCATGAAACGGCTTTTGTCAACGTATGCGTTAATTCCGTTGATACGTCCTTTAGCCGTGTATTGCCACATTGTGTAGTCCCTGTCGTCAGCCAGTTGCGGTTTTTCGTCTGAATATTGGGCAATCATGAGCTTATAATCATCGATTTTCCCCTTCAGGTGCTTGTTGTAGAAGTTTGTATAAGTATACAACAAAGGCTTTTGGCGGTATGCTTTTTCCACCAGATCCAAGAATTTGAAGAGTGAATCGCAGAATTCATCAGTCTTTAATCCGCCTGTAGATTCGATATCAATCATTGGTATGAGGTCTTGGTCGCCAGGGCGGCATTGTGAAATGAAGTTTTCCAGTTGTTTGGCCAGGTCTGTTTTGGGACGGAAAAAATGGTATGACCCGACTTTCAACCCATAACGATGAGCCAATTCAATGTTTCTTTCATAAGTTTCGTCAATATGGGTACTACCTTCAGTTGCCTTTAGATATACGTAGGCCATTTTACTGTTTGCGCCGACGTTTTCCCAGAAAACTTCTCCCTGATAATGGCTGAGGTCTATTCCATGCACATGGCGACAGGTGTCCTCGCATTGGATGTAGCTTTCTTGATCGTCATTCTGGGCAGTGGAAGGCAGTATGTTGAAAAGTGATAGACAAATAAAAAGAACTATGTATTGTTTCATTACGGGCGTATCTTATTTCATGCAAAGGTACTGCTAATCGTCTGTATCTCAAAAAAAATTATAAAATTTTAGTTATTCATCAATATTTGAAAGACTTTTAATTATATTAGCCATAAATCTGCTTGACGTCTCAAGCGGGCAATATGATCTGTATTTTATAGGGTGTGAATTAGGTTTCTTTATGGGGTTTATTCCTTTTTGTGGACTGTTGTCGTTTATTTCGATATGTCGAGTGGGGTTGGTTATCATGTTGTCTATCTCTCTTGAGATGGTATGTAGGTATTTATCACCTGTTTCGGTAATGAACGGTAATTCGTCATTGTCAAAGTTGAATAATTGTACGAGGCAATTACCTATAAGATTCGCAATGCCTTGAATTTTTAACGCTTTAATCCATCCGTCTGTTTTAACGAAATCTATTTTATCACCGTTTAGCCTTAAATAGAAGCCGAGATCCGACAAGCTCCTGAAGTCCAGTCCTGAGTTTAAAAGCTTATTGATGTTTTCAATCAATTTGTTTATGAAAACAATCGAGTCAATTGACGTGTCAATGCTATGAATCTCATTGAATACGATTTTATTGTATTTTCGGTTCAAGTAAAAATTCGCGAACGGTTTAGCCTTGCCCGAAACTGTAATTGTATCAAGTTTTGTATAGTCTTGTTTTTTCCCGTATTCTTTAGCTACGGTTAGGTTTTGTGCGGCCTCCTGAATGCGTGTCGGAATTATGGTAACACCCGATTTACAGATAGTGGTAATTCCATTGCCTATGAAATCTTGAACTTTGTACGTTTCGGCCGCCGACAATAGTCTTTTCCATTTGTATTCGGACATGGGCTCAACTGTGTCTTCAACATTAAAAGTTCCGGCTGACAGCAGTTTAATGAAATTTCTCGCGAGAATATTCATGTTATGTCGTTATGAATACAATTTGTCGAATGAACGGGCGCCAATGCCATAGATTGACAGGGGCTGTTCCTATTGCATTGCCGTCCGTTCTTTGATTGTTGCTTGTTTTACAATGTCACGCCATTCTTGAATATGGATATTTCCCTGTATCCGTTCTTTTCGTTGCAAGTCTGTTCTCCATTGGCAACGGAAATGATTTTGTCGATAAACTTGCGGAGCAACGAATGCATTTCCGTACCGTCAACAAGTTCTCCGGCATTGAAGTCTATCCAGTTGGGCTTGTTTTTATACAGGTTGGTGTTCGTTGATATTTTCATTGTCGGGATGAACGTTCCGAACGGTGTTCCGCGTCCGGTCGTGAACAATACGATCTGGCAACCCGCCGCCGCTAATGCTGTAGACGCGACAAGGTCGTTGCCCGGGGCGGATAATAAGTTTAAGCCCTTTGTCCGTAGACGGTCGCCATAGCCAAGCACTCCGCAAACGGGGGCACGGCCGCATTTCTGGGTACACCCGAGAGCCTTGTCTTCAAGTGTGGATATTCCGCCGGCCTTGTTGCCCGGTGACGGGTTTTCGCCTACGGGCTCGCCATGGCTTAGGAAGTATTCCTTGAAGTCGTTGACCAGCTTGACTGTCTGGTTGAACAGGTCTTCGTTCTTGCACCTGTTCATCAGGATTGTCTCGGCTCCGAACATTTCGGGAACTTCCGTAAGGATTGATGTTCCGCCTTGTGCCACGAGGAAATCCGAGAATTCTCCGACAAGCGGGTTCGCCGTGATACCGCTGAAGCCGTCGCTACCGCCACACTTTAGGCCGACACGCAACTCGTTCAGGGGGCAGTCGGTACGTTTATCGTTCTTTGCGATGCCGTAAAGCGAGCGGAGAATCTTCATTCCTTCGTTTATTTCGTCGCCTTGTACTTTCTGCACAACAAGGAATTTTATTCTGTCCTTGTCGTAGTCGCCGAGGAGTTTCTCAAACTGGTCAGGCTGGTTGTTCTCGCAACCAAGGCTTAATACGAGTACCGCGCCGGCATTAGGATGGAGCACGATGTCGCGTAATATTTTTCTTGTGTTCTCATGGTCGTCACTGAGTTGCGAACAACCGTAATTGTGGTGCCAGGCATGCACGGCGTCTATGCCTTCGAGTCCTGTTTCTTCGGCAAGCATATTTGCCAATTTCTCGGCAATGCCGTTGACGCAGCCTACGGTCGGGACAATCCATACCTCGTTCCTTATTCCTACTTCGCCGTTATTGCGCTTGTAGCCTTTAAAGGTAATGTTCTCTGTCGGGATGTCAAGTTCCTCATTTACAGGATTGTATTCGTAGCTTAGAGTTCCTGCGAGATTTGTTTTCAGGTTGTTCTCGTTGACCCATTGTCCTGCCTTGAGATTTTCCTTGGCGTGCCCTATGGGATATCCGTATTTTATTATGTTTTCTCCTTCCGGAGTATCGTGTATCAGGATTTTGTGGCCGGCAGGTGTGTCCTGCATTACCGTGACGGCCTTGCCGTCAACGTTGATGGTCTCGCCCTTTTGGTAGTTCCTTAGGCATACGACAACGGTGTCGGCCTTGTTAATCTTGATAAAAGAAACTTGTTCCATAAAATGATTTGTTTTAATTGTTTATAATTGAGTTCTTCTGTAAAAGTCGATATTCTCTTTCGACAGCAGTTCTATAGGCATGTAGTTTACCGGGTCTACTTTCTTTTTCAGCACAATGGCCTTGAATAATGTGTCGACGCAATTGTAACCTTGCATAAAGCCATGTTGCGCAATAAGGAATGATATTGAGCCAAGGCGCAGGCATTTGGCGTTGCGCTCAACCATGTCATATCCCATAATCTGTATGTCGCGCCTGTTTGTCTTGAGCAGGAATTCGCCTACTATGTGTCCTTTTGAGCACAAGGTTATGCAGTGGTGTATGTGTGGGTGGCTGACGAAAAACTCTTCAAGTATTTCATCGTACCGTTCCTTGTCCCCGTCAAGCGGTAAGTCCAGTTCCAGTATTTTTACTTTTGGAAAATGGTCTTGCATGTAATGCCTGAAGCCTACTTCGCGGTTCTCCTGCTGCTTGCTCGCCACTTTCCCGTTTTTTGTCTGCTTCATAAGCATTATCTCTTTTTCCCCGGAAGCTATGAGCATCAGCATTTTTGCCGCGAAATATCCGCTACAGAATGAGTCCTGCCCGTAAAAGGAAAGGGGCTTAAGGTCGGGCATGTACGAATCGAGAAGGATGAAAGGGATGTTGCGTTCATGCAGCTTGTCAGTGAATTTCTTGGTGATCTCGAGTTCGCTCGGCACTACTATTACGCCATTCGGGTTGGCGTTAAGGCATTCCTTGCATTTTTTTACGAACGTGTCGGAGTCGAACCTCCTGTAATACATCATTTTCACGTCTACATGGAAGTCGCGTCGTGCTTCGCATGCACGTTGCGCTCCTTCCTCTATTTCTTCCCAGTAAGCCTCCGATTCGTGTTTGGGGATGATGCAATAAAAGACGTATGACTTGTTGTAGGCAAGCGCGCTTGCGTACATGTTCGGCTGGTAGTTGATGTTTTTCAGTACCGACTCGACTTTCTCGCGAGCGGCTTTCGACACGTTGGGACGGTTGTGGAGCACCCTGTCTACCGTCCCGACCGATACTCCCGACTTTTCGGCTATATCCTTTATTCTGATTTTTTCATTCATGATGTCTGCCTGCCTTTACGGAACAAACGCTGATATTTTCGGCAAAAATACATATAAAAAATGAATTGTGCGAAAAACACGTGCAGTTTTTTAGCCAAAACAATCGCGTTTTGCCCGTTTTAACACATTAGCCCCCGGCTGCCCGTCCGCCCCGTCCCTTTCGCCTTCTTTCCGCCCTGCCACGGGGAGGGACGGGACATCCTTGTCTCGAGGGTGCCGCCTTTACGGGGCCATACGTGGCCTATGCGGGGCGTATCGATGGCTCTTGCGGCGCAGGGGCGCGTACGGCAATTACACTTACAATT